>Ga0233435_1000714_pt1 | contig 36626 bp, 35 predicted proteins | sample SI_122_August201_3_FD_182735 | JGI IMG/M metagenome (GOLD analysis project Ga0233435, IMG submission 182735) | Seawater microbial communities from Saanich Inlet, British Columbia, Canada - SI_122_August2016_135_MG | ecosystem: Environmental > Aquatic > Marine > Inlet | place: Canada: British...
TTATGTCAGCCAAAGTGGTTACGGTTTCCGATGCGGAATTTGAGCAAACGGTTCTAAAGTCTGACAAACCGGTTATGCTGGATTTCTGGGCCGAATGGTGCCAGCCCTGCAAAATGCTCACGCCTACAATTGAAGAGCTTGCCGGGGATTTTGAAGATAAAATCCTGGTGGGAAAGTTAAATGTGGACGATAACCCCAGTACAGCAACCACCTACGGTATCCGCGGTATCCCCACTCTCCTTTTCATCAAGGGTGGGCAAGTGGTTCAGCAGGTTGTAGGGGTAAAATCGAAAGCGGAAATTAAAAAGGTCATCGAGGAAAACCTGCTGGCGTAAATTGCCTGGTTTTCTGTATAGCATTGAAAACAAACAATTAAACCCCTTTTCCCGGCTGGGAAAAGGGGTTTTTTGTTTTTACGACCGGCTTATTTAGGGGGGTTGCTTCTATTAAATAGAGGTGTGAACTGGATTCAGCCCCAGGTTTTCAATCATTTCTATATCCCTTTTCGGGTCCTGACCCTTGGTTGTAAGATAGTTCCCGCCCAGAATTCCGTTGGCACCGGCTTTGAAAAGTTGCTCCTGCTGGTCGGCCAGCACCTCTTCGCGTCCTCCACAGATGAACAGGTCGATATCCGGTAAAACCAGGCGCAAAAGGGCGATGGTTCTGAGGGCTTCATAATGCGGCATGGGTTCCAGATGGTCCAGCCCGGTTCCTGCAACCGGTTTGAGAAAATTGACAGGAAACGATTGCGTGCCCAACGCGCGAATGGAAAAAGCCAGTTCGGCCCTTTGGGCGAACGATTCTCCCATCCCGAAGATACCGCCTACGCAGACGTCTAATCCCGCGTCCTTGGCATTTTGCACGGCATTTACTTCATCCTCATAAGTATGAGTGGAAACGATTTTATCAAAATGGCTTTTTGCGGTTTCCAGATTATGGTGGCACCGATCCAGTCCGGCTTCTTTCAGTTCTTTTAAATGTTCCAGGGGCATCAGCCCCAGGGAGCAACAGGTTTCAAGCTGGGTTTCAGCTTTGATACGTTTGACGGCCTCAATCACCCGGTCCAGTTCCTTGCGGTCATCGAGAGAAGTTCCCGAGGCAACGATAGAGAATTCATTGGCGCCGAAAGCTTCGGCTTCTTTCGCGGCGGAAACAATTTCTTCCACATCCATCAATTCATATTCCGGCGACTCGGTTGTAAAGGAGCTGGACTGGGCGCAGAAGGAACAGTCCTCCACGCACCGACCGGATTTCGCATTGACGATGGAGCAGATTTTAACGTCCTTTCCTTTAAATTGGTCGCGGATGCGATCGGTCCCGATAAAGAGATAGTCCAGTTCTTCACGGGTCAGAGATTGCAGTTGCAAAGCCTGCTCATAAGATATCGACTCGCCTTTTGAGGCGGTATCGACCATATTATCTATCAATTCAGTTCGCATTGAGTTTTCGTTCTCCAATTATTAGGATACCCCGTCCTCTTGCAGAGACCTTTGCAGAACCCCGAGATGCTTCGACAGGCTCAGCATGACGACAGCGGGTTTTTTTGTGTCATCCTGAGTTCATCGAAGGATCTCGCTGTTCCTCTTTATCGACTTATGCAAAGGTCTCTTTTTTGCAACGGGGTCGTTCTTTGAGTGCTTTATCATAGTGCTTCTTCATTCATAACTCAATAATTTCACCAATTCTTCCACAGAATGGACAGGGGCCAGACAGGTTCCCTGCCTGCAGACATAAGCGGTGGCTTTTTCATTTACCAGCTTTCGACCTTTTAACAGAGGGATGGACGTATTTCCAATTTCATCTTCATAGGCGAAAGCGAAAACCGCATTTGGATAAAACCCTTGGCGCAGGGTTTTGAGTAATTCTTGCGTTGCCGGATCGTTTTTCTTTCCCACCACGGCGACCTCTTTGAGTCCCCCGAGATACAAATGCAGGGCCTGGAGCATGAATGCCGAGTTGAGGCCATATTCCATCAGTTCTTCATTAAAGTTCAAAAATATTTTTTCTGCTTTGAGGGCCAGGGCGGGTTCGGCCAGATAGGCGGAAAGCCGCAGAAAGGCCAGAGCGGCGTTGCTGTTTCCAGAAGGCTCCACTCCATCGTATCCACTGATTTGCCGTACCAGCAGTTTTTCCCCATCGCTGGCGGTCTCGTGAAATGTTCCGTTATCATTCTGGAACTTATCCTCCACCCGTTGCATCAATTCGCGAGCCGTTTGAATATAATGCGATTCATAGGTGGCCTCATACAAGTCCAGACAGGCGGTGGCGGTGCTTGTATAATCGTACAGGTAACCGTCATAGCGGGCTTCTCCATCGCGGTAACGCCGCAGGATTTTTCCTTCGGGCGTGCGTAACCGGGAGAGAAGGAACTCCATAGCGCAAGCAGATTTTTGTATCCGGTCAGCATCGTCCAGCACCCTTCCTGTTTTAGCCATGGCACTGATCATCAGAGCATTCCAGGAGGTGAGTACCTTGTCGTCCAGCAGGGGGCGAATGCGCCGACTGCGAACCTCAAGGAGTTTGTCACGGCCCATCTTCACTTCGGCATTGAAATCGGCTTCCTGCATGCCCACTTCTTTGGCGACGATTTTCGCCTCTTGGGTAACGTTGAGAATATTTTTCCCCTCATAGTTTCCTGCCTGGGTAATGTTGTAATAGGGAATGACCACACTGGCTGTTTTCCTTCCCAGAAGCTGCTCGACTTCCTCCTGGGTCCACACATAGAATTTGCCTTCCACCCCTTCGCTGTCTGCATCTTCGGCACTGAAGAAAGCGCCTTCTGCAGAAGTCATGTCCCGGTCGATATACTGCAGAAGATCGTTGGCAAAATCAGCAAACTCTTCCTTGCCGGTGACCTGATAGGTTTCGATCAGGGCGGTGGTGAACAGGGCGTTGTCATAGAGCATCTTTTCAAAATGTGGCACCAGCCACTTGTAATCCGTACTGTAACGGGAAAGGCCGCCGCCGATCTGGTCATAAATCCCTCCGAACTTCATAGCCTTGAGCGTATTTTCCGTCATCGTCAGGCTGTTGCGGTGACCGGTGCGGTGGTACTGCCTGAGCAGGAGAGAGAGTCCCATCGAAGGCGGAAACTTGTTTTGCTGTTGAAACTGAAAACCGTGATTAAGGCTGTCGTAATGCCTTTCAAAAAGCTCAACGGCTTTGTCTTCCCCTTCGAAGCCCAAGTCATCCGATTCGGCGGAACTTTGTTCGCGCAGGGAAGTTTGGCGGATATAGCCCATTACGTTTTGGGTCTGCTTTTCAATTTTGTCCTGCTCGTTCTTCCATGTATTGGTGAGAAATTGAAGAACGTCGAGGAAAGAAGGCAGGTTGTACCGGCGTTCGGGCGGGAAATAAGTGCCCCCATAAAAAGGAATTCCATCCGGGGTCAGAAACACATTGAGCGGCCATCCACCTTGCTGGCCCAAAGCCTGAACGGCCTGCATATAAATGCTGTCGACATCGGGTCTTTCCTCGCGGTCTACCTTGATGCTTACAAAGTTTTCACTGAGCACCGCCGCTAGAACAGGGTCTTCAAACGATTCGCGTTCCATCACATGGCACCAGTGGCAGGTGGCGTAGCCGATGCTCACCAGTACCGGCAGATTTTTCTCTTTGGCGATCTTAAATGGTTCATCGCCCCACGGGTACCAGTTGACGGGATTGTGTGCGTGTTGCAGAAGATAGGGACTTTTCTCGTTGATGAGCGAATTTGTGTAAGAGTGTTCAACCATTTTTTCTAGTGTGCGGGGTAAGGGTTTTCCGCACTAAAGGTTGGCAAAACGCTGGAAAAAATCCGGAAACGATTTTTCCACACATTTGGGATCTTTAATGCAGACTCCCGGAATTTTTAATCCGGCCACTGCGAAGCTCATAGCCATGCGGTGGTCGTCGTAAGTTTCTATCTCAGCTCCTTTGTAGTCTCCCGGTCGAATGATGAGGAAGTCTTCTCCCGCTTCGACCTCTGCACCCAGACGGGTCAATTCGTTAGCCAGGGCGGAGATGCGGTCGGTTTCTTTGATCCTGAGATTGCCGATTCCTTCGATCACGGTTTTCCCTTCGGCAAAAAGGGCTGTTACCGCCAAGGTCTGTACCGCATCCGGCATATTATTCATATTGATGGTAATTCCCCGCAAAGGGTTTCCTTTAATATGCAGCGCGTTGGCTTTTTTTTCTACCCGGCAACCCATTTTTTCCAGAACGGAGGTGAATTGCGCGTCCCCCTGGACGCTGTGGGGGTTGATACCGGTGAGAGTCACCTCCCCACCAGTCACCGCCGCCGCCGCCAGAAAATAAGAGGCGCTCGACCAGTCGCTTTCGACCTGGTAGGTTTGGGCTTTATAGTAATCTCCCGCTTTGACTTTGAAACGTTGGTAACTCTCATTATCCACATGAACGCCAAAGGTCTTCATGATGTCGAGTGTAATGTCGGCATAAGATTTTGAGGTGAGGTCCCCCTGGATATGAATGCAGGTGTCGTTCTTAAAATAAGGGGCCGAGAGTAAAATGGAAGTGAGATACTGACTGCTTTTGTCACCGGCAAGTTGAATGTCTCCGCCTGGTACTTCCCCGCCTGCAATATCTATAGGAGGGCAACCATTGTCATTTGCCGATACCGCTTTGACTCCCATTTGCGTGAGGCAATCTAAAAGATCTGCCAGAGGCCTCTGGTGCATTCGTTCATCACCGTCCAGCCGGATTTTCCCAGGGGCCAGTGCCGAAAAGGTGGTCAAAAACCGCATGGTGGTTCCGGCGTTGCCGATAAAAATATCTTCTTCCGGGGTAGACAGTTTTCCGCCACTGCCGGAAACGATGAAAGCTTCTTGCTCCTCCTGAACCGAGATGCCGAAGGCTTTCAAGGCACGGATCATGTACTTCGTATCATCGCTGACCAGGGGTTTTTCTAACCGGCATTCGCCATCGGTGAGTCCCGCGATCAGCAATGCCCGGTTGGTATAACTCTTGGAGCCGGGAACGGTAACGGTTGCTTGAAGATTCTGTAAGGGTTTGATTTCTATCAAGGTCTTGAAATTTTTGGGTTAAAGTATAGGAATATACCACACCCTCTAGCGAGGGAGGAAAGTAGCAATAGTTATTAAGCCGAGTTAACTCTTCGCCAGCCCGACAAAGCTATTGCCAGCTACCACTGGCCGTTGGCCAGTTGTTTCGTTTAGGGGATTCTGATATGATCAGGTTTTCTTGAGATTTTGCAGGAAGGTTCGGTTATGTCTATGTATTTAAAGGTCCTTTTGTAGTGGAGGGCGGGTATGCCCAAGAGTAAAAAAGGATCCTTATGGTACCGGTTGTGGGATCATCGGTCGGTAAAAGAAAAAAAGCGTCTGCGGTCATTTATTCCTTACGTCCTGTATGGGATACTTGTTTTTTACGGGATCATCTATTTATCCATTCTCAATGAGGTCAATCGAGAAAGGACCGGGGTCGCTGTTAAAACCTGGTTTGGCGGAGATAGTAAGGCAATTATTGATGCCAGAGAACGAGAAGAAACGGAGATTAAAGAAAGTTTTAAAGCCCTGCGAAAACGTGTCTCCGGCGGCCACTAGCACCGGCCAAGCGGCCGGTGGCGACTAGCAATGGCTTTTTTGGCAACCATAACTCATCTCGGCTTAACGGACCCCTCTTTCTCAAAGTACCCGTTCCGGGCGTGAAAGCTGAGGAAGAAATATCACAAGAGCTGGGGTGATTTACAGCTATCTGTTTTAAAGAAAGGTTGATCTTCCATTGAAACGTTTAATATTTATTTCGAACTGGTTTTATCTGTTTTCTCTCTGCCTGTGGGTAGGGGGCATGTTCCTGCTTGGTATTCTGGTAGAAATCATGGTGCGGATTAACCTGAAAGACCAGCCACACGTTGCCAGCTCAATCATGAACAAGATCATGGATGTTTTCAATGTCCATATCATTTATACCTGCATTACGTTTATGGTATTGGCCGAGGTGATTAAATTTCTGGTAGCCAAATACAGTTCTGCCGGTTACGAACCGCAAGTAGTGACCAAACGTAAATATACCCGGGAGGTATGCCTGGCTGTCATGATAGTTTTGGCATTGTATATTGGCAGTGTTCTCAGGCCGGAGATGCACGCCATGGACAAACTCAAAAAGGCCAACCCCGCAGACCAGAAACTGCAGATCCAGTTTGATCGTTACCATTCCAAATTGACCTGGATCTATACGGTGAATATGATCCTGGGTATGACGTTGTTCTACATCAATGGCAAAGAGATGGCACGTTTCCCCAACAGGCGTGACCAGCGTGACATTGGACCGTGATATCCCTTCTTAAACGAACTCTGGCAGGTGCCGCTTTTTTTCTTTTTTGCGGAGTGTGCATGGCTTCATCGTTTGCTGCTCAGGCAGAGCGGGACAGGAAAATGTATGACCCATCGTATAAAAAGCCCGATCACCTTGAGAAATTAAGTCCTGTTCAGTCCGGTGTGACAGATGTTTCTGATATGGCTTATATCCGAGGGGGTAAGTTTGTCCGCGGTTCTAATTTTGAACAGAATAAAGAGGCCTTTAAAAGGTGCAAAAAGTTTGATAAATCCTGCAAGCTCTGGTGGTTTTCTGATGAATACCCTCTGGCACTGGTTATGCTGAAAACTTATTTGATAGATATTTACGAAGTGACCAATGAAAAATATATGGAGTTTGTGAAAGCGACCGGGCATCCTCCTGCTCTGGATGATTCCTGTACCACCGATGCGTGCCGGGAGGGAAATTTATGGGAAGGGGATTCTTTTCCTATCGTCATCCGCCATCAGCCTGTTACACAGGTGAGCTGGTATGATGCCGAGGCCTACTGCAAATGGAAGGGCAAGCGTTTGCCTACCGAAGCAGAATGGGAGAAGGCCGCTAGAGGTCCCAGCGGGAGCATGTATCCGTGGGGTAATGGTTCGCCTAAGGGCAAGGCCTCATACAGGCGAAAATGGAAAGGGCTCTATACCATGACCAATGTTGGCAGTTACCCTGGCGGAGTCTCTGTTTATGGCGTGCATGATATGGCGGGGAATGTTTGGGAGTGGGTGGGTGATTGGTATAGCCGTACCTATTACAGACAAGGAACCAAAAAAAATCCCCAAGGCTGGGATGACGGGGAATATAAATCCCTTCGTGGCGGATCCTGGGTCAATAATTCTGATACTCTCAGGAGTGCCTTTCGCAGGTGGAGTCAACCCGATGTCAAGTTTAACGATACGGGTTTTCGCTGTGCCCGATCCATGCCCCCTGAGGCAGAAAAATAACTAACTATCCATGACTGATAAACCAAAGCGATCTGATGAGTTGACTGACCGGGAGCGGGAGCTGTTAAAGCCCTATCTTTCGGATGTGAATGCGGATGTGTTTGCGCTGGAAAACTTGAACCCGGAAGTGATCGGCGGGGCTCTGGCTCGTTACAGCCGGGCACCTACTGGGTTCAAGGAAACGGTGGCGCGTGAGTTTTTGAATCCGGATGGCAGTCCCAACGATGTCAAAGGTTCTCAGATGATCGACCGGGTGGTCAACAAGTTCGGTGATGAATCGGTGGCCGAGTTGGCTGTCGCTCCTCTATGCATTGAAGAAATTTCTAACCTGATGACCAAAGTCATCGAGGATTGCAGGATTGGCGGTTCGCCCATCGAAGAGTCGACCCGCTATGTTCTTTACGATGCCAAAAAGAATGGCCGCTGGCGTTATGTGTGCCCGGATAATATCAGGGAGTCTGGCCTGGGTGATGCTTTTGTGGCAAACATGGATTTTATTTTTGAAACGTATGCCTCGATGGTGGAACCCATGCAGGCGTTGTTCCGCAAGCGTCTCACTGCCGATGCGTTTGAGATTGAAGTGGAGCGGGATGGAGAGATTCAAAAGGCGGGATTGAAATCCCTGCAAGACGAGAACGAAATCAAGGCGCATCGTATCGCCTACGGTTTCACCATCCGTAGCGCGGCGTGCGATGTGATCCGCTGTATCCTGCCTGCCTGCACCCAGGCCAATGTCGGGTTGGTGGGTAACGGGCGGTATTACTCCGGCTTGATCAGCAAACTGTTGTCCCACGATTTATCAGAGGCGCATGGACTTGCCGAGGCGATTCGAAAAGCTCTCAATACCCAGATTCCCACATTTATCAAGCGGGCGGGGCGCAACTCTTATCAGGTGGAAAATCACGGCAAAATGCGGCAACTGTGCCGGGAGCTTTTTGCATCGGTGCAGATCGAAACATCAGCAGAAGTGGAATTGCTGGAGGATAGCCCTCAAGACCAGCGGGTCAACCTGCTGGCCAATATGGTTTTCCCTTATGTCCGGCATTCTTCCCGCCAGATTCGTGAAACCGTGAGGTCCTTACCCGAAGAACGCAGAAAGCAAATCTTTGAGACTTATATCGGGTCGCGGCAGAGCAAGCGCGACCGTGCCGGCAGGGCGCTGGAATATGGTTATCCCATTCAGTTTGATATTCGTGCAGGGTTCGCCGAGTACCGTGACCTGCAACGTCACCGCATGCTCACCCAGCAAAGGCAGGACCTGGGGGTTGATCTGGGTTATTCCGTACCGGAGGAAATTGACGAAATCGGCATGGGCCAAAAGGTACAGGAATGTTTCGAGCGCACTGAGTCTCTGCATCGGGACCTGAAGCGGGCGGGCATGGAGCAGGAAGCGCAATACGCCACCTTGTTCAATCATTTTATCCGCTGGAATATGGGCATGAACCTCAGGGAGTTGGGACATTTTGTGGAACTGCGTACCCAGAAAGCCGGTCATCCCAAATACCGGCGCACGGCGCAAATGATGGCCCGTCTCTACCTCAAACGTCATCCGGAGATGGAACCGGTTCTGCAGTTTGTCGATTACAATGACTACGATGGCGGCATCACCCGTGCGGATCAAGAAGCCCGCACAGCCCGCAAAAGCCTTGCCTCCAACCTCCTCGATGACCAGGACCGCTAGGCGCGGGGCCAGCGTGCAATGACTTTTCCAGGCTGGCAACGATATTCTCGGCTTGACGAGTTCCTGCTATCTGCCTCCCAAGCTAAGGGGTTAGAATAATTTGCCATTTTATGGTAGTCTTATGCGCTTTATATTCCCCCAACCCATTCTTAACTGAGAGAAAAGAGCGATGAAGATAGGTATCCCAAAAGAAATTCATGCTGGCGAAAAGCGGGTGGCTACTACCCCTGAGGTCGCGAAGCAGCTTATCAAACTGGGTTTTGAAGTTGCGATTGAGGCTGGTGCCGGTGCCGCCGCACATTATTCGGATGCTTCTTATGTGGAAGCAGGCGTAACGGTTATCAAAAATGCCCAGGAGGTATGGACAGACAGCGATATTATTTTAAAAGTCTGCGTGCCGGAGATGCACCCGGAGCTGAAAAAAGAAGAAATCGATTTATTACATGAAAACCAGATATTGATCACTTTTCTCTGGCCGGCGCAGAATCCGGAAATGCTCAAGAAGCTGGCTGAGAAAAAAGTGACGGCTTTGGCGATGGACATGATACCGCGAATATCCCGGGCTCAGAAACTGGATGCGCTCAGTTCGATGGCAAACATTGCCGGATACCGGGCAGTGGTTGAGGCCGCCCAGCATTTTGGCAGGTTCTTCACCGGGCAGATCACGGCGGCAGGTAAAGTTCCACCTGCTAAAGTCATGGTCATCGGGGCAGGGGTTGCGGGTCTTGCCGCCATCGGTGCGGCAAAGAGTATGGGTGCCATTGTGCGGGCTTTCGATACCCGGCCGGAAGTGAAAGAGCAGATCGAGAGCATGGATGCGGAATTCCTGGAAGTTGATTTTGAGGAAGATGGTTCGGGTACCGGTGGATATGCGAAGGTGATGAGTAAAGAATTTATTGCAGCAGAAATGGCTCTGTTTGCGGAACAGGCGAAGGAAGTGGATATCATCATCACCACGGCTCTGATTCCTGGCAAACCTGCACCAGAGCTGATCCTGGAAGAACATGTTGTCGCCATGAAAGATGGAAGTGTGATCGTGGATCTTGCCGCCGAACGCGGAGGCAACTGCAAGTCGTCTGAAGCGGGAAAAGTGGTCAAGGTTCATGGCGTTTCGATCATCGGCTACACCGACTTGCCCAGCCGGATGGCGGCGCAGTCCAGCCAGTTATATGGAACGAATTTGCGCCATCTTTTAACGGATATGTGTCCGAACAAGGATGGCAATATTGTGGTCGATTTTGATGATGAAGTGGTTCGCGGAGCTACGGCGGTCAAGAATGGTGAGATCACCTTCCCACCGCCGGCACCCAAACTTTCGGCGGCACCGCCTAAACCGGTGGAAAAACCGCCTGTGGTGGTCGAGGAAGCAAAACCCTCGGTGATGGGACCCCTTATCACCTTTGGTGTGGGAGCCTTGGGCTTGCTTGGACTGGGTGCCGTTGCGCCTGCGGCCTTCATGGCCCACTTTACGGTGTTTGTCCTGTCCTGCTTTGTGGGCTATATGGTGGTCTGGAATGTGACAGCGGCCTTGCATACTCCGTTAATGAGTGTGACCAATGCCATAAGCAGTATTATTATTCTTGGTGCCATTTTGCAGATCAGTTCGGGAGAAAATCTTCTTATGGGAGTAGCGGTGTTTGCTGTACTGATAACATCAATTAATATTGTAGGCGGATTCGCGGTAACGCGCCGCATGCTTGAAATGTTTCGTAAATAGGAGGCGATGAGATGAGTGAAGGTTTAGTAACCGCCTCTTATATAGGGGCATCCATTCTTTTTATTCTGGCGTTAGGCGGGTTGAGTAACCCGGAAAGTTCCCGTCGAGGCAACCTGTATGGCATGTTGGGCATGTTCATTGCTCTCGTGGCAACCATCTCGGGAGTCACGGCCAATATGGGAATTTTGATGGTGGCGTTGCTGGTCGGGGGAAGTATCGGCCTGGTTCTGGCAAAGCGGGTACAAATGACCGAGATGCCGGAACTTGTTGCCATTCTGCACAGTCTGGTAGGACTGGCTGCAGTCCTGGTCGGATTCGCCAACTTCATGGACCCGTCACGGTTGCAGCATTACAGCGGTATCGACTTGACGATTCACGATGTGGAGACTTATTTGGGAATCCTCATTGGTGCTGTCACCTTGTCGGGTTCCGTTATAGCATTTGGAAAGCTCAGCGGAAAAATCGGTGGCAACCCCATGTTATTGCCAGCCCGGCATTGGCTCAACCTGGGCCTGCTGATCGGTTCTATCTATTTAGGTAAAATGTTTGTCGAGCAATCGGCCGCAGGCGATGGAATGATGCCTCTGTTGATCATGACAGGAATCGCTTTGCTGTTCGGGATTCATATGGTCATGGCGATTGGCGGAGCCGACATGCCTGTTGTAATCTCCATGCTCAACAGCTATTCGGGCTGGGCCGCGGCGGCTACCGGCTTCATGCTCAATAACGACTTGCTCATTGTTACCGGCGCACTTGTCGGCAGTAGTGGTGCGATTCTTAGTTACATCATGTGCCGGGCGATGAACCGGAAATTTATTGCGGTTATTGCCGGAGGCTTTGGTACGACATCGGGAGCTTCCTCATCTGCGGAAGAAGGCGAACAGGGTGAGGTGGTTGAACTGCAAGCCCCCGAGGTTGCCAGCCTGCTGGCCGAAGCGAAAGAGGTTATGATCATTCCGGGTTATGGCATGGCGGTAGCCCAGGCCCAGCATATTGTATGCGAGATCACCAAAGCACTGAAGGGCAAAAAAGTGAACGTGCGATTTGGCATTCATCCTGTTGCCGGGCGTATGCCGGGCCATATGAATGTTTTGCTGGCGGAAGCCAAGGTTCCCTACGACATTGTCTTTGAGATGGATGAGATCAATGATGATTTTCCGGATGTCGATGTTTCGATCGTCATTGGAGCCAACGACATTGTCAATCCCTCTGCTCTGACGGACCCGAATAGCCCGATTGCCGGAATGCCGGTATTGGAATGCTGGAAAGCCAAAACCACCATTGTGCTGAAACGGAGTATGGCTACAGGTTATGCGGGAGTACAAAACCCATTGTTCTTCAAAGAGAACACCCGCATGTTGTTTGGCGATGCCCGGACCAGTTTGGACACGGTCTTCAAAAACCTTTAAAGAAAAATCGAGTGTTACCCCCTGTCGTTCTTTGTAACGGCAGGGGGATTTTTTTTGGGGAATTGTGGAGACCAGATTGCCATTGCTATTGGGGTGAAATAATTTCCCATGCCTGAATCGCAGAGCAAAAGTACAATTTATCTGGGTATGGGGTTGATGGGTGCCACGGGTCTGGCTATGGGCTGGGTGGTGCACAGTCCACTTCTAATGACCATCGCCGGGTTACTGGGGTTGATGATAGGCGGGTTCGTTGGCTGGCTGGGCGGTCGACGTTATATGGTTATCATTTGCCTGGGAGTTTTAGTCGGAGCTGTTCTGGGCTATCGAACCGGGGATCGGGATATCCTTATTATCGCTGCTGGAAGCGGAGGTGCCATCGCCGGTTTCATGGGCGCGCAGATCGAACAATTCTTCCACCGCTAGCCGCGGGGGCAGTATTGCATTGTCCGTCAAGCAGGCCAAGCCCTCAAGCGCAATACTTTTATATCCCCTCCTTTCATAGGGAGGGGCATGGAGAGGGTTGGCTGACTTCTGCTTTCGCTAGCCTCGTGCCCCGAAGGGGGTAGAGGCATCTCGCTCAAAGAGTAATTTTTAGTTGCCCCCGCGGCTAGCGGTTGGTCGGGTGGGCCACATTTGGTTAACCCGACCGAAACCGAACAGGATGTTTTGATCCCAAAGTTTTCCCTGGTCTTTAATGATCTGCCGGTACTGCCAAACTTCATTGCCCCTGTGTTCCGACTTAAGGTCCGGTTCGCCGAGAGCTTTTAGCAAGTCTTCTTTTTTGCGGTTCATGAATGTGGACTCAAATTCAATGACCGTGTAGATTTTGTTTTCATCCTGTTTCTTTCCATCTTCTCCAGCCGACCATGCAGTGCATGGGAAAAGCAGTAAGGTACAAAAAATAAAAGCAATTATTTTTGCTGGCATCACGTTCCTCATGAGTATAAGTTGGCGACAAATTTTTCGTAGCCGTTATAAAGAAGGGTGGGGCGGATGTCTCCGGTGCCGATCATTTTCTCACGCGTCTGAGGCCAGCGTGGGTGTGGGACTCTGGGGTCCACGTTGGCGGTGAAATCGTATTCCAGTCCTTGCAGTGTGTTCCAGAAAGTTGCGGGACGATAGTTGACCAGTTCGATCTTCACAATGGACTTGATATTCTTGAACCCGTACTTCCAGGGAACGACCAGGCGGACCGGGGCACCATGTTGCTTGGGAAGCGGATGACCATAAATTCCGGTGGCTAAAAACGCCAGTTCATTCATGGCTTCCTTAAGGGTCAATCCCTCTACATAGGGCCAGGGCTCCCAGAACTCAAGTTGGCCCTGGGCGGTGAAGGGGGTATAAAAAGTTTCCAGTCTCACATGTGTGGCTTCCGGTTTTGGTTCGACTTGTTTGAGAAGTTCCTTGAATGGGAACCCGGTCCAAGGCACTGCCATGGCCCAGGCCTCTACGCAACGCAGTCTGTAAAGGCGTTCTTCAAGAGGCATGGTTTTTAGCAAGTCCTCCATGGCGAAAGTTTTCGGTTTGTTTACCAGCCCGCCTATCTCAAGGGTCCATGGCCGGATTTTGAGTTTCTGTGCGTAATGCACCGGGTCGGTTTTTTCGGATCCAAACTCATAAAAATTATTGGTGGTGGCGGCGATTCTTTCTGCAGTCAGGGGCCGGTCCAACTCGTAACGCGGATTTTTTTTGGCGGGGTAGATGGATTTTTCCAGCTCACTCCACGTTACTTCAGGAAGAACCTTCGGTAAAGAAGAAGGGCCGCAACCATAAAGTGCTCCCACAGTGGCGGCGGTGGTCAGAGCCGTGCCTTTAAGAAATTCCCGCCGACGCATATATGCCGACTCAGGAGTGACCAGATTTTCCGAAATTTTCCATTCCTTTTTTATATGGATATGGGCCATGACGATTTAGTCTTTTTTTGTGACCCAGTCATCAATCCCCGACAGGTATGCAGGGAGACCCCGATCGATAGGCAGGGCGACGATTTCCGGCACTTCATAGCTATGGTTGATTTTGACCCAGGTTTCCAGCACATCATAGCGGTCCTTCCGGGTTTTAACGATTAAAAGGAATTCTTCGTCTACATGGATTTTGTCTTCCCAATAATATGTCGACCGAACCCCTGGAATGGTGCTGACACAAAACGCCAGCTTGTCCTCGACCAGTCCCCGGCTTATTTTATCCGCTTCCTCTTTTGATCCGGCGGTGATGAATATTATGCAATGCTCACTCATGACAAGACTCCATCAAATCACAAATTTTAATAGATAAAAACCTGCAACAAGCAGAATGAAAAATACAATGCTGAACAGGTTGAAATATTTTTCGATCAGCACCTTAATGGGTGGCCCGAATTTGTAAATTATGAATCCGACCAGAAAGAATCGGGCCGAGCGGCTGATCGCTGATGCCAGGACAAAAGTCGGAAAGTTGATTTTAAATGCTCCTGCCGCCAAAGTGAAAATTTTATAAGGCAAAGGTGTAAAGCCTGCCGCGGCAACGGCCCACGCCTGATGCTCGTCGTAGAGAGCACCTATTTTCTCAAACTTGGCCTGCAAATGGTAAAACTCCACGATGCGGGTACCGATCAGATCCATGAACTGGTAGCCGATGAAATAACCAAACATTCCTCCCAAAACAGAGGCCACAGAGCAGAAGAAGGAAAACCTGATCCAGAGTGCCGGTACCGCTACCGTCATGGCGATCAATAAAACATCAGGAGGGATCGGGAAAAATGATGACTCAACAAACGAAACAAAAAATAACGCTGGAAGCGCATAAGGGGTAGCGGCCCAATGCAGGACCCAATCGTACATGGATCGAATAAGTTTCATGGATATGATTTCAATATAAGGTTTATAGGGTATCTTATAAAAGGTTGAAGGGGTCTACATCGATGGAAAGTTTGAATTTTTTGCCAGAGGCAGATTTGAGTTCATTGAGTTCCCGGCTATCTGCCAGAATACTTTGCAGAGTCTGCATATTAGGGCCGCGCAATATCAAATGCCAGCGGAATTTGTTTTGAATCTGATATAAGGCGGCTTTGGACGGACCTAGTATTTCTACTCCCTTTTTGCGGGTTGCCTGTTGCGCCAAATCCCGTCCCAGTTTTTCAGCCACGCTCTTTCCCATCGATTCTATAGCACTGACAATTTCGACAGCAATAAGCCGGGTGAACGGAGGATAATTGAGTTGCCCTCTCAACTTTAATTCCTTCTCGTGGAAAGCATTCACATCATGTTCCCGGACAAACTCAAACATATAGTGGTCGGGATTATTGGTCTGGATAATCACCTTTCCGGGAACTTCTCCTCGTCCCGCCCGTCCTGCGACCTGGGTCAACAACTGGAATGCTCTCTCGCACGATCTGAAGTCCGGTATATTCAGGGACAAATCAGCATGTGCCACGCCGACCAGAGTGACGTTAGGGAAGTCATGTCCCTTGGTGATCATTTGCGTGCCGATAAGGATGTCGATTTTTCCCGCGTTCATGTTCCGGTGCATGGCGGCGAAAGAGTCGCGGCCTCGGGTGGTGTCTCGGTCGAGCCGGGTTATCCGGGCATCCGGGAATAGCTTTCGGGTTTCTTCCTCCAGTTTTTGTGTGCCAAAACCACTGAAACGAATCACTGCCCCATTGCATTCCACGCAGTGGCCGGGCATTCGCGCTGTGAAATTACAATAATGGCAGAGCAGGCGGTCTTCCTTGCCGTGAAAGGTGAGGGTGACACTGCAATGGGTACATTCTAATACGTAACCGCAGTCAGGGCAAAAAACAAATCGAGCTGTTCCGCGTCGATTGAGAAACAGGAAAACCTGTTCTTTGCGGGAAAGCCTGTCGCGAATTGCGCTACGCAGGGTTCCGGAAAGCATGGCAAAATTTTTAAACTCCTTGCGCTCACGTCTCATATCCACCAGGCTCACGATGGGTAACATGCGCTCCCCTATTCGGTTTTCAAGGGACAGGTAACTATATTTTCCCAGCCGGGTGTTTTGGATTGATTCCAGAGACGGGGTTGCCGATCCCATAAGAACGACAGCGTTCAATGCCTGGGCCCGCATGACAGCAGTGTCCCGAGCGTGGTAGCGGGGATTGGAGTCCTGTTTATAAGAACCATCATGTTCTTCATCGATAACGATCATACCCAGATTTTTAAAGGGAGCGAACACTGCCGAGCGGGCTCCGACTGCGATCGATACCTTTCCTTCGCGGATTTTTTTCCATTCCAGATAGCGTTCGGTTTGCGATAAGCCACTATGCAGAATCGCTACCCGGTCGCCGAACCGCTGGTGAAACCGCTCTACCGTTTGCGGGGTGAGGGAAATTTCGGGAACCATCATGATCGCGGTTTGTCCTTTTTCCAGGACGCGCTGGATGCAGCGGATGTATACTTCCGTTTTGCCGCTTCCTGTTACACCATGCAGTAGAAAAGTCTGGAACCGACCGGCTTCAATAGCCGATGTAAGTTCTTTGAATATAGCTTCCTGTTCGGGGGTGAAGGTCAGGGATGAACCAAATGCCTTATCCATCGTGTCTTCAGGAACAAAAGTTTCACGTTCTTTTTTCCCGGTAACCACTTCCACCAGGTTTTTTTCTTTAAGGCTGCGCAACGCAGAGTCACTTGCCGGAATCCGGGTTTTCAGTTCCGACAGATTGATTTCCCTTTGACTTATTAGATCGAACACTGACTTTTGTTTGGGACTGCGTTTGAGCAGACGCTCTATTTCTTTCTCGTCAGGCAAAGAATTGGCAAGGCGAACCGATTTGACAAGCTGGTAGCCAGCCTTATCGAGTCCGGCGGGAAGAGCGGCGCTGATGGCCTCGCCCCAGGAGGACTGGTAATATTCTCCCAACCACCGGGTGAGAGACAGCATCTCTGTGTTCACGATGGGTTCGGTGTCCGGTAGGTCGATGATGGCCTTGAGGCGTATGGGTTTGTCCCATTTGTCCACAAGGTTGACCACATACCCGGTAATCTGCCTTCTGCCAAAAGGTACCAGCACCCGCATGCCGACTTGAACCTTCCCCAGCAATTGTGGCGGAATCTTATAAGTAAACGCTTCCTTAAGAGGGAGGTTGAACACCACTTCGGCAAACTGCGCAGGGGAGGAAAGGATTTCTAAACTGGACTGAACGTGGGTGTTCATTGCCAAGAACCTGAAAAATGAATGATTGTATCACCCCACTAGGCGTGGAGCCAGCGTGCACGTGATATTTGTGATGTCCTCTTCCTTAGCCTTCATGCCCGGCACGGGTACTTCCTAAGCTTTCGTGCCCCGGAGGGGTAATAGCGTACCCTATGTTAGCAAACGTGCTCTCGGCTCAAAAAGTGAGTGCTATTTACCTCCCTCGCTAGAGGGGGAAGAAAACATTGACTCGCTGGGTATTTTCCTCTAGTCTCAACGCTTTCAAAGCACAGTGATTGAAGACGTTGGGTTACGAACAGGTTTTTATTTTCAGGAAGAGGTGAAGCTATGAAAGTTGGGGACAAAATTAAAATTGATTTTGCCGGAAAGAAAAAAGACGCAACAGTAGATAAGGTATTTCCCAAAACGGTTTATTTGAAAGTCGATTTCGACAAGGACAAGCAAAAAACCGTAAAACGCAAAATCAGTCAGGTCGACGGCGGAAAATCCAAGAAAAAATAACCGCTACGTAGCAGGAGAAAGGTTGAATACCGCGTCGGCGAGCAGGGGCTAGGGATTTATTGTGAACCCCTTCTCGCAGGAACAGACTACATGGCTTTTTAGGCCCCTCTCGTTATGCCGGTTGCTTAGTAACCATCGGCAACAGCAATATACTCCTTAACTGACTGGACCCCTTCGGTATCACGAATGATTGAAAGAACCAGGCTTTTTTCCACGCTGTTAGCCGCCGCACCAATTACATATACCTTGTTTAAAACGGATCGATAGAAATAGTTGACCGAGGTGACATTGGACTGGGTTAATAATTGCGCTTTTATTTTTGTCTCAATCCAGAAATCAGTGACAGCTCCACCTTCCTCATCCTTTTTCTCGCCGCCTTCTTTTTGCTTACGTTGCGCTTCTTTTTCTTCCGGTGTAACTATCTGGATATGGCTGTGAAGGATTTTAATGCGTGAGTCCTCTCTGGCCAGACTTTCTACTTCAGAACGAACCCCCGAATTATCCAGGGTACCTGTAAGAAGCACTCTTTGTTCCCAGACATCAATGCTTACATCGAGAAGCAGGCCTTTGTCTTTATTCTTCAGCTTGTTCAGAAATTCAGTATGAATTTTTGAGTCGGTAACCTGGTCTTCGGTACTGCGGCTTTCCCATGCCTTTTGTGCCGCAGAGGTTACGACTGTTGCACAGCCGGATAAACTCATTGTCATAAAAAGGCCTGCCATAACTAAACAACCAAGAGTCAGAAGCTTCTTCATTTTTTTATCCTCAAGTAGATGTTTGTCTGCAAAAATATTTTCGAGATCCCAGGGCTCATTGGCCCACGCCTAGTGGCTAGAAGTAGATTTTGATTTTTGCCTGTTTTTTCAGGGTTTCGATGTAGTTGCGAGTAGCTTGTGAAACTTTCTTTTGGATGAGAAAGTTTTTGATCTTTTCTTTTTCTGCCTCAAAAGGACTGGTCCCCGCCGGTTTTCTGTCCGTAACTTTCAGCACGTGAAATCCGTGCCCGGTGCGGAAAATATCGCTGACTTCGCCCACCTTCATTTTAAAAGCCCTGTTACTGAAAGCCGGAAGCATTTGCTTTTTGGTGAAGAACCCCAAGTCTCCTCCTTTGGAAGCCAGACTGTCCTGGGAAAACTTCATGGCGAGCGCCGCAAATTCGGTTCCACTTTTGGCCTGGTCAAGAATGGATTCGAACTTTTTGAGGACTTTTTGTTCTCCCGCTTTTCCCTGCGATGGATTAAATTTCAACAGGATGATACTGGCCCGGACGGTTTCCTGATTCTCGAACTTGTTTTTATTTTTTTCGTAATAATCACGGATTTTATTTTCAGGAATTTCGATTTTGGGTTCGATTTCTTTCTTGATGATCTGATCCATATACAAATCGGTTGTAAGTTCCGCTCTATATTGGTCCAGCGACATGCCCTGATCGGCGAGCTTATGTGCGAAAACGTCAGCCGACCGGAATTTAGCCTGTACTTCCTTGAGCCGCTTTTCCAGTACATCCTTCGTTATGTTGATACCTGAGTCCTTGGCTTTTAAAACCAGCAAGGTGCGCCCGACTTCATCGTCGATCAGTTTTTTTGCGGCGGACTTTTCCTGGCTTGCATTGAGGGGCATGCCGCGTTTTTTGTATTGCCCTGCGGCTTTTTTCAACTCGCGGGAGATGGCATCTCCACTGATATCTATACCATTAACCTGGGCCACCACTTTGGGAAGCTTGATTTTCAGTTCATCGTGTTTATGGCCGGAATGAGCCCAGACGATTGTGGGATAGGTGGAAACAAAAAATCCTGCGCCCAGCAGGAACAAAAACAAACTCAAGGAAACGAATCGTGCCATAGGGGTTAACCTTTCTGTGCGGCTTTTAACTTGTTAATGGTGCCATTAGAATTAATCATTCGACCTCTCGATGTCAACCGATTTATTGATGTCGCATTTGTCGGGTAAGGTCGCGAAACAGGAAGGCCGCAACAACCACGATACCCAGCAACACCATTACCGCGACCCGATATTTGAACGTCCCGGTCGAGTTCAGGGCCCAAACCACTGCTCCCCAAAGCATAGGGCCCAGAATGGATGCCGCTTTACCTGCGAACCCGTATAATCCAAAAAACTCCCCGACTTTTTCAGGCGGAGACAGTTCTATGATGAAAGCCCGGCTGACCACCCAGACCCCTCCCATACCTACCCCGGCGATGGGGCCCACCATCCAGAACAGGGTTTCGCTCTGGCTTACGGCAGCCAGGAAGAGAGATGTAATCCAGGCTCCCAATACCAGCCAGTAAGACCAGATGACCCCTTTATGCTTGACCAGAATGCCGATGATCAGCGACCCGACCATTGCGCCCACGGTTGAGGAGATCAGGAATTTCATGATCTGACCACCGCTGAATCCAATCACTTTGCTGGCATACACAGACATGAAAGCGATAATGGTGTTCACCGCATCAAGAACCAGGAAATGAATCAGGATAAACCGAAACAGAGAATGGTATTGCCGGGCGCGAAGAAAAGTTTCTTTGAGTGTTTTGAACGCTTCTTTAACACGAACAGAAGAGGCGGTTCGGATTTCTGGATCTTTGACGAAAAGGAAGCAGGGAAGAGCGAAAACCAAAACCAGTGTGGCGGTAGGGAGAAACGTGGCGGAACGACCACTTTCCTCCACAAACGGTTGCACCATTAGCATGCCGGCGATGGAACCCAGATAACCGAGGGCCACTCCATATCCTGAAACAAGGCCAACGTGGCTACCTCGTGAAATGGAGGGGAGCATGCCGTTATAAAAAACCAATGCCGATTGATATCCGTAATTGGCTACCATGAATAAAATCAGACCGGTCAATAAGTGATCGGTGGTACCGATCAGTCCGGTTGCGAAAACGCATAACAGGGTGAGTCCGATAAGGGGAACCCTGCGTTTGCCGGTAGTATCTGAAAGGGTTCCAAAAACAGGAACACTCAAGGCTACTGCCAGCATGGAAAGTGAAAGGGCGGTGCTGTATAAAATGTCCTGACCGTCGTGGTCCACCGTAACCCATAACGCGAAATACAGGGAGATCACGTTCATGGAAAAAATGGTGTTGGCGAAATCGTAAAGGCCCCAGGAGAAGATTGCGAGTCTGTTGGGGGGTGGATTCACTGGGAGGACAGCGCGGTACGAAACCCATAAGTTTCGTTTTTTATATGGGGGAAGTTGCGTGCGCGTCTGATAACTTTTATGCCTTCAATGCTGTTGACCCAGGACCCTCCTCTGAGCACTTTCATTTTCAGCGGTCCCTGAGGGCCTTCTGGATTGATTTCGGGGCTGACGCGATAATAGTTTTTGTCATACCAGTCCAGACACCATTCCCAGACATTTCCGGCCGTGTTGTATAATCCGAAAGGGCTGACACCGGAATGGTAATAGTCTACCGGTGCGGTGTAAGGATAGTTGTCATTCTCCCCAAAAATATTGACGAAGAAAAAGTTGATGCCCTTATCGAATTTTCTTCCCCAGGGCCACAGGCGGCCATCGTTTCCCCTCGCGGCTTTTTCCCATTCTGCTTCTGTCGGCAGTCTTCGTTCTTTCCATTTTGCGTATGCCATAGCATCGTGCCAACTTACTCCGACAACGGGTTGGTCCGGTTCGTTGAATCGGGAATCTTTCCAGAACTTCGGGGGTTTGTGTCCGGTGGCCTGCATGAACGCGTCATAGTCTTTGTTGCTCACTTCATATTTATCGATGAAATAGCCGGGAGTGAAAACAAAATGCACGGGTTTTTCATCTTCTTTTCCTGAAGAGCTGCCCATTTGGAAATACCCTTGAGGAATATAGATCATTCCCGGAGGAGGTTCAGGTTGGGCTCGTGCGAGAGAGTGAAGAAAAATAACCGCAGAAAAAAGGAGGAATGCGAATAGGTGATAAGGTCTGGCGCACCTGGAGGTCATGACAAATCAAAAAATCCGATGTGAGCGATAAGATCCCGCTTGGTTTCTGGTGCAAGGTTCTTGGACTCTTCAATATTTTCTATGTTGATCCACTGGTAATGTCCATTCCAGCAATTGAGGCTCAGCACGGTATTGCCATACCAGTCCATACTGCTGTTCAGGAAAATCGGGCCCTGGCATTTCGGGCACTGACCGTGAATCTCCATATTGTTTTTGGATTCGTGCATTTACCTTTTCCGATCATTGATTGGTGGACCCTGCATATAAATTAAATTACAAAGAGCTTTAATCCGCAAGTAAATTCTATAAAACAGTGATGTTTAAAACGCTCAACCCCATTGAAATGTCAAGGGTTTTTCACATGCCGGGGGCAGATGGCAAGGGCTTGATTGAGCCGAGATAACTCTTTGCTAGCCAGCGGAGCTATTGCCAGTCGGCCCCACGCCGAGTGGTGGGAAGCCGGTTTTTTTCAGGAGGATTTTTAATTCGTCGATGGGGAGCCCAATTATGTTGGACTCTGAGCCGGAAAACTCACGGATCATAAATTTTCCTTTGCCTTGAATGGCGTAGGCTCCAGCTTTATCCATGGGTTCGCCGGTTTGGATGTAGCTTGATATTTCTTCCTGCGACAAAGATTTGAAGCGGACCTTTGAGATGACGGCCTTGTCGAGGGTTTTCCCCGGGCTGACAATGCAGATGCCGGTGATGACAAGGTGCTTTCTACCACTCAAGCGGCGAAGAATTCTTTGTGCATCGGGAACATCCACAGGCTTTTCAAATATTTCATCATCCAAGGTTACGAGGGTATCGGCACCGATGACCCAGTCATTGGGATAATTTTTAGCAACACTCTCGGCTTTGGTGCGGGCCAGGGCCCGGGCGTTTTCTTCTGGACGCCGTCCATAATCCAGTTTTTCCTCTACTGAACTGGGGACGACTTCAAACTGGTCGGTAACCTGTTTTAATAGTTCCAATCGGCGGGGAGATTGCGATGCCAGAATAAGTTTTGCTGTATTCTCAGTCATAGACCCCGCAACATACCGGAAACAAAAATCTGAATCAACCCCACTAGGCGTGGGGCCGACTGGCAATAACTCTTTGCGCGCCAAATAAAGTGGCGGCACACTGGCCCCACGGCTAGTGGGTGGTAATTGGGAGGCAAATCCTATATATTGTTTCACTTCATACAATACAAGAAAGCTTTAACCCAAAGGAACTGGCATGGCGGGTGCAACGCATCAAATTCAGATACGACATATCCTGGTCGAAAAAAAGGAAGTGGCGGACTTGCTCAAGGAGACGATTGAAAGCATCCCTGGGGAAACGGGTCGGATTCAAATGCTGATGAAGCTAACTGAAAAATACAGCATTTGCTCTGTTTCCAAAGACGATGGAGGCAATCTGGGCTGGCTGGAAGTGGGCTGGAATAAGAGCGACCCCCGACAACCGCGCGGCGGTTTTACTAAATTGAATAATGACGAGTTGGACGATTTTATTCGTGAGGGGCTTGAAAAAATGACTTTGCACAAAGGCAGAGTGTTTGGTCCCGTTGAATCCTGTGAAGGATTTCATATAGGAATCATTTGCCAGGAAGTCAAGCTTGATAGGATTCTTTAATCCCCACTAGGCGTCAGCGTGATACCCCTTCGGGGCACGAAGGCAAATGATGAGCATAACGCGCAACCCAAATTGCAACAGCTTTAGCTAGCTGGCAACGACACATCTTGGCTCAATCAAGTCACGGCTATTGGCCTCCCCTGCTAAGGGGTTCTTCGACAAAATTGTAAGCAAAGCAACCGCTTGAGCACCGGACCATATAGTGTGGGCAGGACCGGCAAGGTTCTTTCGCCTGAGTCTTCTCAAATACCGTGTTCAGAAATTTAGCTCCCATCTGGGCCATGGCGATAGAATTCACCTCTTTAAAATCCGCAACATTTCCCAGTTTCAAATTGTGAAAGGGAAAACAGTTGAAGCAGTCGCCCTTGGAGTCAATATCCATGGGGCTTCCGTCCGCACAGCCGAAATAATACTCATTGCGCTTCCACTCTTCCATTGGTGGCAACTGTTTGTTGCCGTGAAAATAAATCCGGTCCGTGAGTGACATCTGGTCTTCACCGATGTCATCCAGAAAGCAAGGCGGCAGGGAGCAGTCGAAGCGAAAACATAATTGTGGAAAACGCTGCATAATGTTCAGCATTTTCTTTCCGACTTTTGGGAAGTCCCGAATTGGCAGATAGGTGTTGGTTTCCTCTCCTACGATGGGAAACGCGGGGCTGACCCGGACTTTGTATTCCTTGTCACGGGGCAGGCCGGCTTTCTGGTAGATCTGGTCAATTTCCTCGCACTGCTGTTCGAGTTCCTGGTCTTTGGAGTATAGATTGATGCTGAAGGTGACGCTGTAGCCGTTGACCCGCAACATACGCTCGGCGACTTCTTTGCACCGTTCGTGGTTTTTTTCTGAAATATTTTCCATCGTTTGCCAGTTTAATAGAATGGCAAAAACGATTTGTTTGCTATGGGCGCCTCCTGGGCTGGCGATTTTCAGCAGCAGGTCCAAAACCTTTTCCGGCATCAACCCGTTGGTGAATACGCTGAGATGGGAGTACGGCAGAATGCGGTCATAAGTATTTTGAAAAATTTCGTTGAACCGGGGATGCAGGGTGGGTTCTCCGCCCATGAAATTGATGATGGGCGCGTTTTTGATTTTTGGCAGAAACTCATTTTGGAAATAATCGTATTCCATGGATTTTCCCGGTGTCTTTACCGTTTCTTCCATGTACTCGTCCGCAAAACAGTAATTGCAGCTTAGATTGCAGTAACTGTTTAAAATGATATTCATCCGCTACCTCTCTGGGAACCTGAAACGATTTCGTCTTGCCCCGCAGGCCCTGAATAATGAGCTTGCTACCGGACCGGATCGTGAATTGCTAATATTTCCTGGAACGGCACTATTATACTATTAGAGGGTTGGAATAGATTCTCAAATGTTCAGAGATCGAATTTTTTCTTCCGGCGCAGAATTTGTGATGTCCCGGCCTGAACGACAAGCCGCATTTCGCAGGGATAAGTCCGGGTCACATTGGTAAGCTCCTGAATGGCCTTGTCTTTGGCATCGGTTTCGTCCTCCGCTTCGCAGGCATACTCCCATGCGGAACTTACTGTAGGGATTTTTTCCAGCCCGTGTTCTTCCAGCCGTTCGGCAATCTCTTTGTGAGCTTCTTCAGTCAAACCTTCAAATTCTACCGCAATAAATACTTTGTACTGCAAGGGTGTTCTCCTTTAAGTCGGCTTCTGAAAAAAAATGAGAAGACTAGTGTATAATATGCCATGTTAAACTGCCAGTAACAGACGCAGTTGGCAAGAAGTAATATTTCCACCTTTTATTATATTTAGCTACTTGTTGCCACCGGTGATTCTCCGACCCGCTCGCTAAAGGGCCTCGCCTTGTCATCCTTTCAACGGTTCATATCCAATATTTCCTGGAACGTTTTTGGTAAGGTCTGCGTGCAGGTCCTGCTCTTCGGCGTTTCGATTCTTCTTACCCGCTACCTGGGAAAGGAACGACTGGGAATTTATGCCACTTTGCTGGTTATCCCTTCCTTTGTTCGCCTGCTTAACCAGTTCGGACTGGAAACGCTGATCAATAAAAAGCTTCCTGAATTGATGGTGGAAGATTCCACCGGACGGCAGGGCCGGTATTTGGTCCAAAAAATCCTGACGGTTCGTGCCATGACCACTCTGGCATTTGGAGCGGTCCTTTATATGGGCTTGCCTCATTACCTCGATTTTATACAGATGCCGGAACTGATAGAGTACCGGTCTGCCCTCATAGCTTACTTTTTCATCATTACTCTGAACTCCATTTTCAGCACGTTGTTCATGACACGTCTGGAATATAAAACGGTGACCTTGTCGGAAACGGTTTGCGCGTTTTTAAATTTCTGCTTCCTGGGTGTTTTTATTTATCTGGATTATGGAATTTTTGGTGTGCTCTATGCCTACATCCTTTCCACTGCGATCAATATCCTGATTTATTTCGGGTTGGCCTGGAAGAGCCTTAAAGGAGAAACCCAGGCCCCTGACTGGCAGGAAATGCGCCCTTTGGCCCAGGCTTCTTACTTCATTACTTTGTTGAGTTTCGGATTGATCACGCAGAGCGATATTTTGCTGATGAACTATTTTCAGGTGGAACCGGCGGGCATAGGGTTTTACCACCTCGCCACAGGGCTGGGTGGAATGCTGGCTTTTGTCATGGTGGGGGTGGGGCCGCTGGCTCTGTCCATTCTTTCTGAAACCTATGCCAGGGAATCGGGCGAAGGCTTGTCCCGCGTCTGGTGCCAGATTGTCGGATTCGCCAGTTTTCTTACCGTGCCAATTTTTGTGTTTGCCGGTTGCAATGCGGAATCCCTGATTCATTTTGTTTACGGAGAACAGTTCCTGCAGGCAGGCAAGGTGCTGACTTTTTATATTCTTTTCTTTGGGTTTGCCACCATTGCGGGAATGGACTTTGTCTCTTCCACTCTGTTCATTCTTCACCGTCGCGATACAGTGGTCCGTGTGACTGTTGAGGGCAGTCTGATAAATATCGGACTGAATCTGATTCTGATCCCGCTTTATCAGGAGATGGGTGCTGTTGCGGGTACAGGTTTAGCGATGGTCTATATGGTTTCCCGCCAGCTTTTTGTGATCAAGAAACAGATGGATGTTTTCCCGGTTTTGCCGACTATTGGGAAATGCCTGTTGTTTTCGCTGTTAGCGGTGGTTCCTGCGCAAACATTCGCAATATTTTTCTGGGACCAGATTTTGTTGACGGCGGTGATCTACGCATCAGGTTTCATTATTCTTTTGGCGATTATAAAACCTTTCACCGAAATGCAAGTACAGGTACTTTCAGCGATTCACCCTAAAGTTCCCATTTGGATAAACAGCTTCGTCCGCCACCACTAGGTATGGGGCCAGCACTGTATTGCCGAGTCGCCTCCCCCGCCAGGGGGTTGAGGAAATGAGGAAAATATCCGATAAAAACTTGTAACCTCTTATGTTAAGGAATGGAATTAATGAGTTATCAAGGTAGCTTTGAATTTTGTGGAAAACTTTTGGGAGCGGGGCACCCTGCGTTTCTCGTGGCGGAAATTGGCTTCAACCATAACGGCGATGTGGAACTGGCAAAACGCATGATTGAGTCCGCCGCTAAAAATGGTGCTGACGCGGTGAAATTGCAAACGTTTGTGGCTGGTGAGATGATTTCAAAATCCTTGCTGGCTGATGACCCGGATAACCCGGGCAACAAAATTCCCTTCTATGAATTTTTCCAACGCTATGAACTTTCACGGGCGGATTACGAAGTTCTCATTGCTTACGCCGACAAATTAAATATCCCGCTGTTTTCTACTCCCTTCGATGAGGCGTCACTGGATATGCTGGTGGAGCTTGGAATGCCGGCGCTAAAAATTGCTTCTCCGGATTTGACCTATATGCCCTTTCTGGAAAGGGCGGCTGAAAGCGGTTTGCCGGTGGTGCTTTCGACGGGAATGGGTAACGACAAAGAAATCGGTGAGGCTCTGCATGCATTGCGAAAGGCAAGCTCCGTCATTCTTCTTCATTGTGTGTCTAATTATCCTTCCCGGTATGAGGAGATGAACCTGGCTTGTCTGGCTGGGATGCGCAGTCAGTTTGAATTGCCGGTGGGGTTGTCCGATCACACTTTGGATAACTTGTCTGCCGTGGTTGCGGCATCTTTGGGCGCGGTGCTCATCGAAAAACATTTTACTCTTGACCGTAATTTACCCGGTGTGGACCAGTCGATTTCCATGCAACCGGATGACCTTCGCCAGTTGAAATCAGAACTCCTTAATGTTACAAAAATTCTGGGTGAAGGGAAAAAGGAAATCCAGGAATCAGAAATCCCGGTCAGGCAGTCTGCCCGGCGCAGTCTGGTGGCCCGGGTCGATATCCCCGCTGGAACACCGCTTGATCCTGCAATGCTGGCCTGCAAGCGTCCGGGAACCGGCATTCCCCCTGGCGAGTTGGAACGCGTACTTGGAAAATCCCCTAAAGTGGCTATCCCTGCCGAGCAGGTTCTCACCTGGGAAATGTTTTGACAATGACCAAATACCAGCAGATAGAAAAATGAAACCCCTCTTGCGTATGTTTTCCCTCCCACCACTAAGCGCATGTTGTAAAAAATGGATAGCATTTGGCCTGTTCATGCGTCTTCTTCTAATTCCTTGGGCCGGTCACCCCGACATGTTCTTCATATTTGCAACACCCTTTCTTTTTTTAAACGAAGGGGTTTTTGATGTTTACCAGTATTTGGCTGAATACTTTTCCGATCCCGCCGCTGCCTTATATTCCTATCAACCGTTGCATTATTTTGTTTTTAGTTTGTGGTCAGGGGTCACCCAGGTATTCACCAGTCCGGAATACAGCATTTGGATGCATCAGGTCATCAAACAGTTTCCTTCAATACTGAGAGATGGCGAGGCGGCGTTTTCCTATCCTGGCGCGGAGGCGAAGTTTGCTGTGCTGTTTCTCTGGAAAACATTGTATTTGGTCTGCGACTTTCTCATCCTGTTATTCGTTTTGAAAATGATTGCAGGAGAAAAAGAAAAGGAATCCTATGTTTCTTGGTGGGCGGGGTCGGTAGTGCTCCTGTATTCTCAATACCTGTTTGGGCAATGCGGAATCGTCCCTGTCGCGATCATGGTATTTGGGATTTACCTGTACAAAGTTAAAAGAAGCGCCCCATGGATGGGATTTTGTTTTGCCTTGAGTGTGCCGTTTAAGTTATTTACGTTAGTTTTGTTGCCACTTCCATTTCTTTTGGCGGAAGGGTGGCGGGAAAAGGCGAAAACCGCCTGTTGGATTTTAGTTCCCTTGCTTGTGGTATACCTGCCGTTTGTGGCCCATTCGGGAGAGCTTGTTTTCTGGAGGATGATGGGCGGCTCAGAGGGATCTTATTCCGAGGGTTTGGCCTGGGCATGGGTTCTTGTGCTGAGCAAGGGGTTCCAGGCCCTGGGGTATGTTGCGGTTTTTTATCATGCAGGTTTCAGGTATCGGGGCAATTTTTCAGATGTCTTGAGGTATGCCTTCATTTGCTTGTTGTTGCTTTTATGCGTGCCTCTGAAAATTCATTATTACGCATGGGTCACGCCGTTCTGGTTTCTGTTTTTCCGTGAGCAGAGAAAATATATTGGCATCTATGGCTTGATTGTATTTCTGCTATTTTTCGCCAATCTCAGTGACAAGCAGACATTCCTCGGCCTTTTAGCTCCCCTGGCCCCGGATTTTTTTATGAGTTTTCCGGGATGGATGGATATCGCCTACTTCTTTTCTCCTTCTGGGTTCCATGCTAAAGCCGCCACTCTGATTATTTTTATTCTGACGACCCTTGTGATCGTCCATCAACTATCCATCCTGTTTGGCTTCAAACCTGGAGAGAGTATTTTTAAAAAGCCAGATATATCGTCAGGTAGAAAGCCCGGAGCGATTCTTGTATATCCCGGTGCCTGTATGGTTTTTCTTATAGTGCTGTTTTCCTTTTCACACCCTGCGTTGAAAGCCAAATTCAAGGAGTACCTTTTTACCCGCAGTTCCAATTTTTATTATGAGCCGCAGTTTAGGCGAATGGAACTGATGCCCGGGGCAAGTCTAAGCCAGGAAGTTTCCCTACAGAAGGGCTGGGTAAAAAAGATGGGCCTTTTTCTTGATCAGCCGATTGCTTCTGCCGTGAGAATTGAAATTCTGGATTATCAGGCCAAGGAAGAAAAGGAGATCCTTGTGAGCGATCATCCCCAATTGAAAAAAGGCTGGGTGGAAAGCTTTCCCCAGTCTTATTTCGCCAGGGATAACAAGGTGCATTTCCGATTGACCAATACCTCGGCCGATCCCATAACAATTTCGATCCGGCGGCGACCCAAATTTGCCGATGGTTTCCAGTTGGCTCTGGTTCCTGAGGGTAAAGATGAGGAAATGATCGATGATGGGATTCTTAGATTTTATGTTCAGGAAGAGCCCCGGTTTCTTCATGATCCAGATCTTCCGTTGCGTTCTGTTGTGCAAGCGTTGGCTCAGGAGAAAAAATTCCTTGTCTTCTGGTTCATCGTGCTGACGGTCTGCGGAGTGAAGACATTGCAGTATAGGAGACGGGGATAGGGCGGATCTGGACTAATTTCCTTTTCAAGGATATCTGTCGCGAGCGGAGGCATTGCGCCAGCGACAAAGGCCGGCGGCGATACTGCCTAATATGCAATGGGTGAGGGCGGAGATAGCACCGGGTACAGTCGCCAAACCGTATGCGGAAAAATTGCTCCTTGCCAGTTCGGTCGCAAGACCGGAGTTTTGCATTCCTACCTCAATCGATACGGTTTGAGCGTCCCGCTCGGCAAACTTGAGCAGGCGGGATAACACATACCCCAATATAAATCCAAACAGATGAAGCAAAAGCACGGCGACTATTAAGGAAGTGCCGATTTCCAGGATGGCGGATTTTTTATCAGCCAGTATAAAGTCCACAATGAATACAATGGCAAGCACGGCGATAAAGGGAGTGTAGGCTTCCACTTTCCTAACCCAGCGGTGGAAAAAGTGGTTCAGAAAAACTCCGAGCAAAACGGGGAGGATGACTACCTTCAAAGTTTTGAGTAATAGTCCCAGCGTATCGACATCGACTTTTAATCCGGTCAGCTCCAGAGAAATGGACTCCACCCACCATGTAGTCAGAAAGGGAGTGAGCAGGACAGCCAGAAGGGTCGAGCAGGTGGTCAGGCTGACCGAAAGAGCGACATGGGTTCGGGCAATGAAACAAACAACATTGGACGCGGTTCCGCCGGGACAACAGGCGACCAGGACGAGCCCGATAACAAAATCGATGGGAAGGTTAAAAGCCAGGGCCAGTGCATAACCAAGGCCCGGCATGATGGTGTATTGCAGTCCGACACCGAGCAAAATGGATTTGGGCAGCTTGAGGACGCGGGCAAAATCTTCAAAGCTCAGGGTCAGTCCCATGCTCAGCATGATGAGACCGAGAAAATACGGCATCCAATTGGGTTGAAACCAGGTGGCTGTTTCCGGTTTCCAGAGAGCCAGTCCGGCACCGGTCAGTACCCAGACGGGAAACAGGTTGGCCAGGGCAATGAATAATCGTTCGACTGGATTCACTAAGGAGAAGTTTTCTCGGCGATGATGCTGGAATAGGCTTCTTTGCCGTCGTCATAATCCTGATAACGGATGACTCGCATACCTTTGAAAATATCAAGCAGTTCGTTGGTGTCGAGCGCCCATTTTCGGCTGAACCGGGTATATTTCAGGTAGTCGACATTATAAGTCTCAACAACGATCATGCCGCCGGGTTTCAGGGCAGACTGGAACTGCTTGAAAAGGTCTCTCTGCATATAATAGGTGCAAAGGATCACGTCATAGCTGTTGGGTGCCAGTGTAAAACTTTCGAGATCGACCACTCGGGTCTCAATGGTGACGTTGTTTTTTTCCGCCAGTCTATGGGCTTTTTTGAGACCCGTTGCGGAAATGTCCAGGCCGATAACCTCAAATCCTTGAGTAGCAAGATAAACCCCGTTCCGGCCTTCGCCCATAGCGATATCCAGAACTTTGCCTTTCGGGAGCAGGTGAGCATTTTCCACCAGGAAAGGAATGGGTTTCTCGCCGAACAAATAAACCTCAGTATCATATTTATTGTCCCACCGGTCCTTGTCTTTGGAGTGAGCAAACGCAACACTGCTGGAAACCAGGAGAAACAGCGTGATTAAAACTGCTATGTGTTTAGGGTCGCGAAAAGATTTCATGGGGAGGACCTCAAAGAAGTTCGGTAATCAGTCTACCGGAAGCCGAAAACCGGTTCAAGGGGATTTCCCGTTTACTTGAGTTTGGCGAGCAGGTAGAATCAGTACATTCTACAATATGTTTTTCCTTAAACGGAGCGGGAGTATGTTATCACGCAATACCATAGGGACAGGGGTTGTCATTGTTTTTTTGGCTCTGTTCGTTAGCAGCAATATTTGGGCAGAGGGACGGGCGAATCAAAAACCGATAGCCGAATCTGTCGACAAACGGTTTGCCAATTATGCGGTGGGTACCACCCTGGATCGAAAAACCGGGTTGCTCTGGATGACCCAGGACTACTGGCAAAGAGAAACCAAATGGGTCAACTGGTATACGGCAAACGAGTATGCCCAGCGCATGAATCACAAAAAGTTCGGTGGCTACGAGGACTGGCGTTTGCCTACTCCTGAAGAAGCCGCCACTTTGTATGACCGGCGTAAACGTAACATGGACAAAGATGGCGATAAAATTTTTATCGACAGCATGTTTCCGACAGGCGCGGGTTGGAGCACCTGGACCAGCGAAGAAAAAAGCAGTAAAGCTATAACGGTTTCCTTCAAAGATGAGGGCGGCCAGACTTATCAGGATAAAATATCCGGCACCGATGCCTTCCTGCGACTAGTCCGCCACCACTAGGCGTGGGGCCAATGTGCCATCGCTTTATTTTGCGAGCAAAGAGTTATCTCGGCTGAATGAGCCCTGGCTCAATATTCCCCCCCCCTTCATAGGGAGGGAATAAGGGAGGGTTGGATTTTGCCCCCTCTTTCTCAAAGAGGACCCATTGAAACTCCCCCTTCCACGAAGTACCCCATGCGGGGCATGAAATACCCGTGCCGAGCTGGAACCTGTTCAGCGTCTTAATCCCGATAAGCCACTCCGTGTGTTTCACCATCTGTATCCACTTTCATCGTGAGGCTGAGATCGGCGGCAGAAACGACTGCCAGTTTATTTTCATCCCGAATAGCCACATAAAGCGTTTTGCCGTCTGAGCTGATGTCTATCATATCTGGGCGCTGGCCCAGAGCCGTGGTTTTAGTAATCTTCCGGCTGGCTGTGTCGATCATCGCTATCTGGCCCAGTTTGCGTTGTCCAACATAGACGGTTTTTCCATCCGGACTGTGGACCAGTCCATGCGGTTCTCCCGGAACATCGATAGAAGCTTCCAACGCCCCGGTGCGTGAGTTCAGTAATAATAGTTTGTCATCTGCCGGAGCGGTGAGCCAGAACTGGTTCCAATCTCGCGTTGGTTTGATAGCCATAGCACCTTTAGCACCCTGTCGGGTTTGGGTAACCTTTTTGGTCTCCACATCCACCAGCGAAATATTTGCAGCCCCTGCGTTGACCACATACAACGTATTTCCATCGTGAGAGAAAACTGCGGTGATGGCTTTTTTTCCGGTGGCCATAGTATGAGTAGCTTTTTTCGATGCGACATCGATAAAGGTGATGTTGCCCGCCCCTACGTTGCATGCGACGGCGGTCTTTCCATCGGGAGAGACGGCCACATCGTGGGCCTTGGTGTCTGTCACGACATCGGCCAGTTTCTCTTTCGATACGGCGTCTATGATGGTTATGCTGTTCGTACCCAGGTTGGCGATGTAGGCCAGCTTGCCATCGGGACTGAATGTAACGTTATGAGCACCGGCACCGGTAGCAATGGTCTTAACGACCTGATTGGAATCGCTATCTATGATCTGGACATTGGCTCCCTTCATATTGGCAACCCATATTTCACCCGCCGAGCTCGCATTGACCGATACGACTCCTGAAAGTAAAAGAACGGTGAAGATGGAAATCGCAAATACAACCCATGGTTGTTGCCTTTTTTGAAAAGGGTTCTGAAAGTTTTTCACGAGGGGATTAACAGTTTTGACTTTATCTCTGTACATATTTTGCCTCCAGGGAAAATTAGTTATGTATGAATTTTATTCAATGGGATGTCGAGGTTTAAATCACATTTCTCAGCCGACAAGCTCAGCGGGCCGGGTCCAATTTTCAATACCTAATAGGTTAGAGTTGTCAGGAAGGAATCAGGTTTCAAATTTTCCGTGGGAATCCTGGAAAATTCATCTTTTGAAGCGAAATTTTAACCATAGAGCTTTAAAAAACAGACTTTTCCCTGTTGAGCGGAGCCCTTTATTTATTTTTAATAAGGCATAGAGAGTAGCGTCCTCCCTTCTTTTTCAAAGTACCCCTCCAGGGTATGAGGGCTAATGAAGAAATATCACAAGGGGCTGGGTGATTTGCAACCTCCCATGCAACCTGCGAGTTTAGGGAGGGCAATAAAATTATGACTTGTAATATTGCCAAAAGAGACTGAATATTAGGAAGTCTTTAAAACAGCTTCTTTTCTTTTGGACTAGCGCTTATGCCGACAAACCCGACTGATCCTCAATCCCGGCTTCTGACCGAGGAATACGAAATTCTCCATGAGGTGGCCCGTGTTCTGCATTCTTCCCAGGGGCTGAAGAGTATGTTGGAGGATGTTCTGGGGGTTCTGACCGGATTCAATGAGTTGAAGGTTGAAAAAAAGGCGGGTATTTTTCTCGCTGATCCTGAGAAAAAAGTTCTCAACCTGTATTGCATGTTAGGCAAGTTCACGGATGAATTTCTGGAAAAGGAAAAAGTGGTTCCCTATGGCGACTGCCTCTGCGGAAGGGTGGCCGAGTCGGGTCAGCTGTTGATGAGTGAAAGTTGTTTTACCGATGCCCGACATGAACGGAAGTATGAAGGCATGCAGGCTCATGGTCATTATATTGTTCCGCTTAAAACAGGGGAAAAATTCCTGGGGGTGATGTTCCTGTATACCAACACGCACCCCGCCTGGTACCAGCATAGTCAGGAAGTGCTTCTTTCGATTGGCGGGTTGGTGGCCAACGCGATCGAGAATAGCCTGATTGAAGAAGAGCTGAAAAATTATCGAAATCATTTGGAAGAACTGGTGGCGGAACGAACTGCGAATTTAAAACAGGTCAACACTACGTTAGAGAAAGAGGTTGCGGAAAGGACTCATGCGGAGCATGAATTAACAATAATTCGCGAACAATTGCGTAACCTGGGTAACCATCTGCAAAACATCCGGGAGGAGGAAAAAACCCGAATCGCCAGGGAAGTGCATGATGAACTGGGACAGTCGTTAACGGCGCTTAAAATGGACCTGGTTTGCTTGAAGGAAGAGTTGCCCTCTAACCAACCTGAACCGCAGGAACGAATCCAGTCCATGTCGGGTCTCATCGACTCAACGATTACTTCGGTTCAGCGGATATCTACGGAATTGCGTCCCCAGATACTGGATGTTTTTGGGCTGTGTGAGGCGATTGCCTGGCAAGCTAAAGAATATGAGAAAAGAACAAACCTTCAGTTTGATCTCAATTGCGCACATGTCCCATTGGATAATAAGGAGTTGACCACCGACTTGTTCAGGATTTTTCAGGAAGCGTTGACCAATGTTGTGCGACATGCCAAGGCAGACAGGGTCAAGGTCAGATTTCGTCAGCAGGACAATAAGTTTATTCTGGAAATTGAAGATAATGGTAAAGGCATGCCTCCGGGAAAAATTGAGGATTCGCAGTCTCTCGGACTGATAGGAATTCGTGAGCGGGTTCTTTTTCTGGGTGGAGAGGTTGAGTTTCTGGGGGAGGCGGGTAAAGGAACGAAGGTTGTGGTGAAAGTCCCACTTGAATCATGAAACAGACCCCTAAATCGAATGTGATCAAAGTGCTGGTCGCCGATGATCATGCCGTTGTGCGTCAAGGCATCAAGCAGATATTGTCCAAGACTGCAGATATTTCTGTCACCGATGAGGCGGCAAACGGTAATGAGGTTCTGGAAAAAGTCAAAGCCCAACTCCCTGATGTCGTAGTCATGGATATTGAAATGCCTGTAAAGAGCGGCTGGGAGGTGATTCCGCAGTTGAAAAGCCTGTATCCAAAATTGCCAGTCATAATATTGAGTATCCATTCAGAGGATATGTACGGCATGCGATTTCTCAAAGCGGGTGCCTCGGCATATTTGACCAAAGCCGGAGCCCCGGATCAACTGGTGCAGGCGATCCGAAAAGTTGCAAGCGGCGGGAAATTTATCAGTCCGGAAATGGCTGAAAAGCTAGTCGATGAACTGGGAAAGGATGGAGATAAGTCTCCGCACGAAACCCTTTCTCCCAGAGAATTTCAGGTCTTCTGTTCTATTGCATCAGGAAAATCCTTGAAAGATATCGCGGAAGAACTTTCGGTAGGTGTCACCACGGTGAGCACCCACCGGTCACGCATTCTGGAAAAGATGAACCTGAAGTCCAATGCAGAACTCATCCATTACGCACTCAAAAACAAACTCATCCAATAAATTCCTGCAGTGGCCTGAGCCCTGCTGGCTCTTCCCCTCCCTCTCCGTGTCGAATATCTACGACACACTAAATCCGTGTTAAACGACTCCTAAAACCCCAGTTGTAGCGATATTTTATTTTCAGTTCACCCCCCATACTTATCATGATGAATGAAGTTGGAGGGCAAATTTGATGAAAGTGTTGCTGTCAATAGATAATTCCAAGGGGATATTGGATCGCATATTTAAGATGATTCAAGGCATTTCCGGAGTGGACCCGGTGAGTACGCTGATAAAGGTGAAAGAGATCACCGAATCCGTCCGTTGCCTGCAACCGGATCTGTTGGTGGTGGATTTATATCTAATGGATGGAACCGTTGTGGATGTCATCAAGGAAATGGGGTCCCTTCAAAAGAAGCCTGTCGTGATGGTTTTGACGGAGCAACCTTATGCAGATATTGAAAAGCATTTGAAAATGGCGGGTGCCGACGTTGTTCTTAATAAATCGCTGGAGTTTGAATTGATTGTGAAAATTTTAAGCCGACTGAGTGAAAAGCATAAGGAAAACCCGCAACAATTGAACCTTTAACCCGTCGGCCTGTCATTAAGGAGGTGGATCATGTTTTATGAAGTTCGTATTTTTAATGCCAGGGGAAAACTGAAAAAAATACTTTCCGGGCAGGAGTTGACTCGTAGTGTAACCCTCCCTTAAAATAGGACCATTGTAAATTAGAGTTCTCCGGCATAATGCGAAGCAAAAAGGAGAATGATAATGAAGAAGAGTCGTTATACAGAGAGTCAGATTATTAAAGTCCTGCATG
>Ga0233435_1000719_pt1 | contig 36503 bp, 47 predicted proteins | sample SI_122_August201_3_FD_182735 | JGI IMG/M metagenome (GOLD analysis project Ga0233435, IMG submission 182735) | Seawater microbial communities from Saanich Inlet, British Columbia, Canada - SI_122_August2016_135_MG | ecosystem: Environmental > Aquatic > Marine > Inlet | place: Canada: British...
ATGATTCAGGTTTATCTAATGATTGAAACACTTGCAAAAAACTTAGTAAATTTAAAAAAGCAATTTGTATCTGATTATGATGGCACGAGTCAAATTCAAGAACTAATCCCAATTTCTAAATCTGAATTATTTCCAATTGATGAATCAGAATTAAATTTGCTTCATGAATTTGCAACTAAAAATCCAATTTACTATAATTCATTTGAAAAAATAATTGATGGTATTTCTTGTATTGTATATGAGGGTGACATTAACAAATATTGGTTAAACAGTATTCAACATGATTCAAGTCATGCTCCTTTCTCTCCAACATGGATAATGTCTGGATATTTACTATCTTTATTTGCAAAAGAAAATGAATATTCTGAAATTATTGATATTGGTTCTGGTGATGGACGTATTGCATATTGTGGTGGAGTACATGGCATGAAATCTTATAGTATTGAACTAGATGATATGTTAGTTAATCTTCAAAAATCCCTAACAACAAATGTTAATTTCAACTCTACTTGTTTTGATGCAATCAAATTCGATTATCTTTCATTGAATTTAACAAAACCCTTATTTTTCATTGGAGGTCTTGCCCAAATGGGTGGATTAGAGTTGGCTGCAGGTGTGTTGAATAGAGTCAAATCTAATTTCAATTTATGGAGTAAAACTGGTTGGAGTTTTGCTGGAACTTTGTCAAAAAAATATTCTGCAGATCCAAAAAATAATGCTGGTTGGGGTAGCTTTATTGAAAATAATGGCTTACAGTTGATTCAAAATATTTCATTACCTACTGCTTGGTCTTTTCATGAGTCTGATGAAACACAATATGTTTTTGCAAAATCTTTTTGAGAAATAGTAATCCAAATTAAGTGTCAATTTCAAAATGTTCTTGGACACGTGGCTCAGCTTGGATAGAGCAAGCGCTTGCGGAGTGCTAGGTCGTCGGTTCAAATCCGATCGTGCCCGCTTAATCTCTTATTTAGTAATTTAATGAAATTTCATTTATTCTTAAATAATATTATTTTTCAATATAATAATGAGCAATCAAGATTTTAACTCTTCTTCAATTTTAGTCAAAGATATTATGACAAAAGCAATTATTTCTGTTAATACTGAAACCACTGTATTTCAAGTAGCAAAAATGATGGAGCAAAGTGGAATTGGTGCTGTTCTTGTTAAGAAAAATGGTAATCTTAGTGGTATTATTACTGATAGAGATTATGCCACAAAGATTGTATCTCATAATCTTTCATCTGATACACCTGTAGCTACAATAATGTCTTCCCCTTTGATAACCATAAATTACAATGAATCAATTTCTGCAGCAGCAGAAAGAATGACAGATAAAAAAATTAGAAAACTTGCAGTAACTGATAATGGTAATATCATTGGATTGATAACATCTACTGATTTAGTTACTCAACTTGCTAAATAACTAGAACGTTTTTGTTTTTCTAAGAAATACTGTTACTGAAATCATATAACATGTTGTTGCAATAACTTCGGAAATTATAGATGCCAAGTATGGCTCAATTCCTATTTCTAAAAAATAATACAAACTTGGCCATCTAACTCCTAAGTATATTATTTCTCCAACTCCAAACGATGAAACTAACTTTAATAATTCTTTTTTAATTAATTTTGATTCCATAGTTTTGTATCTTTTTCTATTATCTACGTAAAACAAACTTGAAAATAATCCAAAGTAAATGATGTATCCAATAATTATTGTTATAGTTGTGGTTTGATAATTTTCATAATCTACCAATAATTGAGCTGCTACTGCAGATAATGATGCTGAAGCAATAAAACAAATGATGAAATTTCTGTTAATTTGAAGTAATTGCTGATTTAATTTCATATTTTTTTTGATATTTGACAACTAATATTCCATATCAATTACTAGACTAATGATGAAAAAAAGATGTGAATGGGCAAAAAATGAGCCTAATCTAACATATCATGATACTGAATGGGGAGTACCTGAACATAATGATCAAAAATTATTTGAATTTTTAACTTTAGAGGGAGCTCAAGCTGGATTATCTTGGAGTACTATTCTTAATCGTCGTGATGGATATAGAACTGCTTTTTCTAATTTTGACGTGATAATGATTTCTAAATATACTCAAAATCATATTAAAAAATTAGTAGAAAATAAGGCAATTATTCGAAATAAATTAAAAATCCATTCTGTCATTAATAATGCCAAAAAATTTATTGAAATTCAAAATGAATTTGGTTCTTTTAATGAATATGTATGGTCCTTTGTTAATCATGAAACTGTAAATAATAAATTCAAAAATCATTCTGATTTACCCTCATACACTGTTATTTCTGAAACTTTGAGTTGTGATCTCAAAAAACATGGCTTTACTTTTGTTGGACCTACAATTTGTTATGCATTCATGCAAGCAGTGGGGATGGTAAACGATCACACTGTTAATTGTTTTAAATTTTCAAAATAAATTTCATTATTGTTGGTTGGAAATTAATAATTCCTATAAAGATCATAGATAAATTTGAGAGAATCATTAGAGATTAATGACAAAATTGGATCCTGTTGTTGAAAAATTGATTATGGATGCCACAAATAAATTGGAAAAAAGAAATGTATCTCTACAAAATTCTATTGATGATTTTGAAAAAGAACTTCCTAAACATGAGTCTTTTCCAACCTCTAAGGATATGCTTACTTCCTATATTGGAATATATCAAAATGAAATTAATGCAAATATGACTATCTTGGAAATTTTAAGTAAGGCTGATGAAATTCTTCTTAGATATGATATAGAAAATTAGTTTATCTTTTTTTCAATTGAAATTTTTGTTTAATGTCATCATATTTGTTCAATGGAACTATCTTGACTATGCTTGTTGAAGCTATTCCTGTATCAATACAGAGTTTTTCTATGTCGTGAGCATGTATTGCATCAATTATGATTATCCATTGATGTTCTAATACTGACATGTAAAATTCCACAATTTTGTTAATGTTATATTTTTTCATTTCTGTATCTAGCTGTTCTTTGAGTTTCAGAAATGTTTCTTTACTTGTTTCATTATTTATTGGACATGATTCTGGACTGTGTGTGGCAAAAACTCCAAATAACATAATTGGATTCCTGTTTACTTCTATTTAATCAGTTTCAACTTGTTTTTTTATCTTTATTTTGCTATTTTAATCTAAAATTTAATATTTCTAATTATTTTAAAATAAATTGAATATATTATGAGTGAAAAATCATTTGCAACATCACTGTCTTGTATGGATGGTAGAGTTCAACTTCCAATGATTAATTTGATCAAGGAAAAATACTCTGTAGATTTTGTTGACACTATTACTGCCCCTGGTATTGATAAAGTGATTTTTAATGGTGATATAGAATCCATCAAAAAAAGTGTAATTATTTCTGTGTCTAATCATAAATCATCTCATATTGTAATTTCTGGTCATTTTGGCTGTGCTGGAAATCCTGTTTCAGATGAGGAGCACTTTACTCACATTAAAAAAAGTGTTGAAATAGTAACCTCCTGGAATTTAGGTGTGGATGTAATTGGTGTTTGGATTGATGAAAATTTTATTCCTCATTTAATCTAATTTGATTTTTTGTTATTAACCGTAAATCATACAGTGTTCACATTCACATGTGTCTTGTTCTTTTGATTTTTTTAGACATTTTTTATGCTGACCTGCTTGGCATTGAACACATACTTCTTCAATATTTTCTACTTTTGTATATTTTTTAGATTGATCAAAACCAAAACCTCCATCTTGTGGTCCTACCATGTTGTTTGTATAATTTATGTAGTATTTCTAGTTCACTAATCTAATGAATTTTTGATTGTTTCTTGTAACTGTATTTTGTTTTCTTCAATAATTCCTCTAATTTCAAATGTATCTACATATCCCCCTGCAGATGCACGTGTTGCTTTAAGTAAATAGTGTAATGATCCTTCTTCAATTTTTCCAACATAATATCCATATAGAAAATCTAATTCATCATTACACTTCCAAATTTTTTTGATATTTGGAAATGTTTGTTCTATCTCTGTGGGTATTTCTTTAATTCTTCTTTTTATGTACAGATCTAATGATTTTCTAATTGTAGAATCTTGAAGCATTTTATTGAATCTCCAAATAATTATTTTTTAGTTTTTTTATTCCCCTTGTCTTTTTTTTCATCATCAACATTATCCCACATATGCATAGTTCCCCTAATCATAAATGAACCTACAATTATAGCTACAAGTCCTCCAATTAAAAATACAAATAATTTTCCTATATCTTTAATGCTTGCCAACTCTATACCTTTAATCACATTATAATTATAATTGTCTTGACTTATTCAATTAGATTCAATAATAAGTTCAATTTTGTTATTTTATGACTAAAAAACAGCAAGTTGTAGCTTGGATTGCAATGATTGGTGGTGGTATTGGCTTCTTTTTCTTCTCTATAGAGATGGCTGAATTTATGCGTTAAAATTTAATTATTAATAAATTAGTTTTAATAGATAAAATGGTGTTTTCATTAAAATTTTATTTTAATTATCATAATATGTAAAAATATACTTTTAAAAAAGAAAAAAATGTTTAAGGACAGCCTTCCATCTTTTGGATAAAATAGCCTTTTTCCTTAATTGCCTGTTCTACAGGCTCTGGACAAGATTGTGAGTGACAGAATGTACATTCGTTTTGTGTCATTTCTGCTTCTCCTTCACCTATTTCTTTTAACCATTCTTTGCCAAATTCAATGGCTTTAGGATGATCTTTTTCACCAGTAATTACATCAAAGTGCATGGTGTGACCATCTGCTGCTTTGACATAAGTGTCGTATACGTGAATTTCCATATTTTTTATTAAAAGAGGGGATATTTAATCCCAAAGATGATTCTATGTGCTTACATTTGGGTTATTTGTTATTTTTATTCAATTGATATTTCTTTGATATCTGATTCAAGAGTGAATGCTCTGAAATTTTTATTGATTCCTGAATAAATAATCCATACTACTGGGTTGCTTTGCATAAATTTTTTATCTGTATTTGAAGGAAATGCATCTGAATTGGGGTGAGAATGAAATATGCCTATTACATCCATTTTTTTATCTTCTGCAATTCTATATCCTTCCAATAATTGTTCGTTTGAAATTGTAAAATTTATTGGTGATTCGTCAATATTTTCTGCTAAAAATATGTCTAGAACTTGATTGTTTTTACCAAATAATATTGCACAAGATTCATTTGGTTTTTGATTTTCTGAATATTGTGATAGAATTTTTTTATCTGATTGTTTTAAAATGATTTTCTGCAAATCTATTCTACATTAATAGTTCCAATCATCCAAGGATGTAAAATACAGTAATAATCGTAATTTCCTGTATCATCAAATGTAAATTGATATTTATCGCCCAAGTTTAATATCTGTGAATCAAATACTCCATCAGCTCCGTTTGTTGGACTTCCAGATGTTGCAGTATGCATTGCTGCATCTTCGTTAATCCATTCAATTGTTGTTCCAGTTGAAATGTTAATTGTTTCTGGATCATAGAATATTTTACCATCTTCTGGAATTGCAGCTCCTTCTGGAATTACAATTTTAGTTGCCTCTTTAGGAGCTTCTACCACTAATGTTGCAATCATCCATGGATGAACTATACACAAGTATTCGTATTCTCCAATTTCTAAATTCGTTGTATCTAAAGTAAATGTCTCTCCTTCACTAATTAAACTAGAATCGAATGTTTCCCCATAATCTGATGCACTGGTAACTGTATGTGGTGCAATGTCTACATTTGTCCATTTAACTATGTGTCCTTGTGTTACAGTTGCTTTATCTGGACTGTAATCAGGGTTACCTTCTTGTGCTGAATCTTTAAGAATTTCAATTTCAAATATTGGTCCTGTAACAACATCTTCCATTGCATCTTCATCAATGATTTCTTCAGCTAATTCAGATTCTCCTTCACTCATTGATCCAGCTGTTATCCAAATGACTAATCCACTAGCAACGGCCAATCCTAATACTAGTCCAATTGGTTTAATGCTTCCTGGTTTCTTCATTGCTATCCATCCTATTCCTAATGCCGGAAGTGCAACTGCAAGTAAAATTAGTACTACTGTAAGTGTAAAGTCTGAAGTATTCATTGTACCTAATGCATAAAGTCCAAATCCTAATGATATTGCTACAATGACTAAGGTTGTAATTTTGGCTCTGTTGCTTGTTGAAATTCCACCGTCTAAAATCCCTGCTGCAGTGAAAATTAGTCCTACAAACATTGTAAGGCCAGTTAATGCATGCATTCCATCAATGAATGTATGTGCTATGCCTGCATATGACAATATGAGTCCTGCTAAACCAACGCCTGTAAGGCCCATACCTGGCATTAATAGGTCCCAATTACTCATTAAAATAAGCTGGTAGGGGTGAGATACTTATTCCTTTTGAAATATAATGGATCTACAACAAGGAATAAAACGGCTTTGAAACTGGGTAGATTAAATTGGGAATTAATGAAGTAATAGAAATTTCGAAACCAAGAATTGTTGTTCTTTTAGTAATTACTGCAGTTACATCTATGTACGCTGCAAGTAAATTGGTTTCTGGATCTCCTCAACTTGAATATTTAGATTATTTACATATTATAATTGCCGGAGGTTTAGCATCTGCTGGATCTAGTGCATTAAATCATTATTATGATAAAGACATTGATCCTAAAATGAGTAGAACCAGTTCCAGACCTATTCCTTCTGGAAGGATGGCTGCATCACATGTTTTGATATATGGATTGATAGTAAGTTGTGTTTCTGTTGTCTATGGATTTTTTGCACTTAATGCAGTTTCTGCATTTTTTATTGCAGTGGGAATATTTTCTTATGTAATAATTTACACCGTTTGGCTAAAACGTAAAAATACTTCTAATATTGTAATTGGTGGAATTGCCGGTAGTGCTGCAGCTTGGGCTGGATGGGCAGCTGCAACTGGTAGTATGGATTTATTGGGATTCTTAGTTGGATTTTTGGTATTTGTATGGACCCCATCTCACTTTTGGTGTCTTGCCATGAAAATTAAAGATGAATATGCACAAGCTGAAGTTCCTATGTTGCCTGTTGTTATTGGAATGCAAAAAACATCTAAATTTATTTTAGGAAATACTTTGATTTTGATTCCTTATTCTCTGATATTAGTATTAATTCCTGATGGTTTGGGAATTGTTTATACAATTATTGCATCTGTGTCTGGAGGGTTAATGCTCGTATATCATTACAAATTAACAAAAACTCCTACATCTGAATTTGCTTGGAAAGCATACAAAGTAACTGCTCCTTATTTAACAATAATTTTTGTTGCAGTTGCATTAGATGCAGCATTTCACATTCCTTTGATTTAGTTATTTTTTAATTACTTGTCTAATCCTGGAAAACTTGCTTCATAGTCTTTTTCCATAATTTCTTTATTTTGTTTCTCAATGGGGTCTTCTTCTTTTTCAATGACTATGATTTCTATTCTACGTTCATCTTTTGTAAACCATGCCACTTTGATTAATCCTAAAATTTCTAAATCTAGAAGTAATTTGTTAAATTTATCTTCTGGTAAGTTTAATCCATCTTTTGTTAAACTTTTGTAAAGTTCAACATCTGTTAATGAATTAACTTCTTTAATTTTTTCATATATTTTGTTTCTTAATGGGATTGTCATGATTAACCGTAGAATGCTTTCTCTCCTGTCTTGGGTACTACATTAGATATACTTTCTCTTATGTTGTTGTACCATTGATCTATTTCTTTAGTAATTGATGGTTTTACTTGTTTCAAACTAGTTGCAAAATCGTGACTAGTAATTTTTACTGCATCCTTTCTCATTGCATGAACTGCTGCTTCTCTACATAATGCTGCTAAATCTGCACCTGAATAACTTTGTGTTGCAATCGCAATTTCTTGTAATTTGACATCATTTGCTAATGGCATTTTCTTTGTTAATATTTTAATTATTTCTAATCTTCCTTTTTCATCTGGCGGCATTGCATATAGAACAAGATCCAATCTTCCTGTTCTTAGTAATGAATTATCTATAATATCTGGTCTGTTTGTAATTCCTATTACTACCACTCGTGATGATATTCCTTCTTCTATTTCTGTTAACAGTTGACTTAGAATTGTTTCTCCAACTCCTCCTTCTCCTGATTTTAATTTTGCAAGTGCATCTAATTCATCAAAAATTACTACACAAGGTGATGATGCTTTTGCTTTTCTAAATATTTCTCTTACTGCTTTTTCTGACTCTCCAACCCATTTTGAAAGAATTTCTGGCCCTCTAACTAAAATCATATTTGCTCCTGTCTCTGTTGCAACTGCTCTTGCAAGTAATGTTTTTCCACATCCTGGTGGTCCATAAATTAAAGCTCCTTTTGGAGGTCTAATTCCCATTTTTGTAAATTTACTTGGTTGTTTTATTGCAGTGATGATGTTATCTGTTAAACTCTTTTTGATAGACTCTAATCCTCCCACGTCATGCCACCATACTTTTGGTCTTTCTACATAGAATTCTCTCATTGTTGTGGGGACTACTTCTTGCATTGCATCGTAAAAATCAATTAATTTAATCTGCATTGATTGTAATACTTCTGAAGAAATTTTTTCAGTTTCAAGATCAATTTCTGGTAAGTATCTTCTAATTGATTTCATGGCAGCTTCTCTGCAAAGTGATTTGATATCTGCACCTGTATATCCGTGTAATTCTAATGATAATTCTTTAAGATCTATGTCTTGATTAATTGGCATTCCTCGTGTATGAATTTGTAAAATTTCGTATCTTCCATCTTCATTAGGCACTGTGATTTCAAATTCTCTGTCAAATCTACCTGGTCTTCTAAGAGCTGGGTCTACACTGTCTGGCCTATTGGTTGCCCCTAACACTATCACGTTTCCTCTATCTGTTAATCCATCCATTAATGCCAATAATTGTGCCACCACTCTTTTCTCAACATCTCCGTACACTTCTTCTCTTTTTGGTGCTATTGCATCAATTTCATCGATAAAAATTATACTTGGCGAATTGTCTTTTGCTTCTTTGAAAATATCTCTTAGTTTGGCTTCTGTTTCTCCATAATATTTATTCATAATTTCTGGACCATTAATGGGGTACATGTTGGCCTCTGATTCGCTTGCCATTACTTTTGCAAGTAATGTTTTTCCACATCCTGGTGGCCCATAAAGTAAAATCCCACTATGTGGTTCCACACCCAGTCTTGTAAATAATTCAGGATGTCTTAATGGTAATTCTACAATTTCTCTCATGGATTTTGTTTTTTCTTTTAAGCCTCCTACTTCTTCATATGTTACTCTAACTTTTCTATCGATTGATGTCTCTGTTGAAATATTCACTTCTGTCATTTTATCTATGTTGATAATTCCTTTTGGTGCTGTTTTTGTAATTTTAAAATCCATAGAATTTCCTAAAATCATTACAGAAATTTCATCTCCATGTGTAATTGGTAATCCTTTTAGTCTATTTTTTACAAAATCTGTAAATTCCTTATCTATTGTTATTGTATCATTAACTGGAGTTAGTGTAATTGTTTTTGCATTTTTTGATGATACTTTTCTAATTTTAACAATATCGTTTAGAGTTCCACCTACATTCTTTCTTGTTTGACCATCTATTCTAATTATATCTGGAAATTTTTCATCTTCATCTGCTGGCCAAATAACTGCACAGGTTGTTCTTGATCCCATAATTTCTATAATGTCTCCTGGTTCTGATTTTAGGAAATCCATTGCTTCTGGACCTACTCTTGCACGTTTTTTACCTACGTCTCTTTGTTTTGCTTCACCAATTCTCATTTGCAAAGGCTCTTCTTTGCGTACCATAAAATCAATTAATTCTTGTTATGCTAATTACTGTTATGTTAATTGCGACTCATACTAAGTACTTCAAATTCACTGACTCCTTCTACTGCTCTTACAGTATCTTCTAGTGAATCCATTTGACCTTCTTTATCTTCTAATACAAATTGTGCCTTTAGACATTCTAATCCAAAAGCTAGTGGTTCTTTTTCATGTCGATTTAAAGTAATTCCATCTTTTAGTGATGTTTTTACAGTTTCTGCTAATTTATCTAAATCTACTTCCATGCCTGTTGGGAGAATTTTTGCAATCAATACAATATCAGTCATTTTGTTTAAGGTCCTTGGAAATTACATGAGGAACAAGTATAATTTCTTGCTGCTTCTCTGCAACTTTCACATCTCCAAATAAGATCTACTCCGCAATTAGGACAATTGAATTTTACACATTTATCATTAGGCATAATTGCTCTATGGCAACAACTGCATGATGGTAATGATATAGTAGATGACATGCTCAAATTTTCTGTAAACATCATTTATAGTTTCCTTAAAATCTTTGTCTCTTTTTAACCCAATATTTTTTTGAACTCTCCACTGATTAGTGTTTGAGCTGTTTTCAGTGATCCTTTGATCCCTAACAATTTAATGATTGAACTTGTATGAAAATCAAAATCATCTTTTTCTGAAATTTCATTAGTTATTTCTGGTGTAATTGATTCAAATAATTTATTGATTGTTTGATTGTCTACCCTTTCTAGTATTTTTCTTGCAAGTAATTGTTTATCAAATTCCTTTCCAAATCTTTCTGTCCATCTCTTTTGATATTCTTGTAGATGTGAAATTTCATTTGTTTTCAAAAATTTAGATATTGCTTGTCCTGCATAAATTCCTCCCATTCCACTAGTGTATATTCCTCCTGCTGTAGTTGGTTTTGCTTGCCCTGCAGCATCACCTACAATTACTGTTCTCCCGTCTACAAATTTTTCTATTGGACCCTTTATCCAAATCGGTGCAAATATTTTCCTAATTGTTGAAAATTCCCCTTTTTCTTTAAGAATTTCATTCAATGTTTCTGATACATTAATTCCTCTCCCTGCTACTCCTACTTTCCCTTTTCCTTCATTGGATGGAATTATCCATGCAAAAAAACCTGGATATTTTTCTTGATCAAAAATTACTTCTACTTTTCCTTTTTTTATCCAATCTGCATAAATTTCATATTGTGCTGATGATAAAATTCCTGTTCGATCTTTATGTATTAGTGATGATACTCCTCTGGCATCTACAAAAATTTTACAATCTATTTTTTCTTCATTTGTTCGAATTCCTGTATCTGTTATTTCTTGAAAACTAGTTCTAACTTTAATCACTGCTCCATTTTTTTGAGCTTGAAATGCAATTTGTTTATCTAGCTCTCTTCTACTGATTTCGATTACTTTTTGCTTTTTTGAATTTATTCTAAAACTTTTTCCATTTGGTGATGTAATTTCTGCAAATTCAATCATGTGATCAAATGTTTTTCTAAATGGTACTACTCCTAATTCTTCTAAACCTGCAATACTTACTAATCCCCCACAATGTTCTGGTGTTCCAATTTCATAATCTTCTTCAATTACTAATACTGAAAATCCACTTGATGCAATTTCTCTTGCAGATAGTAGTCCTGCAACACTTCCTCCCGCAACAACTGCATCATAGTACACAGATTTTGGTTCTTTGTCAATTATTTAATTCCAAAGTTTTTCATTGTGCCTATTCTTGATAATATTGTGGGTGACATTAAGCAAGTAATTGCAGTTAGAACTGATCTTGGAATGGGTAAAGGTAAGATAGCTGCTCAGGTAGGTCATGCATGTGTTTTAGGCGCTGAACATGTTAGAAAATCGCATCCTGAATGGTGGTCAGAATGGTGGACTGGACAGGAAAAAGTAGTTGTAAAAGTTTCAGGAATTAAAGATTTACAAGAAGTAAAAAGACATGCTATTGATTTGAATCTACCTTGGTCTGAAGTTTCTGATGCTGGTCATACTCAATTAGCTCCTGGTACAACTACTTGTATATCCATTGGACCTGCACCTGAAAATTTAATTGATAGAATTACTGGTGATTTAAAATTACTTTGATTGACTGAGAATAAGATATAACGAGGATTGTTATTTTTTATTTCATGAAGAAAAAGGGTGTAATTGTAACAATATTTTTTGGATTCATTTTACTTTCTTCCACTATTGCAATTGCAATTCCTGGAATGGAACCTGAAGATGAAGTTCCTGATGTTACTCTGACTGGAACCCCTGCTGATAATTTTCCTGATGATCAACGAACTACTTTTTGTAGTTCTGGCACTGATGCTAAATCTACTGATTATGTTAATGAATATTCAATTCCTACTGAATGTAGTAATCCCTTAGCTATTGTATCTGATTATGATGGTAATGTTTGGTTTACTGAAACTAATACTGGTAATCTTGGTAAGTTTGACCCTGTTACTGAAACTTTTACCGAATTTGATAATCCTACATGGCCAGATGGTGCTCGTTCAATGATGTGGGGGATGGATTATGCTCCTGATGGTTCAGTTTGGTTTACTGATGAAACCTATGATTCTGTTTGGAAATTTTCTACTATCGATGAAACGTATGAACGATTATCTTACCCTTCTGATGGTGATTCTTTGCCTCAAAAACTTCGCATTGATGGCTCACAGATTATTGTGAATGATTTTACTGGTAACAAACTTACTATTTTAGATGTCAATCCTTCAGAAACTGATGTAAATTATCTTAGTGTTCCATCACCTATTGATGATTCTGTAACAGCTGATTTTGCAATAGATGATAGCGATAACATTTGGTATACTAATTGGTTATTTCAACAGGGTGGAATTTTAGTAAAATTTAATCAAAATGATTATCGTGATGATGTCTCAAGTTCTGGTGAACCATTTTTACCTCTAATTGATTACATTGTTGGATATCCATTACCTGTACAATTACTTACTCCAAATGGAGTTACTTTTTCTGATGACGGTGTTCTTTGGATAGCTGATACCACTTCTTCTTCCTTCTTTAGCTTTGATCCTTCTTCTGAAGAATTTGTTCAATACGTCACTGCAGAACCAATGTTTGAAACATATGGTAATCAGACAGGTATAATCAAATCTCCAATATCTAGACCTTATTGGATTGAAAATGATAATCAGGGACGACTTGTATTTAATGAACAAACTGCAAATAATATCTCTGTAATGGATCCAAAAACACAATCACTTATTGAATACCATATACCTTCAAAGAATCCTAACTGGGGTGATTGTGATTCTGGTGTTGAAGTTTTAGATAATTGTGGAATTGCACAAGTTTTTGATTTTGCAATTTCTGGCGAAAAAATTTGGTTTACTGAATGGGTTGAAAATAAAATTGGTGTTGTAGATACTTCAGTTTCGTTACCTTTTGAAATTGATTTTGAATATGATGCTTTGAATCTTGCCCCTTCAAGTTCTGCTACTTTTCATTTCATTGTTTCACCGCAATTTGGAAATAATGAATTAGACCTTTCGTCTGTAATCTCCACAACTCATGATTTCTTAGATGTTGATCTTATTCATGACTCCGTGAATACTTTCAAATTGAATTCTGATGACTCTGTTGCAGTACATGTAGAAATTTCTGCTTCAGATGATGCTTTACCTGGAACTTACAAAATTTTACTTGGTGCTCATTCATCTGATGTTACAATTAGTAAATTCCTTACAGTGATAATCGAGTGATACCTGATATTGACTCTCAAATAGGAATTTCTGTTTATACTACCAAGTTTTCTGGTATCGGTGGAAAAATTAGAATTCATCCTGAAGATTTTGAAGTATCTGAATTAATTTCTAAGCGTGCCACAAATTCTATAACTAATGAAAGTGGTTATGCTGTTTACAAATTAAAAAAGAAAAAAATTGATACTAATCATGCACTATCTGGTATTTTTCGAAAAACTGGGGTTCGATTAAAGTCTCTGGGTCTAAAAGATGCTTCTGCTATAACTGAACAATTTGTTGGGTCGCCTCATAAGGGAAAATCTATAGAAGATTTTTCTACTGAAAAATACTCTCTTACAAAAATTGGATTCACAAAAAAACCACTCTCTAAAAAAGATATGATTGGTAATAATTTTAAAATTCAAATTTCTGATTGCTCTGATGCTTTATCTTCTTTTACTGAACATAATCATATTTTGAATTTCTATGGATATCAGAGATTTGGTTCCAAAAGACCTGTCACTCATTTGATTGGTAAGGCTATTTTACAAAGAGATTTTGATATGGCTGTTGATTTGATATTGTCTTTTACTTCTTCATATGATTCTGCAGAAAATACAGAAATTCGTGAAAAATTATCTGATAAAACAAATTATAAAAAATATTATGATAAAGTCCCATCTCAAATGGATATTGAAAAAATTGTTTTAAAAGAAATGATTGAACATGATGATTCGATACGTGCTATCCGTGCAATTCCTTTGTCTTTGAGACGTTTTTACATTCAAGCATACGAATCATATATTTTCAATAAATCCCTTAGTGCTGCATTTTTAGATGGTGAAAATCTATTTGAATCTCAATCTGGTGATGTATGTTTTGATTCTAAAAGTATAATTGGAAAATTCAAAGATGGAGTTGAACAATATCTTGCATTACCTTTTGTTGGATACTCGTATTACAAAAAAACAAGATTTGATCACCAAATTTCTAAAATTTTAATTGAGGAAGAAATTACTCCCAAAGATTTTTTCATTAAAGAAATGCAAGAAGTTAGTAGTGAAGGTGGATTTAGACAAGCTGCAATTCACTGTTCTGATTATTTTTCTAATAAGAATAAAGTTGAATTTTCATTATCTCGTGGTTCTTTTGCAACAATTTTGTTAAGAGAAGTTATGAAACCAACTGATCCTATTGTTGCAGGATTTTGATCCTGTTATTTTTTTAAAATTTTCAAGAGTATCCCAATTGATATGATTATGATTCCCCCAATCATTATTTGAATTCCATATGTGATCCAATCTGGATTGGCATACATGAAAGATGATTCTGGACCTACTATGGACTGACCTTGTAGGTCAAAAATTAAACCAAAAATGAATATGATAACTCCAATTCCACTTATTGAATATGATTTAACCATGAGGATTTTACGTAATTTCTCTTAAAAAGGGTAAAGAGAATTGATGCTTTGAGCAAATCATTTTTGGGCTCTATTTTTAATCATTTTCTCATGACCTCATAAAATGTACAATTGGAGTAGTCAATCTGAATCTGCTGGGCACAAATACCTTGGTTTGATTTTATTTGCTTCATCTGCTCTACTAGCTCTATTACTATTCTTGATCTTTCATCCTCAAATTGATGCTATTAACCGAGAATCTCCTATCCTCATTAATTTGATGTTTCTTCCAGCCATGGCTGTTGGATTTCTTTATGGAATTAAAATAACTAAACGAGCTGTAAATCCCTCTGAAATTCATAGCCCTTTTAAAAGATCAATTGTAAAAATATTCTTATTCTTTTTTGTAATGGGCGGTATGTTTAGTTCTGTAAATTTTGCAATTAATGGTGGAAGTGTGATGCCTGATGTGTCTATTTTTGAAGATGGGCTATTGACCTGGTTACATACATTTGTCATGTCAAATGGCGGTGCTACTTTTCTTATTATTTCAAGTATTATGTTGATGGCTGCTGCAACAAAAAGAATTGTAGGCTTGGATTCTGGATTTTTAAATAGACTTGTTTCTTCTGCTAGTACCTTTGTTTTCGTTACTGTTCTTGCTTTAAGTTTTACAAAATCTGATCCTACTTCTTCTGGTATTTTCTTGTATACTTTTTATCAAGCTGGTATTGTGGGTGGTGCATTCTTTGCAATGAATAGATTAACTAAAGATAAGAATATGGTGTCTGATTTTGCAAACGGATATTGATTTTTATTTTATATACACTCTTAATTTCTAGTATGTTAATTTCTTATTATGGGGTTTTTAAATAAAATCAAAAAAAGTCTTGAATTAAAACAAAATATTCCTAATTCTGAATCTATTCATCATACTAAGAACAAAATTTTAGAATTAAAAAAACAGTGTGAATTAAATCCTCATAATTCTAAAATTTTAATTGAATTATACAGTTGCTATGTTGAGATTTCTGATTTGGATGGGAAAATTGAATGTTTAAAAAAATTATCTGATGTTTCACCTAATGATTTTTATCCATTTCAACAACTAGCCGATATTTATCTAAATGAATTGGATGATGAAGATAAGGCTAAAATTTATCAAAATAAGGCTAATTCTATTAAAAATGACTTTTAGATTTTTACTAATTATGTGTTGAGTTTAGTTTTCTAAATCTACATAAATTCCTGAAATTTCATTGTTAATTCTATCCCAGTATATCTCACATCCGTCTGTTTTGAAATCGTTTGCTTTACATTCATTGAAATGAGCTGTATTGTCTCTGGACATATTATCTGCAAATAATACATCTTCACCTATTACTAATCCTATAACTAAAATTGCTACTAAACTGGCTGAAACTAGGATCATTGAATATCCAACTTGTCTCAAATTTTGGGATTTTTTCATTTACGTGAAATCAATAAGGCTTGAATTTAATCTTTTCAAGTCTGAATTTATCTTTTAGATCTTGCCACTAGACTCTTTTTTCCGATAAAAAGAAAAGAAAGTACTTTGAAATACACTTGTTGAGCATTCAAATTCTTCAATATGAGTTTCTTGGACCTATTCCTATATCTGAATGGGGTCCTCCAATGGAAAAATTGGTTTATTTGATTTTGTCTAGAACTAAGGATAAATTTGATATAATCTATGTAGGGGATTGCCAAAAAACTGATGATAAATCCTTTTTCAAATCCCATAATCAATTCAAATGTTGGCTTGAACAATCTGGATCTGAACAATCTCTGTATCTTGCTATATTACCAATGTTTGAGTCTGGTGATGGAAAAAGAAATAATGTAATTCAAAAAATTATATCCCAATACAAACCTCATTGCAATTCTGATGATACTGTTAAATCAAAACCTGATTATGCTGTAAGAGTTACAGAAGATCCTGATGTAGTTTCTGATAAGATCATTTGTGCCTGCTGTGGTTCTGAAATGAATTTGGAAAAAACTCTTGAAAAATCTAACCTCTATCGTTGTGCTGGCTGTGGACTAAGTGATACTAGACTTAATTCTTAACTTTATTTTGTACATCAAATAATTGTAATGTTAACAGATCTATTGCTTTTTTCAAATGTTGAAATTCATTAATTGAATGCATTTGTCCTTCTACTAATGCTCTCATGATTTTAATTGAATTTTTTTGATGTTCATCTGATGCAACAATTTCCATGGCGTTAATTTTTGATAATAAATTATCTAGATCTTTAATCATCTCATCTGATGGTTTATGTTTATCCATGCTCACTTTGATTTATTTTCGTATATGAATTATTGCTAATCTCTCTACATTTTTTTATTAATTATTAAATATCAAATTTTGTAAATACCTGTGAATGAAAATATTCTGCCCTGGTATTTTCTATGACTATGAATTTATTCTTAAAATTACTTATATTGAATTTACTTCAAATAATTATGTCTATTATTACAAATAAAATTAAAATTTTTTTATCTACTCAAAAATTAGGTTATGTTGCAACTGTTTCTTCTGAGGGGAAACCCAATATTTCTCCAAAAGGAACTATAATTGCATGGTCATCTGAACTTCTTGCATTTGCAAATATTCGTTCTCCTGATACAATAATTAATTTACAAAATAATTCTTTTGTTGAAATTAATGTAATTGATCCTCTATCTCGAAAAGGCTATTTGTTTAAAGGAACTGGCAAAATCATTAAAGATACTCCAATGTATGATGATATTGTTAATCATTATAGGGCTACTGGTGTTCAAAGTCCAATTAACTCTGTTGTAATAATTCGTGTATCATCTGTTTCTGAAGTTATTTCTCCACTTTATGATTTGGGTAAATCTGAAGAAGACATAAAATTAAAATGGAAAAATTTTTTTAATAATTTTTAATTTAATTTGTTTTTGATTTAATTTTCATTAATTCTTCTCGTGTTTTTTTATGGGATTCTCTTTCTTCCTCTAACAGTCCTTGAATTTGCTCTAGCTCTTTTTGTGCTGTGTTTAGTTTTGATTTTAATGAACCTACAACTACACTTGCTGCTTCAATTACTCCTGCATTAGCTTTTTCATTGACTGTGTTGTCTTTGATTACTTTTTTTTCTTTTGGTGTTAGTATGCTTGTATCTTGGAATTGATCTTTCTTATCTAATTCCTCTTTTGCATTATATAATCTGGAGTTTGCTTCATCTAATTCTTTACCTACTTCTATTTGCTGCTTTCTAATTCCATGTAGTGTTTTTTGACCTTTTGCAATTTCATCCTTAACCCCATTTTGTTCTTTTATCATTTGATCTAATTCTTGTTTAATTCTTTTGAATTCTTTTTCAGTTTTGTTAAATTCATTAATTGATTTTGTATCTTTGATTTGCTGAGTATTTTTAATTCTCTCTCTTGTTTCTCTATATTCTCTTTGAACAACATCCAATTCCATCTTTTTTTGATTAAATTCTTTTTTTATTAACATGAGATTACTGACTGTTGTATCGTATTCTTCTTTTACAGTTTGAATTTTTTCTGTAATTTTTATAATTTCTTCTTGCTTTGTTCCGAGTTCATTTTGAAGTTTTTCCACTTCCCCTTCTACTTCTTCTTTTAGAATTGATTCATTCTCTTCCTGTGTTTCTACTTTCTTTTTACCAAAAAATCCCATTTTTTCTCACGTGTTTCTCCAAAAGATTAACCTTTCTTTATTGATGTTTTACTCTATTCTTAACAAATTTAAGATAAAATCCAATACCTCCAATAATTATTCCTCCTACCCATACTATCACACTCAAACTTTTTGGAACTATTGCCTCTTGCGGTCCTACAATCAACATCAGTGCTCCTAAAATTATCAATGCAAATCCTCCGCTGTTTTTACTTTTGTTATGTTCTCCGTGAACCATGATTATGTATACTCTGAAAGTGTTTTGGCCACTTGTTTTCTACCAATGTCTGTGATGAATGGTCCTATTTTTGGTCCTCTTGAAGTCCCTAAGATTATTTGATATAATGTCTTAAAGAAATCTTTTGGTTGGATATCATTTGCTTTAGCAATTTGATATATTGTATTTTGAATATCTTCTGGGTCTTCTTCTTCTTGTAATGCTGTAGCTAGAATTGATAGTGCTTTTCTAGATACATCATTTAGATCTACTTCTATTTTTTCTTGTTCATCAAATTCATCTGAATAATTTCCTGCAATCTCAATTAATTTTTCAATTTCTTCATTACCTTCTTCTTTTATTACTCCATAATCTATCAATTTCTTCATCACTCTTTCATTTCTATTTTCTTTGAAAATTTTTGTTAGTTCTATTAACAATCTATAGTTTACATGAGTGCTTGATTGTTTTGGTGGATTAAGTAAATTCACATATTCATAAAGTCCTTTTAATTTTGTTAGTTTTGCTTGATTGTCTACTTTGATTTTTCCAAAATATGTATCTTCAAGTTCGTTGTATTCATTCATCAAACCTGGTATGTCATCGAATCCTAATTCTCTGGCTCCTGTAATTCTTTTGTATAGCAATAATAGAATTGATTTTGAATTTCCAAATTCCAACCATTTTTGTGCTGTAATTACATTCCCTAATGATTTTGAAATTTTCTTTCCTCCTTTATCTAAAAACATTTCATACTTTACATGATGGGGATGCGGAACTTCTAAAATTTCATCTGCAACCCAATCGTTTACCTTTACTGAATCCATGATATCCTTTCCATATGCCTCAAATCTGATGTCAAATGCAGACCAACGTGCTGCAAATTCTACTTTCCAGGCTAGCTTTCCTAAATCTTTTGTAATGTCTGCTTCTCCTTCATGACCACAACCTTTGATCATTTTTGAGCCAATTTCTGTATCGTGACAATTGTATTTTACTTTCTTTTCCTCACTTAGATATTCTGTAGCTTCTGCTGTGTACAGTCGATTACATTTTGCACATACTGGAAAATATGGTAAATATTTTTGATACTTTTCTTGCCCTACTAATTCTGAAATTGCATCTCCAATTTTTGTGCTGTTTTGTAATATTGTATGTATGTGATCTTTTAACAATCCTTGTTTGTATGTGTCTATGGCTCTTCTAAATTCATATTTTATTCCAACTTTATCTAATCCGTCTAAAAGAATACTGCTCATATGCATCCCGTATGAATCATGACACCCATAAGGGTCTGGTATTAATGACACTGGTTTTCCAATGTGATCTTCTAATCCAAATTCTTGCATTCCTTCTGGGACTTTTCTTAATCCATCTAGATCATCTGAATATGCAATTAATTCTGATTTATATCCTTGATTTTCTAATGCTAATTTTACTCCATATGCTCTAACTGCATCTCCTAAACTTCCAATGTGTGGAATTCCTGAAGCACCTAAACCACTTTCTACTCTTATTAGATCTAAATTTCTTCCAAGTTTTTTTTCACGTTCAATTAACTCTGCTGCTAATTTGTCTATCCATGTTCCTTTACCAATAATTTTTTCTTCTGACATTTCTTTTCACTAATTCAATATTTTGGACATATATGGCCCATATAACGAATACCCTATTTTTTGATAATATTCTCTTGTACCTACTGCACTAATCACTAGTATTTTCTTTGCATCAAACTCTTCTTTAGATATTTTTTCAGCTTCCTTCATCAAATTTTTACCTAATCCTGAATGTTGAATTTCATCTGTTTCTTTTTCACCTAGTTTTAATGATTTTCCATATACATGAATTTCTCTAACTATACATGTGTCTTCATTGATTTCATCCCTATGTGCTTCATTGCTTGGTTTTCTCAATCTCAAAAATCCATAAATTGATTCATTTTTGTCTTCATACGACAAGAAAACTTCTTTTCCTCCTGAAGAATCATAGTCTATTCTGTTCAATTTTATGTCTTCATTTCCTATTTTTTTATCTGTTAATCCTGCTTCTCTACATCTAATACATTTACATGATAATCCCTGTTTTGCAAGATTTTGATGTACAATTTGTCTCAGATTACCTGATTTTGGTCCTGCTATGATTTCTTTTGGTGATATTTCTCTTTGCACTCTCATAATTCTCACCCATTTTGGAATGTTCTTTTTTGCTTCTGTTAATACTTTGATCATATCTTCATCTGAATATGGGGTGTATCTTCCTTCTTTGAATTCTTCATACAATGGTGTGTTCTCAATTACTAGTGATGGATAAATTTTCAACATATCTGGACGTAATTGTGAATCTGAAAATAATTTCTTAAAATCTGCAATATCTCCATCTGGTGTCATGGTGGGTAATCCTGGCATCATATGTGCAACAATTTTGTATCCTGCATCTTTTGAAATCTGAAATGATTCTAATACATCATTATAGTCATGTCCTCTATTGATGATTTTGTAAACTCTTTCTTGTAATGATTGAACTCCTATCTCTACTCTTGTAATTCCGTAACTTAACATTAAATCTACATGCTCTTTTTTACAGTAATCTGGTTTTGTTTCAATTGTAAATCCTACATTCCTTATTTCTGAATGTTCGTTATTTGATTTAGCTTCTTCTAAATTTTCTGAATCTATTCCATTTTGTGCATCATAACATGATTTGATGAAATCTTTTTGATAATCTTTTGGCATAAATAGAAAAGTTCCCCCCACAATCACAATTTCCATTTTTGATGGATCGTGACCAAATGCAATTAATTTTTCAATTTTTGACGTGATCTGTAATTTTGGATCAAATTCATTTTGAATTGCATTTAATGATGATGGTTCTTTTCCTGTGTAGCTATTTGGCGAATTAAATTCAATCCCTCCTGGACAATACGTGCATCTTCCATGTGGACATGCGTATGGTTTTGGCATTAATGCTACAACTGATACTCCTGATGCTGTTTTAGCTGGTTTTCTTATCAATACTTTTTTTAATTTATCAAAGTCTGAATTACTTACCATTGATAGTATTTCATAATTTTTTGGAATTCTCTCTAATGCATATTTTGTACAAATTTTAATAATTTCTTCTTTGACTTGTTTTTTAGTTGGTTGATTAATTGATAAAAGATTCTTTGTGATTTCAGTACATGCTTTAGATAATTCTGGATTTAGTTTATTCATAATTATTACTGAAATATCTCTGTTAAAATTTATTCTGATTTTTGTTCTACTGTTTTATTTGATTCATTATTATCATTTTTCTGCTCTTTTCTATACTCCATTTTCAACCAAATTGGTGTGATGATTGTTGTTACTGCTACCATGATTACTATTGTTGAGTATACTTCTGATGTGAGAATTCCTGCTGTAACTCCTACACCTGCAACAATTAATCCTACTTCTCCTCTTGAAATCATACCAATACCTACTCTCATTCCTTGTGCCTTGCTTTTCAAAAAGAACATTGCAGGTAATCCACAACCACCCAATTTTGTTACAACTGCGATTACGATCACCACCGCACTTATCACCAAAATCTCAAAATTAACTGCTCTCAAGTCTACTTGTGCTCCAATGATTGCAAAGAATAATGGTGCAAAAATCAAGCCTATTTTTCCAATATAGTTTTCAATTTTTTCAAATACTTTTGTGGTTGACAATGCCATTCCTACAGCAAACGCCCCTACTATCGGCGACAGTCCAATAGAGCCTGCAAGTGCTGCTGCACCAAAGAAAGACGCTGTTGCAATTCCTTCTACACTACCTTTTGCTTTCCATAATCTTGGTGTAATTATTTTTGGTATTACTACAACTGCAACTACTAACATTATTACGAAGAATCCTAATACTTTCAAAATTGTGATTGTAACTTCTGTAATGTCTATGTTATCTACTCCTCCATCTGATCCTGCAATTGACGATACCACTGATAATACGGCAATTGCTAAGATATCATCTACTACTGCGGCACCTATGATTAATCTGGCTTCTGGAGTTTTAATTTTTCCAAATTCACTTAAGACTTGAATTGAAATTGCAATACTTGTTGCTGTAAGCGCTGTTGCAATTAACATTGATTGTAATGCATCAAATCCAAACATTTGGAAAACTACTAATCCTGCAAAGAATGGAACCACTACTCCTAATGTCCCTACAGTAAAGGATGCTTTTCCTCCTTTGAGAAATTCTTTTGGTGTCATTTCTAACCCTGCCATAAACAGAATTACGATTGCACCCATTTCTCCTAGTATTCTAATTTCATCATTTATCTGAAGTAATTGCTTTCCATCAATTACAAAAAACGCCCCTAACGCAAATGGACCAACAATCATTCCTGCTAATAATTCTCCTAACACAATTGGAAGTTTTAATCTGAGGAAAAGCTCTGCCATTAATTTTGCTGCAAAAAGAAGTATTCCTACTCCGATAATGGTTTCAATAAAATGGGCATCACTCATTAGTCTCTGATAAAATCAAAGAATTCTGTCATATAAGGTCATATCCTGTAAAAAATTATTTTGTTATTGTTAATTATAACTTCAAAAATATCGATCAAATAAATCGATCAAATTCAAATTATGATTAGTAAATTGATTTAACTACTTGTTTTCTAAACAAAATCGATATTGACGACTAAATATGATGAAAAAATTCTAGAAATTACGAATAATTGGAAATTTACTCATGATATTACTAGAAAAGTTGGTGGTGATAAATCTGCCATTATCCAAGCATGTAAAAGATTAGTTGAAATGGATTATCTGGAAGTAAAGCCCAATTCTAATAGAATATTGTATAAACGAAAGAATACTGCACAAACTGAATTTAATTTTATCCGAATGATGGAACACATGGAAGTTAATCAGAAAACTGAAATTAATGCCTTAAGTCAATTTTCTACTTTGTTAATGAAAGATGGAAAAAGATTAAGACAAAAATCTACTGACGTGTTGGAACATATCAACGAGGAGGTTAATAGAGCTTACATGGTTAAAAAAAGATTAAACCACCAAAAAAATTTAGAAATAATTTCACGTAGTATGGCAGATGAACGAATCAAAAAATTAGATGACTATATTGAAAAAATAATGTGTGCTGTAATGAATAAACATAATGATAAATCTACAACACATGCAATTCAAGAATATTTTGAAAACCATACTACAAAATTTGAGTTTAAATTCTAATCTTATTTTGTTAAGTTATGTAATTTTTGTAGAGTTAACTGTAACTCCTTTTTTTGAAACAATTTGTCCTATTTGTTGACTTGTAATTTTATGTTTTTTGAATATCGATATTATTTTTGTAGCCTGTGATTTTGGTGCAACAACACAAAACCCTACTCCCATATTGAATGTCTTATACATTTCTTCATTTTTTACTCCTTGTTCTTGAATTAATTCCATAATTGGTGGGATTTTTGGTAGGGAGTCTATTTGATACCCTGTATTTTTGAGGCGTAATAATTTGGTAAATGCTCCTCCTGTAATGTGTGCTAAGCCGTTTATTTTACATTTTTGAACCATTTCCAAAACTGGATTTGTATAGATTTCTGTTGGTTTTAGTAATGCATCTCCGATTACTCCTACTCCTTTTATTTTATCTTTAATTGAATATTTTTTTAATAATGCTTTTCTTGCAAGTGAATATCCATTAGAATGGATTCCTGTACTATTTGCACCAATTATTACATCTCCTGTTTTTATTTTATTTCCTAACACCAAATCTTTTTTCTCCACTAACCCTACTACCATTCCAGCTAAATCATATGCGAATCCTTCTCCTTCTATCACATCTGGCATTATCGCTGTTTCTCCTCCAACAATTGGCATTGCAGATTTTTTTGCACCTGTTACTAAACCTTCAACAATTTTTTTAAATTTTGGTACATCATTTTTGTTTGCAGCAATATAATCTACAAATGATATTGGTGTCGCTCCAATACAAATTATATCATTTACATTCATTGCAACACAATCTATTCCTATTGTATTGTATTTTTTCATTAAATTTGAAATTACAACTTTAGTTCCTACTCCATCTGTATGTGTTGCTAACATTTTTCCTCCTGGTATCTCTACAATTCCTGCATAATGTCCAAAACCATGAGCTATTTTTGCTTTTTTCTGAAGTTTGTGAGTTGATGTGATTAATTTACCGATGGCTTTTTGACTCTGTTTTATCTTTGAAATATCTACTCCTGCTTTTTTGTATGTTAAAGCCATAGTTTGTTCCGCATTTATTATGAATAAAAGAATTTGCCTATTTCTTCGATCACATATACATTCCAGATATCTCTTCTCTATGTTCTACGTATTTTTGAGATAATTCGCTGAAATCTGAATGAATTCTTTCTTTTTCTTTTTGAAGTTCTGATACATCAATTTCCATTTCATAAAATCTGTTTAATGCTTCAATTAACGTTGCAGCTGCTCCTGAATCAGGCTCTATTTTGTTTGCTTTTGCCAATAATGTTAATCCTTGAATTTCTCGTACCAGACATTCATTTAGTATGCCTCCTGGAATTCCTGTGATGAATCCTTGAGGGATTAAACTGATATCTTTATCTGCCATAGTTCTTACCAAATCTTCTTCTGCTGCACAATATGCTTTATCGTCATGCTCTGTACTTGCAACTCCATCTAAAATTACTATTTCTTTTGAACCGTTATTTTCTGCCCAATCTAAAATTGATGATACTAGTGAATACAATCCTTCCATTCTTAATGTGATTTCACAAATTATTGCACAAACTGTTCCTTCTGAATTTGCATAAAATCTAAATGGATGACGAAGTCTGCCCCTCATGAAAACTGTTGATGGTGGAAGATATTTTGATCTCATCACTGCAATTTCGGTCATTTTTAATTCTGTAATTATGTGATTAATTGCTAATGGACCTACGAGACCTGCGCCAACAAATCCTGCAAAAATTATTGGACTTTTTAATTCTGTTTTTTTAATTGTAAAAACTTCTGCTTCTGGAAATTCTTTTTGCACAGTTTGCATCGATATATTCTATCTAATTACTTTTTTGCATGAACAGATTTAGCATCAATCTTCCCTTATCTGTAATTGTATAGATTACATTTGGTCCTACTGATTCTTTTTCTATGAAGTTATAATTCACACAAAGATGAAGGTAATTCAAAAATGATCTTTTCATTCTAATCTTTGATTTTGAATATAGATGTGAAAATGTCATTGGATTTCCTTTGAGTTGATATAACAACTTTAACAAAGATAACGTGCTGAAATCTCTGGTTCTTGCTTTTACTGCATCTAGAATTTGTTCTTCTCTTTCTATGATGAAGTCTTCAAATTGATCTGCCACTTCTAGTGGAACATAAGTTAATCTTGCTTTCATTATACTGTATGGTACGGTACATTACCTTATTAGTCTTTGACTTGTTTATTTTTGATCCATATGAGTAGTTTTTTTACACCTGTTTTACGGTTTTTTAGATTTTAGATTGTATAATTGAGGCTCTATCATTATTTTTACTTTTTTGAACTTAACTTGAATTGGTAACATTGTAAAATTATAGTGAATCATCTCCTTTAAACAACCATTATCTAAAATTTTATTGTGGAAGTCGTATTAAGTTCTGCACTGTTAGTAACTGGACTTGTGATGCTGTGTTTTGGTGGAAATTGGTTAGTTAATGGCGGTGTTGCAATTGCCAAAAAATTTCGTATTAGTAATCTTGTAATTGGAATGACTATTGTTGCATATGGAACATCTACTCCTGAGCTTGCTGCTAGCATTGCAGCTGCTGGAGATCATAGCGCAATAATTTTAGGAAATATTGTTGGAAGTAATATTGCTAATGTTGGAATGGTTATTGGAGTAGCAGCAATTCTTGTTCCACTTGTAGTTCAAAAATCTGTATTGAGAAAAGAAATTCCAATTATGTTGGGTGTTTCTGCATTACTTGTTTTATTATCTATTGATGGTGAGATTTCTCAATATGATGGTGTTATACTTCTTGTTGGATTAGGTATTTTTGCAGTTTATACATTTAGAAGTGCATTAAAACAAAGAGAAAAAATTTCGAATAATTCCAATTCTGATAAAACTAATGTTTATTTGAAATCTATTGGATTAATTGGAATTGGTATTATTGTCTTGTATATTGGAGCTATACTTACAGTTGACCATGCTGTTATTATTGCAACTGAGTTAGGTGTATCTGAAAAAATTATTGGACTCACTGTAATTGCAATAGGAACTTCTCTTCCTGAATTAATTACTTCAATAATTGCAATTCGTAAAGGACATAGTGATATTGGAATTGGAAATATTATTGGAAGTAATATCTATAATATTTTGATGATAATGGGAGTTGGTGCAACACTTGGTGGTGTTTTGATTACTGCTGATGTTTATGTTGATTATGCAATTATGATTATCTTTAGTCTTTCATTATTGATTGGATTAAAAACTAAAATAATTAACAGAACTATGGGTGTGATTCTGGCTACAGGATATGTTTTGTATCTAATTACTACGTTTTTTAAATAATTTACGCCTAAATTTGAAATTTAAATTGAATTAACTGAGATACCTTCAACTTTGATGGATGGTGTAATTGATGGTAATGATGCCCATTGCATTACTCTGTTTTGATCCTTGCCTATGTCTGAAATGCTGTTTAGCAAATTTGGGAGATTGTGAATTATTCTTACTGATTTCCCTGGTCCAACTATTTCTCCATTTTCAATTATTTGGATTCCACTTCTTGCAGTACATGAGAAATCCCCTTTGATTGGATTCACTGCATATGTATACCATAATCTTCCTACTAACAATCCGTGTTTAGTTTCTTTAATCATATCTTCTTGTGAACTGGTACCTGGAGTGATTATTAGATTATGTGGTCCTGAAATTGGAATTGATTCTGCACTTCTTCCCATAGGAGATCCCATTCTTATTGCATTACCTGATGATTTTTTCTCACCTTCTTTGTAACTGTCATAAAGGTTTGAAAAAGTATTTTTAAAAATCCCCTTTTCAATTAATTTTATTTTTTTTGTTTTTACTCCTTCATCATCAATTGATTTTGTTCCTATACCTTCTGATATGTGTGGATCGTCTGTTAAATTAAATTGTTCAGTTGATATTTTATTTTTAAAATTATTTGTAAAACAACTTTTTTTCTCTTTAAATGTTTTAAAATTAAAATTTGATGATATTACAAATGCTAATAATTCTCCAACTGAATATGGATCAAAAATAATAGAATATTTATCAGAATTAATTTTTTTTGGATTAATTGAGTTTGTGCACATTTTTTTTGCATTTTTTCCTATTTGTTCTGGAGAAAATTTTGAAAGTGTTCTTCCACATGCATGACCAATACCTGAAACTGGTATGGTACTGTGTTCTGTTTCTGCATTAATAATTCCTGAAATGTATGTTGATTCATTATTGAAATTTAATCCATTGGAATTACTTAATTCAAAATCTTCGTATACTATATTTAATGAACCTGTTACTGTATCTATTTTTTTATTTTCAGATGAATTAATCATGTTTTGAGCGATATCAGTTGCTTTTAAGCCTGAAATCTGCTTCAATTTTTTGTCAAATGTTCCTTCCAATTGAGTATGTTCTTTTTTATTTGGTAAACCTTTCCAAAATTCTCTTGGTTTTAATTTTAGAGTAGCTTTTAATCCTTTATCTATCAAATCAGTTATTTTTTCTACATTTGTTGTTTGTATTGATGTAATTTTTTTCTGATGAATTAATCTCACTCCGAAATTTTCGTCAAAATTTTGTTTAATCTCTGTAATTTCTGAATCTGTAATTCTTACTGTTGTAATATTTTTTTTAACAACAACAATTTCAAATTCATCAATTCCTATCTTCTTTGAATAAGTTACTGCCTTGTCTAAGGCTGACAATTATTCTTCTCTTGGATTTTTATATTTAAATTTATTAATTTTAATTAATTCTGCGTATGATCCAAACTGTGAATAATCTGTAATTCTATCTAATCCATCTTCGTCTTCATTTTCTACTTCAAACTTTTTTAACATTTTATAATGCGTGCTTCTTTCAGCTGGAATCCTTCCTATCTCTCTTACCATTCGTCTAATTTCTTTTGGTCTTAACAATTGTCCATACTCTGAACCTGCTGATGTCGATATACTTTCATTGATTAAAGTACCTCCAAAATCGTTTGCCCCCCACATCAATAGTAATTGTGACATTTTTTGACCTTCTTTTACCCAAGACATTTGGATATTGTCTATTGAATTATTGAACATAATTCTTGCAATTGCATGTGTAAGTAAAACATCATTTCCACTTCCTCCTTGCTGTATTCCTTCATGTAATTGATGCTTGTACATTGGTGCCTCTGAATGAACAAAATTTAATGGAACAAACTCTGTAAATCCCCCTGTTTCTTTTTGAATCTCTCTTAATTTGACTATGTGTTTCACTCTTTCTTCAAGTGTCTCTAAATGACCGAACATCATTGTAGATGTTGTGTTTATTCCAATTTTATGGGCTTCTTTGATCACTTCTTCCCATTGTTCTACTGTAATTCTTCCTGGGGAGATCTTGTCTCTTAGTTTTTGGTCTAATATTTCTGCAGAAGTTCCTGGTAATGTATTGACCCCTGCTTCTTTCATTCTTTGTAGAAATTCTTTAATTGAAACATTTGATCTGGTTGCTCCATAAAGAATCTCTTCTGGTGAAAACCCATGAATGTGTATGTCTGGAATTTCTTTTTTAATTTCTCTACAAATATTTTCATACAGATCTCCTTCCATGTCTGGTGGTAACCCTGCTTGAATGCAAACTTCAGTTGCTCCTAAACTATGTGCTTCTTTTGCTCTCCGTACAATCTCTTCTGTTGGTAGAAAATATCCTTCTTCTTCTCTAAAATCTCTACTAAAGGCGCAAAAACCACATTGTTTAATACACACGTTTGTAAAATTGATATTCCTATTTACTACATATGATACAATGTTTCCAACCCTCCTTTTTCGTAATTCATCTGCAACTAATCCTACTAAATGAAAATCAATTCCTTTTGTTTTGTATAGTGTTAATCCCTCTTTAGCAGTAATTTCTTTTTCAGATAGTGCATTGTTTAAAATTTCAGATACTTCTGGATCTGCATTTCTAAACAGTGAATCTATGTTAATTGTCATCTCCAATATCCTTCCTTTACGTACCCTTCTTCATTTTCAATAACTGCTATTTTATCTCTTAACTTTTTATTAATAAAAGAAAAGAATTCTGGGTATATAGGGAACCTACATTTTAAACTAAATCCTGCTTTTTTTGAATTATTTTCTACTTGGTTGATATCTGGCCATGAAAATTCTGGATTGACAAAATCTGGTGTCAATGGTGAGATTCCTCCCCAATCATTTATTCCTACTTGTAGGAAACTTTGATATGATTTTGGAGATAAATTTGGTGGAATTTGTATATTCATTTGTGGCATTATGATCCTTGACAATGCTACAATTTTTTTAAAATATTCTTCATTTGCAGAAGGATGATTTTTCATCATTGTATCTGATTTTGGTTGAAAATTTTGTAAAATTATCTCTTGAATATTTCCATATTTTTCATGTATCTTTTTAATTGCCAATATTGAATCTATGATTTCTTCTATTGTTTCACCAATCCCTACAAGAATTCCTGTGGTCATTGGAATTCCTAATTTGCCTGAATTCTCTAAAATTTTTAATCGTGTTTGCGGTTTTTTACTTGCAGCTAAATAATGTGGCATTCCTTTTTTTGTTAATCTTTCACTAATGTTTTCAAGCATAATTCCCATTGACACATTTGTTTTTTTGAGTTCTTTCATTTCATCAAAATTTAAGTTTCCTGCATTTGTATGTGGAAATAATCCTAATTCTAATGCCAATTCTGATGAATGTATCAAATATTCTACTGTTGATTTGAATCCATTTTCTTTAAGCCAATTACGTGCTTCTGGATATTTTTTTTCTGGTTGTTCTCCTGTTACAAAAAGTGCTTCAACACATTTGTATTTTTTTGCTAATTGTAATACTTCTTTAGTTTGTTGTTTTGACATTAAAGAAATTTTTTCTTCTCCCGGTTCTGCCTTGTATGTGCAGTACGAGCAAGTATCTTTACATAAATTGATAATATTCAAAAATGCTTTTTTTGAAAATGTAACTGAATTATTTTTATTTTCTGTCCTTAATTTTTGTGCAGTTGAAAATAGTTCTTCTGAATTTTTTATTGAGTTCTGATAGATATCTATGATCTCTTCACGGTTAATTGATTTATTTTCTAATACGTTGTTAAGGATCTCTGATTTTAAAATCAAACTGGTCATTAAAAGAATTTTTTAGTAGATGTATTTATGCTTGTATCTATTATTTTTCAATTTGGTCTTTCTTGAAGTACAATTGTAACATTTGTAGTTCTATCATCTCTTAAAATTTCTAAGTCCATTTCATCTCCTACTGTTTTCACTCTTTGTAGATGTATCAAAATATCATCTATTTTTCTTACATCTATTCCATCTACTGCAGTAATCACATCCCCTCCGATTGAATATTCCCTACCTTCTACTTCTATTGTCTTATCCGAACCAATTAGTCCTGCATCCCATGCGGGACTATCTTCTACTACCGTGATGACTAGGAATCCTAATGCATCTTTTAATCCTAATACGTTTGCCGTATCTGGATCGATATCTCTGCCTGAAATTCCAATCCATGGATGTTTGTATTCTCCATCTTTGATTAAAGTTGGAACAATTTTTGCAACTGTTTGTGATGGTATTGCAAATCCTACTCCTGTAAATTCTCCTGTTGTTGATTGTATTGCTGTATTAATTCCTACAATATCTCCTCTCATATTCAATAATGGTCCTCCTGAATTTCCTGGATTGATAGCTGCATCTGTTTGAATTACATCTGGTATGGAATACCCTGAACCTGATGGAAGCAATCGTCCCATTTGACTAATAATTCCTGATGTCATAGAACCTGATAATCCAAATGGATTGCCTATTGCAGTTATTGGTTCTCCTACTTGTAGATTGGATGAATCTCCAAGTGATAATGGTTGTAATAATTTTAAATCTGCATTGACTTTGATTACTCCGATGTCTGTATATTCATCAATTCCGATAATTTTTGCATTATATGATCTACCATCTAAAAACGTGACAACTGTTTTTGTTGAATCTTCTATGACATGTGCATTTGTAATGATGTGTCCTTTTTTGTCAAATACAAAACCTGATCCAACTCCTCCTGTTTCATCCGATGTTTGATTTCTTTGTGTATTAACTCTGACAACACCTGGTTCTGCTTTTTCAAAAATTTCAATTAATGATAATGTTTTAGATTTTGAGTTTGTTAGAATTAAATCATTAATTTCATCTATCTGATTTTGCATTTGAATTGTGGTTTCATCCGATTCTGTTGGTATGATGAATAGTGCTGAAAATATGATAAATACGCTAATACTGCCTACTGTTGCCCCTACAAATATGCCTGACTTGTCCATAAAATTATTATTTTCTTATTTGTATGTAAAGTATTACTTTTCTTCTATATGCTAAGTGAACTTTGAGTATGATCTTTCATTGAATAACTTCTTCCTCTCCATGAAACAGATGATGACCCTTTAGCTTGAATTAATCCTGTGAAGAATCCTAAAGTTACTATTAGTCCTCCTAATGGTGCAAATAATGCGTGAATTAGTTTTAATTTTAATCCCATTTTTACTTCAATAACTGATCCAGTGTAAATTAATGCTGATGCAATTGCTGCTGACACATATAGCATTTTTGTAGACATTGATTCTATTGGAATAAAATTTGTGATTAGAAATATTGGGAATGGAATGAACAATAAAAATAGTACTGCAAGAAAACTTCCAATTGCAATTTTTTCACTTTGCAAGTATAATGGAATCATTAATCTTTTTAATGCATGCCACAATGTACTTGCATCTCTGGCCCAAACTGCGTCTATAAGATCATCTCCTCGAACAATTCTCATTTTATATCCTGCTTCTTTCACTTTTTTACCTAATGCCCCATCTTCAATTATTTCATGTTTGACTCCTTCGTGCATTCCTACTTGTTCGTATGTTTTTTTTGTAATTATGAAAAAACTTCCAAAAAAGTATGCAGCTTTTTTCTTTGGATTGTTTACGTTAATTGCTGAAAATCTTGTGTGCAAAAATGTTGATATCATTGGTAATGACACTTTGGTTAAAAAATCAAATGTAAGTAGCCTTGGAATTGCTGATAATGCATCTAATTGTAAACTAAGTAGATGTGATACTGAGAGTGAGATTACTTGTTTTGAATGCTTTGTGTCTGCATCTGTAAATAGCAGCAATTCCCCTGTTGCTTGCCTGTGTCCTTCCATACATGCCCAATTTTTACCCATCCATCCTTCGGGTTTTGGATTTGCAGTAACATGTATTACTTTGGAATTATTTTTTGCATAATCAGCAATTATTTTTCCTGTTGAGTCTTCTGATGAGTCATCAATTACTATGATCTCATAATTTTGATAATCCTGATCAATTAATGATTCTAAACAGTTTGCTAGATATTTTTCCTCATTTCTTGCAGGAAGGATAATTGAAACTTTAGGAGTTGTATTGTTTGTATTTTCAAATTTATCTAGATATGGTGTTAATGTAAATGTCTCAATCATTGATTTAATTAGATATATCCATGCCCCACAAATTCCAACTAAAATTGCTACCATCATGTAAATTATTATCTCAATTATTATTTCCATAATTTATTTCTCAATTTCTTTTTTGATACTTTTCATTGCTTGTTCTGTGCCACTTTTTATGTGATTTTTTATCATACTTGTAAACATATTCATCATTCCCGACAATTTAATTTCCCATGATGTCTCCATAATGACTTTGTCGTTTTTTGGTGTTAATGTTATAATTTTAGTTCCTTCTAGTATTCCTTTTGTAAACTTAGCTTTAATTTCTTTTTTAGGTTTTAATTGAATTTCTTGTAAACATTTTTGGTCTCTAAATGCTATGGTAATTTCTCTTTTGATTATATCTCCTTCAACTGATAATGTTTTTACTTTTTTTGTTCCCTTCCAAAATTCTGGTTCATTGTCTATGTCTGAAATAACTTCCCATACCTTCTCTATTGTGGCCTTAATTTCTGTTTGAACCACAATTGTTGCCATCTTTAATTCCATTCATTTTGCATCAAATATATTAGATTCCACTTCTTACTGATACAGACTGTGATGGGCCAACGCCTAAAATCCAGAACATTAACTCCGGTTCTAATGGCCTTGACCATTCTTCCGTCACAGTCCCTTAAAATTTAAAAGAACATCAAATTTACTTGTCTTATGCCCAAAATTGAAACTTTTGATGCTGGAACTTTTTGGAAAAATGCTTATGCGCATCAACGTGGTAAATTATTGCAAAAGGTTGACGTTCCTGATGATCAAATTATTGAATTAGTTAACAAAAAATACATGGAATTACCAGCTGCTTTAAAATATGAAATTGAAACTAGTGGAATTACCAAAAAAGAATTACAATAATGCAAATTCATTTTAAACCGATTAATTTAGATAAATTATGACTACTGTTTCATACGATGATTTTGCAAAACTAGATCTTAGAGTTGCTAAAATTATTGCAACTGAATCTATTGAAGGCAAATCTCGAATAATTAAAGGTAGAATTGATTTAGGTGGGGATGATCAAAGGGATGTTATCATTGGAGGCGCACAATATTTTCAACCTGATGATATTGTTGGAAAAACAGTAATTGTTCTTGCAAATTTGGAACCAAAAACTATGGCTGGAGTTGAATCAAATGCAATGTTACTAGCTGCAGATGTTGATGATAAGCCATATTGGTTAACTGTAACTGAAGACGTTGCCTTGGGAAGTCCTATCAAATAAATTACTTTTTTAAAATAATTATTTTAAAACTAATCGTATACCATCAAGTCTTTTTCTTCTAACAACGAATGAACGTTATTTACAGATCGATAGACTTCAGTTTCTAATTTAGCTCCGACACAAACTAGTTTTCCTGATGCAAAAATCAAGATGACTGTTTTTGGGTCAAGCATTCTGTGAATCAAACCTGGGAATTGTTCTGGTTCGTACATGCTTCTTGGTAATGTTCTTGCTGCTTGTTCCAAGTTGACTTTGCCTCCAAGGTTAATTGAAGATACGATATTTTGAATTGAAACTACGGCATCTTTTTTTACTTTAATTCCTCCTTTTCTTAGTTGTTGAACCACTGTTTTTACTGCTTTTTTTGCAAGTTCTTCAGATTTGGAACCTGTACAAACCATTTTGCCTGAACTAAAAATTAATGTTGCACTTTTTGGAGTTTTTAATCTAAATACTAATCCTGGAAATACGTCTGGATGGTACTCTACATCTGGGAATTTTCTTGTAATATCATTCAAGTCCATTTTTTGTTCAACTGATGCTGAGGCTACTACATTCACTACGCTTATCATTGGTTTTGTTTGAGGCATGACCAGTTTTTTTTCGTTCTACTATATAAAAGGACTATATGGTTACATTTTTCAAGATTTCCTATATTTTGACGAATCATTTAATTTAGATTTGTAATGTTTTCTTTTTGTTGAATTTTACTGATTTTGAACAAATGTTCTCTATGGGTGATGATAGTGACCCTTTGATGATGTTGGTTTGGATAATCCCGATAATTATTTTTGTATTTTATGGGCAGCAAATTCAACTACTGGTTACTTCTGGTGAAATTAAAAAAGCAATTAAAAAATTGGATAAATTTAGATCTGATTCTAAAAAAGAATTAATTGATTATGTAAAGAAAAATTTAGATCCTGTAGATGATCCTACAAAAAAAATTGAACAATTTTTAGATTATTTTACAATAATGCCCGTTGATATGGATCCAAATGGAATTGTAGATAAGGTTAGACATACTGTAAGATCTAGGGAAGATTACACTAGAAATCATGTACAATCCTTGTCTCCTAATATGGATGAGATTGAATTAAGTCGTGTTCAAACTTTACTTGAAATTGCTTCTTCTTTACAAATGATTCATAAAATTGTAAATCACATGTTTTTGACTGCAAAAAAACAAAAAAATTATCCTTTGATTTTACCACTACAAATGATGCTGCCATTTATTATGGAACATGCCAAAGCAATGAACGCTTCTATACCTGCATTTAAAACTGGTCAGCCACTTGGTGATGGGATTGGGCCAATGGTAGTTGGAAAAATGATGTTAAATGAAGAAAAAGAAATAATTTCATTCCAAACTGCTCTTGCTAAAATTGATTATGAAAAAAGAAAATTATTTTTAGTTAAAGCTGAAGGTCCTGGTTCTACTGTTGGTAGACCTGATGATGCATTACAAAAAATTGTTGCCAATAACAAAATTGATGTAATTGTAATGGTCGATGCTGCATTAAAAATGGAAGGTGAAGATTCTGCATCTATTGCTCGAGGGTTTGGAGCCGCAATTGGTGGCATTGGGACTGAAAAATTCCAAATTGAAGATATTGCAACTCAAAATAAAATTCCGGTT
>Ga0233435_1000736_pt1 | contig 35985 bp, 20 predicted proteins | sample SI_122_August201_3_FD_182735 | JGI IMG/M metagenome (GOLD analysis project Ga0233435, IMG submission 182735) | Seawater microbial communities from Saanich Inlet, British Columbia, Canada - SI_122_August2016_135_MG | ecosystem: Environmental > Aquatic > Marine > Inlet | place: Canada: British...
TTTTATGCAGGCTACCATTCGTAATAAATTCGACTGTTTTTAATCCAAAAGATTCACATGTGTCTATCCAGTTTTGTTTTATTGCAGGCGGCGTAACAATTAATATTGTAGATATATGTGAAGGGAAGCCATTACTGTAGAAAAACTTTTTCGCAATCAATGTGGCCACAACAGTTTTACCAAGACCCACAACATCTGCAAGGAAAAAGCCATTGTGTTTTGAAAGTAAATCATAACCTTGACTAACAGCATCAATTTGATAGGATAATCTTATAAAGCCATCAGGTAAATCCGTAATGGAATTTGGATCGAATTCCACACTTTTATCAAAATATTCAATGAGAAATTTGATATAAACTTCGAAGGGTGTCGGATCCGCATTGATAAAGGTTTCATCTTGAATCTTCTTGATTTCAACAGGAAGTATGGGGACACCTTCACCCCAAAGTGTTTCAAATTCCTTAGATGCAAATTCAACATCGTCATAATCATTTAATAAAACATTAAATTCATAATTTGATTGGTCCGTAGTTCCCAATCCTGCATCTGTTAAATTGGAAGACCCTGTTATCACATGGCCAGAACGATGCTCGTTAAACCCTTCTGGTTTAAAAATATAAATTTTTGCATGAAGTTTTCGTGTGGGGTGTGCTTTTATAACAATTTTACCGTTAACAATATCTTCTACAAATTGAACAATCCCATCTTCAACTTTTTTAGAGTATTCGGACTTTTGAATATCATTTTTTGTATCATTCAAAAACTCGTTAATTGTCTGTTGATGGTCGGATTGAAAAAGCAATCCTTTGGCGTGATATTTTGAAATAATCTTATCCACATTGATTCCCACCAATATCCGAATATTAGGGACATCTTCTAAATGTGGACGGATAGAAAAATATCCTGATGCACGGAAAAAACCTACAAGTGCATCAAAGAATTGGATATCTTTATTATTTTCAAAAACACCTTCAAATTTTCGAAGTAGTGTATTTTGTTCTGAATTGGTGAAAAATTTAGTGGACATTATATAGCCTTTCGGTTCGCAACGTTACCTGACAATACCCATTTTTCAATTTCATTATTGGTGTCATAACCCAAATTATAAACAAGGTCTGCCAATTCCTGATCTATATTGACAATTAGATGTGATTCTAAAGCATTTTGGATGTCAGCCATGTAATAAACTCTCCCTTATATATTTAAAGGATTAAACCTGGTTAAATAATGTTACATATTTTACAAAGTATTTAGGGTTTTTTGATCATAATTCGGGAAACCTTTAATAACCATTTCACTTGAAGAAAATAATGAAATAACATCATTTCAGTTAAAACTTTCTTCTCTTAATTGTAGTAATTGTGCTGCAATACTGATGGCTATTTCTTCCGGTGTATTGCTTGCCATAGGTAATCCAACGGGTGCTGTAATTCGAGAAAGTTGTTGATCAGAAATCCCTTCTGCTTTTAATCGATTTTTAATTTCAGATATTTTATTTTCGCTTCCCATTACGCCGATAAAGGGGAATGGTTTGTCCAATACACCCAATAAACCACGAACATCTGATGCCACATCAGTTGTCAGTATGACAACTTCGGTTTTTTCCGGTGAAATTATTTGAGACGCAGCTATTTTATAATCATCTATAATCTGAATTGAGTCAGCAAACTTATTTTGATCTAATGTAGAAATGTTTTTTCGGGTTTCAAATACAGTTATATCATACCCCAGGTTTTTCATGACTCGTGATAAAGCCAAAGAACAGTGACCACCCCCAATAATGGCTATCCGATTAAAGTTTTTCAGTTGTTCTTGATAATGCCAGATATGGCCATTTTTTATAAATTTAAATTGAAAATCAGATGGTTCAAGTTTTTGGTTTTGTAGTGATAATCCTTCCAATGATATGGAAAGAATCCCCGCTTGATTTTTTAATAACACCTGAACGATTTCATCAACCGATTCCCTGTCTTTATTAGGTTCACAAACATAATACAGATTAGTTTGTTTTCCGGCACAAATCATTCCCGATTGTTCACCTAATCCAGTTTTTTTATGATTAAGAGTGTGGATTTCGGGGATAAAGTTATTTTTTGATAAAATTTCCTGTACACGATTTACCAATTCATATTCCATGATACCGCCACCAATTGTTCCTATTATTTCGTTTTTTTCTGTAACTAATAATTTGGCACCTGTTGTACCTGGAGAGTGGATGGTATGATCAACAACCATGGCTAAAAAAACCTTCTGATTTTCTTGTAATAAGGATAACACTTTTTTCCAGTAGGAGATTGCTTTCATTCAAAATCTATAGAGCCATATAAACCCATTAATACTTTTTCATGGGTAAAGGGTGCATCAAATGTTGAATTGAAATTTGGGTTAAATGCCCGGACCGCATTTTCAATGGCAAAGTAAGCGCCGATGCCATACATCAAAGGTGGCTCGCCAACGGCTTTCGATTTTAGGATCGCCATCTCGTTGCCTTCCGTTTCCAACGGTTCAATAATCACATCTTTGGGAACGGAGTAAATATCTGGAATTTTATATGTGGATAATGTATTGGATAACAATTGGCCTTGGTCATTATAACGAAGGTCTTCCATAGTCATCCAACCCATCCCTTGAATTAATCCCCCTTCAATTTGCCCAAAATCCACACTCGGATTCATTGTTTTTCCAAAATCATGAACAATTTTTACGGCATCAAAATCATAGGTTCCGCGCACACAATCCAGAGTGACTTCCGTTAATGCCAAGCCATAAACATGGTAGGAAAATGGATGCCCTTTTTCTTTCTTCATATCGAAATGAATAGTTGGTGTGGCATAATGACCATTTTCTGTTAGACAGATTCGTTTTAAAAAGGCCATCGTCACCAATTGATCCCAGGTTAAATCTGTCTTGTTTCCATTTGTATAAATCAGTCCATTTTTTAGGGTAACATCTACGAGTGAAACATTCAGGTGATTTGCTGCACAAGATTTAAGTCTTTTCATTAATGCATTACATGCTTTTTCTAATGCTTTGCCATTTAAATCTGCCGTAGCACTGGCTGCAGATGGGGACGTGTTAGCAACACGAGTTGTATTGGTAGATTCCAGCTTAATATGTTTGGGGTCAATGGAAAAAGTTTGTGCTGCAATTTGGAGCATTTTTGTATTCACACCTTGCCCCATTTCTACTGCACCCGTACTGACGCCTACACTTCCATCTGTATAAATATGGACTAGCGCTCGCGCTTGATTCATGGGCGTTTTTGTAAAAGAAATTCCAAATGAAATAGGCATGAGTGAAAAACCTTTTTTTACATTTGAATGATTTGAATTAAATTTTTGAATTTCTTTTTCAACCGTTTCAATATGGAATTTTGATTCCATGTTTTGCCAAATGGAATTTAATTCAACGCCATCCGCAATTTGGCCATAGGGGAATTCATCTCCATTTTTAAGAAGATTATTTTTTTGTAATTCATGTTTAGAAATGCCTAATTCCTCTGCTGCGTGAGACAATGCAGACTCAATCACAAACATTCCCTGTGGACCACCGAATCCGCGGAAGGCCGTGTTTGGCGGTAAGTTAGTTTTACATGAATAAGCGGTCATTTTAACATTGGGAATAAAATAGGAATTAGTTCCATGGAATAATGTTCGTTCCAAAACAGCAGGAGAAAGATCTGCTGATGCACCGGCATTTTGATGAAATGTAGTTTCGTAGGCCATGATTTTTAAATCGTTAGAAAGTCCAATTTTATAGTCAGAACTATATGGATGCCTTTTTCCCGTCATGCGCATATCATCCAAACGACTTAAAACCACCTTCACCGGTGAATTTAAAATGAAAACACCTAATGCCGCCATAACGGCCCATGGCGTTGCTTGATCTTCTTTGCCGCCAAAACCACCACCAAGGCGAACTACATCCACTTCAATTTTGTTCATTCCAATGCCTAAAATATTGGCTGTTGTTTTTTGTACAGAAGTGGGTCCTTGGGTAGAAGATGAAATGCGGATATGTCCATTTTCCATTGGAATCGCATAGGCACCTTGGGTTTCGATATATAAATGTTCTTGTCCATTTGAATCTGCTTGTCCTTCGAAAATATGGGCGCAATCCTTCCATGAATTTTTCATATCACCCAATTCAAATGTTCGTGGTGGAAAAATTAATTGATCGTTTTGTTTTGCTTCTCGAGGATTAACAATCACGCTCTTTTTAGAAATCTCAATTTCGATTCGTTTCCGTGCTTTAAATGCAATTTGATCAGATTCGGCAATAATGAGTGCAATGGGTTGTCCCACAAAATGGACTTCAGTAGATGCAAATAATGGTTCATCAGGAATAATGCCCCCAATTTGATTTCCCCCCGGAATATCTTCATGGGTGAGAATTGTAACCACACCGGGAAGGGCAAGAGCCTTTGAATAATCAACTGATGTAATGGTACCGTGAGCGATGGGAGAATCAAATACGACTCCAAATCGCGTGCCTTTTATTATAGAGATATCATCCAGATAAATAGATTTTCCAGTGACGTGCCCTTTAGAATCAATATTTTTCATTTAAATGAATTCAATGAAAACTGGTCAGGGAAAAGTGTAATAAAATGGGCATAAAAAAGTTGTCGAAGTAAAAGTCGCTTATAATTAGCTGAACCCCTTACGTCGCTGATTGGGCTTATCTCACCTTGAAGCAGATCATTGGCAGATTTGATATTTTGGGAAGAAAGTTTTTCCCCATTTAAAAACGCTGAAGTTTCACCTAAATACTTTGGAGTGGGTCCAACACCGCCGGCAGAAAGATGAGCTTTTGAGATTTCATTATCTGCAACGGAAAGTTGAATGGCCGTATTTACACTGGCAATATCAAGATGAATTCGTTTGCTTACTTTTTCAAAATTAAAATAGCTATCTTGAGTTGGAAGTTTAAATGAGATGGTAGAAATAATTTCATCGGGCGACTTATCTAAATCTTTATATCCTTTATAAAAGTCTTTTAAATAAATAATTCTGTTGCCTTTATTTTGAGTCAGGGTAATTTGAGAATCCAGAGCTAGAAAAAAAACAGTTAAATCCCCGATGGGTGATGCATTTACAAAGTTACCGCCAATGGTTGCCACATTGCGAATAGGAGAAGATGCTACCAATTTTAAATGTGATTTAAGTTGGGGGAATGCAGACATAAAAATGTTTGATTCCATTAAATTGGTAGCGGTTGTTCCCGCTCCAATTTTACAGGAGCCATTTTCAATTTCTATAAATTTTAAGTCAGTTGCATTTGAAATTAAATCCACATTTTGATCAATTAATTGGTCATGCCTTTGCACATAAAGATCGGTGCCACCGCCAACAACCATTCCGTTTTGAAAATCACTTTTCTCTTTTGGTAATGCATTCAGCATATCTGGAATTTGGTTGAAATAAGAAGGAATAAATTTCTCTGCAATTAACCAATCCAGTGTTTCATTATGATTTTTGTCTGACAGGGAATCAGTAATATGTTTTGCAGCTCTTTCAATAGGTTTATATCCGGTGCATCGACAAATATTTCCATCGATTGATGCAATAGCATCCGTATAACTGGGGGTAGCATTGGCCAGACAAAACTGAGTGAGTGATACCACAAATCCAGACGTGCAAAACCCACATTGGGATCCACTTTCATCCACCATGAATTGCTGGACGGGACTTAAAGATTCCATATTAAGTCCTTCAATAGTCACTACGTGTTTTCCGTTTGCATTTCCAAGTGGTGTTAGACAAGATGTCACTTGTTTGTAATCTATTTGTCCATTTTTTAAATCGCCTATGAGAACAGTACATGCGCCGCAATCACCTTCGCGACATCCAACTTTCGTTCCCATGAGCGATTGTTCATATCGAACAAAATCCAGGAGCAATGATCCATTAGGTAGGTCTGTTTTTACAGGCTTATTATTTAGAATAAACTCAATCATTAATATGCTATTTTCTCTTCACTTTTTTGCCATTGAATAAAAGCGGACTGTGCTTCGTTTCTCAGTAATTGAATGGTGGGCAGTTTGCGTTCATTCAAAGAAATATCCAACTCTTTATAGATGAAATTGTCATCAAAATTAATTTCTGCGGCATCTTCTTTTGAGTTGCCAAAATAGACCGCATTGGGTCTTGCCCAATAAATTGCACCTAAACACATGGGGCATGGCTCACAACTACAATATATTTCGCATCCATCTAATTGAAATGAATCCAATGTTTTACAGGCTTTTCGTATGGCAACGATTTCAGCATGAGCTGTTGGATCATTGGTACTTGTTACTTCATTCACAGCAGTTGCAATGATTTTCCCATTTTTTACAATGACCGCGCCAAAAGGTCCACCATTGCCTGATTTTACATTTTCAATCGAAAGCCTAATGGCTTCGCGCATAAAATTATTTTGTAGATTATTAGTCATTTAATTGTTTTGATAAAAGGTTTCAACTTTTTGGATCATTTGTTCTTTTTCATCATCCAGTAAAAAACTGGATATAAAACTGTTTTTAGCCAATTCAGTTATTTGTTTTTTTGAAAGATTTAAAGCACTCGCAATTTCGATATAATTTTCATTCATATAGCCGCCAAAATATGCTGGATCATCTGAATTTAGAGTAACCATTAAGCCCGAGTCCATTAATTGCAGTAATGGGTGATCTTTTAAATCATCTACTACTTTTAATTCCAAATTTGATAAAGGGCAGACGGTAAGTGGTATTTGTTTTTCTGCAATATGCTTAATTAATTGTTTGTCATCAATAGAGCGGTTTCCGTGATCGATCCTGGAGACCTTTAATAGGTTTATTGCTTCCCAAACATATTCAGCTGGACCTTCTTCACCTGCATGGGCCACACTAATAAATCCATTAGCAATTGCTTTTGAAAAAACGCGTTCAAACTTTGAAGGCGGATGTCCCATTTCGGAAGAATCTAACCCAACGCCAATAATCCATTTTTTATAAGGCAGAGCTTGCTCTAAAGTCTCAAATGCAGCGGATTCATCCAAATGTCGCAAAAAGCACATAATTATTCGGGAACTGATTCCCAGTTTTTTGTGTCCATCTTCCAAAGCAGTATGAATGCCTTGAATGACCGTATCAAATGAAACCCCTCGATCTGTATGGGTTTGGGGATCAAAAAATATTTCGGTATGAATTAAATTCTGTTCCTGTACTTTGATGAGATAGGCCCAGGTTAAATCGTAAAAATCTTGTTCATGTAATAAGACACTTGCTCCTGCATAGTAAATATCCAAGAATTCCTGAAGATTATTAAAATTATAAGCTTTCTTTAGTTCTTCTACGGATTGATACGGAATTGAGATTTGATTTCGACGAGCAATTTCAAACATAAGTTCAGGTTCAAATGTACCTTCAATATGCAAATGAAGTTCCGCTTTGGGTATGCCTTTGATGAAACTTTCTAATTGTATTGGATTCATATGAATTATTTTTTAATAAATGAATTAGAAATTTAAGGACAGATATCATTCGATAAAGTAAATTTCTATCAAATAATAAATAAGAGTGGCCCGGGCCGGAATCGAACCAGCGACACAAGGATTTTCAGTCCTCTGCTCTACCAACTGAGCTACCAGGCCACGTAAGGATTGGGTATGCTTCTAAAAAAGCCAGAAAAATTAACCGATGGTCTTATAAAAACAAAAAGAATTAATGCACAAATATGGAAATACTTAATTCTTGTTTCAATCCGAGTTTTCTTATAGGTTTCCCGACATTTTTTAGAAGGGTTTCGAGTATCATGTCTCGTCGGAAGACATTCGTTTTAGCTACACATAATATCCATAAACAATCTGAAATGAGTTCCATCTTATCGAATTTAGAAGTTCGGTTAATTGGACTCGATCAGTTTCCAGAGATAAAAGATATAGAAGAAACGGGAACCACTCTTGTTGAAAATGCATTAATAAAAGCACGGACTGTTTATAGATTAACAGGTTTGCCGAGTCTTTCAGATGATACGGGTTTAGAAGTGGACGCATTAAATGGAGCGCCGGGTGTATATTCGGCAAGATATGCAGGCGAGAATCCAACTTTCGAAGAAAATGTGAATAAAATGTTAGGTGCACTTTCAGGTACACCATACAATAAACGCACTGCGAGATTTAGAACAGTTGTTTCTTTTGTAGATGGAAAAACGGAACTCATTGAAGAAGGCGTCATTGAAGGGATAATTACAGAAAGTATTCAAGGAAATGATGGATTTGGATATGATCCTATTTTTAAACCAGAAAATGAAAATCGAACTTTTGCAGAAATGAGTAAGATAGAAAAAAGTTTTATCAGCCATCGCGGTAGAGCATTAGAGAAAATGAAAAAAACATTAAATCTATATTTTAAAAAAGGAGTATTTATCGACTAGATTGATATCAGTTTTATTAAGACTTAACTTGATTCCTAATTACAAAAAAAACACTTTCTTTAGTCGATTAATTTTAATCGGACTATGGGGATTTATCTTCCTAGGGATGCTCTCCGCCCAGAATTCAGATTCCACATCTACTGTGGATTCTTATACTTTATTATTACCTGATTACATTCCATCTTCACCTTTTTTAGTTGACCCCTTTCCACATTCACCAAAATCTCTGTATCAACCACAAGATTCAATAATGATGCCTATTGGCATTTTAAATTTTCCATTTCAATTTCGGAAAACAATCGTTGAACTTTCTTGGGATTGGAAATTAATAACCATTACTGAGACGATAGATGGGTCTCAAGTTCAGATGCCATTCACTGCGTCTGTTGAGTGGTATTTGGATATGTTTCATCAACGCGCATGGCATAATAAGTTTATTGAAACTATGCAAAAAGATGCTAAGGATGATAAAAAAAGTCGTCGCGGGCAAATGTTAGAAGTTGTTGGTGTCGATATTGGACGATTGGGACGAGCATCTCTGCGAGTAAGTGGAAATGTAAATATAAATGGTAAAATGGTATTTCAGGATCAAGAATTAGTAAGGTCAACGTTGAGTGAAACTCAAAATACACATCTTGAATTTGATCAAAAGCAAAATTTAAATATTCAAGGGAAAATAGGCGATCGAATTACAGTTGCTATGGATCAAGATTCTGAACGGGATTTTGATTGGGAAAATAATATTCGGATTTCTTATGAAGGGCATGAAGATGATATTATTCAAAAGGTAGAAGCTGGAAATATTTCTCTTTCTCTTCCTTCAACAAAATATGTCACATTCTCAGGGAAAAATCAGGGATTGTTTGGTATAAAAGCAATTTCAAAGTTAGGGCCTATTGACATTACCACGATTGCTTCAATCGAAAAAACTAAAAAAGAACAATCTAATTGGGAAGGCGGTGGACAAAGTAATACCCAATCTATTCGAGATGTTGATTGGATTAAAAATAGATACTTTTTTATTCATCCATGGTTTAGGAATGGGATGGATACAACTGCAATGGTTGATGGACAATTAAAGCAATTTCAAATTCCATCATTTTTCCCGTTGAGAAATGGCTCGCATCAATTTGGTGATGTAATTGTTAAGAACTTTGAACTTTATAAATCGATTACGACGAATGATGCCAGTGCCTTGACTGGTTCTGCATATATTGATCCGTTAAATCCTGAAGATACTTCGTACGTTAGTGAAATTGAAGAAGGAAGCTTTATTCGATTAGAACAGGAAACAAACTATTATGTAATTCCAGATCTTGGATATATTCGTGTTAGAGATCAAATCTCTCAGGATATTCTTGGATGTACTTTTACCCTTGTTGACCGTAATTCAGGTGCAACAATTTTAGAAGTTGGTCACGGTCCGGATTCATTGGGTGCAAATTTATCCCTTATGATGTTAAAGCCAAGAAATGGGAATCCAAATCACTCTACATGGCCTCTCATGTTTAAAAATGTTTATTATTTAGGAACTACACGAATTAATCCTGAAGGATTTGAAGTAAAAATATATAATAAAAATACTACACCAGTTTCAGAACGAGATAAATCAAGCAGTTTACCTTATATCACTTTATTTGGTTTGGATAGTTTAGATGAAAATGGCGGTACGAATTATGATGAAATAATTGATAAAACATCAGTAAATATTATTCATTTAACTGATGGGGAATTATTATTCCCATCTTTACATCCCTTTGCAAATAGCGATTCCTTAGAAGGAGGTAATACACAAGACCACTTATCTACTCAATTGGGGAATGGTATTATTTATACATCTTCTGTCACTACAGAAGTGAACAAAGATCATCGTTGGAATATTGAAACTAAATTTTCCAATCAAAGTACGACAATCAATTTAGGGTTTATGTTAGTTGAAGGGAGTGAAGAAGTTATCCAAAACAAGATAACCTTAAAACGAGGCGTTGATTATAATATTGATTATTTTACAGGGACTATTGTCTTGCTTAATGAAGCCGCAAAAGACCCAAATGCAACTTTACAGATTAATTACGATAAACATGAATTAGTCTCTTTTGATAAAAAAACTATTTTTGGAACACGGGCACAAATGGAATTAGGTAAACCAAATTCTTTTATTGGGTTTACAGCGCTTTATTTTAATCAATCAATTATTAATGAAAAAGTTGAAGTGGGATATGAACCAACTCGGAATTTTATTTGGGATTTGAATGGTCGATATGAATGGGAAATGAATGGTTTAACACGTCTATTAGATAAACTCCCTTTAATTGAAGCGGAAAAAATGTCATCATTTTCTATTGAAGGTGAAATAGCTCAAGTTATGCCCAATCCAAATTCAATAAATAATCCTGAAACGGGTGATCCTAATGGAGTTGCTTTCATTGATGATTTTGAAGGCAGCAAGAGAACTACATCTCCATCAATTCAAAGGCGATTTTGGAAAAACTCTTCTGCACCGCTCGTATTTAACAGTGAAACATCTACTTTTGAAGATGAATATAAACAAAGAAATCGCGGAAATTTATTTTGGTTTAATCCTTATGTGCCGTATCGGACAAAAGATATTTGGCCCAATCAACAAACATCACTTCGTGCGGGAAATGAGACAACTGATGTATTGGTTTTAAGATATAAGTCTCGTGATTCTCAAAGTAATATAAATCCGGACTCTCTTTGGGTGGGCGTTACTACATCACTTTATTCAGGAGATTATGAACAAACTCAGAGTAAGTTTTTTGAAATTTGGCTTAAAGGGGAGACTGGTCGACTTCATATTGACTTGGGTAAAATTTCAGAAGATATTGACGGGAATGGCAAACTGAATACAGAAGATATTCCTCCTCAGGGACAAATTTTAGGAAATGGATTCCTTGAAGATAAAGAAGATACAGGATTAGATGGTTGCTTTGACGAGTTTGAAGATGGGTGGGGAAGTTGTATTGATTCTTTAATTTATGGCGAAGCAACTTATGCCGAATTATTAGCCATAAATGATCAATCAATCAATATTGACAATGATGTAGACCCCGAAGATCCAAATGGTGATAATTGGTATTATGATGATAGTAATATAAATGATTATACAAGAGTGAATGGAACGGAAGGAAATGGAACCGGAAATAAGATTCAAGAGGGTGGAAAATATCCAGATACTGAAGATTTAGATCGCTCAACAAGTTTGGATAAAGCAAACGATTATTTTTCTTCTAATTTTATGTTAACGGATACAACTTATTTAGCCGGCATTACAGAAAAGAATGGTAATCCGACAGGCTGGAAACTTTTTAGAGTTCCATTATCTGACTTTTCAAAAGTTAAAAATATTGAATGGAATGAAATTCGATATGTACGATTAGCAATCAGTGGATTTGAATCAGATCAAAAACAACTTCAAATTGCAAAAATGGAAATTGTTGGAAATGATTGGCAAGAATTGGGAATTGTTGGACCATCTACAAGGAATAAGAAACTACCATTTTTGGATAAAGGTTTCCCGGGAGGTATAGACGACATATTTTATGAAGGGAAAACAGGAAATAGTTTTGATCCTAGTTTCCAAGTGGCAGTAATCAATACAGAAGATAATGCAGATTATGAACCTCCAACGGGTGTAAAAGGAGAATATGATCGTCTTAATGAAATTCGCTCTAAAGAACAATCTCTTGTTTTGAAATTTCAAAATTTGCCTATCAATCAAACAGGTATAGCAGAGAAAACTTTATACACATTGAATGATAATCAAAAACGAAGCTTTATGACGTATGATTATATGAAAATGTATGTGTATGGTGATAGTCCATGGATTACAGCTTTGGAAACAGATGTTGAAGTTTCTCTTAAATTTGGACTGTTAACTGGCTATTATGAAATAACACAGCCTATTTACCGTGGATGGGAAGAACATCGAAATAGTTTTGAAATAGATTTGGATTGGTTAACCGCTTTAAAACAAGCCGATACATCAAAAGTACAAAAGTATAGGGAATCTGATATTTTGTTAGATTCAGCTGATGTGCGACAATACTTATATACTGATAAGGATGGAATTCTAACGGGTAAACGTGTAACAATTGTAGGAAAACCAGCATTAAACCGACTCCAATATTTTTCGGTGGGTGTGAAAAACACGGGAAATGAACCAATCTCTGGAGAAATATATATTGATGAATTGCGTTTGAGTGGCGTTAAAAAAGAGAAAGGTGTTGCAATGCGAATGCAATCCAGTTTCAAATTATCTGATTTGGGTTCGGCATCTGTTGTTTACAGTCGGCAAGATGCTGAATATCATCGATTACAAGAAAGAGTGTCAAAATCAACAAATAGTTCTGAAAATTTGAATGTGAGCGGAAAATTGGATTTTCACAGATTATTGCCAAGATCATGGGGAATATCTATTCCATTGAATGGGTCTCTCACTCGGAATCAAAGTCGCCCTAAATATTTTACCGATGAAGATATTTTAGTTGATCCCGACTATATGCCTGATTCTATTATGACTCTAACTGAAAAAATATCGTTAAGTACTTCATTGAAAAAAACGGGAAAGTCAGATAATCGGATTATTAAATATACATTAGATAATATGTCATTGAGTTTTAATGCATCCCAATCAATATCTTCTGATGTGACTTATTTGAAAAAGTGGTCAGAAAATTATTCGGGTAAATTTTCTTATAATATTCCATTTGGACGAAATAATTATATTAAACCATTTAATTGGACAAAAGATATACCATTCATAGGAAATTCAATGAGTGATTTCCAAATTTATTATACACCGACATCATTCAAGACGGGATTGAATTTGACCGAAAAATTAAGTTGGAATCATCCACGGTCGGGGGTGCGAGGAGTTGAATCTTATAAATTTGGAATGGATCAGTCTTTAAATCTTGATTATAAATTAACAAACGGACTATCTGCTAAATATGCCTGGAGCGGCCAAAGTATACTCAATGATTTTCGTGGGTATGCTTGGACTGCATTGCGAGATTTAGACCCTGGAACTGTGACGCAGACCACTGAAAGTTTTAATACAACATTTAATCCGAGTATTATGAAATGGTTAAAACCTTCATTCAATTATTCTGCAAATTATCGTTGGACTGATGAATTGTCTCGAGACGGGCAAAACATTAGCACGCATTTAAGATTCGGTTCCAATTTCTCAATCACGCCTGTACAAATTATAGAATTATTATATAAGCCGAAGGCGTCCCAAAAAAGTAGAGGAAGTAATCGTTCAAGAGGGTCTAGGTCTAGATCGCGAGTAAAGAAAAAAGTTGACGAACCTAAAGTGGATGTGAAGAAAAAATCAAGTTTTAATCCATTGGTAATTGTTCATGGTCTCTTTAAAAAAATAAATCCAATTTCCTTGAGTTACACTGAAGATTTAAATAGAACAGGTAATCAAATTGTAGGTGAAGTTCCCACGGGATATAAATTTGGATGGCTTCCAGACCATGGTCTAGAACATTCTATTCAAGCAGGAAGTAATATTGGGTCATGGAGTCATAAAAGAGATGGGAATATTCGATCGGGAATTAAGGTTAGTCGAGCTTTAACTATTAGTGGTTCTTTTGGTCAAAATTTCACCACAACAAGAGCAAGCACTGGTTTAGAACAACTTTCCATGACTCGAGATTATTTTGCGTATGGGGATTTATTAAATGAAGGATTACCCTTTCCTGGCTGGAGTTTTAGAATTAGTGGATTAGAGAAATGGCCTATCATAAAATGGGTTGCAAAATCCGCATCATTAGAACATAGTTATTCGGGGAAAGAGACTCGGTCCTGGCAATTTGAAGAATTTTCTCCTGATCCAATGAATTTTTTCAATTTTGGTACATTCGCACAAGATTATAAAGACAATGAACGGACATCGAGAATAAATCGAAATTTTTCTCCACTCGTCGGTTTAAATATGACTTTTGTTAAAAATATTTCTGTTACATTTAGACATAATAGAACAAAAACATTGAATGAGACTCCCAACGGTTTAACGATTCAAAGTGATAACAGTTATACTTCTACAGGAACCTATACTCATAGAGGTGGTATGAATATTCCAATTCCATTTTATGGAAATCTGAATCTAAACAACACAATGAGTTTTACCTTAAATTTCGATATGAATGATAGCAAACAAGAAGACTCAGGGGATAAATTGAATTTGGTTGTTGGTTCATTCTCAAATAGTTGGAAAGCAGGATTAAGATTATCTTATCAATTTTCAACAAAAGTAAGCGGTGGATTACGTTACGAGTATCGCGAAACAGATAATCGAACAACTGGCCGGAAAATTGATCGTGATTTTGGGTTTGATGTTAACTTAGCTATTTCTGGATAGAATGAAAAAACTATTACTCATCCCTTTCATTATTTTTCTTTTTGGATGCAATTCTAATGTGCCCATTTTTGATGAAGACCATGCATTTGAATATCTTTTGACTCAATGCAAATTTGGTCCAAGGAATCCAGGGTCTGATGGCTATTATGCATGTAGAGAATTTTTAATTTCAGAATTAAAAGGCTATACAGATGAAGTCATAATTCAGGATTTTAGTTATCAAGAAAAAAAGAAAAATAATAGTTACGAAATGCAAAATATTATTGCTCGATTTAATCCGGATGCAGAATTTCAAACTATAATTTCTGCACATTGGGATACGCGACCTTGGGCAGATCAAGATGTAAATTTTAATTTACATGAACAGGCAATCATTGGTGCAAATGATGGTGCTTCTGGTGTCGCTGTATTATTAGAATTAGCAAAAGTTTTGGCACAGAATCCGCCACCTATTGGGGTAAATCTAATCTTTTTTGATGGCGAAGATTTAGGGATATCGGGGCAAAATACTTCCTACTGTCAAGGCTCAAAGTATTTTTCGGAAAACCTTCCAATCCCAAGACCTAATGAAGCTATTAATCTTGATATGGTGGGTGATAAACAGCTATCAATACCTATTGAACGTTATTCTTTGGAATTCCATCCGAAATTAGTTCGATATCTATGGGATAGAGCAAAAGTTATGGAGCTGGATGCATTTGTAGGACGAGTAGAATATGCAATTTATGACGATCATGTTTTAATGAATGATGTTGGTGGAATACCATCTGTTGACCTTATTGATTTTAGATATCCTAATTCTTATACTAATTATTGGCATACGATGAATGATATTCCCGAGAATTGTAGTAAAGAAAGTCTTGGGCAAGTTGGTAAACTTATGTTGGATTATATATTTAATCGAGAAAACCAAAACTGGACTAAAAATTGATGAACATCAATCTTAAATTCTATGCTATGCGAAATCTTATTTTTTTATTTTTTGGTATGGTGTTTCTAGCCTGTCCTGGTCCAGGTAATGAGCCTGAACATGATTTACTCACAATAACTCAATTCACTTTTCATCAAGATGTGAACCAACTTTATTTTGGTGTATTTGTTGAAAAAGAAAGTATGGGTGTAGAATTAGATAGTGTAAAGATAAATTGGTATGGATCCAGTCAAAGCGCATCACCCGATTTATTGACATTATTTGACGATGGAACTCATGGCGATATTCTTTTGAACGATGGTATGTATGGATTGAAAATTCCAAATGATTCATCCAGCATTGCAAATGTGATTGGGAATGATTCAGGGTTAGTGTTTTTAGATTTTATTGCCTATTATGGGGCTGAAACTATTTTACTTCCCGATACATTTCGGGTTGGCAATATTATCCCGCGGATTATATCCATAACTGCCCCAGATACAATTGTCCGTTCATCGGATGCCACAGTGAGTCTCCATTTAATTTCAGCAGAGGTATTTGATGTAGATGGAATAGAGTCAATAAAATGGGCAGGATTCACATCCTATCATGTAGATGGTGATTCTATGACAAATAATGGGAATTATCTTTTTCTTTATGATGATGGAAGTACTAATATCCTTTATCCGCCTGATTTTACAAGTGGAGATCTTGTAGCAGGAGATGGGATTTATAGTTTTAGAATACCAGTATATGGTTCAGGATTTTCGGATCCGAACTTCCAAACAAAGACTGGAACATTTATATGGCGTTTTATAGCACAGGATTTATCCAATGATTATAGCAAAGTGGTAGAACATGAAGTTGTTATTCAATAAAATATTAATAATAGTAATTATTTGGGTTCCGTTAATGGCTCAATACGGTACGCCAATTAGGTTTTCTCTGAAAACAACTGCGCAAGATTCTTTTGTGACAGAAGGCCTTATCAGTAATGTGGTTGCCGAAATCCGAATGATGGGTGACTCTCTAACTTGGCTGGGTACAGGACAAGGATTAGCATTACATGATGGTCACAAAGTATATGCATATCAAACAGTATCTAACTTACTAGATGATGGCCAGACAACCCAAATTGTGCCTAATGGAGGTATTCCAGCTATAGCTATTTTGGGAGATACAATGGCTGTTGCTTATTCTGGAGATAATGGATCTATTCAGGTAGGTTATGGAATTACAATTACTTATGCTGCTGAAGATAGTAACGGTATAACCTGGACTTATTTAAGACAACCCGTGGATGACTCTGGAGACTCGCTTAATCCGTTTGGTGAAGGGTATTTCAGACAACTTCCAGTGACGGTGCCAGAAGCCAATGTGACTTATGATGCTAGTTTGTCTAGTGATTTTCTATGGACAGCAAGTTGGGCTGGTGGTCTTCGACGATATGATTTAACACAAAAATCCTGGGAGAATGTTCCCATGCCGATGGATGATCAAGATTCGCTATCTCTTTGCAATGGATTCATAACTGATTCATTAACTGGGCTTCAAGTATTAGAAAATTATTATTTGAATCCACGTGATCCAGGCGATGGTGGAAATCATAATCATAAGGCTTTTTCTGTTTTGGCTTTTGGAGATACGGTTTGGGTTGGAACTGCAAACGGTATTAATCGTGGACTCTTAATTAATGAACTAATTGGTGATGAGATTTTTAATTGTATGGAATGGGAACACTATTCCTTTCCAGATGATGGGTTATCTGGAAATTTCGTAGTAGGTCTTGCAAAACAATTTTGGAATGGCCAATTAACGATTTGGGCTGCAACCATGAATGCAGAATCAATAGGTGAAACTCGAGGATTAAGTTATACACGAGACGATGGAATAACATGGTCTACTGCTCTTTTAGGGGAACGAGTTTATAATGTATTTACAAAAGACTCTCTCGTTTTGGCATCCACATCATCCGGTTTATGGAAAAGTTTAGATGGACAAAACTGGGCAAAATTCCAGGCAGCAATTGACACGACTTTTATGCAGCAAAAACAAATTTTAACGGATATTGTGTATACATCAATTCTAGATGAAAGAGATTCTATTCCCAAATTATGGATAGGAACATCTGATGGTGTAGCGATTTCATCAGACATTCATGGATCAAGTTGGGAGATTTTTCAAACTGAATATGACACAACTGAAGTATATGCATATCCAAATCCATTTTCGCCATTAAGTCACAATCAACTTGGAGATGATGGCTTTGTTAGGTTTCATACAGGCGAAATCAATAATACTTTAATCAAATTAGATATATTTAATTTTGCCATGGAAAAAGTATTCAAAAATGAGTTTGATTTAAATTCCTATCGTGGAGCTCTCAAATGGGATGGCCGTGATTTAAGTGGAAATCATGTTGCGAATGGTGTTTATTTTGCCAGAATAAATTTTGCCAAATCATCAAATCAGTCCCCTGATAATTATTGGACTAAAATTATAGTGGTGAAATAATGAAAAAAATATTCTTCATAGTTTTATCTATTATGACCGTTTTGAATGCTGAAGAATGGGCTGGCCGTTCTGGCGGATTTTTACGAATGGGGATTTCGGCTCGCTCAATTGCAATGGGTGGTGGTTTTACAGCCGAGTTAGATTATAGTTTCCCCCAATTTCATAACCCGGCTTGGACTGCTTTTTTAACGAATCGTCAATTGGGGAGTTCTTATTCAAATTTATCTTTTGATAGACGTTTAGCTGCGACGAGTTTCGCAACTCATTTGCCTCCCACAGCAGGAATCGGAATTGCTTGGGTCAATGCAGGGGTTACAAATATTCAAGGGCGATATAGTACAGGTATGAAATCTTCTATGATGCAAACCGGTGAGAATGCAATTATGTTTACCTTTGCCCAAAGAATATTCCCATGGCTTGCAATCGGGTCGACGGTGAAGATTCTAAGGTATGATCTTCCGATTACAGAATCGGATCAATTGACCGGCTCAGGGATTGGATTTGATATTGGGATCCTAATGAAAACAAAAAAGTTTTTCACTTATGGGATAACAATTCAAGATATTAGCTCTAACTATCAATGGGATACCGGTAATGTGTACGCAGAAGGTAGAATCTATAAAGAAAATTTTCCTACGATCTATCGTGTTGGAACGCGATTCAATAGAAAAGAACTTACACTTGTAGGAGATATTGGTGTTATTACAGATCATGAAACAATTGCCGAAACATTACCTCGGATTGGTATAGAGTACGGATTTTTAGATAAATATTATTTCCGTGGTGGTTTTGGAAATAGTAGAATAGCTTTTGGTCTTGGGTATGAGTATGAATTATTCAAGCCACATGATTCACATATTGCTTATGCATTTTCAATGGATTGGGCTGTGCAATCGGCACATACAATTTCCTATTCTTTTAGTTTTTAGACTCTATTTAATGAAACTTAAATTATTTTTTCTTCTTCTTTTCCCTTTAAGTGGGATGGGGACACAATTTTTAGTGCTTCCATTGAATGCAACAGAACTGACTCTTGGCAATCATCCAACAATCAGTCCTGCACTTTTTACCGAGAACCGTGGACATCCGGATTTGTCTATGAGTCGTGGAAATTGGTTTGGTGATGTTAGTTTAACTCACTTGGGATATACTCAGAAATTAAATGGGAAAACTTTTTATTTGGGTGCCAAGTATACCGGCTTGTCTGATTTGGAGTTTCGTGGAACAGTTCCACAAGATGAAGCATTATCGACTTTCTCGACCTATGGGGTTGCGATGGATGCAGGGCTTTCCTTTTTTAAAAATAAGCAAAAGTTCAGTTTATCTCTTTCTTATATTTCTATTGGGCTTTATACTGGTTCTTCATCTGGTATTGGTTTAAATATTGGATATGTTTCTGTTTTAAGGAATGGGTTGAAAATCGGGGCATCTATTCAAAATTTAGGAAAGATGTCAAAATTATTATATGAATCTCCTTCGTTGCCTACTCGAATATCTGGTGGTGTTTCTAAAGCGTTCAACTTTAAGGATTTTAAGAATACAATCTATTTTTCGGGAGAATGGAATCAATCATCATCTACAAACAAACTTAATATTGGAAATAAATTTAATTGGAATCGAATTAGTTTGATGGGTGGGCTCTCCACTTCAAAAAATGTTGTGGAATATTCTGCCGGATTCGGGATTAATTTAAATAGATATCAAATAACTTACGGAATTCGATTTGGTTCTCAAAATCTTGGAGTACCCCAAATCATATCTTTTCAATTGAAATTGCCATGAAAAAACAGAGATCTAATTTCCTAGTTAATTCTGTCTTTATAGGTATCATATTTATTCTTTTAATTTTTCTTAAAAGGATGGATTACAGAGTTTCAGAGTTGGAAAAACGAGATACAGTTATTGAAAAAGTTGAAATAAAGGAAGACCTAAAACCGGATAGAATTTCGTCCATCCCTGTTGTACAAAAAAAACCAAATTTTAAGGGAATTATTGGAATCATTATTGATGACTTTGGTTATCGAAATGATGAAGTATCTGATGGCTTTTTAAAGCTGAATGCGAATTTGACTTATGCTGTGATTCCGGGACATAAATACAGTACTCAATTTGGAGAGAGAGCCGTAAAAAATGGCTATGAGGTTATCGTTCATATGCCAATGGAAAACCTTTCGAATAAAGGGGGTGAAGAAAAATTTGTATTATCTACATTTATGGATAAAAATGTTATTCAAGATAGAGTTAAAACAGCATTAAATCAAATTCCAAGCGCAATAGGAATGAATAACCATCAAGGATCAAAAGCATCTGCAGATCAATATGTAATGTCTAATGTGGCTCGTGTTTTAAAAGAAAAGAACCTATTTTTTATTGATAGTAGAACTACAGCTGAAACAGTAGCAGAATCTACCATGGAAGTTTTTGGTGTCCCCACAACGCGACGGAATGTATTTTTAGATAACGATGACAATGAAGAAAAAATTCTGAAACAGCTTAAAGAATTAACTGAAAAGTCTGAAGAGTGGGGAAGAGCCGTTGGCATTGGACATGTTAAACTAAAAACATTAAAAATATTACAGAAAAAAATACCTGAATTACAAAGAAAAGGCTTCAAATTTGAGTTTGTTTCTAAGATGTTGCACTAATCAATATATTTTCAATTAATTTTAATTTTGTAATCACTAGAAATTTAAATACATATCTATCTTTTTATTAAAAATCGATATAAAATTTTATAAATTTTAGGCCATTAAATTATGAATAATCCCAACCAAGAGGGCTAGGCTTTATCCGCACCGCAAAAAAAGACAAAATGAAATTTGTTATATATTTATTATTCAGTTTATTACTACAAGCATCTAATGCACGAATCTTAACTTATAATTTATTGAATTATGAGAATGAACCTACTCGCAATGATGAGTTTATTTCTATCATTGATTTTATAGATCCTGATTTAATTGTCATTGAAGAAGTTGTTAGTCATTCAGGGTATAATAATTTTCAATCTCACGTATTGGATGTATATGAACCCAATGAGTGGCTGGGTGCAACCTTTACGAATCAAAGCGCTCAACAAGATATTGCTCTTTATTATCGTCCTGATATTTTTTCTTTTGTAAGTACATCAACCATTAATACAGCTTCCTCATCTGGATTAAGAGATGTGGTGGAGTTTATAATGATTCATGAATCTTCAGGTATTGAATTCAGAATTTATGGTGTTCATTTAAAAGCAAGCTCAGGGAGTTCGAATGCAACAGAACGTTTGGCTGAAGTAACTATTCTACGTGATTATTTAAACGAGCTATCAGATGGAACTTATTTCATGGTTGTAGGTGACTTTAATATTTATTCGAACTCTTCTTCTTCAGAGCCTGCCTTCGATATGCTTACAGGAGATGCCAGTGATAATGATGGCCGTTTATTTGATCCGATTGATCGGATTGGCCCGTGGCATAATAATAATTCTTATGCTGATGTGCATACTCAATCTCCAAGAACTACAAGCTTTGGCGGTGGTGCAACAGGGGGTATGGATGATCGATTTGATTGGATTTTCGCGTCAGCATCTATTTTAGATCAAGGGTCAGACATGCATTATATTGAAGATACTTACACAGCAGTTGGTAATGATGGAAATCATTTCAATGGTGCAATTAATAATGGGAGTAATTCATCTGTCAGTGACGCCATTGCTGATGCTCTTCATGATGCGTCCGATCATTTACCCGTTTATATGGATGTCTGGTTTGACGATTTGGTTTATACTGAATATGGGATAATTATTACAGAAATTATGCCTAATCCTTCGGCTGTTTCAGATTCTTATGGTGAATGGTTTGAAATACATAATACTACAGATTCTACAATTGATATTAATGGTTGGTCAATCAAGGATGGTGGAAGCGATGATTATTATATCACTAATACTGTAATGTTTGTTCCAATTGTGTCGGGTGATTATTTCGTTTTTTCTAGAAATGGATATTCCGAATTAAATGGTGGATTAGATGTGGATCACGAATATAGTGGATTTCTATTATCAAATAGTGAAGACGAAATTATTTTACTGGATGCAAGTGGTGCTATTGTAGACGAAGTTCATTATGCTAGCTCTTGGGACTTTGGAAGTGGCGTTTCTATGGAAATTCATGAGTATTCAATTGAAAATAATTTGGAAGAAAATTGGCATGAAGCATCCTTATCATATGGTAGTGGTGATCGGGGCACCCCAGGATCCAATTTTGAAGGGTTGATGGATATTGAAATTTCAAAAACTATCCCTTCTTTATTTGAATTATTTACGCCCTATCCAAATCCGTTTAATCCAACAACAACCATTCGGTTTTCATCAGAGAAATTTCTTGAAAATTCTCTTCTTCAAATTTATAACATTAAAGGACATATTGTAGAAACCTTGTTGAATAAGTCGATTCATCCTGGAGATCATAAAGTCAAGTGGAATGCTAAATTTCTTCCAAGTGGGGTATATTTTATTAAATTCACAGATGGACAATCCTTTCAAATTCAAAAAGTAGTTTTGGTAAAATAAATGAATTTTAAAATTAGATTTCTTCTTTTTTTTACCTTGGTGATGGGGCAAGAAAGATCTATTTATAAAATTCAATCGGCATCAGATGAATATGACAAATATACATCCGTTGGCAATTTGGGGCTTACAATTACTAATTTTGGAATTTTAGGTAATGGATGGAATCGTATGGAAGATGGTAGTATTCATCCATCTTGTGAATTTAAACAACATACAGAAATTGCAAGAGAACAGATAGAACATTTTGCTTATTGTGGACTTTGGGTTGGCGGTATTGTGAATGGCCAACGTCGTGTCTCAACAGCAATTGTTGACGGCGTTTTTGATGCAGGAGATGAAGGTTTTGAGTTGTTTGCTGAAACACCGATTGCAATCCGCTCTTCAATTTCATCCACAACGCAAGACTCAATGGCGCAATATTATTCACCAGATGCAGTTTCTCATCAAGATATGATTTCAAACTTTAAGGATTATGGTGAAGATGCATCTGACAATATTGGGATTGCAAATCATACACCACTTGGTATAAATATTAGTTTGGAAGCCTATGCATGGAATTATTCCTATGCGGATGCATTTGTAATATTGAATTATACGTTTAAAAATATGTCCACAGATACGATTCATGATATTTATGCAGGAATTTGGGCAGACCCATCTGTCTCCAATTTTAACTATACAGATAAATATACACCTGGCGGTGGATTTTCATGGTACGATAATCTGAATGGGTTTGATGAAACAGAGGATGATGCAGAATTCAAAAGGGATATTGCATATCAATATGATACTGATGGTGATGATGGCTGGGCCGAATCCTACCTTGGTATGTCGGCCTTGGGAAGCAATGTGCCCTACAATTATTTAAATACAAATTATTTTCAATGGGTTTGGACAAATTCAAACAATAGTGATTATCCTGCTTACAGTATGCCACTGACAGATGAAGAACGATATGATAAAATGTCTTCATCTGTTTCCAAAGGCACTGGCCCTGATTATACATCCGAAGGTTACCCTGCCGCTGAAAATAGTTGGATGTTTTTATTGTCTGCAGGCCCAACAGGATCTGAACCAAATGCAGACACTACTTCCTGGACATTAGCCCCGGGTGATTCCTGCAGTATTGCCTTTACGGTTGTTTGTGCGTTATGGACACCGGGAATTGGAGGCAATTCTAATGCCCAGCGTGGAAATTTACATGTGAATTATGATTGGGCACAAAAAGCCTATGACGGGGAAGATAAAAACCGGAATAACCAATTAGATGAAGGTGAAGATGGAAATAGCAATGGTGTGATTGATCGTTATATCCTTCCTGCGCCACCGCCGTCTCCTAATATGGAAGTAGTAGTTGAATCGGGAAAGGTGACAATTTATTGGCAGGATGGTGCAGAATCTTTTTTAGATCCAATCAGCCAGGAAGCGGATTTTGAAGGATATCGGATTTATGGTGCACGGAAAACTGCGAATGATGAATTAGGAGAATTTTCTTTATTATTAGAAACTGATCTCAAAAATAATATTGGCTACAATACAGGGTTTTCAACGATTCAGATCACAGATCAATTTGGTGAAGCGGATAGTGTGTTGATTAATAACACTTATTATCAATATAAATTTGAGAATGCAAATATCAAGGATGGATGGTTAAATTACTACGCTGTTACAGCCTATGATCAGGGAGATCCTGATGCAAATCTTGAAAGTCTGGAAAGTTCGATTTACTCAAACCGGGTTTATGTTTTTCCAGGTAAAGCTGCAGCAAAAGAAAATGATTGGGTTGGCGAACCGACCGTTTATCCAAATCCATTTAAGGGACAGGCCCTTTGGGATGGCTATGGTAGCCGCAGCAAAATGTTATGGTTTCGAAATTTGCCAAATGAAGCTGAAATTCGAATTTTTTCACTGGCTGGGGATTTGGTAGATATCATTCAACATGAAGAATCATACAATGGCGCAGATATTGCAAATATTGATGCTCAAAAAAATCCATTAATGGCAGGTGGCGAACATGCATGGGACCTGATTACTATGCATGATCAAGCCACTGCATCTGGTCTTTACTTGTTTACAGTTGAAGACAAAAATTCTGGCCAGATCAAGGAAGGAAAATTTTTAATCATTAAATAAAGCCCTTAAAAAAAGGGTTCAAATAACTAAACAGGAGAAACAAATGAAAAAATTGATCTTAATCATCATGGCAATGGGAATGCTAATTGGACAAGTGGATTATGGTTCACAGGTTCAAACCATCATTGATGCTAATTGTACAAATTCCGGATGCCATACAAATGGTGGTGGTTACCAAAATGGATTAGATTTATCATCATATAATAATTTAATGGCTGGAGACAGTGAAAATGGCCCTGTGGTCATACCTCTGGATCACGCCAATAGTTTAATATGGCAAAAAGTTAACTCAGGTGCTATGCCTCCGGGAAACAATCCTGATTTAAGTGGGGATGAAGTAAATCTTATCGCTAGCTGGATTGATGAAGGCGCCTTGGAAACACCAGCCGTGGATGTTACAGGCTTGTTTTTCAGTGAATATGCGGAAGGTAGCAGCAACAATAAATATCTGGAAATATATAATGGCACGGGTTCTGGTGTTGATCTAAGTAATTATTCACTTTCCAGTTGTAGTAATGGATGTAATGAAGATAACGAATGGGACTATCCCGATAACGTTACATTTGCTGTGGGTACTATTATAGCAAATGGTGATGTATATGTTGTTTATCATGGAAGCGCAGATGCATTTATAGCCGCTGAAGGAGATCAGACTTTTACCTACTTGAGTAATGGGAATGATGTATTTGCTATTACAGAAGCAGGGGCAACAGCCAGTTCATATACCATTATTGATATAATTGGTGACATGGGCGTTGATGAGCTCGATGGCGGCTGGGATGTTGCGGGTGTATCTGATGGGACAGAAGATCATACATTAGTTAGAAAATCTACTGTAACAAGTGGCAATACAGACTGGACAGCATCCGCTGGAACAGACGCAGATAACTCAGAATGGATAGTGTATGCACAAAATACCTGGGATTATATTGGTTCACACCCACACCTTGCTTCACCCACTCTTTCCATTACAAGCCCAACGGCTGGTGCAACACTATATTCAACTGATGTGACCGTTTCATTTACAGCGTCCAATTTTACTGTAGCCACTTCTGGTGGAGACGGCCATGTTCATTATGCAGTGGATGGAGGCACAACTGTAATGCAGTACACAACGGATGACATTGCCCTGACAGGACTTTCTGAAAGTTCGCATACGGTGATTGTATGGCTGGTGGATAATAATCATGCAAACCTGGACCCAAATGTGGCTGATACGGTTGGATTCAGTATTGCGAGTGCACCAGATATTACCTTGATTTATGATATACAATCTGGCTCATTCGCTGATGATACACCGGTTACTATAAGAGGTGTAGTTACTGCAGGGACCGGTGAAACGCCTGATGCCAGTGGCGAAAGTATATATATACAGGATGGCCAGGGCCAATACAGCGGCATAAATGTTTATGCACCTGATGTCATTATTTCCAGAGGAGACAGTATTGAAGTTACTGGAACAACAAAAGAATACTATGGTAAAACAGAAATTGAGAATGTTTCTTCTGTAGTTACCCTTGCAACAGGTATTTCACTTCCTAATCCAGAGATATTGACATTGAGCCAATCAGATTGGGAGCCCTGGGAAGGCGTTTTACTTAAAATTCAAAATGTAACAGTTTCAAATGATGACGCTGGTTACGGTGAGTGGGAAGTCAGTGATGGGACCAATGTTTTATTAATTGATAATGCCCTTACCAGTATGTATACATATTCCCCAAATGAGGGTGATGTTATCGCCCACATTACGGGTCCTTTAAATTATTCTTATGATAATTATAAATTAATTGCTCGAGATGATAATGATATAGCCATGGGTGACGGACCGCCATTAATAACAGATGTATCTTTTAGTCCTTCTTCTCCTACAGAAGCAGATGATGTAACAGTATCAGCAGCTATCACGGATGATGGAACTATTGCCAGTGCAACCTTGACCTATAATTCAGGATCAACTAGCACTGATGTTGCCATGGCCAATACAACGGGTGATACCTATACAGGAGCCATACCGGCACAGGCGGCTGGTACAACGATTACATTTTCAATCACAGCTGTTGATAATGAAGACGGCACCACCACATCCGCTGAATCTTCTTATATGGTGAACCCAACAGGTGGTGAGATTACAGCCATTCATGATATTCAGTATACAACAGATTCATCAGGAGACTCGCCTATGGATGGGCAAACAGTTACCATTAGCGGTATTGTAACTGCTGAATTCTGGGGGAGCAGCAGCAATAGTTATCTTTATGTCCAGGATGCGGAAGGTCCTTGGAACGGGGTTGTCTGTTTTGAATATGGCGGCTGGGATACATTTGATTTCTCATCATCCGCAGGAACGCTTCATTCAGTGGCTGAAGGGGATAGCGTAACAGTTATCGGAACAGTTGACGAATATTATTGTAGTACGTGTGATGATGGATTGACTGAGATAACTGGTGTAACTGCTGTTATTATACATGGTCCAGCAGTCAATATGATCAATCCTTCCATTGTTGCGCCCGGGCAGATTATGACCGGAGGATCTGATGCTGAAAAATTTGAAAGTTGTTTGATAACTGTTCAAGATGTAACAGTAGATAATCCAGATCTAGGTTTTGGTGAATGGTCAGTTTCTGACGGTACTAATTCCATGCGGTTAGATGACGTTTGGGATTATTATTATTATCCAGAAAATGGTCAATCTTTAGCTGAAGTATCAGGAGTTATGACTTATTCTTACGGCAATACAAAACTCCTGCCTCGTCTGGCGCGAGATATTGTTGAAGCCAACGGAGACCCGATTCGAATACAACGTATACAGCAGGTATTGTATAGTGACCTGATTAAGGCAGCTGTTGATACGAGATCAGATTCTTCTTACTTCTCAATTGGATTACATGGTTCTAGTTGGTCTCCACCAGCTGGTTCGCCAACTATAACAACCAGAGGAATTGTAACCATGCCAACAGGCTTAAGTTATGCTGGTTCTGGTGTTAAATTCATTTTTGCGGATGTAAATGGCGGTCCTTGGAGCGCAATCATGTCATATGACTCTGATTCATCTGCATTCCCGGTCTTATTTGAAGGAGACTTAGTTGAACTAACAGGCACTGTAGCTGAGTATCGTAGTGACGTTTCAAATATGACGGAAATTTGGATAACTGAACCCGTTGATATTTTAGATATCGAACAGTCCTTACCTGTTGTAGATACTGTTAATACAGGTGATCTGCGCTGGCCCACAACAGCTGAACAGTGGGGTAATGCCATGGTTCGTATTGAAGACGGTATTGTAACTAATAATGATCTCCAGTATGAAGTTTTTGCTGTAGACGATGGTACAGGATCTGTCCTGGTGGATGATGATTCTGACAGTATATATACCCATTTTGGAACCGTGGGTCCGCCTCCGGTAGGTTCACTGGTGCAATCTATGGAAGGGTGGCTTTACCATCACTATGGCAGCTATGCAGATTCAACCACCTATAAGCTATGTCCTCTTTATGTGGAAGATATTGAATTTGGTTCAGGTCCGCCATCTATAAGAGATTTATCCCGAGATCCCTGTGCCCCAACAACCAGTGATAATGAAGTGGCTGTTTCCTGTGTTATAATGGATAATTCTACAATTTCCGAAGCGTTGCTACATTATTCTGTGGATGGAGGTGACTATGTTTCTGTTGCAATGACTTCAGCTGGTGATTCCACCTTTACAGGTGTTATCCCTGTGGCCAATACCAATACGGTATACTATTATATCACAGCAACCGATGATGGTGCAGATCAGTCAGAACCAAAAACCAATATCTACCCCTATGATATTGCGCATGAGCAACTTGGGTTTCATGTATCAGATAATCTAACAATCGGCATGGTTCAGGAAACTCCTTGGTTATCAGGAAATTCATTGTATAAAGATTGTTTGGTAACCGTATCTGGAAAAGTGACTGTCGATAGTTATGATTATACTTCTGGATCATATAATTCATATGCAATGCAAAGCAGTAACAGCCAATGGTCAGGCATTTTCTTTGATGGTAGTTCTCAAAGTAGTTTAACTCTATCTCGGGGAGATAATATTACCATAACGGGAGATGTAATAGAGCACTATGGTTCAACAAAAATAATAAATGTTACTAATCCCACTATAAATAGTAATGGAAATGAAATAAATTCTTATCCCGCGCAAACCATAGATCTTATGCAAAATGCAGATGAAGTTGAATCTTATGAAGGTGTTTTGGTGAAATTGGATAATGTCACCGTTTCTGCTGTTAACCAGCACGATTGGTCTATAACAGACGCATCTGGCATGGAAGCATTGATTGATGATGATATGGCGACAATGGATGCAGACAATGCTATGAGTGAACTTGTTGAAGGGCAGCAGTTATCCTATATCATGGGAATCTTCAATTACAGTTTTGGGACTTACAAAGTTCAAATTCGTGATGTAGTAGATTTAGGTGCTACCGTTGGTATTGATGATGATGTAAAAGTAAATCCCTACGAGTATGCACTCCATGATAATTTCCCTAATCCATTCAACCCTGAGACCCAGATCCGGTTTTCCCTGGGTGGGCAGGAAAATGTCAAATTGGTCATCTATAATATCATGGGCCGTCAAGTTAGGACACTTGCTAATGGTGATTCTTTCAATTCCGGATTCCACGTAGTGAATTGGGATGGAAGAGATAACATAGGCGAGAAAGTTGCTACAGGCATGTACATTTACCGGATCAAGGCAGGTGATTTCATCGCAGACAAGAAGATGCTTTTGGTTAAATAACTTATCAATAGAGGGCGGGAAAATTATTTCCCGCCCTCAGCCACGCTACATGCGCCTTTATACTTTACTACTTTCATTCTTTTTAATTATCATTTTATCCTGCAATCGATGGGAATATGATGATCCATCTATTCAAGTTGAATCTGTTTCACCCGAGACACATTTAAGCTTGGTAGCATTAGATACTATTTGGGTTGCACCTCAAATAGACCAAAATGGAGATACAACATTATTTTATATTATTAATTATTTTGATTCATCTTTTGTGATTATTGATTCCATGTGGATTATTGATTCAACCAATCAGGACAACTCCTATTGGGCCTATGATACAAGCAATTTTATGTGGTGGGGGACGGATCTTTCTGGTGAAGATCATGGTTTTGAAACAATTTCACTTTTTGATACATCAGCATTTCATACAATCACAACGAGTAAACAGGAATTAAATTGGTGGGGTGATGACCCCGATGGCGATATTGTTGGGTATTACTATCGATGGAATACTGATTCTGATTGGATATACACTGAAAAAGAAGGTGGAATATTTTATGTCCCAATTAGGACAGAATTAGATGTTTTTTCCTTTGAGATAAAAGCTGTAGATAATGAAGGGAATGAAGATAATACACCGGCAAAATTAGTTGTGCCTGTCCAAAATTCATCCCCACAAATAACATTTCGATATTTATCTAATCCACAAATTTCAGATATTGGGGGCGATACAAGTTTTACATTTCCAACTCGAACATTTATCTGGGATTTGTATGATCAGGATGGGAATGAAACAATTACTGATATTTTTTATACATTGAATGATACTTGTGACACCTGCTGGGCTCGTTTGGCTGGGGATATTAACAGTATTACCTTAACCAATTTAGATCCGGGAATAAATTCAATATATTTAAAATGCAAAGATATTGCCGGGGCAGAAAGCGTTATGATCCAATTTCCCGATTCCACAAGACCGGATGATGCGCAAGTTTGGTGGGTAAGACCATTGATTGGTGATGTTCTTATCGTAGATGATTATCCATTGGATAATTCAAATAATACACTAAACTGGTATGCCAGCATGATGGACACCCTTGTTGGAGAAGATGGATATTCTATTTGGGAGATAGGTGATGAATTACCCTATTCAGCAACGGACCTTTCAGCTAACTTGAATTATTTTAAACATGTAGTTTGGTTTGCCGCATACAATAATACTGCTTCAGCAAATGATACCTACAATGCTGCAGAGGCTAGCCTAATCAATTTTATCATGAGTGGTGGAAATTTATTTATTAACCCTATCGATTTTGAAGATACAACATTTACATGGTTCCCCCTGGATTCTATAGTCACCATAAATCCCAATGGACGGTTAAGGTCGGGTCGAAAGGTGGAAAGCGCCATTGATTCTACATTGGATCTGGAGGTCTCCAGTTTGATTGCGGTGAAAGTAAAGGGATTCTGGCCCGATGAATCAGTATTTGAAGCAGTGACGGAATTATATCATATGGCAGACCCGCAAAGTGGCGATGGTTGGGTGGGGAATCCAACAGTTTGCAGTATAGGCCAGTACCGTGTATCACCTACAAAATTATCTGGTAAGGTCGTCTTGATGACTTTACCACTCTATGACGGGAACAGGGCGAAACTTAATGGTAATGGATCTTCCATAAAACTGTTTCAATACCTTTTTGAAGAAGAATTCATCGAATGAGAATTTTTCTTTTCATCCTTTTATCCATTTCACTTCATTCCCAGGATTTTGGGACAGTTTCTGGTCAGGTGAAAGATGCCATTTCTGGAGATGGTTTGCCCGGTGTTAATGTGATGATTAAGGGAACCTATTATGGCGCCGCAACGGATCTTAATGGGAATTTTCATATCCCAAAAATCAAACCCGGGAGTTATGATGTGGAAGTATCCATGATTGGGTACAAAATAATCTTGAATACAGGCGTGAATATCAATCCTAAAGAAACAACAGTTCTTACATTTAATCTTGAAGAAACTGTTTTGAGTTTTGGTAAAGATGTGATTGTCATGGGTAAAAAACCCCTATTTGATGTGGATGAAACATCATCTATGGTAAGAGTGAGCAAAGAGGATATTGAAAATAAGGTCGTCTCAAGTGTAGAAGATATATTGTCTGAACAAATAGGTGTCACAACGCAGGATAATGAGATTCATATTCGCGGTGGACGAATTGATGAATCCATGTTTGTGGTAGATGGTTTTTCTGTAAAGGACCCCTTGTCCGGGTATTCAGGAAATTTATTTGTGAATGCGGATGCGATCGAAGAATTGGAAATTGTCACCGGTGGATATAATGCGGAATATGGCCAGGCCATGTCCGGTGTGATCAATATTAAATTAAAGGAGGGTCGTGATTATTATGAAGGTGCAATAAAATATGCCAGTGATCGTTTTCTTTCTGGTAATTCCAATTCGGATCGAATTGAATTTAATTTTGGCGGACCGGATCTTTTCTTTCAAACTATTCCAGGTGTTTTTGGGGCTGACCTCCCGGGTCGATTCTCTTTTTTCTTAAATGGCTATGGAAAAATGTATGATGGGAATTTGCCCATCGCTTCAAAACTGTATCCGCATCGATATTGGTCATCTAATTTAATTAGTGATGAAAAATCGGACAAATTCATGGATAGATTAGCATCCCGGGAAAATAATGACTGGCATTTGCTCTATAAAATGACCTGGGAATTAACACCTCAAAAGAAATTGTTCCTCTCCTACGATGCATCCATGAATATTAACCAAGGGTACTATATGCCCCGTGCCTTTGCATCTACCTATTTCCCTTATCAGTACATGAATATCTTGGACAATTATAATACTATTACCCGAGATACACGATTAATCAATATGAACTGGACCCATACACTTTCGACCAAATCTTTCTATGAATTCACTTTGGGAAAATTTTCAACCATGGAACATAGTGCAGTCCAGGATTTGCCATGGACGGATTATCAGGAACGTCTGGACTTGGAACCTATCAATTACAATATTGATAATACGGATCAGGATGGGAATATCCAGATAACATATGGCGATGAATTTTATGATACGGGGTTTGCTCCGGAATGGTATGATCTTTCCAGTGAAAATACTCGAATGGATCTTGATTGGACCTATCACACTGAAACGCGCCATAAACTGAAAACAGGGTTTGAACATACCATCACAGATATCCAGGTTTTGGATATAGATGAGCCATGGAGCGGTTCATCCGGTTTTGGAGCTAACTATGACAGTTACAATGCGAAAACTTATTTTGGGGCTTTTTATTTCCAGGATCGAATCATTTTTGAAGGCATGACCCTAAATATTGGTTTTCGGACGGATTATTGGATACCCGGTCGATATGTGGAGGATGCCATCCAGGACACAAGTAATATCATTATTACGGATGAAGCTCGAGTCATATTTGAAGAAGAAACATTCGATTTTCCCTGGGCAGGTGATCCTTTTAAAATGAAAGCAAGAATAAGTCCCCGGTTTGGAATCTCTCATCCGGTCACCGATAATGATGTCCTTTATTTTTATTATGGCCATTTTTCGCAATTGCCTACGTTTCAATATGTATATGCTAAAATAAACTCTAAATCTCAATCGACATATCAGGTTTTTGGGAATCCTAATTTGAATCCGAAAACAACGGTGCAATATGAATTGGGCGTAAAACATAGATTCAGTGAAGACCAGGTTTTGGAACTGAAAGCCTATTGGAAGGATATGTTTGATTATGAAACATCCCAGACCATTCGTCCTTCAAATCCAAAATATGCACACTTGTCCTTTAATATGTATTTTAATGCAGACTATGCCCGCGCACGGGGAGTAGAAGCGATCTTGAAAAGCAGGTTATGGCGAAACTGGTATCTTGACCTGAATTTCAATTACAGTATTGTAACGGGAAAAAGTTCATCACCTTTAGATAACCTTTTGGTCCAGGCAGGACAGTTATCAGAAAAACCATTAGGTGAAAATTTCATGAGTTGGGATCGACCCCTTCATTTTTTTGCAAATGTTTCCTACAATCATCCCAAGAATTGGGGTGCGTCTGCCCGGATCGAATTTGAGTCAGGCAGGCGCTACACCCGCTCAATTCAGGATACTATTATTTATGTAAATGAACAGCCTTACTATGAAGGTCCCAGAGAAGACGATCGCCCCTATGCCTACATCAGTGAAACGCCAAAACAAAATATTGAACTGAAAATTTTTAAAACTTTCAAGTTTAATTGGTTAAGGATCAAATCTTATGTTGAGATTGAGAATGTGTTGAATCAATTAACACCTCGTCGTGTGAATCCTTATACGGGTCGTGGATATGAACCGGGGGAAACTATTGGCTATCATTTAGCAAATAGTCCTAATCCAAATACGGATCCATCAAGATACAATAAACCCAGAACTATGGAAGTTGGTATTCAGGTGAATTTCTGATGAAAAGATTATTACACATCATTTTCATAATTGGGCTGCTTATTTCTTTTGGATTGGGACAAAACCTTTTCCCCATTCTGGGTGGACAGCGGTCCGGTACATCTGTATTTACTTTTTTAAATATTGGTGTGAGTGCCCGTGCAGTGGGAATGGGCGAATCTGTTGTAGCATTGAATCAGGATGCATCCAGCGTCTATTATAATCCCGCTGCCATTGCCCAATTGGATAAAACCGATATTTCCCTTTCCCAGATCCAATGGCCTGCAGATATCAATTATGATTATTTCAGTATGACACGCCAGTTATTGGACCGACATTATATTGGCGTAAGTGCAGGAATTCTTCATATGAAACCTATGATGGAAACAACGGAATATCATCCTGATGGCACAGGGAATTATTTCACATTTCAAAATAGATTTATTGGGCTGACCTATGGTGCAAAAATGACTGACCGATTCAGTTTTGGAATTACATTTAAACATGTGTCAGAAGATATGGCTGATTATGGGATGAATGCCGTGCTAATGGATATGGGAACCTTTTATTGGACAGGATATAAATCGTTGCGATTCTGTGCATCTTTATCCCATTTCGGGAAACAAGTTTCTCCAACCGGTTCCTATCAGAAACGGATTCTGGACAGAAGTTCTGGTCTGGAAATTATTGAACAAACGGATTTTGCTAAATTTTCTCCACCAACACAATTCAGAGTTGGCGGTGCCTTTGATCCTATTGATCAAAATAACCAGCATTTAACCATATCCCTTCAGTTAAATCACCCGGTGGATAATGCAGAATATATTGTAACGGGGTTGGAATACTCTTTTATGGAAATGTTGTTTCTCCGTTTGGGATATAAATCTAATAAAAAAGAAGAGAATATGACTTTTGGGGCAGGATTTGTTATTCCGGTGGGCGGTATGAAAATCAGGGCAGATTATGGCTATGCCAATTTTGAACATTTATCGGATCCGAAACGATTCAGTATCGGGTTCTCATTGTGAAAGTAAATTATTATTTATCATGAAACGCCAATATTTTAATCTCATTTTTCTGTCCATGATGGTCATTTCATGTGTGGATCGATTTAGGATTCCAAATGATATCAATCAACAAGATTCCGGTAATTTTGGAGCAGGGGATACGTCTTTTTTACAATTAAATCCTGTATGGAATTCTGCTCATGGTTTAAGCCAGCCTGTAGAAATTTCCATTGCTCAAGACGGACGAGTCTATGTGGCCGATGCGGGAGTTAATTCAATTCTAGTCTTTGATCAAAATGGTAATTCTCCAACGGGATTTGATGCATTGAAAGGATTGGTTGATTCAGAAACAAATGGTATTACACCCATTGATGTTGACATTGATAAAAAAATGAATGTGTTTTTTATTGATGGATCACAACGTATTTTTTTATGGAACCAAAATTGGAATGATGTTGGGATTAACAATGTTTCGGTCAGTGGGTCTTTTCTTCATATGGAGACGGGTGTTGTTGTCATTGATACAGTTGGATCTGCTACCTGGCTTTCTTATTTAAATAATCCGGAATATGAATTGATTGCGCCAGAATTTTCGAATGACCAGAGTTTAATCGACTCTTTATTATCGCCCCATTTATTTTTTGATGGGCGAGATGAGAAAAATATACTAAAAGATATTCATTATGATTCGGACTCCAGCAAATTCACCGGGTTAACATCACCGTCCGACAATGAAAATATGATTTTCGTTACAGATAATTATGGCGGCATTAACAATCAATACAGAATTGTGCAAATAAATTTTCAAAAATCAATGCTTTTAGAATTGGCAACGGGTGATACTGTTTGG
>Ga0233435_1000753_pt1 | contig 35515 bp, 34 predicted proteins | sample SI_122_August201_3_FD_182735 | JGI IMG/M metagenome (GOLD analysis project Ga0233435, IMG submission 182735) | Seawater microbial communities from Saanich Inlet, British Columbia, Canada - SI_122_August2016_135_MG | ecosystem: Environmental > Aquatic > Marine > Inlet | place: Canada: British...
ACTTTACGATGCTTGAAGTTGTAAGAAAACTAAAAGGCTTTGTTGATTCTAAAAAACAACCAGCAGGATTAGATTTAGCTAAAATGTTTGGTAATATCCTCATGAAGAGATCATTTGATTCAGTTGGTTCATGGCACGTCAAAGGATTATTCCTTGGTATGATGCACTTCCAAGACAAATACAATGAAGATTTAGAAAGACTACAAAGATGTGATATTCACTATGTTACTCCAGATCTTAGAATAGTTCCATTTTGTGCATTTAATGTAATTCCAGAGTGGTACAGAGATAGAATTCAAAAGAAATATTCTATCACTGTTGAAGAATGGGAAGAACGTGAAGGTGTAAAACTTGAAGATGGTCTATACAGAGGTCTTATGAGACGTGGAGCAGGTGATGAACTTGCTGCTGGTTGTGCAAAGAGTCAGATGTTCCATGACGCTTCTCAAGCAACAATGTAATAGAATTTTCTATTCAAAAGAGTAATAACACTTTAATCCGTTATTTGATTGTTGAATTCTCAGGCTAGTTTATTTCAAATTAGTAGTTTTAATTTCAAATTAAAGCATCTTTTAGTAATTGGAATACTTGTATTGTCTTTTTCAGCATCTTTTCTAATCAGATCTCAACCTGTAAATTATGGATTTGAATTAAATGAATTTGATCCATTTTTTAATTTTCGTGCTACTGAATATATTGTAGAAAATGGATTTTTTGAATATTTTGAATGGAATGATGATAAAAGTTGGCATCCTCATGGACGAGATGTTTCTGCAACTTCCCAAGTCATGCTTCATAGTACGGCGGCTATAACTTATCAAATATTTGGCGGAAATTCATCACTATATGATTTCACTATATTGTTTCCAGCAGTAATTGGCTCATTAACTGTAGTTGTTATCTTTGCACTAGTTAGATTATTTGCTGGAACCACTGCTGGTCTTTTTGCTTCTTTATTATTTGCAGTATCTCTTCCAATAATTATTCGAGGTTCTATTGGTTGGTTTAAGTCAGAACCTCTAGGAATTTTTTATGGTTTATTGGGATTGTATTTATTTTTAAGTGCAATTAAATCTGAAAATAAAAAAATTGCAGCTTTAAAAATTATTTTTGGTGGAATAATAATGGCTTTTGGAATGGCCTCCTGGGGTGGGAATCAATTTTTTATAATTCCTATTGGATTATTTATTTTAGCATTACCCTTTCTTAGAAAAGATCACAAATTTCTATTGTGGGGTATTCCACTATTTGTAGGCTTATTTCTTTTAATCTCGGGTTCATTTGAAAGACCTGGACTATCTTTTGTATTTGGTTTAGGTGGACTTTCACTAATTATTCCAACTATGTTTTTAGTGATTAGTATATTTGTTCAAAAAATAAGTAAGGATGAAACTAAAATAAGAAATAGTTTATTTTTATTAATTTCTATTATTGTAATTGGTTCATTTTTAATAATTATAAATGATGATTCAAATATTTTACCTTTGCCTAGTTTTAGATATCTAAATGCAATGAATCCATTTTTAACATCTATTGATCCACTTACTGATTCTGTTGCAGAACATGCTACTACATCCCTCCCTTTTTCATACTTCTTCCATTCTGTTTGGATGATTTTTGCTGGAATTGGTATTTGGTTTATCTTATCTAAAAAAATATCTCAAAGTTTTGTGAAGAATGATATGAAAGTATTTGTACTTATTTTTGGAATTAGTGGAGTATATATCAGTTCATCATTTATTCGGCTTGAAGTCTTTGCCTCTATATCATTGATTATTTTTTCTTCCATTGCTTTATCTATTTTATCTAAAAATATTTTTAAAATTACTTTTTCTGGAAAAATAAATAATCTAATTAAAATTTTATATGTTATAATTATTGTCTTTTTATTTTTTCTTCCTCTTGGTTTTCCAGAAAATAATAATTGGATTAGTAATGCCTCTTCTCCTCCAATAATTCTTACGGGAGCAACATCCAATCCCCCTACTAATGATTGGTTAGAAACTTTGGAATGGATAAAACTCAATACTCCTGAAAATGCAGTAATTGCATCCTGGTGGGATTATGGATATTGGATTCAAACTATGGCTGAAAGAGCATCATTGGCTGATAATTCTACAACAAATGATCATATTATTCAAAATATTGCTCGTATGTTACTTAGTACACCTGACGATAGTTGGAATATGCTTCAAAAAATGAACGCTGATTATGTGCTTGTATTTTTAAGTGCTCAAAAAATAGATGATAATGCTGAACTTTATGTTTTGGGTGGGGGTGGTGATGAATCTAAAGTTACGTGGTTTGCACGAATTGCAGAATTTTCAACTGAAAAATATTTAAAATCTGATGGGATTACTGGCACAAATTATTTTAATGAACAAACAATGTTAGGTAAAATGATCCCATTTACCACTGCAGTATATTATAATCCTAATACCCAAGAAGAATCTGCAATCTACAAACCTGGATTTGTTGATATTGTAATTAAAAACATTGAATATGATTCTGATAATGATCCATTAAAGTTAGTTTATGCATCACCTAGTTTTATGAATGAAAAAAGAGGACATATGAATATTGTATTAGTTTACGAAATTAATAAAAATTATGTCCCTAGTTTTATTCCTTGAATAATTTTTTTTCAATAAATAATAAAATAGAATTATTTAATCCAAGAGCTTAAAAGGAATCGTTCTAATTTTATATTGTGAAAATTCTATATATTTCACCACGATATGAAGGTGGAATTGGTGGACATGCAAAAAGAGTTGCAGAAAAATTACGTGAACATGGTCATGATGTTAAGTTAATGCAAATATCACATATTCCTATCAAAAAATTAAAAAATCCATCCTTTACAATATTTGGAATTATAAAATCAATATTAGATCGTGAAAAATATGATGCTGTTCATGCATGGAACATTCCATCTGCATTTGTAATGAAATATGTAAACGCTGATAAAAAAATCCTTTCTGTACATGGAATGTATTCTGAACAAGTTGATGTTCTACATTCCACATCTATTGGAAATATAGCTAGAAGAGCAGAACTTAAAGCATTTGATATATCTGATAAATTAACAACTGATTCTAAATCTGTACAAAAAAATTACAAAAAAAAATTTAATGTAAATTTTATTTATTTACCGGCACCATTAGATGTTCAAACATTTAAGGGAATTTCACAAATTGAAAAAAAGAAAAATCAAGTGATATACATTGGCCGTGATAGCTATGAAAAAGGAATTGATATTTTAAAAAACATTGAATTAAAAATAAATGGAAAAATTATTTATTGTACAAACTTATCATGGAAAAAAACTATGATTATTTTAAAATCATCTACGCTTCTTATTGTTCCATCTAGAATGGAAAGTATTCCCCAGGTTATCAAAGAGGCATTTTATTTAAAAATTCCCGTTATTGCAACCAATGTTGGTGGAATTCCTGAAATAATAGAAAATAAAAAAAATGGTATTCTAATACCGCCTGAAAACCCAAGTAAAATGATTGAGGCAATAAATGATCTTTTAACTAATCCTTTACTAATTGATAAACTTACTAAAAATGCATTTGATTTTATCAATGAAAATTTCACGTGGGATGTATTGATTGATAAATATCTTGAATTATATGAAAATTAAGTTAATTTTATAATTTTAAATCATAGTTTTTATTTAGTATCTTAAATTTTTGCTTATTGAAGCAAAAACTTGTTAATTTTTTGGTGTGTCCAACATGTAGAAAATCAGTTGATGTAAAAATTAGAAAAAAACAAGGTTCCGAAATTATTGAGGGATTGATAAAATGTCATGAATGTAAAGATGATTTTAAAATTACAAAAGGTATTCCTAGATTTGTTACTGATAAAACAAAAGATTTTGTAAAAACTGAAGATGCATTCAGTGAAAAATGGAAAAAACATCATAAAAATCATCAAAAAAAAGATTGGGTTGATTTTCAAAGAAAATGGTTTTTAGATCGATATGGATGGAAAACATCAGAAAATTTTAATAAATTTTTAACTTCTAAAAACATGATTCTTGATGCAGGAACTGGGATCGGTAATAGTGCAAAATTTTTATCCACAAACAAAAATTCTGAAGTTCTTGCATTAGATGCTAGTGAAAGTATTGATTTTGCATATGCAAAATATGGTAAATTACCTAATGTACATTTTTTACAAGCTGATCTTCGACAATTACCTTTCAAAAAAAATTTCTTTGATTATATTTATTCAGATCAAGTTTTACATCATACAAAAAATACTGGAACTTCATTCAAGTATTTAACAAAATTCCTTACAACAAATGGTCACATCTCTATTTATGTTTATAATAAAAAAGCACCTGTGAGAGAATATGTGGATGATTATATTAGAAATAAAACTGTTAAAATGTCTGTTAAAGATTGTACTGAATTTTCTAAACAAATGGCATTTTTAGGAAAAAGTTTATCACAATTAAAAAAGAAAATCAAAATACCTTATGATATTCCATTATTAGGTGTAAAAGCAGGTGAATATGATGTACAACGATTTGTATATTGGCATTTTTTAAAATGTTTTTGGGATGAATCTGATAATTTAGAAAGAAGTGTTGGAGTGAATTTTGATTGGTATTCCCCAAAATTTGCATTTCGACATACTCCTCAAGAAGTTAAAAGTTGGTTTAAACAAACAAAATTAAAAATTACTAGTTTTAAAGAAATAGAAAGTGGTATTAGTGTAACAGGACTAAAAAAATAATTATAATTTTATAATATTTTTAATTTAAATATTTTTTTGACATTACGATAAATTTTTCTGCAATTTTCTCCCAATCAAAATTTTCTTTAACAAATTTCATTCCATTTATTCCCATTTGCTTTGCTTTATCTTGATCATTAAATAATATTGAAATTTTAGATATTATGTCCTCATGATCTCCTTTTTTTACTAAAAATCCTGTTTCTCCATCTATTATTTCTTCAGGAATTCCACCAACATTTGTTGCGATAACTGGTTTTCCTAAAATTTGTGCTTCCAATAATGAAACAGGTGACATATCAATTCCACTAATCAAAGCATATACATCAATTCCACTTAGAAATTCTCTAACTTCTACTGGGTGTTGTAATCTTCCTAACCATTGAAAATTTTTATGTTTTTGTAATTCTGGAAGAATTTGATCTCTATATGGTCCATCTCCAGCCCAATAAAATGTGATATCTGGTCTTGCATCCATTACTTTTTTTAAAGTAAGCATTTCTTTAGCTTTTTCCCAAATTACTACACCTTGTAACAATCCAACACAAGGATGTTTTAATTCCATTACTTCTTCTTTTACCCATTCAGATGGAGTAACACCTTGATAAAAAATTTCAGATTTTTTGTTTGGATACTTCTTCTTTAATTCTATGTCTAAATGTTTACAAGTTGGTAAAATTACTGTTGCATCCTCAAAACATTTTTTAGCAATTTTATTCCATTGTCTGAGAGCTATTCGCTTTGGAATTGTTTTATACAATGTTTTTTTTGCCATTTCCATCTCTTTCCAATAATCTCCTTTCAAATGTACAAACAATGGTATTCCTGCTTCTAATGTAGCAATCCCAAAATGTCTTTGTCTATCAACAAATACTGCATCAGGTTTGAATTCATCAATCAATTTCTTGAATCTTTTTTTAGATTGAAACCAATTTTTTATTTTTCTACTTGGAAATCCATCAATTATATCAGAATCAACAACAACTTTACATTCAATATTATGTTTCTCTAAAGTTTTAGCAAAACCTTTCAAATGAACATATCTTAATCCAAATCCTGCAATTAATAATTTCAAGTTAATAAAATAGTTCTAAAATAACGTATAATACTTTTCTTATAATTACTCTTTTAATAAACCTGAAACTGTTTTTTTTGATTAGTTGTTTAATTCAATCTTATGTTTCAAATTTAGTATTTTTTTAATAACACGTTAATCATGAGTATCCCTTGTTTTAATAATATACTTTATTTATTAAATTACTAATGAAGTTTCTTGTTTCTTCGTATTAAACCATTTTTTGATATTTCATCAATTTTTTTATAATTTTGTACTTGATGATAATTCTTTAGTAATGAATAATCTATACCATATTTCAAATGCTAGTAATCCCAGAAATTTATTAATATATTTTACATCTAAATTTTCCTTATCAATATATTTTTGAATCCATTCATTATTTATCCAACCCTCTTTAACAATTCTAGAATTATCTAAAAATTCTTTACATATTGAATGTGCAGTAGTTTTCCATAAATTAGTAGTATTTACGTTAAAACCAAGTTTTTCTTTTGAAATTAATGAATCAGCTTTATTTTTTACAAGTAAATCTCTTAATGGAAGTTTACCAATATTTTGAATTGCATCATACTTGAATTTATTTGGAATACTTAATCCATATGAAATTAAATTGTTATTTAATAAAGGAGTAAGTAATTTAATATCGAAACTTTTAGCAATACTGGAATTTACAGGATTAAAATTATACAATAGTTTTCCGTTATAATCCGCAAGAAATACTTGATCTAATCTAGATAATGGATTATCAAAATAAGGTAAAAGTAAATTGTAAATTGTATCCCAAGAAAAATTAGATTTATCTCCAAATAGTAATTCCTGATCCGGTACACGATCTCGATTATGACAAGAAAGATATGCCTTCACTTTCTCTAATGGTGTTGAATCTAAATTTGTTAAATCTAAAAATTTTTCATATCTAAATGTATATCCGCCAAACACTTCATCACCACCATCGCCTGATGCAAGAATATTTGAAATTGATTGTGATTCTTTAGTTACATAATACCAATGTAAATCCCAAAATGGTTTTTTAATTTTATAAATTGCATTTGGCATTTCAGATAAATAATTTTCAAGATATACAATATTATGATTAGCATCAAATTTATCAGCTATTTTTGATGCATTTGATGTTTCATCAACACTGTTTGCAAATTTTATTGAAATTGCTTCAATGTTAATATCTGGGTTTGATTTTCTAATTAATGAAAGAATTAATGTTGAATCAACACCTCCACTAAGCGCAATACACAATTTTTTAGGATTTAACAATTCAAGTTTTTCAGAAATATCTTTTAAAATTAAATTCTCAATTAATTCTATGTTTGGAGTGATATCTTTAGATTTAAAATCATTCCAAGTTTTTTTAGGTAAATTTGGAATTATAGATGGATCATATCTGAGTGTTAGGATATCTACTATCGATGAATGATTTATTTTTGGATTAGAACTTTCCACGCCCCAACCCTCTAAAAATTATGTTTTCATTTTTTATAGAAACAGGATCAATAATCCCTCTAGAATCAATTAGAATTTTTAATTTTGTTTTTGAAAATGTATTCAGTGCTATTTGTTTAAACTCATCGTGGCCAGTTACAATAACTACTGCATCCATTTCAGATAACACTGTTTCAAAATTCTCTTCTACTTTTAAGCCAAAAACTTCTGTTGAATAAAAAAATGGATCATAGATATGAACTTGAGCTCCAAGATTTTGAAGTTTTTTTATTATATTTTTAGCTGGAGAAAGTTGAATGTCTTTTATATTTGGTTTGTATGAGATTCCCATTACCAAAATTTTGCTATTTTTTAAAGATTTGTTACATTCACTGAATGCATCAAGGGTAAGATTGATTACATGATCTGGCATTGTCTCATTTACTTTTCTACCCGATTCAACAATACTTAATTTTGTGCCCATACGTTTTGCAGTGTTAAGTAATTGGTAAGAATTAATGGGCAAGCATGGACCTCCAACTCCTGCACCAGGATAATGTGCTTGAAAATTGTATTTCACTTTAGCAGCTTCTAAAACTTTCATTGTATCTATTCCTAATTTTTCAAACATTAGTGCTAATTCATTAACAAATGCAATATTGATATCTCTAAACACATTAGTTGTTAATTTTACTGCATTTGCAGTTTTACAATTTTCCATTTCAATAAGGTCCACTGAAAAAACATATTTGTAAATCATTACAATGATTTTTGTAATGTTTTGATTAATTCCTCCTACTAATCTTGGAAGATTTGTAAAATCATGTAATATTTCACCCGGATTTGCATTTTCAGGGCAAACACCAATAGAAAAATTATCTTCAACTGTTAATCTTCCAGATTTTGATATAAGTGAAATCATTTCATCTTCAATAAAACCTGGTTCAATAGTGCTTTCAACTATAACTAATGAATGTAAATTTAGAATTTCTGAAAGTTGTGTTCCAACAGTAGTTAAAGCAGAATAATCGGGCATGTTATTTTTATCCATAGGTGTTGGTAATGATAACAATATTAAATCAGAATTATTAACTGCATCTTCAATTTTTGTGGTAGCTGAAAAAAGTTTTTTTTCTAGAACATCGTTAAAAATATTCTCATATCCTGGTTCATCTTTTAAAGGGAATTTCTTTAAATTAATATCATCGACTAATTTTTTATTAATGTCAACACCTATTGTTTGTAACCCTGATTTTGCAAAAGATAATGCAGTAGGTAAACCAATTCGACCTATGCCAATCACACATACTCGTAAAGATTTTGAATCTAATGATTTTTTTACATCATCTAAATTATTCATTTTTATTTTAAAATCAGACATGATATTGCGTATGATATTTTGAACCTATAATTGCCTTATTTTAATTTGTTATATTATGTTTAACACAAAATTTTAAAAGCTCAATTTTTAGAATAAATATGAGATTTTATGACTAAAATTGTAATTACAGCAGCAGGAAAAGGTACAAGACTATTACCATTTACAAAAGAAATTCCTAAAGAAATGATGCCAATTTTTTCAAATATTTTCACAAATAAAAAAGTAGTTTTACCTTTGTTACAATATGTCTTTGAACAGCTTTATTCTATGAATTTTAGAGATTACTGTTTTATTGTAGGTAGAGAAAAGAGATCCATTGAAGATCATTTTACACCTGATGAAACGTATTTGAGAGATTTAACCGGAAATAATAAAAAAATTATTTCAAATTTTTATGAAAAATTAGAAAAATCACATTTAATTTGGATAAATCAAAATAGACCATTAGGCTTTGGTGATGCCGTTAGACGAGCAGAAAAATACGTGGGAAGTGAAGATTTTATTTTACATGCAGGCGATGTAACAATTTTAAGTAATTCTAAACATCCAATTTTACGTTTAAAAGAGACTGCAGAAAAAAATCCTAATGCAAAAGTAATTTTACTCTGTAAAAAAGTTAAAAATTCAAAAAGATATGGAGTTCCAACCATGGAAAAATTATCTAATAATTTATTTAATGTAACGGAGGTTATAGAAAAACCAAATAAACCAAAATCAGAATTTGGAATATTACCGTTATATTATTTTAGATCAGAAATTTTTTCTAAATTAAAAAAAATTAAACTTGGAAAAGGAAAAGAATTTCAACTTACAGATGCAATACAAAAAATAATTGAAGAAAACCACCAAGTTCTAGCTATACCATTAAATAAAAATGAAGAAGAAATTGATGTTGGAACTGTTGAATCATATAAAGATGCACAAGATATTACTTATAGAAAAGGATGATATTTAATATTGACAAATTTTGGATAAAAATATGAAAATATCTGTAGTCGGTTTAGGTTTTGTAGGATTATCTTTAGCTAGTGTATTGGCCTCAAAAGGATTTAATGTAATTGGATTGGATGTTGATGTAATAAAATGTAAAAAAATTTCTAATGGAATTGTGCCATTTTATGAGCCAGATTTAAAACAAGTTTTAAAAAATGGATTAAAAAAAAATTTAGAAATTAATAATAATTTTTTATCAATTAAGAATTCTGATATAATTTTTATAACTGTTGGAACACCGCAAAAATCAAATGGAGCAATAGAATTAACAATTATAAAAAAAGCAATAGCATCCGTAGGAAAAATTATTTCAAAAAGTAAAAAAAATCCAATCATCTTTATTAAAAGTACAGTAATTCCTGGAACTTTAGAAAATACATTATTACCAATTTTGGAGAAAGAATCAGGAAAAGAATCAGGAAAAGAATTTGGATTGATATCGAATCCGGAATTCTTACAAGAAAGTACTGCAATTAGAGACACAAAATTTCCTCATGTAATAGTTCTTGGTGGAACTGAAAAAAAATATCTAAAGAAAGCAAAAATATTTTTTAATATCTTACATCCTAATATTCCAATAATTATTACAAATTATCAAACATCTGAAATGATAAAATATGCAAATAATTCATTTTTAGCAACAAAAATTAGTTTTATAAATCAAATATCTAGTATATGTCAGAATATACCCGGAGCTAATGTTGATGATATAGCAAAAGCAATTGGTTTGGATTCTAGAATTGGAAAATTATTTTTGAATGCTGGGCCAGGTTATGGTGGTTCTTGTTTACCTAAAGATGTTAAGGCAATAATGAATTTTTCATTGAAAACAGGAACAACTCCATTATTTTTAGAAGCGGTAGAAAAAATTAATGAACAACAGATTGTAAATATAATGAAATTAATTAAAAAAAATTGTGGTAATCTAAAAGGAAAAAATATTGCAATTTTGGGATTAGCATTTAAACCTAATACTGATGACATACGAGATTCTATTTCATTAAAAATAATAAAAATATTATTAAAAAAACATGTGATAATTACAGTACATGATCCTATGGCAATAGAAAATGTCAAAAAAATATTTAAAAATAAAATAAATTATGCAAGTTCTATTACAAATGTTTTAAAAAATAGTCACTGTGGTATTATAATGACTGCATGGCCCGAGTATTCTAAAATTACAAATAATCACATTAAAAATATGGAAAAACGAGTTATTATTGATTCAAGAAGAATATTGAAAAATTCTAAATTAGATTGTAATTATCAAGCCATAGGTATTGGAAGTTAATTTTGTATGGTAAGCTATTTTAGATGAGATAATTTGTAAAGTATATGAAAAATTTTCTCATTACCGGTGGATCTGGATTTGTTGGTAGTCATTTAGCTGAACAATTGATAAAAAATGGACATTGTGTTACAATTTTAGACGATCTAAACACAGGTAATATTAAAAATCTTGAAAAAATAAAAGAAAAAATTAATTTTGTAGAAGGTGATGTTCGTGATAAATTACTGTTACAAGAAATTTGTAAAAAAAAAGATGGAATATTCCACTTGGCAGCACGAGCATCCGTACAAGAATCGTTCATTAAATTTGAAGAATATCAAGATGTAAATGTAAATGGGACTGAAAATATTTTCAGACAAGCTCATGAATATGGCATTAAAGTTGTTTATGCCAGTTCTTCAAGTGTTTATGGAAATCCAACTGAATTGCCAATTAAAGAAAACTCTTCAATGAATCCTATAAATCCATATGCACAAACAAAAGTTGATAAAGAAAATTTGGCTACAGAATATGCAAAAAAAGGATTACAAGTAATAGGTATGAGATATTTTAATATTTTTGGAGAAAGACAATCTAAAGAATATGCTGGAGTAATAAAATTATTTTTAGAATGTATTCAAAATAAATTACCTCCAAAAATTAATGGTGATGGTACTCAAGCTAGAGATTTTGTATTTGTAGGTGATGTAGTTAATGCAAATATACTAGCTATGGAAAGTGATATAGATCATGCGTTTTTTAATGTTGGAACAAATACTCAGATTTCGATCTTGGAAATTGCACAATTAATGATTACATCCGCAAACTTAGATTTGAAACCAATTTTTGGCCCTGAATTAAAAGGAGATGTAAATTTAACAATAGCTAATATAGATTTGATTAAAAAATCATTAAATTGGAATCCGACTATTACAATACAAGAATGGTTAAAACAAAAAATTTCTAATTTAAATTATTAAATTTTAAGTTAATTTGATACAATATTCTAAGAACTAATAGAATGATGTATCCTTATTCTGAATTAATTTCTAATCTATTTTTAGCATAGTTTAGAAATCTCTTTGCAATTATTTCCCAACTAAAATTTTTGATCACAAACTGCCTTCCTGTTTCCCCCATTTCTATAGATAATTCTTTATCATTTAATAAAACTGAAATTTTATCAATTAGATCTTTTGAATTTCCCTCCTCAACTAAAAATCCTGTTTTTTCATGTTCCATCATTTCTGAAATACCTCCTGTATTTGTAGCAATTACTGGTTTTTTCATTAACTGGGCTTCTTTTAATGTCAATGGAGCTAGATCCATTCCACTTACTAATGCATAGATATCTATTTCACTAAGAAATTCTCTAACTTTTTCAGGATATTGTAAATGACCTAACCAATTAAAATTTTCAAATTTTTCTAATTCTAAAATTATTTTATCCTTGTATACTCCATCTCCTACCCAATAGAAATTAACATTTGGAAGTTCTTTCATTACTTTTTTTAAAATTAACATTTCTTTTGTTTTACCCCACCAATCTGCACCTTGAAGTAATCCTACACATGGATGTTTTAATTCCATTCCTTCTACATTGTACCAACGTTCTGCATCAATTCCTTCTAAAAATGGAAAAGTTGATTGATTCGGATGATGTTCTTTAACAACATCTTCTAAATATTTGCAAATTGGTAAAACTGCAGTAGCGTTTCTAAAACATTCTTCAGCAATTTTGTTTCTAAACCAGAGTACTGTTTTTATAACTGGTCCTTTATGTAGTGTTTTTTTTGCCCATTCGATTTCTGACCAATAATGTCCCCTTAGCAAAATAAATAATGGGATTTTTGACTTGATTGTATCAATTCCAAAATGAGATTGTCTATCAATAAACACTGCATCAGGATCAAACTCATTAATTAAATCAATAAATTTTTTATTCATGCCAAACCATTCCTGTGGTCAAATTATACCGTGAATTGATATACTTCCTATAGATATTGATTTTATGCCTGAATCTAAATCAACCCTTTTTCGTGCCTGGTTTTATTTTAGAAATGGTTGGAGTCTGTATTTTGCGTTCATTTTTGCAGCAATTAATACATTAACTGTTACTTACTATCTTGCAGTTAATGAAATTCCATTTTTATTAAATTTTTTCCCCAGTTTTTCGCATTATGTTGCTGCAGCTGTATTGGGTGGAGTTCCATTTTTAGTCCTAATTGGATATCTTCATTTTAAAAAATCACATGCGTATAGATCTGACGTAACTATTTCAACTGAATCAAATCCATTTGCACGTAGATCTCTAATTAATTCCGAACTTAATTTAGAATTAAATTTGATGATCCTAAATCTCTTATCCAAATTATCTGATGGTGAAAAACTAAATCAAGATGAAGTAAATAAAATTCAAGAAAGTAAAAATACAATAAATGATTTTATTAATAAACGATCAATTAAAAATAATAAAGATCTTGAATATCTAAAACAACTTCTGAATAAGTAATAATTTATAATGAAAAAAAGTTCTCTTCTTTTAACTATTTTAATAATTTCTATTTCTATTTTTATTTATGGTGTTTTTGTTGGTACTTACAAGATTTTTCCATATGATGTGTTAGATTATGTAAAAGTAATTATATTAAATGAAAAAAATGAATTTAATTCTAAAGATGATTTCTATTATGAACGTGATGTTAGTAGATTAATTCACATTAATACTGTTGATGACATCGGTAAATTAAAAAATAATTTAATTGATTTTATTTGGAAATATGATGGATTTCCAGATTCACAATTACCTAACAATGTTCAAAAAAATATAGTAAATCCTCTTTATGATGATTTCATAAATCTAAAGCAAATAGATCAAATTGATGTTAATATGGAATATGGAATAAATTCAATTGCTTACTTGTTTATTCCTGAATCAAGTAATAATATTTTGATAATTTATCATGAAGGACATGCATTTAATGGATTTGAGAGTGGAACAGCCACAATTCAATTTTTCTTAAACAGAGGATACACTGTAATGGCATTTTCTATGCCATTAACAGGAATGAATAATGATCCTATAGTTGATTTACCTAACCTTGGTAAATTCAAATTAGAAAGGCATACACATTTTGCATTCTTGGATACATCTGATTTTTCTTCAATTAAATTTTTTATGGAACCTATAGCTGTCTCTTTGAATTATTTAGATAAAAACTATAATTTTTCTTCTTACAACATGATTGGTTTCTCTGGTGGTGGTTGGACTGTTACCTTATATTCTGCAATTGACGATAGAATTTCACAAACTTATTCCATTGCAGGTTCTGTTCCAATTTATTTAAGATCCATTGCTGAAAATAGGGGTGATTATGAACAATGGTTACCAGAACTTTATCAAACTGCTAATTATCTAGATTTGTATATAATGAGTTCATATGGTGAAGATAGAAAATTTATTCAAATTTTTAATAAATATGATTCGTGTTGTTTTTCAGGTGAATTCTATAAAACATATGAAAATGAAATAAAAGAATCACTTTTTACATTAAACAAAGGTCATTTTGATATTTTTCTTGATGATACACATAAAACTCATAAAATATCGGATCATGCTTTAGAAATCATTATTCAATCTATGGCAAATTGAATTTATTATAAAAAAGAATAATTTATGAAAAACCGATAAATAACACTTGCAAAAATCTTGTTTATGTTAATTGCCTCTCAAAATTTAATAAATTATGGTATACCCGTACCTGAAAATACTATTTATAGAATTAATTTGGCTTGGACAAATACGTTAGATGAATTAAAAATTCTTTTAGAAAAACACAAAACACATGACATTTTTGTTGATTTACCAATACATAGGACTAAACCTCCTAACAACAAATACTCTCTAGAAGACATCATTCCAATATTTCAATCAAATCCTAATGTGAAGTATTTGGCAATCTCTAATGTTGAATCTTCAAATGATTTAAAAAAATATCTTGATGTGTTACCAAAGTCTATTACCATAATTCCTAAAATAGAAAGCCCAACGGGTGTGAACAATATTGAAGATACAATGAATTCTATTCCTTCAGTTCAAAAAATAATAATGCTTGATCATGATGATCTTTATTCTTCTATGTTAAAGAAAAATGAACCTTCAACAAATTTTGTTTTGTATATAAATAAATTAGTAGATTATTGCACAAAAAATAATGTTATTCTTTTAAGAACAATTGGAGTAATTTTTAGTGATGATGAAAAACGTGTCACAGATTATGTTAATTAATTTAAATTTAGTTTGATATGATTGGATGTATAATTCAAGCTCGTATGGGCTCCACTAGATTACCCGGCAAGGTAATGAAAAAGATTGATGAAGAAAACCCTGTTTTGTATTATGTGTTAAAACAACTTCAATCTAGTACACTATTAGAAAAAATCGTTGTTGCTACAACTATTCTAGATGAAGATGATGTAATTGAAAATTATGTAAAAAATATGGGAATTGATATTTTTAGAGGAAACACAAATGACGTTCTTGACAGATATTTTGAATGTGCTAAAAAATTTTCAATTGATATTATAATAAGAATAACTGCTGATAATCCGTTAATTGATCCTACAATAGTAGATGACATGATTAAGAAATTTACAACAAATTCATACGATTATTTAACAAATTCGTATGTTAGAACATTTCCATATGGAACCGAAGTTGAGATATTTTCTTGTAAAGCACTTGAGAAAGCATGGAAAAATGCAAAAAAACCATCTGAAAGAGAACATGTAACTCCTTATTTTTATAATAACCCTGATCAATTCAAATTTTTTAATGTAGAAAATTCTACAGACACTTCAAATTTTGGATGGACAATTGATCGTCAAAATGATTTAATTCTTGTAGAATTGATTGCCTCAAAAATTAAAAAAAGACCCATATTCATGACTGATATTCTTGAATTATTTTCTAAAGAGCCAAAATTGTTTAAAATAAATAAAAATCAACCAAAAAATGAAGGGTATCAAAAATCCCTAAAGGAAGATGAAGAGTACCTTAAATCTAGGAAAAATTCAAAAAAATCATGAAAAAGAAAATCAAATTATTTGATCCAGTTATTGATAAAAATGAAGAAAAATCTGTCGTTAAAGTTTTACAAAGTAAATTTTGGGCATCTGGTTCTGGAAATGGCAATGTAAAAATATTTGAAAATAATTTCAAAAATTATGTGGGATCCAATGATTGTATTGCTGTAAATAGCGGCACATCTGCCTTGAATCTTGCTTTATCATTAATGGACATAAAAAATAAAGAAGTAATTGTTCCTTCGTTCACGTTTGTTTCAACAATTCATGCAATTAAACTAAATGGGGGGAAACCTGTTTTTGTAGATGTAGATAAAAAAAATCTCTGTATAGATAATGAACAAATTTCTCAATTAATAACAAATAAAACTAAAATGATTTTACCTGTCCATTTTGGAGGAATGCCATGTAACTTAAGTGAAATAAAAAAAATATGTCATGATTATGATTTAATTTCAATAGAAGATGCGGCACATGCTGCTGGTTCTACATACAAAAATCAAAAAATTGGAAAACACAGTACTGCTGTTTGTTTTAGTTTTCATCCTGTGAAAAATCTTGCAATGCCAACCGGTGGACTGATCTCAATAAATGGTAAATCTTCTAAAAAATTTAAAAAAATATTAAACTCTAGACGTTGGTGTGGAATAACAAATCGACATGATTCATTTTATGATGTAGATGAAATGGGTTGGAATTATTACATGAATGAATTTTCAGCAGCAATTGGACTTATACAATTGAAAAAATTAGATAAATTAAACAAAAAAAGAAAAAAAATTGCTAAATTATATTCTAAAAAAATCAATTTAGAACATAAAATGATGTTTGATGAAGACTGTTCTTATCATTTGTACTGGATTCAAGTTAAGAATAGAAACCAATTTAGAAAAAAAATGAGTGATATTGGAATTGAAACTGGAATTCATTATAGGCCTGTTCATACCTTTTCAATGTATGAAACCAACAATCGTTTGCCTGTAACAGAGAAGGTGGGGGATGAAATAGTTTCTATACCTATTCATCCAAATCTATCTAATGAAGAAATTCATAAAATTATTCATGCTGTGAATGACTTTTCTTAATTTTCATTAAAAATTTGCTTTTTCAATAGTTCTTACATGTGACACTAACTCTGATAACCGTGTAGTATCCATTGAGGTGGATGCATCTGGACCCTTAGAATTTTTTAATTTAATGTGTTTTTCAATTAGAATTTGTTTGGATTTCTTTTGTTTTTTCAATATTGTAAACAATATGGGTGCTGTAATTCCTGATGTATGATCAGAAAATCCATCATATTTCACAGCTTCTTTCCAATCTATCTTCTTGAATTCTAATGGATATTCTGAAATACAATAACAAAAAGTAGTTTTATTTTTTGAAAATATTTTCTCTATCTTTTTTTTACTTCCTCCCATTCCCATGCTTATGATAATCGGTTTTTTTGTTAATGCCTTGTTTTCTAATACTTCAAGTGAATTAGGATCTTTGAAAAGACAAGTTCGTGATGCCACTTTGTATCTCTTTACATTTAATGTTTCTAGAAATTCTATAGCTTCTGGATAAAATATACTACACATGAATTCTATTCCTGTTTTATCTGCAATTTTTTTAATCTTTCCAGCTTTTTCAAACGTCAACTCTGATTTTTTTATTTCTTTCCAATTTGGATGATTTTCTGAATACAGATCTTTTGCGCGCCACATTTGAAATTTGACTGCATCTGCTCCAGCTTTTTTACATTCATACATAATTTTTTCAGCTTTTGATATACTTCCTTCCCAATTTGATCCAATTTCAGCTACAATTGTGGTTTTCAATTCTTTTACATATTTATGGAAAAATTTAACTGTTTCAAAGTTTTGAATAATTTATTCTAATGGAAAATAATGAAATCATTCTTAAATTAAGATCTGTAAAAAAATCTGACTGTGAATTTCTTTATGATTTATTGAATGAAAGACATCCATCTGCTAATATTTCGCATAAAAAAATGCCTAGTTTTTCTCAACATGTGACATTTGTCTTATCTAAGCCCTATTCAAAATGGTATGTAATTGAGGCATTCCAAAAAAATGTAGGCTCAATTTATCTTACAGAAAATGATGAAATTGGTATTTTTATTAAAACTGACTTCCATGGTAAGGGAATTGCTACTTGTGCTATGAATCAATTAATGAAAAAAAATCCTCGTTCTAGATATTTAGCAAATGTAAATCCAAAAAATAAGAAATCAATTAAGTTCTTTAAAAATCATGAATTCAATTTAATTCAATATACTTATGAATTAAAAAAATAAACTTCCATTTTTTATTGTGATTTTTTTGAATTAACTATCTCTTCAATCATTTTCTTTAATTCTATTTTGGAAATCTTATTTACTTGATCTGATGAATAATCCTTTACATTTTCAATTTTTTTAATTCCTTCATATACATCTCTAATATTATTTGTATGAAATAGTGGATATGATGGATTTGTAATGAGATACATGTTATTGTATTCCCAACTGTATCTAATTTCATCTTCATTGATTAACATTTCATGTAATTTTTCTCCAGATCTTATTCCAATTATTTCTTCACTAACATTTTCAAATAGATCTTGTATTGCATCTTTTAAATCCATTATGTTATATGCACGCATTTTCGGTACAAAAATTTCTGAACCTTTACCCGAATCTGTAGCATTCAAAATAAAATCTAATGCTTCGTTCATTGTAATACTAAATCTAGTCATTTGAGAATCTGTTATTGTAATTTTTTTATTTTTCTTAATTTGTTCTAGAAATACTGGTATTACTGATCCACTACTTCCAAAAACATTTCCGTATCTTACAGAAATAAATTTGGTTATGTGTCTTTCTGGATCCGCAAAATTGTTTGCAGTTACAAATAATTTCTCCATTAATAATTTTGTAGCACCATATGTATTTAATGGAGAAACAGCTTTGTCTGTACCAATTGCAACAGCTTTTTCTACATTTTCATGTAAACATGCATTAATTACATTTTGTGAACCTATGACATTTGTTTTAATTGCTTCAAAAGGATTGTATTCAATTTTTGGAACATGTTTTAATGCTGCAGTATGAAAAACAATATCTATATTCTCAAATGCACGTTTTAATCGCTCATAATCATTAATATCTCCAAGAAGAAACCTTAATCGCTCATCATTAAACTGATTTTCCATTTTGATCTGTTTTTCTTCATTTCTGCTGAAAATTCTGATTGTATCTACATTCATTTCTAAAAGACGTTTAGTTAGCGCTTGTCCTAATGATCCTGTTCCGCCTGTAATGAGAATCTTTTTTCCTTCCATTATAGAAACCACTTCAATTAATTCTAAAAAGCTTTGCTAATGATCTAAAAATTAAATTAACTTATTTTTCTAAAACTATTTGCATTATGTTTCCCCAAAATGGAAAACTCTTTTTCTTTTCACCCTTAATTAATTGAATTAAACTTTCATTATCTTTCACACAATTTGCATATGGAGTTTCTAAATATGGATATGAACATTCTTGAATTTTATAATCAAATCTTTCACATAATTCTGTTATAGCATTTCTGTTAAAAATCAACGTATGTGAAAATTCATCAAATAAATGCCATTCGTCTTTCAGTAAATGATATAAAATTGAATCCGAATTAGGTAAACTGTAAATAATTATTTTAATATTTTTTGAACTCATCTTTGAAATTCTATCTAATGTTTTTTTTAAATCGTATCCTAAAAACTGGAAAGATCCTCTAAATATTATGCAATCAAATTTTAAATTTGTTTGATAATTGTTTAAATCCGTATTTGTAAATTTGATTTTTGAATTACATTTTTTCTTTGCTATGGTAATTGCATCCATATCTGGATCTATTCCATACAGATTAAAATTAGGAATTTTACTTAAATTATCCAGGAATTTTCCAGTTGAGCATCCAACATCTAATATATTTCCTTTTGAAATAATTTTTTCTAAATGTTTAGCATCAAGAGAATATTGAATCTGTCTTAATTTACTTGAAGTAGAATCTTCTTTTCTTGATTCATTGTAATTTTTTAAATAATGGGATTTTTTTTTATTTTCTTTGTTATTGATATATTGTAAAAAGCATTGATTACATTGATACACTTTACATGAATTCATTTTAAATTCTTGAAACTCTTTTGAATCACAAAGTGGACAAACCATGAATATAATTTCAATAATTTATCATACATAAATTATTTATTAATAATTATAAAATAACCCGTTTCTATTTTTTTGTTAAAAATTAATTATTTAAATCAGATGAATTAACCCTGATTTAACTAAACGTTCTGCTGCCACTTCAATCTCTTCTAATTTTATTTTTGAACGCTGTGATATGTCTGAAAGACTGTTTTCACCATCAGATAAATTTAGTACCCAAAATATGGGCATTTTATTTTCCATTCCATCTTTGTTTGCTCCAACCAAATCATATAACCCTCTTTTTCCAAGGTTTGGTTCACATTTTGGATAGATATTTTTGTAAATTGGTCCCTTTTTCTTCTCATTTTTTTTAATTATTTCTTTTCTTGAAACATCTGCTTCTTCAAAATGATTTTCAAGTTCAGAAATCACCATTAGATATTTTTCAAAAGTATCTTGAAAATATTTTGGTTGGACAAAATCTAAATTATCTGCAGATGTGTGATATTCTGGAAATTTTCCATATAATGTTCTGGTAATGGAGCCTATTGGCAAATTAAATCCAGGTGAGGAAAACTGTCTTTCATCGCTTCCTGCTGGGAAAAAATCAATAATGTTGAATTTGTCCGTAGATTTATTCAGAACCATTTCAACAACCCTGTCTATGATTGAATTCCCGTTTCGTGTTTTCTTGTATGTTATACTTCCTTTATCCCCTAAACAGGTTGCAACAAGCCCTCCTCTAATCTTACTAACTTTTTTTTCATTTATCGATAACCAAGTAATTGCACCAATTGTTTCTGGTATGAATAAAAATCGATATGAATATTTCAATTTTTTATTTGAAAGATATTTTGCAAGATAAGTGATGAGAGATACTCCACTTAAATTATCATTACACATTGAAGGATGACAAACATAGCATGAGAGTAATATTTCCTCTTTACTTTCACCTTTTAGAAAAAATTCTCCAAATGTTAAATGTCCTTCTTTTAATGTGGATGAAATTACAACATGATATTCTTCATCAATTAATTTTTTAAATTGATCATATGCCATACAAAACCCCCAATCTTCTTTATAATATGACGTCCTATATGGAATCCATTTTGGGTACTCTGGCAAAGTAAAAATATGTTTTTTTAATTCCTTTAAGGAAACTTTTCTATTAATAGGAGTACTATAATTTAAAATATGTAAATTTGATTTTTTAAAATCAATAACTTTTTCACCTTTAGAATTTTTTACATATGCATCTTTGATATTCCATTCTTTTGGTATTGTCCAATCAAAAACTTTTGTTCCAGTTGGAATTTCATGAGTTTCTATGGGTATGTGTTTCTTGATAATTTCAAGTGTTTCTCTTACACCATCGCCTGTAATGCTTCTACAAATTGGAAAAAATTCTTTCGTAAGTTGATACATTTCATTTCCAATATTCTTTGATTCATTTTTTAAATCTAAAAAATTATTTAAATCCATATTTTTCCAATAATTTTGATTACTATATTAGTTCATTAATTGTTCAAATTATTTATTAATACTCTTTCATTAAATCTGCCAATTTTTTTGATGCTAAACCAGGATTTTTAAGAAATTTTTTTACAAATATTCTGGAATTTATCAATAATTCTTTTTTTAATTCTTGATCGAATAAAATCTGTTTAATTTCATTTTGTAAATTTGCTGAATGTGGAATTGCAATAATTGCACCTTGTTTAATATAGTCAAATTCATACATTTTTTCATCTAATACTATATTCATCACAGGTTTTTGTAAAATCATACTTTCTAAAATTATTGTTGAAGGTGACCAACCTTCAGGAGTTATGGTAATGACAACATCACTTTCCTGAATTAATTCTGAAATTGGATTTAGTAAATAAATAGGAATTTTTTTTGAATATTTTTGAATAATTTGTTTAATTTCATTATTATGCCCTGATTGACTAGGATGTAATTTAAAAACCATTTTTACATTTTCAAGATTTTCAAAAATTTTACATAATTTTATTATTACATTTTCAAATTTTTCATGAATGTCTGATGTATCAAATCCTTGTAATGTCACAATTGGAGTTGGAGCAATTAAAACTTGAATGGTTTCTTTCTTTTTCTTCTTTTCTTTTATTTTGATTAATGAATCATGTCTAGGACTGCCTATATCAAAAATTTTATTTGAATCAATTTTATAATTTGAAATTAAAAATTGTTTTTGTTGACTACTCCAAACTACTATGTTGTCTCTAAAAGTATCATATGATCTTAAAGTTGCAAATGTTTTACTATCATTAAAAAATAAACTAAATCCATGTTCTAACAAAAATGATTTACAGTTTTCATTTTTAGATTCCAGGAATACTTTTTCAGTTTCTCCGATATCATATAATGATAAAATACAACTAATGTTAATTTTAGAAAATATTTTTTTTGCAAAAAATATAGATTCTACATATTCATTTATTCTTTTAATAAAAACTTCTTTTAAATCATTTTTTATAATTGCCCAAAATTCCAAATCATTATTTTTGAATATTTTATTTAAATTGGGATCTTCCCAAAAATTAAATATTTTTTCATAAAAAATCTGTTTTGATTCTTCAATTTCTTTTAAATCTTTTTTTCCAAATAAATCTTTTTTAGAGATTAATTTACAATTTGATTTTTTTAATATTTTAATTGATTCTAAATCATAAGTAACAGGCCTTCTTTGATTGATGATAATTAAATTGATATCTTTTTTATTTAGACTTTGAAAAAGATCTTTGTAAACTGGTGGATACATTTCTAAAATTAGAATTGTTTTTTTACTTTTATTTTTAAAATTAAACCATAACCCAAAAATTGAACCAACAGTTTTATCTAAAATATTTTTTAATTTATGATATTTTGTTCTTGATATTTTTATTGAAATAGGAATGCCCATAAAATTGTGTTTAATATTTATTGAATCCCATAAGAGTTCTCCTTTTTTTTCCTTAGAATTAATTTTAATATTTATCAAATTATTTTTTTCAATTAATAAAATCATATTTTTTATCTGATTTGAACATTCAATTGAATCTGGTTTTTCAATCTCTAAAATTTTTTTGATCATAAAAAAAACTATTAGCTTTTCAATAATCAATGAATGTAATTCTATTCCGTCAAGAAGACCTAGTAAATTTACTTCTTTTAATTCAATTTTTTTTAATAATGGTTCATTATGCCAATTTTGGAAATTTTTTGCAATGTTAAAAATTGATACTCTTTCATCATAATCTAGAACATTTTCTGCAATGTGATGTGATATACCTAATTCTTGAAGTTTTTTATGTGATATATAATCAAAAGTAAAAATTTTACTATTATTTGTCTTAATTGTATTATAATCATTAATTGATTTGGATACAAAAATTATTTTTTTTTGGTTCATTGGTATTGATTGTTTATTTTGAAATTATTTTAGGTGTTGGTATTGGGATTAAAAATTTACCCCCATTTTTAAGAAATAATTCTTCTTTATTGATAATTGCCTCTTCATAATTCCATGCAAGTAATAATGCAATTTGTTGTGATGGTTTTCCAATTTTCTCCTTGTTTGATTTAACTGGTATGTGCATACCTGGAGTGTATAATCCTTGTTTCAACGGCGTGGTGTCTATGATATAATCCACAAACTCTGTCCCAATATCACAATAATTAAGTAAAACATTTCCTTTTGCAGGTGCACCATACCCAAAAATCATTTTGCCTTCTTTTTTAAATTCTAACAATTTATTTTTTAATTTATTTTTTAATTCTTTTACATTTTCTGAAAATTTTTGATAAGTTTGAACTTTATTTATCCCAAACTCTCTTTCAAAATCAATTAATTTTTTTAAACCTATTGTGCTTTTAAAATTATTTTTTTGTGATACAAAAACTCGTATCGTGCCTCCGTGAACTTTTTGTTTTTTTACATCAAATATTTCTAAATCAAACTCTTCCATTAATCTCATTAGTGGTATTAATGAAAAATATGATAAATGCTCATGATACACTGTATCAAATTCTAATTTTTGAATTAAATCCACTAAATATGGTACTTCAAAAATAAAAATTCCTTTTTCTTTTGATAATATTTTAATACATTTCATAAATTCCTTTAAATCTTCAACATGTCCAAACACATTATTTCCAACAATTATTGATGCTTTTTTCTTTAGAGAAATTTTTTTTGCAATATCATAATTTAAAAAAGTATTTTCTGTTGTAATCCCTGCATCGTTTGCAATTTTTGATATATTTTTTGCAGGTTCTATTCCTAAAACACTAGTTCCTAATTTTTTAAATTCTTTAAGTAATGATCCGTCATTACTTCCAATTTCTATAACTAATGGATTTTCAATTTTTTTTAAAAATTCTTCATATACATCAAATGCATAATTCTTAAAATGATTTACAATTGGTTTACTTGCACTTGTCATATAGAGATATTCTTTAAATAAAATTTCTTTATCAACTATATCTAAAAGTTGCAGTAAATAACATTCTTTACATAAATATAATCTTAAAGGAAATTTATCCTCATGTTTTTCTAAATTTTCTTTTTTAATGAATGCATTTGAAGGAGGTTGTTTTCCTAGATCTAATATTAATTCTAGATTATTACTTGAACAAATCCTACATTCATTTTTTTTATGATATTTACTCATTTGTAATCAAAAATTTATTGAATTGAATATATTAATTACTATGTATTATTTTTAATTTTATAATATCCTGCAAGATTGCCTAGAATTTTTAATAATTTATTAAATTTTTCAATACCTTCGGTTTTTGATACTTCTAATGGTGTTTCAATTGCACAACAAAATGATTTAAAAATTTCATCATCATTAACATTTTTTAATTTATTAATTTGCTTTCTTCTTCTTCTAATGTGATTAGTAAATTGAATTATTCCTCCATAACTTCTCAATTTTTTTTTAAGCATTCTTTTTTTAGTAAAAAATACTAGTAGAACCATTTCAATTATCAGCAGTGATGGTAATAACTTTAAAATTGTTTTAATGTTGTAATTTGATAAAAGTACAATCCACCTATTTCTTTCAAGTAAGTAAAATTTTTCTCCACTCCATTTCCATTGTGCACTTCCATGATGATAAACAATAGATTTTGGAACATAATATGATTTAAAATTTAATAATCTTGCACGCCATCCTAAATCTAAATCTTCATTGTATGCAAATAATTTTTCATCAAATAAACCAACTTTGTCAAAAATTTCTTTTGTACAAAATAAGCATGTTCCCGCAGCAAAACCAATTTCTTCTATGGCATTATACTGCAAAGTATCTTTTTTTCCTTTTTCTCTAGAAAACCCAAATCCAAAAATACTGATCAAATTTCCCGCACTATCTAAAACACTTCTATCCTTCATTTTCAAAAATTTTGGTTGATATAGACCATTTCCATAAATTTCATGTGCATCAAACAAATGTTCTAACCATTTTGGTGCAACTATCAAATCATTATTTAATAAAACAACAAATTTTCCTTTTGCATTTCTTATTCCAATGTTTAATCCTTCTGAAACTCCTACATTTTTTTTGTTTAAAATAAAATTACATTTTTGATATTTTTTTGAAAATTTTTCTCCACTTTTATCTGGAGAATTGTTATCTACCACTATGATTTCATAACTTTGGTTAGTTTCTCTGATAATTGATTCTAAACAGTTTTCTAAGAATTTCTCACCATTATAATTCAGTATGATGATTGAAACCATCCCCTTTTTTGTATAGTCCCCATTCATCATTTTTACATTTTCCCAATTATTCTTGGTTCTTCTTCTTTTATTTGATCATACATTATTTTTATTGATTGATCTATGTCTAAGAGATTCATTCCCTTTTTTATTATTTTGTCACAATTTAGACATGATTGATTCGGTCTTTTTGCTATTTGTTTTAACTCAGTAGATGAACAAGAGGAAATTAAACTATTTGAATATCCAAATCTCTCTGCTAACTTCCTAGAAAAATCTAATCTATTGATACAGGATAACCCTGTGGCATGAAAAATTCCATGTACATCTTTTGTAATCATCTTAATGATGTTTTCAGATAAATTATCTGCTAATGTTGGTGTGTTAAACTGATCATCTACAATTGATAATTTTTGTTTTTCAAAAAGTTTTCTTATGATCCACAATGCAAAATTCATTGGTTTAATTGATTTGTCTCTTGTTTGAATATTGTTAATTGGCATCCAACCAAACAAAACACTAGGACGTAAAATTAAATGATTTGAAACTTTTGAGGCAATCTTTTCACTTTCTAATTTTGTTTTACCATATGTGTTAATTGGATTTGGTCTATCCTCTTCTCTGTATCTGCTATTGTCCCCTGAAAAAACTGCATCACTTGAAATATGTATAAACTTACAACCTATTTGTTGTGCAATATTTGCAAGATTCCTTGTTCCATTTACATTTACATCATATGCCTCATCTTCAAATTGTTCACAATAATCAACATTTGTCATGGCAGATGTATTGACAATGATGTCTGGTTTTAATTCTAAAATTTTATGACAATCTTTTTTATTAGTAATATTGATTTTAATTATTTCTGCATTTTCGGACTGAATTAAATTTTTATTATATGTTGCATAAAGTTCAAAATTTTTTACATTTTCTAATAACTTGTATCCTAATAGACTGCTTCCTCCTATAATTAACATCCTTTTTTTTTGCAATAATAAAAATTATTTTGGTTCTGATAAAAACTTTTTAAAATTTAATTATGTTAAAAATATTCTTTGAAATTCTATGTAGTGTAAATAAGAAGATACTGTATTCCAATAAATTAATACTAAACCATATTAACTCATTCTTTAGAAAATATTGATATGGAACTAGAAATTGAAACCCATGAATTAGGCGTACAAATTCTATCTCCCAAAATTAATTATGATGAGCGTGGATTTGTGAGTGAAATTTTTAGAAATGATTGGAAAGAATTTTTTGGAAAAGATAAACCTGCACAGATCAATGTATCAAAAAGTCAACCCGGAGTTATTCGTGCGTGGCATAGGCATTTGAGAGACCAAGTGGATTTCTTTACCGTTTTGAAAGGAACTATGAAAATCTGTATTTGTGACAATGATAAGGAATCAGAAACTTTTGGAAAATTAGTTGAAATAATTGCCAATGAAGATAAATTACAAATTATTAAAGTCCCTGGTAATTTTTGGCATGGCACGAAAACTATTGGTGATAAGTCATCACTCACTGTATATTTCATAAATAATATGTATAATTATGAAGATCCTGATGAAGAACGAATTTCTTGGAATGATCCCTCTATCATTGATCCTAGAACAAAACAACCCTATGACTGGAATTCTGTGAACAAATAATGAAATTTCTTGTCTGTGGTGGATATGGCTTTATTGGAAGTACGTTTATCAAAAATCACCTAAAAAATTTCCCTAATGATATCATTATCAATATAGATAATCTTACAATTGGTTCAAACAAACTTAATTTATCGGAAATTATTACTGAAAATTATTCTTTCATTAACGAAGATATAAAAAATTTTGATAAAATTGAAAAAATTTCTAAGGACGTTGATGTAATTGTTAATTTTGCTGCAGAAACACATGTTGATAGAAGTATTGCAAATCCAAAACCTTTTCTAGAAACAAATATTCTGGGAACTTATTCTCTTCTTGAATCTGCACGAAAATATGATAAAAAGTTTATTCATATTTCTACTGATGAAATTTATGGTGATTTAGAAAATAAAAAATCATTTAATGAAGATGATATTCTAAAACCTAGTAACCCTTATTCAGCTACTAAAGCTGCAGCAGATCTTTTAGTAGGCTCCTATAAACGAACTTATGGAATTGATTCTATAATTACCAGATGCACAAATAATTTTGGCCCAAACCAATTTCCAGAAAAACTTATTCCAAAAACAATAATTCGAGCATCACAAGATCTAAAAATTCCTCTTTACGGTGATGGTAATCAAATTAGGAGTTGGATACATGTTGTTGATCATGTTTCAGCAATTGATGCATTAATTTCTAGAGGAAAATCTGGTGAAATTTATAATATTACAGCATGGAATGAAATTTCAAATAAAGATATTGTAGAAAAAATTCTTAAAATCATGAAAAAACCTTCTGACCTTATCGAATTTGTACCTGATAGACCAGGTCATGATAAACATTATTCTATTGATTCATCAAAAATTAAAAATGAACTTAATTGGATTCCAAAATTTAATTTTGATGATGCCTTAGTTCAAACTGTTAATTGGTATGTTGAAAACAAATCTTGGTGGGAGCCATTAATTGATGAAAAAACACTTCACCCCCAACCTTGGACATTAAATTGGAATAATTAGAAATAGATTGGTTAGATATTGAAGATGAATTTATTTATAGATAAAAACATCTTAAATAAATGAAAGGCATAATTTTGCATGGTGGGCATGGAACAAGATTGCGTCCTTTAACACATACTGGTCCAAAACAACTTCTTCCTATTGCAAACAAACCCATGTCTGAATATTGTTTAGAATCTTTACGAGATGCAGGAATTACAGATATTGCAGTAATTATTGGTGGAATTGGTTCAAACAAAGTTGAAGAATATTACGGTGATGGCAAAAATTTTGGTGTAAAATTATCTTACATCCAACAGGATTCTCCAAAAGGAATTGCCCATGCCGTGAGACTCTGTAAAACTTTTGTTGGAAAAGAAAAGTTTGTCGTATTTTTAGGTGATAATATAATTCAAAAAAATATACATGAATATGCTGATGATTTTAAAAATTCTAATAATGATGCTTCTATTTTGTTATGCGAAGTTGATAATCCCTCTCAGTTTGGAATTGCAGAAATAGAAAATGAAAAAATAGTTAAATTAGTTGAAAAACCTAAAACTCCTAAAACAAATTTAGCAGTTACTGGAATTTATTTTTTAACTCCAATAATTTTTGATTTAATTGATATTCTTAAACCATCATGGAGAAATGAATATGAAATTGTTGATGCTCTTCAAATGCTATTGGATGCAAATAAAAAAATTAGATATTATGTAATTACTGATTTTTGGAAAGATACTGGAACACCTGGAGATATTCTTCAAGCAAATAAAATAATTCTTGAAAAAATGGAGACTTATTTCAATGGAACAAAAGAAGAAGACGTTACAATTCAAGGAAATGTCATGATTGGAGAAGGAACAATAATTAAAAACCATTCAAAAATAATTGGACCTGTGATCATTGGAAAAAATTGTTTAATTGATGATAATGTGTATATTGGACCAAACACCAGTATTGGTGATAATTCAGAAATATCTACGTGTCACATTGAGAATTCAATAATTATGTCAAACTGTAAAATCAATTGTAATGTAAAAATAAAAAATAGTATTATTGCATCTCACTCAAAAATTTCTAAACATAACAATGAACAAGATGAAAAAATTTTTTTACTTGGTGAGGGTACAAAAATTATCTTATAGTTAATTTTTATGGTATGTTATTTTTTGATGTTTATAATATGAAAAAAATTAAAAAAATAAAAGTTGCTTTTATCTATAAAAAATCAAATCCTTTTCTGACTGGAAATCATTTTGATAACACAACATATGATTTTTTTATGAAAGCTTTATCTCGAAATGATTACCTTGATGTATCCTATTTTAATGCTGAAAAAAGTTTTGACACTACAAAACTTAAAGGTAAATGTGATGTTGTCCTCTTGTCTGATAATCATAGTTATGGGACTCCCGATGAATTACAAGGTATTTGTAACCTAAATGTCCCAGTAATTTCAAGAGTAGGTGATCCTCATGATGCAAAAGCAAAACAAAAAATTGCTTTTCATGAAAAATATAAAATTGATTATTATTTTAATTTCATGCACGAAAGTTATTTTTACAAATTTTATCCAAAAGATTTTAAATATAAAACTATTATTTTTGGACTAGAACCTAAATTATATCAAAATGTTAAAAGTTTTAAAGATAGAATACAAGATAGAATTTTAAATTCAGGTGCAGTGGGCAAGTCTACCATTAAATCTAGAATGGCTAATAGAATATTAAATCCAAGACGTTCTAGTTGGTATTTTTACAAGTTGAGAACAATATGTAATAATTTGTCATATGTTGAACATACTGGTATGATTGGAAACAAGTACATTCATGATGATTATTCATCGTTATTATCCAGATATAAGACTGCAATTGCTGCTACAACATTTTATCCCACAATAAAATATTGGGAAATTCCCTCTGCAGGGTGTATGACTTTTATGGAAATTACAGATAAAAATAAGGGGACATATCTGGGATATCAAGATAACAAAACTGCCATTTTTATTAATGAAAAAAATTACAAACATAAATTTGAAGAATTTTTATCCGAACCTGATAATCCAAAGTGGGAAAAAATTGCAAATGCCGGAAGAAAATTTACAATGGAAGAATTGAATAATGATAAAGCCGTTGAATCATTAGTTAATTTAATGAGGGATATAATAAATAAAAAATAAAATTTTTATTTATGAATGGATTAATAGTATTGTTATAACAAAAATATAGTATTAAAGTGAATATTTTATGAAAAGTCATCTTGAGAAACATCCAAAACTTCACATCCTTTTCCAACGTGTTTATTTTCAATTTTTTAAACGACACATTTTTGGAATTACCGGACCCATTCGATTATTACCTGATTTTATAATTATTGGTACTGTTAGAAGTGGAACGACATCACTGTATTCCAATATATGTCAACATCCATGTGTACTTCCAGCAGCATATGATGAATTGGGTTTTTTTGATAGTAACTTCCATTTGGGTTTAAACTGGTATCGTTCATTATTTCCAACATTATTTTCAAAGTGGTTAGTAAAACGAAAAAAACAATTTGCGATTACTGGAGAAGACACTCCTTTCTATATTTGGAGTCCATTAGTAGCAAACCGTATTTTAAAAATTCTGCCAAACATAAAATTAATTGTTCTTTTTAGAAATCCTGTAGATAGAGCATATTCAAATTATCATTTAGGTATGCGAGCTGGATCTGAAAATTTATCTTTTGAAGATGCTATACAATCTGAATTAGATAGTTTGAAAAATTCTAAAATTAAATCTGATGATGATGTAAAAAAATACACTGTTCCTAGATCATACATTGCTAAAGGATTTTATGCAGATCAACTAAAAATTTGGCTAAAACTTTTCAAATCAAAACAATTATTCATTACTTCTACAGAAGATTTTGAATCTAATGCTAATAATACCTTAAACAAAATCTATGACTTTTTAGAAATTCCTCAAATTAATTTAAAAAATCTAGAAAAACATAAAGTGGCATCATATCCTCCTATGAAAGATGAAACACGAAAATTTTTAGTGGACTTGTATAAAATACATAATGAAGAATTATTCAGAATGATTAGTAAAGAGTTTGATTGGAACAAATAATTTTTTAACAAGCATTATTTATTATTGAATAGACTTGAGCCTAGAATTTGAAAAGTACATTGAAGATAAACGAGGTAAAATCATATTTTTAAAACAAGATCATAAAAATATCAATCTAATTGAAATTAAGAAGGGTTTTGCAAGAGGTGGACATTTTCATCAAACTAACACAAGTCATTTTTTAATATCTGGAAAAATTGAATATCATGAAGAAAATATACAAACTAAACAAGAAAAAATTTCTATAATCTCTTCACCTCAAATTATTTTTGTATCTGCAAAAACAGCTCATTTGTTAATTGCTTTGGAGGACTCGTTATTTTTTGAAGTTTTTGAAAATTATGAAGATACAGTTTATCCTAAATATCGAAAAATTGTTGAAACTTTAATGAAATAATAATTTAATTTATTTTCTTACTCAATGATCTATTTTTTTTATAACTCTACCTGGATTTCCAACTACTACACAATAATCTGGTACATCACTTGTAACTACACTTCCAACTGATATTACACTATTCTCTCCAATAGTTACTCCAGCTGTAATGATTGATCCTGGAAATAATACTGCCCCATCTTTAATTTTTACTTTTCCAACTTTTCTGGGAAATTCCCCCTTTTTTAAAAATAAATTTGCAGCTGGATTATTATGTGCAAAAATCATTACATTGGAACCAAAAGTAACATTATTGCCAATATCCACTAACTGTGGATAAATCAAATCTAATTGAACATATGCTGAAAAATGACAATTTTTACCAATCTTAACTCCTCTTGATCGTTGAATTTTTGCTGTAGTTTCTGAATGCGGACAAGAATATGCTAAAGAATGCAATATCCATGAACGAAGAAACTTCATTTTTAATTTAAAATTTCCAAAAGATCCCTTATAGCCATAAAATTCCATCAATTCTCTTTCATTTACTGAAATAGGATTTTCGTCTTTCATAGGTTAATCCTAATTTACCTTAATTTTAAATCTAAACCTTACTCCTAAAATGCACTTTTAACTTAATCATAAGCATCAAATAGTAAAAATTGAATTATTATTACATGCCTGAAGAAGAAAAAATTTCTTACTATTTAAAAAAATCTAAGGCACTTGAAAATAATTTTGAAAAAAAAATACGTATATCTATTTTGAGTAGTTTTACATTGAACGGAATTGAAGAAATTTTTCAGGTTAAATGTGATGAAAAAAATATTTCATGTAATATTTGTTTAGGTGGTTATAATCAATATAATCAAGAAATTTTAGATCCACATAGTCAACTTTATCAATTTCAACCAAATCTTACATTTTTAATTTTAGATACTAGGAGTATTTTGGAAGATTTATGGTATTTTCCATACTCCATTGATGAAAAACAACGACAAAATTTTATCAAAAAAAAATTTAAAGAAATTGAAAATTTAATTACAATATTTATTAAAAATTCTAACTCAAAATTAATTATTTCTAATTTTTTCATTCCTACAAATTCTAATTATGGAATTTTTGAAACAAAATCAAATTTTGGTTTACAAAAAATGATTAATACATTAAATAATAATTTACAAGATTTTATTCGGAATCTAGATTCTGTTTATTTGTTTGATATGAATGGATTTATATCAAAACATGGAGAAAATAATGTTTTTGATCCAAAACAATTCCTATTCGGAGACATTAAAATTTCACTTGATTTTATTCCATATCTTGTTAATGATTTAATGGGATATGTCATTGCAACATTAGGTATATCCAAAAGATGTATTGTTTTAGATCTTGATAATACATTATGGGGAGGAATTATTGGTGAAGATGAATTTGATGGAATTAAACTTGGCTCTGATCCATCTGGAAAAGCCTTTGTTGAATTTCAGAAACATTTGTTAGGATTACATAATAGAGGAATTTTACTTGCAATTAATAGTAAAAATAATTTTGATGATGCAATGAAAGTAATTGAAGAGCATCCAGATATGATTCTAAAAAAAGAACATTTTGCTTCTATCAAAATTAATTGGAATGATAAAGTTTCAAACATTAAAGAAATTTCAGATGAACTAAATTTTGGTCTTGAAAATTTTGTCTTTTTTGATGATGATCCTTTAAATAGAGAATTTATGAAATCAAGCCTACCTCAAGTTCTAACTGTTGATTTACCATCTGATCCTTCAAAATATGTTAGAACTATGCAAGAAATGAATGAATTCAATTTATTAAAAATTACTAATGAAGATAAACAAAGAGGTGTAATGTATTCTCAACAAAGAGAGAGAAAAACTTTTGAAACCTCATCAAATAATCTTGAAGATTTTCTTAAAAATATGGATTTAAAAATTACAATAAAAAAAGTTGATACTTTTACTATTCCTAGAATTTCTCAATTAATTCTTAAAACCAATCAATTCAATTTAACCACAAAAAGATATTCATTAGAAGAAATTCAAAAAATGTCTCAAAATAATAATATGCTGATGGGGTGTGTACAAGTTGAAGATAAATTTGGGGATAATGGAATTACTGCAGCATTTATTGTTGAAAAGAATGGAACAAAAGAATGGATACTTGATACTTTTCTTTTAAGTTGTAGAGTTATGGGTCGACAAATTGAAAAAAGTATTTTAGGTTATATAATAAAACTTGCTAAACAAAATAATGTGGATAAAATAATTGCAAATTTCATCCCAACAAAAAAGAATCAACCCATTGAAAATTTTCTACCTGATTGTGGATTTAAAAAGGAACAAGATTTTTGGTCAATTTCTCTCAATGATTCATTTATGGCACCTGATTTTATTAAAATTGAAGAAAAATAATGTCTGAAAAACTATGTGGAATTATTTCAAAAGTAATGGATATTCCAATTGATGAAATAACTGATAATTCTAGTCCTGAAACAATTCCAAGTTGGGATTCTTTTAATTCATATATTTTGTTAGATGAATTAGAATCTGAATTTAAAACTGAATTTACAATTGATGAAGTAACTGAAACAAAAAATGTATCTGATATCAAAAAATATCTACATGCTCATGGAATTAATTTAGATGATTGAATCACCTTTAGACTATAGTTTTGAAGATCTTTTTATAGGTCAAAAAGCTAATTTTTTAAAAAAAATAGATGAAACATTGCTGAATGATTTTGCAAAAATTAGTGGAGATTTTAATCCTCTACATATGAATAAAGAATATGCATCTACTACAAATTTTGGAAAAAGAGTATGTCACGGAATGCTTTTAGCTTCATTTTTTTCACAACTTGTAGGTATGCATCTACCTGGAAAAAATTCATTATATTTTTCACAAACATTGAATTTTAGAAATCCTTGCTTTATTGATGATACTATAACTATAGAAGGTGAAATTATTGAAAAAAAATCCAATATGAAATTAATTACTATTAAAACAACTATTCATAATCAAACTGGAATATGTTTAATTGATGGAATTGCAAAAATCATTATACGTCAATGATGTCAAATATTATGAAATTATATGATTGAACATTTTGGTATTGGAATTGATTTAGTTCATATACAAAAATTTGAAAAAATAACTTATTTAAAAAAACCTAGTTTTTACAAAAAGACATTTCTTCCTTCTGAAATTAAATATTGCTTAAAATTTAAAAAACCTGCAGAACATTTTGCAGGAAAATTTGCTATTAAGGAATCTATTAGAAAATCAATTAATGAACCCATACCATTTCTTGATATTGAAACTTTCCATTCTAAATCTAAACTAAAAATAAAATTACATAAAAATTGGAATACAAAGTACAAAGTTTTGGGTTCTATTAGTCATGAAAATGAATATGCTATAGGTATGGTTATTTCTGAAAAAATAAAATCTAAATCAAGTTA
>Ga0233435_1000759_pt1 | contig 35459 bp, 37 predicted proteins | sample SI_122_August201_3_FD_182735 | JGI IMG/M metagenome (GOLD analysis project Ga0233435, IMG submission 182735) | Seawater microbial communities from Saanich Inlet, British Columbia, Canada - SI_122_August2016_135_MG | ecosystem: Environmental > Aquatic > Marine > Inlet | place: Canada: British...
CATCCATAGCCAGAGTCAATTGCTCCAGCATTCCATCTGCCCCTTCAATCGGCTCCCACTTGCTGGCGTTTTCCGCATTGAGCACATTCCAATATGTCGTTGTGTTTTTGCTCATACGTCCTCTTTACCCCACGAGTTATTACTCGTTAGACTCGGAGTTATTTTTATGGAGGGCGATTTTACCCAACTCGCGGGAGCGCAGGGTGGCATCTTCCACAGCGTTCATCATGGTGGTGCGCAGGCTCCCTTCTTCCAGGGCATGCAGTCCGGATATGGTGGTGCCGGCAGGAGAGGTAACCATATCTTTGAGTTCGCCGGGATGTTTCCCGCTCTCTCTGGCGAGTTTAGCGGAACCCAGCACCGTCTGGATGGTCAGGGTATTCGCCACATCGCGCGGAAGGCCCATCTTGACTCCGGCATCAGAGAGCGCTTCGATCAGCATGAAGATATAAGCCGGTCCACTACCACTCAAACCGGTCACGGCATCGAGTTGACCCTCTTCAACATCGACAGTGCGGCCCACTGCTTCAAATATACGGTGGGCGATTTTCACATCGGTTTTGTTGACATGTTTGCCGGAAGCGATGGCTGTCACCCCTTCCTGAACCAGTGACGGAGTATTGGGCATGGTGCGCACAATGCTGAATTTTTTATTTTTGCCTCCACGTAAAGCCTCATCCATGATGGCAATGGGAATTCCGGCGGCAATGGATATAACCAGCTTGTCACTATCCACCAGCGAACGGATATCAACCAGAACCTCTTGCAGAATCTGCGGTTTGACCGCAAGAATGAGGATATCGCATTTCTTCGCCAGTTCACAGTTATCGGCACTGACCTTGATTTTGTGCTCCGCATGCAAGGCATCCCGTTTCGCTTTCGCCGGTTCCGAGACAAAAATGCTTTTCGCTTCTATGAACGAAGCGGAAAGCAGGCCCTTGATCATGGCTTCTGCCATGTTGCCGCCACCGATGAATCCGAGTTTTTTATTTTTCAGCACAACGATGATCTCCTTCGAAACAAAGAAACTTTTTTAATTACCTTTTAGCCTGGGACCGAAAATAGCGGTGCCAACACGAACCAGCGTAGCACCTTCTTCTATCGCAACCTCAAAATCGTTGCTCATGCCCATGGAAAGTTCGGGCAGGGAAAGCTGTTTTTCGCATTGGTCGCGAAGTTTCCACAATCGTGAAAAATGTCTGCGGGAATTTTCAGGATCAGGGTGGTAAGGCGGAATGGTCATCAGCCCCTCAACCTGGATTCCCTTCAAACTGGAAAAAGCCATCAGCTGTTTTTCCAGCTCGCCAGGTTCCATGCCAAATTTTGCGGTTTCGCCTGCAACATTGACCTGCAACAAAACCCTCTGAACCCGATTTTCTGACTGGCATTGTCTGGCGATTTTCTCCGCCAGTTCCAGACTATCCACTGAATGAATCAAGTCAAAACGTTCATCAAGAAACTTGACCTTGTTCTTTTGCAAGTGACCGATGAAATGCCAGGAAATTCCGTCCGCCCCTATATGATCTACCTTGGGAACCGCATCCTGGATTTTATTTTCGCCGAATATCACAGCACCTGCTGTGCGGGCTTCTTCAATTTGGGCAATGTCAACCTGTTTGGAAACAGCAACCAGGCGGACGCTGTCTGGATCTCTCCCCGACTTTTGGATAGCCTGGGAAATCCGTTCCCGGACCTCAGCCAGATTTTCAGCGATCAACGGAAGCTTGCCTCAACTGGAAGGGTTCCAATTAGTAGAGAGCTTGTTTGCCCCGCTCCCCGGTACGGACCCGGACGGCCTCTTCAACCGGCAGAACAAAAATCTTTCCATCGCTCAAGTTGCCGGTCTGCACCGTCTTCACGATCATGTCCAGCACTTCCTCCACGGCTTCGGCTTCCAGAACAACGGAAATTTCCACACAGGGATGGAACTGCGGAACTTTCGAGTCGGGGGCAGATTTCAAATGGCTCATCGGTTTGCCAATGCCTTTGACATCGACCACCGATATTCCGGGCACTCCCAGTTCAAAAAGCTTTTCCCGGACCGCTTCCAACTTTTCATGCTGAATGTAACATTTGATCATTTTCATGGCGTGAAACCAATTTAGTCCAAATCAACATCATTTGCAACCACTAGGCGTGGGGCCAGCGTGCAATCGCTCTTTTTGGCGAGCAAAGATCTATCTCGGCCTAATGAGCCCATGCTATCTGCCTCCCTCGCCAGAGGGCCACTAGGCGTGGGGCCAACTGGCAATAGCTTTTGACTGCTATCAACCGTGTTCTCGGCTCAAAAAATGATTGCCCATTTCCCCAAGGCGTAGCCTTGTTGCACATTTGCCTCCCTCGTCAGGAAGTCAGGCAGGCACCAGTTCGGCGTTCTCAGTAGAAGGAAGGAGCAAACGGTGCCAGTTGTGTTTTTCCCAGTTTCTGGCTTCCTTGAAGTTCTTGTACTCCCGTTCCTTCTTTTTAAATTCAGGGTGATGGCTCTGCCAGGTTCCGTTCCTTTTGTAAGACGGGGCAAACTGGTGGCACATTTCGTGATAGACAGTGAGCTCCAGGACACACAGGGGTACAAAACCCTGCTTCAACCGTGGATGAACCCGGATGAGTTTTTTCCCCTCATCATAAGAGCCGTAACGAAATCCGCTCTTATTGTGCGATTTCACATCACGCCCCCACATGATCTTCGCCTCCACCCGATTTTTGAAATACTCCTCATTCAAGCACGCAAAAATTTTATCCAGATCCCGATCGTTGACGGTTCCCGCAACGGCCTCTTCCTGTCCTTCTTCGCTTGCTTCCTCCTGCGAGTCCTGCTCGGCAAAATGTTCGCGGATCAGGGTTTTCAGCGTCTCGGGTAATTCCTTATCCTTTGCCACCCGCCCGAGAACTTTCCGGGCCAGGTTGTCCAGCACAACCGATTCGGATTTATCAAACTCCTCAAAATAATTTTCATTGAAGACCTCGATTCGGACGGCAGGATCTCGGGGGCGCACCCGGACCTGCCCCACAAAGTCCATTCCGTTTTTCTTTATCGTGAACATCCGGGTCAACCCGGCAGATTCTCCCATGTCCATTCGGCATTTTCCAAGCGAGAGCGTTCCCATATTGAGGATTTTAACCAGAGTTTGAACGGGTACTTTGAATGAATTCATCAGGCAGGCCATAAGAAGAGTTAAGAGTTGTACAACGCGGCTAAACAAGACTGAATCTTACCGCATGGCGACAGAAAATTCCAATAATATTAGCCACTTAGAGCAATCCTAAAGCCTTTACAAAGATTTTAAAGTCCGATACTGTGTAAACCATGAATATACTGAGAATTTTTGTGGTTTTCCTGTTTGCCGTGTCGTGTTCTGCAGTGCAAGAGTCTGTGCAGGAAGTTACAGACATCAAATCCGAAGTCGACTTGTTTCTTTCCACTCAGGACCCCGAGGTGGAAACCCAGGTGCTGGAACGTTTGAAATCGGCTCACGTATCAAACGAAACTGTTAAATCCCTTTTGCGTGCACGGGTAAAAAAAGCCACAAATCCTGTCGGACTGCAGAAAAATTTACAGACCAAACATAATGGGAAGGATTACCCTTATGCCTTGTTTCTTCCGGAGTCGTTGAAGCAGGGCGAAAAGGTCCCGCTCGTTGTTGTCCTGCATGGACTGGGTGGCAGTGGAGCCAATACGATTCCGACCTGGGTCGAGCGTTTGAATAAAGAGGTTGCGGTATTATGCCCTACCTACCCGATGGGAGCCTGGTGGGCACGGCCTGCCGAGGAAATGGTACTCGCTCTCATTGACCAGATTCGCGAACAACACAATATAGATTCGAATCGGATTTTTCTTGCCGGGTTATCCAATGGTGCTATTGGCGCTTACATGATCGGCATGTTTTATCCGGACCGGTTCGCCGGGCTGATCCCCATCGCTGGAAGCATCACGCCCCGCTATATGCATTTTCTGGTAAACCTTCGCAACACGCCGATTTATATGATTCAGGGCGCACACGATCCTGTTTTCCCCATCCAGCTCAGTCGGCGGATTCAAAAAATTCTCTCCGACATGAAATACCCCGTCACCTACCGGGAACATGGAGAAAAAGGAACAGCTCACGGAGGCCATTTCCTGCCTGAATCGGAAGTGCCCGCTATGTTGGAATGGATTCGCCAGCAGAAACGCCGGAAAAATCCTGACGTGGTGCGCATGACCCGGGAAGGCAACCATCTGGGAGCGATCCACTGGGCCCGACTGGTTCGAGGACGAAACCTCGCATTGTTGGAACTGCCAGGACCGGAAAGTCCGAACCCGGTTAAGCAGGATGGCAAAATCGGCACCCTGTTCGCCACCCGCAAAGGTGATAACAGTTTCGAGGTGATGGGACAGCATGTCATCGAATATGATTTGTATTTCAACACCGAAACCGTTGACTTCGACAAACCCGTCACCATCACCACCCAAAAAATTCAGATCCATGGCAAAAAGCTGGTTCCCGGAGAAAAAAAGACCAGCTACAAAAAGAAAGTAAAAAAAGACCTCGCTGTACTCTTGTATGGATATAAAAATTTCCGCGACCTAAACCGTCTATATGATGGCCGGGTGAGTATTCTTCTTGAGACCACCCTCGTCCACTCCTCGCCGGAAGGGCAGCAGAGGCTCTCCGCATTATGAGTGATACAGCCGTTCACTTGCTTGAAAAATCCATGCATCTTCTAGGCTGGGACAGAGTGGTGGCGGCATTGGCAAACCATGCCTGTTCTCCCATCACCCAGGATCAATGCCGCCAGTTAAAACCCGAAGACGATTTTAATTCCGCGCAAACCCTGCTTGAAGAAACCGCCGAGATGGTTGCCTTGCTGGCTTCTCTGGATTCCTTTCCGATGGACCGGTTTGAAGATATTGGCCCTGTTTTTCGCAGTGCTAAAGAGCAGGAGATCATCGACCCGGGCCAATGCCTGTCTCTCATCAAACTTTTGCGCCTGTGCCGGAACCTGTGCCGGGAGAGAGATAAAAAATCCGTTTATCCCCACTTGCATGCGTGGCTGGAAAGACTCGATCCCATCAAAGAGTTTCTAGAGGAACTGGTCCGTTGTGTGGATGATGAAGGAAACATCCGAGAAAACGCCACGCCGGAACTGCGCCAGGCCATCCGCAATGCCGAGACAGCCAAAAGCAAGCTGGAAGAACGTCTGCAACGTCTCTTCAAAACAGAAAGTATCCGCGAAGCACTGCAGGATTCCTACACTACCGAGCGTGAAGAGCGCATGGTCATCCCGGTACGGGCGGAGTTCAAGTCCCGTGTAGACGGCATCGTGCATGACAGTTCCGGATCGGGGCAGACTCTGTTTATAGAGCCCGCTTCCATCGTGCCACTGAACAACCAATTGAAAATAGCCCGGCTTCAGATCGAGCAGGAAAAAATAAAAATCCTGCAATCGCTGGCTCTAAAAACCCGACAGTTCAGGGAACCGCTGGAACAAAATCTACAAACCCTGATATCTCTGGATCTCATTTTCGCCAAAGCCCGTCTGGCTAAAACCATGGCGGCGGTACACTGCCCGATGAACACCGACTCGGTCATGGAACTTAAAGAAGCCCGAAACCCGGAACTGGTTCTGGATGGAGAGGCCGTGATCCCCAATACCATTGAGTGGGACGCATCGGTCAAGGTGGTGATCATTTCCGGCCCCAATACCGGGGGCAAAACGGTGACGCTCAAAACCCTGGGTTTACTGGCCCTGATGGCCCGAGGTGGACTGCATCTTCCAGTCAAAGAAAATTCCAAGATTCCGTTTTTCCCGAAAGTTTACTCCGACATCGGTGATGATCAGAACATTCAATTGAAGTTATCGACCTTTTCCGGGCACTTGAAAAAAATCGTTCATATCCTGGATCATGTCGATGCGGGCTCCCTAGTGCTTCTGGACGAATTGGGAATTGCCACCGATCCGGAAGAAGGCGCGGCGTTGGCAGAAGCCATCCTTCTTGATCTTAAAAACAAAAATGTGATGACATTGGTCTCCACCCATTATTTTACCTTGAAGATTCTGGCGCAGACCCACGAAGGTTTTCTTAATGCATGCACTGAGTTCGATCTCGACAAGCTGAGCCCCACCTACCGCTTGATTTTTGGGGCACCGGGACAAAGTGCCGCCCTCGATACCGCCGAGCGGCTGGGCCTGCAAAAAAGTATCATCGACCATGCCCGAAACCTGTATCAGGCCAAGGAGGACCGCGCGGAAAACCTGCTGGAAGATTTGACCCGCCAGAGACTGGAATTTCACCGGGACCGGGAAAAAATAAAACAACAGAAAGAAGAAACTGAAGCCCTGGCAAGAGAGCAGAAAACCCTGACCCAGAGATTACGGGACGAAGAAAAAGATTTCCAAAAAAATAAAACCAAAAAACTGCAGGCAGAAGTACGCGCCGGTAAAGATAAAATTCGAAAAATGATTCAGGATATCAAAGGGGAAAAAGACCTGCCCAAAATCCGCAAGGTGGAAAAACAAATGCAGTCCATGAATCAAATTCCCCTGTCTGCCAAAGTGGAAAACCTCGAAGAATGGACCCTGCCGGTGGAAAACCTGAAAACCGGCGACACGGTTCTGGTTTTGAATCTGGGAACCTTCGCCACCCTTCTGGAACCTCCTGAGGGAAAGAAAAAACTACGCGTCCAAATGGGAAACATCGCAACCGTTGTCGAGGCAATGGCTCTACGCGGTAATCCGCGAAAAAAGGGAAAAAAACCTGAAAAGAAATTTTCTGTAAATATTCATGCCGAGGCAGAGGGCGGCTCCGTGTCCTCCTGTGATTTGAGAGGCATGAACTCGGAAGAAGCGGAAGCGGCTATGGAAGCTTTCATCAGCCGTGCCATTGTGCAAAAAGCCCAGAGAGTACATATCATTCATGGCCACGGCATGGGAACGATCAAGACTCTGGTGCGTAATTATCTGGAGAAGGCCGGACTCTGCAAGCAGTTCACACCGGGTTCCCGCCACGAAGGCGGCGATGGCGTCACTGTTGTTGAATTTTAAAATATAAGCTCACCTATCTTTTTTTCCAATTTCGGCACCAGCTGTTTTTCAAACCACGGGTTTTTCTTAAGCCAGATATTATTACGTGGTGAAGGGTGCGGCAAAACAAAGTAATCGGGCAGATAAGCTTTCCAGTCTTTCACCGTTTCTGTCAGCGTCGCTTTCTTTCTGGATTGTAAAAACCAAGCCTGAGCATATTGGCCTATTAGAAGTGTAATCTGCCTTTTAGGCAGTTTATCAAGAATTGATGACATCCATTTTTCCGCGCATTCTGGACGGGGAGGCAAATCGCCTGACTTGCCCTTTCCGGGATAGCAGAATCCCATTGGCACGATTGAAAAATATTTCGTGTTGTAGAATTGTTCTTTAGATACCTTCATCCATTCGCGTAACCTGTCGCCACTGGCATCGTTCCAGGGAATACCGGACTCATGCACTTTGATCCCTGGAGCCTGACCAACGATGAGTATTTTTGATCTCGCGGAAAATGAGAACACAGGTTTTGGCGGAAACGGAAGGTCCACCTCACAAAGAGTGCAGGCTTTAATATTTCTTTTCAACTCGGGAGCGGAGAACTTTGGTTGGCTACTGGGCATGGTGATGAATTCTAACTGCATTGCTACCGGGAAAACAAGGGCACCCTGGATAAACTCCAGGGCACCCCATTCCTTTTGGATCAACTCGTTATGATCTTTGCCATTTCCTCGCGAAGAACTTTCTGGGCAGTGGCCTGATCTATCATTGATTGCCAATGCGTTCCCATAGCTTTCACGATGGCGTCCGATTTCTTGTCGATTTTCTCGCCAAAGGTTTTCCTGATTTTCTCTTTAAGCGAGTCCACTTGAACTTCCATTATTGCCTGGGAAAAAGCCTTCGTTCCCATTTTTGCCGACATCTCCACCGGGCAACATAGTTCGTTTATGGATTTTTCAAAAGGACAACACTCTTTTTCCGTACTGCAGTCTTGTTGGGTACTTTCACAACTGGGCATTATAAATCTCCTGACCCTCAATGGTTAAAATGAGGAAACCTCGAAATAGGTTTCCAATGTTAAAAGCAGGACGAGACGTCTCCCCTCCCTGAAAATACCAACTAGTTGGTATGTAATTTCTCCAAAAAAATATTATTTCTTATAAAGCATTCTCAAATGTTCTCTGAATTGGCTGAGGGCACGCTCAACGACTTTTTTATCTTTTTTTGCTCTGGCAAGAACCATTGCCCCCTGAAAGCTTGCCAGAAAATATTCCGCCACCTCCCTGGGTTTGAATGAACCTTTCGGAGCATACTTATCTTTAGCCTGGGTCAAATCTTCTTCAAGCGTTTGAATAAAGCCATTAAAACTCGTTGCGCAGATTTTTCTGATCTCCGGGTGAGTTTCGGAAAGCTCCTGGGAAAAAATACCCATGATACACCCCTTGAAATCTGTTTTTTTCGAGCTCTCTATAATCATATCCAGAAGGCCGTGAACTCGCTTCAGAGGGTCCGTCTCGTCCTTAAGCCCCTCACAACATTGTTTCCCTCTGGCAGAAAAGCGTTGAGCCATTTCTTTGCCCATCTCCTCCTTATCTTTAAAATAATAGAAAAAGCTTCCTTTAGTGACTCCGGCATTCTCGCAGATTTCGTCAACCGTTGTCGCGACATAGCCTTTATCCAACATCAAGCATTGGGCGGAATCCAGAATTTTTTCTTTTTTATCTACTTTATCCACAATGGAAACCTAGAGAATTAAAATACCAACCAGTTGGTATGTTAGCCTGCCTCTTTAAGTCTGTCAAGGAAAATCCTGAATTTTTCGCTATCCTGGCTGGCTTACAAGTTTTGGGAATCTCATTGAAATGTTAAAATAGCCGAAGAACATACTTAAATTCTGGGAGACAGGCAAATGCTTAAGAATATATATAGAGGTTTTATTCTGGTTGGAGTTCTGACTTTTGCAGGACCAAGTTGGGGAGAATCAGTTTCCACTGTCACTTTAAGGGGGAAGCCGCTGACACTGGTGGGAGAACAAGTACGGCTTGGGCAAACACTACCGATTGCCCACCTCCCTGACCTGGGATTGAACATGGTTGCCCTGAAATCATTCAAAGGCAAGGTAACAATACTGAGTGTCGTTCCCTCTCTGGATACTCCCACCTGCGACAAGCAAACCCACATACTCAGCGAAGAAAACAAGGGGCTCGATCAAACCGCAAAACTGGTGACAATCAGCCGGGACCTGCCCTTTGCACAAAAACGTTTCGCAAAAAAAGCAAACATCCACAACATCCTGTTCCTATCAGACTATCGGGATGCTGAGTTCGGGAAATCAACGGGGCTTTTGATTGAGGAAAGCAGGCTACTGGCTCGCGCCATCATTGTGCTCGACCGTGAAGGGGTCATCCGCTACTTGGAAGTGGTTCCAGAACTGGCACAACTACCTGACATGGAAAAGGCCTTCCACTCGGCGTGGGGCCTAATAAGCAACCGGTCAGCGACCGGGGGCAGTGAGCAATAGCTTTATCTCGCCTACAACAGTGCCTTCTACTGATGGGCCGTTGTATTTTGAGTCCAGCGTCACGCTGGCCTGCGGAGGTTCTCCGCTGAGTTTTCCCGGTCTCTAACGAATTGAAGGGCGTGTAAAGCGTCGGTCTTCCCGCTTCTGTCGCTTTTTGAAATAAGTTTCGTAATCGCGACAACCGTTCTTCAACTCGGACATCGGGCTCACCCCAAATGACCTTAAAAGATCCAGAATTTCTTTGCGCTTGAGCTTCATTTCTCACCTGTCAAAAGGAGACTCTTCTCTATCCCCCATCGACAAGAAATACCCAAAACTTAACCCCTTAGCAGGGGAGGCAATGGGGCGGTGATACCCCTTGAAGAACATGAGGGGACACCACGAGCTCCGCGACCACCAAAGGCGTAGCTGCTAGCGCAAGGGTAACTGGGCAGGGGCTTGTTGAGCCGAGACGACTCTTTGCTCGCAGGAGAGAGCTATTGCATCGTTCTCACCGGGCATGGCCCGGTTAGTGGAATACTTTGACCAGTTGGCTGAAGGTAGATTTGGATTTCTTGAGTTTATCTTCATTGCCCAGGGCACAGACATGGCCTTCATCCCTGATTTTTTCAAACAGGGGAGCATAACCCTTTAAATCGCCAAGCTGGGTGGACAACAGTTCTTCACGAAGTTTCTGTTTCATTTCATGGGTGCGTCCGGTGAGATGATCAATCATCGATGCCTTGCCTTTAAGGTCCGGGGTTAAAGGTGGGTCCATTTTGCCGACACAGCCGATGATGATTTTGGTCAGTTCTTCAGAGGGCAGTTCCAGGTGATTCAGGAAGTCCGCAATCTCATCATAAACGGCCAACGTTTCGGCAAGGTTAGGGTCCCGATAGGAGAGCAGATTGTAATCGCCAGTGAAAAAATCGAACGAATTACCACTGCCATATGCACCGCCATGAACACGTACCCTGTCCCATAAAAATCCGGTTCTAAGCAGAGCTTTGAGCACCTCAAACTGCCCGGAATATTTAAATCCCAATTCGTACAGGTTGGCTCCTTTGCCAACATGTTGAACATTACTGGCAGTTAAAAATCCCTCATTCAGAGGCGTCGCTTTCAGGTTCCATTCCTCAACCTTCCAGTCCTTATCGGAAAGGGTGCCCACCGTTCCAGCAATCCTTTTTTCTATCTTGCGATAATCCTTTTGCGTTGCGGTAATATTGAAGAAGACATTCTTTCGGGTAAACACCCGTTCCGCGACCTGTCGGAACTGACTTGCAACCTCACCCGGATCTTTATTCACACGCTCCAGCAATTGTTCCAGAAACCGGTAATACGTGATCCCATCCGTAAGTTCGTCAAACTGTCCGAGTCGGGACTGGTAGGACTGGAGCCTGGCCATCACATAATGATTTCCATGCGGGACAATCGAATCTTCCATGTCGGACTTGGCACTGCGAATCATTTCAACCAGCCGCTTGTGATCATCAAAACTGTACTCGCCGAGCAGTTCATCAAAAATATCAAACAGGTTGTCCACTTTTTCCATCAACGCCTTGCCACTGAAAAAAATATAAGAGAGGACTTGATGACGGTCTTGAACAGTCGCTGATGAAAAATGGGAAGTGCGGATTCCGCCAGTATGCATGCCGATCAACTTTGAAATTTCCGCGTAGCTGTGCTTCTCGGTACCCATCCCCAGCACCAGAGTGCCCAGCAAAGGGATGTAGGGAACCATTTCAACCGGCACCGAATGCGTGTTGAATCCTATCTGGGTATAAGCGATATCATTGGTAAAAAGATCGTGGAACAATACTTTTGTATCACCTTGATTTTTTATTTCCAGGGGATAGCTTTCTATTTCTTTGGGAACATCCTGAATTTCCAGTGAGGGAAGCGTGGCAAGCGCCTCCGGGGAGTCCGGGGCCAATTGCAGTTCCTGCAGTTTTTGCGTTTCCGCAATCAGGTTGTCAATCTCATCGGCAGGCAGTTTCTCTTTAACCGTTTTCAAAATTTTCCTTTCCCGAGCTTCCAATTTCTTGCCAAGACCCGGTTTGGGAACTGCCAACAGAATACTGCGATGGTTATTTTCAATCAGGTAATCGCGAATTAAATTCTCAAAATATCCTGCATGCATACGTTTTTTGATTTTCCGCATTACCTTCTCAAACCTGAGATGGGTAAAAGGATTTTTATCGTATAGCCAGGATCCCAAAGCCTGAATGTTATAAACAATGCCTTTGGGGAACCCGCCAAAATTGGCCTCCCGAAGCCTGAAGTCTATAGAATTGACCGCCGAGCGGACCATATCCTCCTCTATTCCATTTTCCGCCAGATCACGGAGGGTCGAATCTATGAGTGCCAGAATTTTATTTTCATGTTCGGGCTCCGTTCCTTTCAAACCCACGGCAAATATCGTGTCCGCGCGATTGTCATCGAATCCTCCACCAATGACTTCGCTGCCAAGCTCCGAGGTGATAAGAGCTTTTCTTAAAGGAGACGCGGAAGACCCCAGCAGGAGATGGCTCAGTATGCTGAATCCGAGACAATGTTCATGGTTGATGGCCTTATCCAGCTTGTAGCCCAGCAGAACATAAGTCTTCTTCTCCAGCGACTCATGGCTGGAAATCGGGTAGGTCAGGCTTTTTCTTTTCGGTTTCCTGAAAGACCTCTGATGAGCAATGGAAGTGTTGATATCTATACGCCCGAAATCCTGCAAATATTTTTCCTGCAAAAATTCGAGGTAGCTTTGGGTGTCGCCATCTCCATACAAAAACAACCTGCTGTTGGAGGGGTGGTAATGCTTTTCATGAAAACCCTTGAAGTCCGCATACGTCAAGTCGGGAATAGACTTAGGGTCTCCTCCCGACTCATACCCGTATGGGGTAGAAGGAAAAAGGGAATGAGCCAACTGGCGGTCGATACAACTTTCCGGATTGGAGAACTCGCCTTTCATCTCATTCAACACCACGCCTTTATAAACAATTTTATCTTCCGGGCTGTTCAGTTCATAATGCCAGCCTTCCTGCTTGAAGGTTTCCTCTGAAATATTGGGATAAAAAACCGCATCCAGATAAACATTCATGAGGTTGAAAAAATCTTTCCGGTTCCTGCTGGCAACGGGATACATGGTCTTATCAGGAAAAGTCATCGCATTGAGAAAAGTCTGCAAACTGCCTTTCATGAGCTCCACAAAGGGTTCCTTGACCGGAAAATTTTTCGAGCCACATAACACACTGTGCTCAAGAATATGGGCTATGCCGGTATCGTTTTCAGGCGGCGTCCTGAACGTAGCGCTGAACACCTTGTTGTCATCATCGTTTTCAAGAACCAGTAATTCAGCACCTGTATCGTGTTTAAAAAAAAGACCGAGAGATTTAAGTTCGGCAATCTCCTCCTTTTGGGTCAACTTGAATCCGCTATAACTTTTATTGAGCTCAAATCCCATAAAATTTCCACTCCAATTCAAAATGATTCTCGTTGCCAGCATAACGCTGGACCCAACTAGCAATATCTTTATTTTGCGGGCAAACGTTTACTCGGCCCAACGAGCTATTGCAGTTTACCCCTGCGGGGCACGAAAGCTTGGGAAAAATATCACGGCCACCGGCGGCTCGCCGGCGCCTAGTGGTATTAGATGCCGGCAATCCAAAAACGGAGCATATCCCTGTTATTTGGCCTTGATGTCCAGTCCAATAGGGCAATGGTCCGAACCCATGACATCGGGTCGGATGAAAGAGTCTTTCACCTTTGCCATGAGCTTTTCCGTAATGAAAAAATAATCAATGCGCCAACCAATATTTTTGGCCCGCACATTAAACCGGTAGCTCCACCAGGTATATTGATCCGGCTCCGGGTGAAACGCCCTGAAGCTGTCGACATACCCATGCGAGACAAATTTATCGACCCAAGCCCTCTCTTCCGGCAAAAACCCCGAGTTTTTCGCGTTGGCTTTTGGGTTTTTCAGGTCAATGGCCTTATGGGCGGTGTTCACATCTCCGGTAATCACCAGCTCTTTACCTTCTGCCCGTAATTGCTCGCAATGATCCAGAAACGCGTCATAAAACGCCATTTTGTATTCCAGTCTCTCCTCACCACTGGTACCGTTGGGGAAATAGACATTTAAAAGGTCGAAATCTTTAAACTCGACTCTAATAACGCGTCCTTCCACATCAAACCGGTCAATGCCCATTCCCAAATGAACCGCTTTCGGTTTCTTTTTCGTAAAAACAGCCACGCCACTGTATCCCTTGCGCTGCGCCGGGTTCCAAGCCGCATGGTAACCGTCTGGATTCCGTATGGACTCATCAAGGTCCTCGGTTCGTGCTTTCACCTCCTGCAAACACACCACATCCGGAGCCTCGGAATTCAACCAGTCAAAAAATCCCTTTTTGACAGCGGCACGTAGTCCATTAACATTCCAACTTAAAATTCGCATGAACCCCTTTTTTTATCAGGATAGATCAGAGTGGAGAGGATAACCAAAAACCTTATAAGGTTCAAGGGCCAACTCCTTTTGAAAAACTCGTGTGCGGGAATAATTTTCAGAAGCGGAACGGATCATTTGTTATAATTATTAATAATGAATCGGCATTTCATTCAAATCCTGTCGAAGTCTTCCCCCTAATAACAACTCCTCTGTTTAAAATGCTTAAAAAGAAGAAAGGAATTTTCCTGGCCCTGGCAAACCCTTTTTTAGCAAGCCAGCTGGGTCTTGCCCAAATTGGAGAAACCCGGTTACACATCTCTGGTGTGTGAAATCTGCCGGTTCCACCCTGAACTCAGTTGGGAGTGTGTTACGAGAAAAACGGTTCGCTAAATCAGGATGACTTTCTATTAAATTTAATGTTCATAGCGAAAATCTCGGCAATTGACTCTCCTGGGATCACAGATTTGCAGGGAATCGCTTTTTCTCACCCTAAAGACTGCTCACCATGGCTTACAATTTACACTCTAGAACTTTTCTTTATACCTCTGGATTTTTAATTCCCATCGTTTGCTTGACCCTGCTTGGGGCGCTGATGAGGGTGACCGGGATAAACTGGCCCATTGTAAGCGACCCCGCAGGCATGCTGATGATGCATTTCCCCGCTTCATGGGATTCGCTTTTATTCGAATACCGCGATACCAACCAGCGCCCCCTTTATATCTTTCTCGCAAAATTCTCCATGTGGTTGTTTGGCGAAAATGAAATTGCTTTTCGCCTGCCGGGTTTCCTGGCCGGTGTACTGGCCCTACCGCTTGCCTACAGGGTAGGCCTGATGGTAACGGAGTCTCGATCATGCGCCTTCCTAGGTTCCCTGTTACTAGCGCTGTCCTCTCCCCATTTATTGCATTCCCGGTTCACGCGGGGATACTCTTTAACCGTGTTTCTGGCTCTGGCTCTGGTTTTCCTGGCTTATAAACTTCTAGACAAAAACAACACCCGATTATGGGCCTCCCTGTTTGTGCTGGCAGGGTTCAGCATGATTCTCATCGTTCCCTCAAACATTCACTTTCTAGCCTCCATAGGAATATTTTATTTTATTGTCTTGTTTCTTAAGTATAAAAAGCAGGGGGGCGCACCCTTAAAAAAAAGTTTATTCTCGGACCTTTTGCCCTTGCTGACCGTTTTTGGTGCCGCAGGTGCCTACCTGTTAAGTATTTATGCTGATTTACAAAGAGCCGTGGTGGGGAGTAAAAATCAATACAAATTATTTTATAATATTGATGACTTAAGCATTAGTTGGGAACGATTTTTAGATGTTCTTATTTCGATGGTATCGCCCTGGGGGCTCTGGTTGTATTTATTTTTAATTTTTGCCTTGCTGCGCTTAATCAAAACCAAAGGATTTCTCCTGGTTGCAGTTCTTTTCATCGTCCCCATTTTGTTGGTTTCACTTTCAGGTCTATTGGGTCCACCAAGGGTGTATGTCTACTGGCTCCCCTTTGTCCTGACCCTGGTTGCCTTTGGGGTCACCGAGACTTTTAATTTGATTAAAAACAAATATTCCAGCCAGCTGAGTTATTCACTGTCCGCCGTTTTTCTGGTGGCTATTGTTATCAATCCGGTGATGACTTATTCAGAGAATCTTTCATCCGTTGGCTCACCATCCGGAACCACCTTCGAGGAGGCTAAAGATGCGGCCGGTTTTGTCAAGAACAGCATGTCAGATCACGATCTTATCGTTATTCCATACTCTGACAGAGTGTTGAGATACTACCTTGAGGAACAGGTCGGCAAAAATATGCTTAATATCATTCAAAGCGGCCGCATGGGGAGGCTTATCTTTCTGGGTCCTTCTGACATACCGCCGCATGAATTTCCGGATGTGGGTTATCCGATATCCAATACAGACTTCCTGAAAAACCTATCCTTTAAAACAATAAAGGTATTTGGGGATTTGCGTTTGTATGAGCTGGAACTGAACATCATAAAACTTTCCCCGCCGGGTCCGGACCTGGATTATGAAAACCATATTAAATTCCACCATGATGAAACGGTTAAATTAAAACCTGCCGAGCAACCCAGATTAGTTGGCAAGCGGTCACTCGCCGTCGAACAGACAGGGAAGGAAACAAAGTTCTATTCCCGCGAAGTGACGGTATTGGAAAATGAAAAGGAAGGGGCTTTCTTATTGTTGAATTTCGCCAAAGAATACGATAGCGGATCAGAGGGCACCCTGTTCTTTGACAAGGGCAATACCCCTCTGGGAGTTCTGGAATTGAATGGGTTCTACGGCACATTTATATCAACACCATCGAAATTGATTTGGAAACGTTTGGACCTGTATAAAAACTTCCTCGTCCAGCCCGACGAATATGAAAACAATGAAGTGAAATATATTTGGGAAATCAGGTTTGCGATAATTCCTGTACCACTAGGAGAATCCATGTTTGCGGAAGGGTTCCGCACTCGAAAACCTCTGACATATTTAGACGGGTGGCAGTTGTTTCTCTTACAGGATAAAGCAGCTTCAAACCCATAGACCGAGGATCACCAAAAACCTCATGAGGTTCAAGTTTTCCCAATATTGATAAAAACTTGACATAACTGTAACATTTTTAAAGGTTTTCATAGGTACAATGTAGTTATATTTGGTACACTGTAATTACAGCAGTTACATTTAATTTTTGGAAGGGCTAATTTTTCAGGATTCTTTCCCGATATCGAAGTTATCTACTTTCATCCAGTATTCAACCAAAGGGGTTCGAAACATGAACGATACAATTTTAATTATTTTATTGGTATTGATGGCCGCTACTTTCTTAAAGTTGGTTGTCGGAGCCATTCGCGGTAAAAAAGCAGAAAAGGTAAAGCAAGAAAGTTAAATCCACTGCCCAACCGATTCACAAATCTTTTCCCGAAGAACGCCTCCTGCTCGTTCTGTCAACACTCGCCTCCCCCCTTTCGCAAGCTTCTATATTTTCAATAATTTGGACACAATCCGTGGTTTTTCCCGGAAAAATAGGGTATCCTCAACCATCGCTTAATTTGTTTTAATGTTTAACATCATTAGCAGGTCATTTTGGAGGAGGATGGATATGTCGATTAACAGGGCTATGGGATGGTTGGTGGTGTCGTTAGCTTTTTTTGTTGGGGCTCCACTCTCCATGGCGGCTGATGTTGCGGATACAAAAGCCTGTGATGAAATAACCCAGGAAGTTCGGAAGGGGCGCCCCGGTGTTGACCCGGTAAAAGTTGTTGATGGCACAGGCCCCATGGAAGAAATGTCGAGGTCAGGGTTGTTCTCGTCTGCGGCAAAACCAACGGGAAAGCTTTCAAAAGAAGACGAACGAAACCTTTGTCTCGCTCTGACCCCAATTTCAGACCCCGAAAGCCGGTACAAACATAAGGACCACAGCATGTATTACTGTACCCTGATCCTGAACCGGGACAGTCAGTCGTTTTGCTATGGGGTGATTCTGGGCGATCCCAAAAAATGCGACAATATTGTAAGTAAGGAACTTGAAAAAGAGTGCCTTGTAAAATCCAAATAGCATTTTAAGAAAACCTGAACATTTAAAAGGCGGCCTATCGGCCGCCTTTATTTTTTGGTTCTAACAAAACCTCCGCGTTCTCTCTTTTTCGATTCAAGCCTCGTTAGGCCTTAACAGCTCATCGATTTTCCGTTTAAACTTTTCAACATTAATGGGTTTCACAATATAATCCCGGACCCCAGCCTGGATGGCTTCCTGCACCTTTTGATGGTCTTTCTCCACCGTGATCATCAGGAATGGAATATCCTGCCATAACTCCTCTTCCCGGAGGGCTTTAAAAAGATTCAGTCCATTCATATTCGGCATATGCCAATCCGCAATCACCAAGTCAACCTTTTCCTTTTTTAAATGCTCCAGAGCCGAGTTTCCGTCTGCAACTTCTGTTGTATTTTTAAACCCCATCATTCTAAGATGATAAGTCACCAGCTTTGCGGAAGCAGAATCATCTTCAACCACCAGTATTTTTGTGAAGGGATTCATTTATTCTTTACTCAGGAACAATTAAAATAATCAGGATTGACCATCATCAATGATTTATTATAGCATCGGAAACCCGAAAACCTAACTTATGTCCGAACCGGTTCATTTCAGCCTGTTTATTACGGAAAAATAAATGCCATCCCCGGAACTGGAAATTCAAGACCTGACAGTTTCTTTTTCCACTCCCAGGGGAAAGCTGATCGCCGTCAATGGTATCAGTTTTCATTTAAACCCGGGAGAAACCCTGGCTCTCGTAGGAGAATCTGGTTGTGGCAAAACCGTCAGTGCCCTTTCTATTCTCCGCCTTTTGCCGGAGCCACCTGCCCAAATTTTGAGTGGGAAAATTCTTTTTGATGGTCAGGACCTGTTATCCCTGCGTGCGAAAGCGTTGCAGAACCTGCGCGGTCACTCCATCTCCATGATTTTCCAGGATCCCATGACCTCTCTCAACCCGGTCTTGACGGTAGGAGAACAAATTGCCGAAACGCTTCTGCGCCATACAACCATGAATCGGCGAGAAGCCCTGCAAAAGTCAGCCGACCTGTTGAATCGTGTAGAACTCCCCTCGCCGAAAGAAAAGCTGCAATACTACCCCCATCAACTGAGCGGAGGAATGCGGCAAAGAGTCATGATTGCCATGGCCCTGGCCTGCGCTCCCAGAGTCCTCATTGCCGATGAACCCACTACCGCTCTCGATGTTCTCATTCAAGCCCAGATTCTCGAACTCCTGGAAAGTTTAAAAAAAGAAATGTCCATCCTCATCATCACCCACGACCTGGGAGTGGTCGCGGAAACGGCCCAAAGAGTGCTGGTCATGTATGCGGGGGAAATCGTGGAATCCGGCCCAGCCAAGGCCCTGCTAAATGATCCCTTTCACCCCTACACCAAGGGTCTCATTGCTTCTATTCCCAAATTAGGTGGCAAAAAAAAATCAGGTGCAAGACTGGAAGAAATATCAGGCAACGTACCCAGTCTGGACCAGCGCCCATCAGGATGCCCATTTCATCCCCGTTGCTCCTGGGCTATGGAAACATGCAAAACCCAGAACCCTCAACTACGCAAGGTAGAATCCCAGCGACAAGTCAGTTGCCATCTGGAGCCAGGATCATTATGAATGGTGAAAAACTGCTGGTAGTTCGGGACCTCAAGAAACATTTTCTGCCCAAAAAGAAATTTTTAGAAACCTCGCCTGCGCCCATTCGCGCGGTAGATGGAATTTCCTTTACCCTTCATGAGGGGGAAACGTTAGCTCTTGTTGGAGAGAGCGGATGTGGTAAGTCTACTGCGGCCCGAACCTTGCTCCGCCTGATTGAGCCCACTTCAGGACAGGTGATCTTTTGCGGAACAGACCTGTCTGGTCTCAAAGAAACTGAGATGAGACACCTTAGGAAGGAAATGCAGATTATATTCCAGGACCCCTATTCCGCCGTCAATCCGGCAAGACACATCGGCCATATTCTGCAAGAGCCTTTTGAAATTCACGGTTTTCGCGACAAGAAAGAGAATGCCGAAAAAGCAAAACAACTTTTAGAGCAGGTGGGCCTGCCGCTCGATCATTTCAACCGATATCCCCATGAGTTGAGTGGAGGCCAGCTACAGCGCGTGGGCATTGCCCGGGCCATCGCTTTGAAGCCAAAGCTGATCGTGGCCGATGAACCGGTATCGGCTTTGGATGTTTCCATACAGGCTCAGGTCATCAACCTTTTGTTGGACTTGAAAGAAAAGCTGGATATCTCCTACCTGTTCATCTCTCATGATTTAGGGGTGGTAGAATATTTTTGCGACCGGGTCGCGGTGATGTATCTCGGAAAAATCGTTGAGATTGCTGACAGCGAACAAATTTATAATTCGCCCCAGCACCCCTACACCATTGCTCTACTGGACGCAATTCCCCGTCTGGAGTCGGGACGGACCAAAAGCAAGGCCCCTATAAAGGGAGATATTCCAAATCCCGCTAACCCACCAAAAGGTTGCGCCTTTCACAGCCGTTGCCCCATCAAGGAAAAACAATGCGAAGAAAAAATACCCGCGCTTAAAGAAGTCGCTCCCGGCCATCATGCCGCGTGTTTTTTAAAGCATTGACTTATTCTTTAACTGGAACCGAGCCTTCAGTTCCTTGAAGCGTCTGCCGTTTCCCGGATGTCAGGGACAGGCGAGGCATGATGCATGATCATCTTCCAAGTATCGTCTTCAAGGTGAAACAGGTTGGTGGCAAAAACCTGGGAGGCCAGCACTCCACCTTCAGCGATGGTATAAAGCTTCTCGGTGCAGGAAACCCAGGCCAGATCTTCCGAAGCCATGACCTGCACATCAGAAATCTGAATCTCCATATTTCCTGAATTTTTAAAAATACCTGCCCAGCTATTCAGAATCGCTTCGAACCCTTTAAGAGGGGACCAGCCAGGGTGGACACAGGTGGCCTGCTCATCGTATCCCCAGACCCGCTTCATCGCCTCAATATCTCTTTTATTAAAAGCTTCATAAAACTGTTCATTGGCAGACCGAGCTTTACCTTCATTTATCATTGAAGCATTCCTTACAGACTATTGCGTTAAAAGATATTCCACCGCTTTGAACGTTTCGGGTGATTGCCAGTCTTTGGCACCATCCACACGAGCGGCAACCCTGCCCTGCTTATCGATCACATAGGTAAACGGAATGGTAAAAGACGGGTAAAGTTTTTCGGCAACCCCTTCGCTATCCAGTAAAACCGGAAAAGACAATTTATGTTTATCGACAAATTCCTGAACTTTGGAAGAACCCTCTTTATCGAGGCTGACTGCGAGAACGGTCAGCCCCTGCGAGCGGAAGCGGCGGTACAGGGTTTCGAAACTTGGCATTTCCTCAACGCAGGGAGCGCACCAGGTCGCCCAGAAATTAACAACGATTACTTTCCCGGCATGGTCATCAAGCCCTTCAAGATTGCCCTTGAGATTTCTTAAAGTAAACCGTGGAGCCAGATAGCCTGCTTCCGGCTTAAACTGGTTCAAGTTTATTTCCTGCTGTGGATTTCCGGTTTTTTGAAAGCGGATTGCAAGGAGAATCAGGGCCACAAGGATTAACAGGCCCAGCAGTCCGTCCTTAAGCCGAATAAAGCTTTTCCTTTTTAAGGCGGTCAATTTCATCTTTCAAGTTTTCTTGCCGCACCCGCACCCCCATCAACAGGAAATAAAGCAGGGTGAAAGCACAGAGAGATACACCCAGCGTTGCCAGCATGGTTGGGTCCATTCCCTTGCCAATCCCTTCGTTAGTGATGACCTTGGGTTGGGGATGGAATGTCCTCCACCAGAGCACGGAAAAATGGATGAAGGGAATATTCAGAAACCCGACAATGCCAAGTACCGCGGCATAACGGGCCCGCATGGAACCAGCATCGCTTTGCGTGCGAAGCATGAGGTAGGCCACATATATGATCCAGAGTATCAGAGTAGAGGTGAGACGCGCGTCCCACACCCACCAGGCGCCCCAGATAGGCCTTGCCCAGATCGGCCCGGTTACCAGCACCAGGGAACAGAAGATCACCCCGATCTCCGCCGAGGCCTGGGCATAAATGTCCCACTCCCGCTCTTTCTTCCAAAGAAAAAGAATGGAACAGATAAAAACTACAAAGAAAGCAAAAAATGATAGCCAGGCGGAAGGCACATGAAAATACATGATCCGCTGGATCACACCTTCGGTCCGTTCGGTGGGGACATAGATAAAGATCGCAATCATCGCCGCAAGAAATGCCAGGCCAGTCAACCAGACCAGAATATTGCCTTCTTCCTGATTTTCTTCTACCGCATCAGGGTTCATCATCATCCTTTTCTACTCAGGGCTTCTTTCAGCAGTTCCAGATCTTTTTCAAGTGCGCGGCTACGTTGTTTGATCGTGTACACATAATAAATAATGCCGCTCCATACAACCGCATTGGCCGCAAATAAAAACCCCAGGTTATCCATTCCGTCACTCCTCCAGAATATGGTCGATCGTCATAATGGAGACACCAATATAAATGATATCGAAGGAAGCCGTCAAACCAATCCAGTTCATCATTTCTGACAAGGGTTCCCCATTCAGAATCTGCCCGGTCATTCGAACCACTGCGATGATAACGGGTATCAGCAGGGGATAGAGCAAAATGGGCAACATGATTTCCCGAGTTTTGAGGTTTGATGCCAATGAAGACAACAGGGTTCCCAGTGCACAAAAGCCCAGGGTCCCCAGAAATATAATAAGTAAAAGCGGGAGCAAGTGCTCCAAAATATCGATATTAAAAAAAATCATGAACAACGGCAGAATGAACAATTCCATAATAGATAAAAAAATGAAGTTGCTGATCAATTTCCCGAAGTAAATAGCCGTTCGGTCAGCAGGCATCAGCATCAACCCCATGAGACATCCATTCTCCTGTTCAAGCATGAAAGAACGATTCAGGCCTATGGTTCCGGAAAATAAAAATGCTACCCACAAAACGCCAGGCCCCACTTCACTGGCCTTGACGACACTCAGGTTCACGGAAAAAATAAATATCAAAATCACCAGCAATGCGAAGATAAACATCGCACTGAAAAGCTCCCGTGTCTTGAGCTCCGTCACGAAATCCTTCCAAACAATCGCCAAAATTTGATTCAAAAAAAGATTCATGAATTCAGCCGGCGAAGTGCCGGTAACTGTGAGCAATACTCCATTTGGCTGACAAAGAGTTATCTCAGCCTAAAGGACTCTTACTATCTACCTCCCCTGCCAAGGGGTGACGAAGGCCCATGGTGAACTGATTATTACGAACCGCATCAAAATACATCGTCTCAAAGTTTTCCTTGTTGACCTCTTTTATGTCTGTAAAAAAAGCGAACCGGCCCATCACCTGCAAAGCCACCTTGTCACACATTTCCAGTCCACAAGAAACATCATGTGTGGTCATCAATATGGTTCTCTTTTTGTTATGTAAATTTTGTAGTTGCTCCTTGAGTACGTTGGAAGCGTGGATGTCCAGGCCAGTGAACGGCTCGTCCAGAAATAATATGGACGGCTCGTGCAGAATAGCCCGGGCGATGGACAGCCTCTGCACCATTCCCCGGGAAAAGGTTCTCACCCGGTCATGCCTGCGTGGTGCCAGCCCCACATCTTCAAGGCTCGCTAAAGCTGACTCATCGGGATGTTCCAATCCATACATCTTGCCGAAAAAAATCAGGTTTTCCATCGGCGTTAAATCCGCATACAAGGCGGTCGAATGGGAAATGACCCCGATCTCGCGCCGCATTTCGGATCGGCCTTCTTCTACTTCATAACCGGCAACCCTGGCCGTTCCCGATGAAGGCCGGGTTAATCCAGTAAGAATTTTGATCAGGGTGGTCTTGCCTGCTCCATTCGGACCAAACACCGATAAAAATTCTCCGCGCTTCAATTCAAAGCTGATACCATCCACCGCCTTAAGGACACCGAACTCTTTGCGCAAGTGGCGAACTTCAATAGCGGAATTGGAGGAATCGGGTTTGGGGTGGTCTACCATTTTCAATTGGGTCCAAAAACCTGCAGAGCAATCGTGCCAGGCTCAATGGGACTTCACGGGGTTTGTTTTTTTTCTGCGTTCCTTCTCCAGTTGGTCCAGACTCTCCATGATCTCCGTCGCCTCGGCTTCCAGCCTGTGGCGAAGTTCCTTGTAATCGGGCTCGGAGATTTTGTCCGAGCTGAAATCGAATTCCAGCTCTTTAATGGAAATCAGCGTTTCTTCTTTACGCACCAAGAGATGGCCGTACTTATCACTGATCGGGTCCACCGCTTCCACCAGCTTTTTGAGTTTTAATTTACCAAAAAGCGGAATTCCCACTACCAGCAGGATCGCAGTGATCAGAATCAATTCTAAGAAGTGAATGAATCCCATTCTTATAACTCGATCCCATCTAGTTCATCTTTTAATCGTTTGGAATATTTTTCAGGAATTTCAGGCTCTGGAACTTCTATGGAATCACCACCGTCTTTTTTCCCCACCCAGGCGAGCAGAACTTTACGAACCCCAAAACCCCCTGCAATTAAGGCTACAAACGGGGTCACCCATGCCGTCAGGTTGAATCCAAATTTGGTAGGAGCGGACAACACGGTTTCTCCATATTCATCCACCTGCATTTTTATGATTTGCTCTATGGTGAGACCTGAGTCCAGCATTTTTGAAAATTTGGCACGGGTTTTATCAGAAGTGGCACAGGTGCAATTTATAAGAACTTTTCCACACTTGTCATCACATTTGCACATCAACGCGTTTTCGAGATCCTGTAAAAGAGCCCCGGCACTGACAACAGACACCTGGCCTATCGAAATCCAAACCAATACAAACAGCCCCATTAATATTTTTGAAGTCTGCATCCGGTTACTCCTGTGCCGGGGAAGGAAACAACTGTTCCTGCTTACGGATTCTATCCAGACGGCGGCGTTGCTCCAGCCGATCCGGCCACATGGAAACCATCGATCCTAAAGCAATGATCCATCCACCCGTCCACATCCAACTGACCATCGGGTTCACATACACCTTTATCGTTGCCGACTCGTCTTCCCGAAAATCCGCAAGGATCATATACAAATCCTCTTTCCAGGTTGACAGGACATCCACTTCCGAGACCGGTTGGTTCTGCCCTTTATAAAACTCTTTTTCAGGATGGCCCGTCCAATATCGTTTGCCGTCACGCTCTACCGCAAGCTGGGCAATGATTCGGGTTTTGATGTTCGTGGCTTCCACCGCAACCAGTTTTTCATAAGTGATGGTGTATCCTCTTATCTTGAAGGATTCGCCTATTTTCAGATGTTTTTCCGTATGAGTTCCATAAGCCTGCGATCCTGCAATGCCGGCAAAAATTAACACCACGCCAATATGAACAATGTAACCGCCATAACGCCTCTTGTTGCGCCAGGTCACGGTTGCCAACGCCCCAACAGCAGACTCATCATGTAAACCCATTCTCGAAACCATTCCCTTGTAAAACTCAGTTAAGATACTGGTCAACACAAAAACACAAAGCACAAACGTAACATAAGTATAAATCTCGGTTCTGCTTCCTAACGGAATAACCGGAAACAACGCCACTGCCGTAACAATGCCGGCGAGGACAGGTTTTAAAAAGTTTTTTTTCAGGTTTGAAAATGTGGCCCGGCGCCAGGCGATCACAGGACCGATTCCAATGAGCGCCAAGAGCGCAAGCCCAATAGGCACGTTAACCTGATTATAGAATGGCGGCCCAACCGTAATCTTCACACCCCGTACGGCTTCTGAAATAATTGGAAAGATCGTTCCCCAGAAAGTCGCAAAAGCAATTCCCAACAAAACCAGATTATTAAACAAAAAACTACTCTCGCGGGACAAAAAAGAATCCAACTCGTTCGCACTCTTTAACAGAGGAAGCCTGGCAATGATCAACCCGATACAAGCGGCAATAATCACGAACAGAAATGCCAGAAAATAATATCCCAATGTTGCTTCATCAAAGGTATGAACCGATTGGATCAGGCCGCTCCGGGTGATGAACGTCCCAAAAAGAGTCATCACGAAAGTCAGAAGAATCAGGCTCATGTTCCAGACTTTCATCATGTCCTTTTTTTCCTGAATCATCACCGAATGCAAATAAGCGGTAGCAATCAGCAAAGGCATGAACGCGGCGTTCTCAACAGGGTCCCAGGCCCAGTACCCGCCCCAGCCCAGTTCCACATAAGCCCAGGAAGCTCCAAACAAATTGCCCATGCAAAGAAAAAACCAGGAAATCAAAGTCCACTTTCGGGTCATGCGAATCCAGCCGTCATCTAAATCCTTACTGATCAGGGCCGCCACCGCAAACGCAAAGGGAACCGTAAAACCCACATATCCCAAATACAATGTTGGCGGGTGAATCACCATCCAGTAGTTTTGCAGGAGCGGATTCAAACCCCGCCCGTCTTCGGGAGGCAGGGGGATGCGCTCAAAGGGATTGGTAGAAAAATTAATCAGGAAAAGAAAGAAAATAAGGATAGCAAGCATGACCGCCATCGCATAGGGAACCACCCGAAGATTTTTTTTCCGGTTCTGGAAACAAACCACGAGCATGTATGTGCTGAGAAGCAGGGCCCAGAAAAGAAGGGAACCTTTTTGTCCGCCCCAAAACGAGGAAACTTTGTAAAACGTGTCGAGCTCAATGTTGGAATAGGCCCAGACATATTGCAGACTGAAGTCATCGGTAAGAAAAGCCCTCCACAAACATATGGAAGAAATGGTAACGCACACCCATACAATAAACGGAGTCTTGTCCGCACTAAGGTAAAGATCAATGCGGTTTCCACGGGCTGACATAACATAGGCAACACAACCATAGAGAGCCGTTGCCAGGGCCAATAGTAATGTAAACTCACCAATATCGTTCATGGTCTCTATACAAACGCCCCCGTTCTAACGCGGGATGGCTGGGTTGCTTGATTTTTTCAGGGAAGGTCTAGATCGTTGTTTTCGGTAAGGCTTCCGCTTTATTGAGGCCCGGCTCCTGGTACTTATCAGCTTCAGGAAATTTTCCCGGGTGCATCTTTCCAGCCTCTTTTTCAGCTTCATATTTTGATGGGCAACTGGTCAGTAAAGTGTTGGCGTGGAAAACTCCGTCTTTTCCCAAAGTCCCCTCAACCACAACCTCACCGCCATCTATAAACATATCCGGCGTCACCCCTTGATAAGATACCTGTAACGAGGCATTCTTCTCCTCGATCGAAAAATTCACATTTAAATAATCATTGGGGTCCCGTTGAATAGAACCATTCACCACATTCCCTTTCACCTTCATTCCCGTACCAGCAAAAGAGACCTTCTGGCTCATCAATTCATCCACAGTGAAAAAATACTGCGAAGTATTGCTGATACCCATGGTTATCAAATAACCAATGGCACCCACAATCAGCAGGCTACCCACTAAAAATTTTACTTTTTTCTGATTCATAACCGGCCCACACCCTCTGGCTAAAAAATTTCATTAACTTTTTGAGTCTTTTTTCATAGTAGCACCCAGAATTTGGCCTTGTCAAAGCAAATCCATTGAAAAGGAAAGGGATAAATAATCCGAGCCTCCAAACTCGTTAGACAAGAATATATATGACAATAGTATATATATGGTACCAACTCCAATAGCCACTTTTTCCAACCTGGCTTCCCGTCTTCACTGTCTTCCGCATTAAAATCACCCCCGTAGCCGGTTCCGATAATAGCGGTGTCACGACCTGATTTTGGCCTGGACTACAAAAATACTGCCTTTTCCCCCTACCCGGAACCGACCAACCCCTGTTTACATAAAAAGTTAGCCCTTTTTACCCGGCATAGATTTTCAGTAATTTTTCCTCCTTTTCTGTTGACAGTTTGTCGGGTTATGTTAGGATTGTGTACGAAAGTGTCTCAAAATGTAACTTTCTGTCAGAGTCATGCAAATTGGGTAAACTCAGTCAATGAACAGCTTTTTAGGTACCTACAACATCAGTCTGGACGACAAGGGCCGTTTCAATGTGCCGGCGAAGTTCCGCCATGCGTTGGAACAGTTTGGCCCACAACTGGTGGTATGTGTCATGGACCATTATCTGGTCGTCTTTCCCCAAAAAGAATGGTCTGAAAACGAGACAAAGTTGAGTGACTTAAATGCTTTCGATAAAACCGACCGAAACCGACTGCGTGAGTTTTATTCCAGAGCCACGGAGTGCGAAATGAAATCTGGAAAAATATTACTCCCCGCCAACCAAAGAGAAATTGCAGGGCTGAATAAAGAAGCCATTCTGGTTGGGATGTCTAAAACCTTTGAGGTCTGGTCCCCAGAGCAATGGTCCGAGCAGGGGGACGCATAAAGGTAAGGACATTCCATCGACATAAGCCACCTATGGAGTAGCCAAAAATATCATGCCAGCGTACCACGAATCGGTAATGAAAAATGAAGTGCTTCATTACCTGAATGTTCACATGGAGGGTGTAATCGTGGATGGCACACTCGGGGATGGAGGCCATACGGAATTCATCCTTAAAAACACCGCACCCGAAATCCGGGTTTTTGCAATCGACCGGGACCGCTCCGCTATAGAGCGCGCCAGGGAAAGGTTGTCCCCTTTTCAAGACAGGGTGACTCTGGCCCATGGCAACCTGGGAGACCTTAAAAGCCTTGCGGATCAAAACGGAATCAACCGTGTAGCTGGACTGTTGATGGATCTGGGAGTTTCTTCGCCCCAGTTGGACACGCCAGGGCGTGGCTTCAGCATTCAACATGATGGCCCGCTTGATATGCGGATGGACCCCTCCCAGAAAACTTCAGCCGCCGACCTTTTGGAAAAACTTTCTGATGCGGAACTGGTAGCAATTATTAAAAATTTTGGCGAAGAGCGTTACTCAAAGCGAGTCGTCCGCGCAATTCGCAAAGAACAGGCAGAGCGCCCCATCACCACAACCGGCCAGCTTTCCAGAATCGTAGCAAAGGCGGTGGTATCGCCCCGTCATACACGGATCCATCCTGCGACAAGAACGTTTCAGGCTCTGAGAATAGCTGTCAATGATGAACTGGAACAACTGAAATTCGCTTTGCAGGATGCAATCGGCCTTCTCAGTTCAACCGCCCGCATGGCAGTGATTTCGTTTCACTCTCTGGAAGACAGGATAGTGAAAACGTTTTTCCGGGATGAGCAGAAGGGGTGTTCCTGTCCACCCAAAATACCAATGTGTGTTTGTGGGAGAAAGCAGACTTTAAAAATTTTGACTCGCAAACCCATTGTGCCTTCAGAAGAAGAGGTAGCGCAAAACCCGAGATCGATAAGCGCGAAATTGAGGGTCGCAGAAAGAATTTATGTTTGATGGAGTGCGCAAGCTTATCCAAGGCTGGCTCCATATTTCCTATAAAGATTTCTGGATGGTTATTTCGATCTCCATCCTGTTCATGCTCGGGGCATTGGCTTTGGTTTGGCCTAATGTCAAGAAAATCAAACTGGCCTATGAATATCAGGATATGGCCAAAGAGCATAGAAAGCTGTTGAAAGAAAACCACCTGCTCAACCTTGAGCGCGAAAGCCTGCGATCTCTGGATCGCATTTACCTTCTCGCTAAAAACGAGGTGGGGATGAAAGAACCCGGTGCAGGCAAAGTGACCACCATTTTCCTTAAGTAACAGTCATGGCAAAACAAAACAAACAAAATACGGGAACGTTTCGAGACGGCATTAATACCCGACTGAAGATTATCTCGTTTTTGCTCTTCCTGTTTGGATCGGCCTTGATCGCACGGCTCGCTTTTCTGCAGATCGTTCAGCATGACACTCTCGTGGCGCAATCCGAAAAACAATACCTGAGCACAGTTAAGACACATTTCGGGCGTGGGGTAATCTATGACCGCAACTTGAACGAACTCGCACGCAATGTCGAAGTGGAATCGGTTTATGTAAACCCTGCGGAAATAATGGACCGCAAATCCGCCGCCCGTATTCTTTCAGTAGCTCTGAAACTGAACCAGGATCAGGTCTATAAAAAGATTTCTTCTAAAAAACATTTTGTATGGATCAAGCGAAAATGTCCTCTCAATGAAATCGCTCGGCTGAAACAAGCAAGTCTGCCGGGTGTAGGGTATGTATCCGAACAAAAAAGGTTTTATCCAAAACGAGAACTTGCGGCAAGTGCTCTCGGGTTTGTCGGCATGGACAATCAGGGTCTTGCCGGTATTGAGCATGCCTACCAGTCCAAGCTCAAGGGCATTACTGTCAGACAGGTTACGGAACGTGATGCGCGTGGAAGAAATATTCAATCTCTCGAGGGATTACACAACTCCAGACCCAGAAGTTATGACCTGGTTCTCACCTTGGATGAGGTTATTCAGTTCACCACCGAATACCACTTAAAGAAACAGGTCGAGCGTTTTAAAGCGGACTCGGGGATGGCCGTGGTCATGAACCCTCATACAGGGGAAATTTATGCGATGGCCAACGTTCCCCAATTCAACCCAAACCACTACGGGGCGTTTCCCTCCCAAGTCTGGAAAAACAATATTATCGCCAGCTCTTACGAGCCCGGATCAATTTTCAAACCCATTGTTGCCGCCGCGGCCTTGGACAAAGGGTTGGCGCGACCACAGGATATTTTCTTTTGTGAGAACGGGAAAATGAAAATCGGGAAAGTCCAGATCGGGGAGGCTTCCGATCATAAGTTCGGCTGGCTGACCATGCGTGACATTATTGCCAAGTCCAGCAATATCGGCGCAATCAAAATTGCCCAGCAGGTTGGCAGAAAACCTTTTTATGAATACATCCGGAAATTCGGGTTCGGTGAAAAGTCCGGTTTATCTCTGCCTGGTGAATCTGCAGGACAACTCAAGAGCCAGGAAAACTGGGACACCATGTCTCTCGCTTCCATTTCTTTTGGGCACGAGATCGCTGTCACACCTATACAAATGGTCAGCGCCTTGTCGGCAATTGCTAATGGCGGAAATCTTATGGCACCTCATATCACCCGCGCATTGATTAAAAACGGGGAGGTAATGGAACAATTTAAACCTGAAAAAATCCGGAGGGTCATTTCCGAAAAAACCAGCCGTCAGTTGGTCGAGGTTCTCAAGTCGGTAGTGAAAACCGGTACCGGGAAAAAAGCGGCAATTGAAGGATTTGACGTAGCCGGAAAAACCGGAACAGCGCAAAAATACAACACGGAGACCGGGTCTTACTCCAAGACAGAATTCATTTCCTCTTTTATTGGTTTTGCTCCGGCAGATTCTCCGCGTCTTGTGATTTTGGTCATGATCGATAATCCCAAGGGATTGCATTGGGGAAGTGTTGTGGCCGCGCCGGTATTTCGGCAAATAGCAGAAAAGACGTTGCGTTATTTAAACGTTCCGTCAAGTAAAGAACGTGTTTTTATTCTTGATCGAGCATGATGCAAACAACAATTTCGACAAACTCGTATCTTGAAAGTGGTTATCTAAACGTGACTGACAATACAAAACTTTCGCATTTGGTCATGGGCTTGCCCGTTAGCGATGTTCGGGGAACCATGGACCGGGCAATTCGTGAAATCGCCTACGACTCCAGGAAGGTGGGCCTAGACAGCTTGTTTGTGGCCATACCGGGAGGAAACTTGGATGGAGGTACTTTCATAAAAGATGCTATCGCCCAGGGGGCATCAGCATTCATTACACAAATGCCTCTCGATTCCCTGAACGGACTTGGCCTGGGGTCGCGCGACATCACAGCCTTACATGTCGAAGATTCCCGAAAAGCGCTTTCTATCGTCAGCGCCAATTTTTACAACAACCCGTCAGAACGATTAGCCTTAACGGGAATTACCGGGACAAACGGGAAAACCACCACATCCTATATTCTTGAAGCTTTATTCAGGGCGGAGAAAATTGGGGTTATCGGCACCATCGATTACCATTACGACGGTAAAAAATTTCCAGCCCCCGTTACCACGCCTGAGTCTCTGGAGTTAAACCGGATACTGGATGAAATGATCGAAGAAAAAGTTGAAAAATGTTTCCTGGAAGTCTCTTCCCACGCTCTGCACCAAAGCCGTGTTCATGACATGCATTTCAAAACGGGTATTTTCACCAACCTTAGCCGCGATCATTTGGATTTTCATGGCGATATGGAGCACTACAAAAACGCCAAGAAAAAACTTTTCCTGGAAAACCGGGTGCAACATCGAATTTTTAACATTGACGACAAAGTCGGACAGGAATTTTTCCGAGAATTTAAAGCGGATTCCTTCACCACGGGCATTGACAGCAATGCGGATTTCAAGGCTGAAGGCATTACGCTCACAAAATCAGGTTGCCGATTTACCCTGAAAACTCCTTTTGGGACGGAAGAAATCGTCTCCAACCTGCTCGGACGACACAATGTCTACAACCTTCTCTCTGCTGTGGCAGGCGCAATGGTTCAGGATATTTCGCTCGGAAGGGTTCAGGAAGTACTTTGCCAGATCCAACCTATTCCTGGTCGATTCGAACGCATTGAAAACAGCCAGGGGATTTCTGTGTTGGTGGATTACGCACATACTGATGACGCGCTATCCAACGCAATCTCTGCGGCAAAAGCTTTTACAGAAGGCAAATTGATTGTGGTGTTTGGTTGTGGAGGCGATCGCGACAAGGGAAAAAGAAAAACCATGGGGCAAGCCGTTTTAAGTGAAGCGGATTATTCCGTCATCACCTCTGACAACCCAAGATCAGAAGATCCGGGACAGATTATTGAAGACATTCTTCAAGGCATTCCTTCTTCTTCCAAAGAGGGTAGCAACTACACAGCAATCATCAACCGGCAAGAGGCTATTGAGCACGCCATCCATCTCGCCGGCAAAAACGACTTGGTTCTCATTGCGGGAAAAGGTCATGAGGATTATCAGATTCTAGGAACAGAAACCATTCACTTTGATGATCGGGAAGTGGCCCGTTCTGCATTGAGGAAACATTGATGCGAGGTCAAGTGCAAGATTGTCTCAACGCTATTGAAGGACAACTCCTGCAAGGAGACCCTGATTGTCCATTCCAGGGAGTATCCATAAACTCCCGGACGGTCTCGAAAGGAGAGTTGTTCGTTTGCATTAAGGGAGAGCATTTTGATGGACATGATTTTCTTGCTGACGCAATTGATAAAGAGGCTGGGGGAATCATTCTGTCTGACCCTGAAAAATTACCGGATGAAACCGTCCATGTTGCAGGGAAACCATTTGTAATCCAGGTCCCGGATACGCTTAAAGCCTTGCAGGATTTGGCGGGTTTTCAGAGAAAACGGTTTCCGTTCAAGGTCGTTGCCGTTACCGGGACAAATGGGAAATCAACCACCAAGGAAATGATCGCTTCAATATTGGCAACCAAGTTCAAGACCTTGAAGACCCAGGGCAACCTAAATAACCACATCGGTCTGCCGCTGACTCTTCTGGAGAGGGAACCCTCTCATGAAGTGGGAGTTCTTGAAATGGGCATGAGCGCAATGGGTGAGATCAAAAGACTGGCAGAGATCGCACAACCGGATATTGGCGTGATCACTAATATTTCCGAAGGACATCTGGTGCAATTGAAGAACCTTAAAGATATTCAGTCTGCAAAAGGAGAATTGTTTGACTCGTTGACGGAAAAGGGCACAGCCATTGTCAACGCCGATGATCCGCTGATTCTGGAACTAGCCCGATCGCTTCGCGCCAGGACCGTTACCTTTGGCATCGACCAGCCTGCGGATGTGCGGGCAAGTGAAATAGAAAGCAAGGACAACCTGGGGTTTCAGTTCAAAGTCAAGCTTTTCGATAAAACTCTTTCAATTCGCCTTCCCTATCTTGGCTACTGCAATATTTATAACACCCTCGCCGCGCTGGCAACCGGTTATTCGATGGGGATTCAGGAAGAGACCATGACCCGCGGATTGGAAAATTACCAGCGCATGTCCCAACGTAATGAGCAGATTCAGCATAAAGGCATCGACCTTATAAATGATGCTTATAACGCCAACCCCCGGTCCATGACCGAAGCCTTGAAAACTCTGGACAACTTTAAAACCCAGGGCCGACGAATTTTCGTTATCGGGGACATGCTCGAGTTGGGAGACCGGTCTATCCCCGCACATAAGACTTTGGGGGAAGAAATCGCCCAATCCAAAACCAACATTCTGGTCACAGTGGGAAAGCTGGCAAGCCTATCAGCGAAAAGCGCTCAAACCCTTGCAGGGGAAAAAATTCGAATCCTGGAATTTGCCGACCATCAGGAGGCGGCTGAGTTTTTAATTCAGGAAGCGAAGATTAAGGACTGTGTGATGTTCAAGGGCTCACGAGGAGCCGCAATAGAAAAAATATTACAAATTTTTATCGCGAACAATAATTAAAAATGTTTTATCACTTTTTTTATCCGCTCAGTTCGGACTATTCAATATTCAATGTCTTTAAGTACATCACCTTCCGGTCAGCCTATTCCGGAATCACGGCATTGGGGTTGAGTCTTATTCTAGGCGGTCTCATGATTCGCATTTTGCAGAAATTCCAGATAAAGGAAAAAATCCGCAGCGATGGACCCCAGCACCATAGCTCCAAGTCTGGAACTCCGACGATGGGCGGACTGCTTATTCTAGCAACATTCGGGTGCTCTACCCTGCTATGGGCTGATTTGAGCAATCATTATATCTGGCTTGTCCTGCTCTCCTCTCTTGGTTTTGGAGCTATCGGGTTCCGTGACGATCTCCTGAAATTAAAAAGAGGGAAAGGTATCAGCGCAAAAGAAAAGATTTTGCTTCAGGTCTTGCTAAGTCTGGCGGTTGGAATTTACCTGCTGTATTTTGATCCGACCCGCACAGAATATGCTACACGCTTGTCGGTCCCCTTCTTTAAAGGGTTCCAGCCTGACTTGGGTGCCGGATACCTGCTTTTTATTGTTTTCATAGTGGTAGGAACTTCCAACGCTGTCAACCTGACAGATGGGTTGGATGGGTTGGCGATCGGCCCCATTATCATCGCCACCCTTACTTATACCGGCATCGTTTATATCTGCGGTCACTTCAATTTTTCAGAATACCTTCGTATTCAGCACATCAAAGACGCGGGAGAAATTGCTGTTGCCAGTTCAGCCGTTATGGGGGCCAGCCTGGGTTTCCTTTGGTACAACTCCTATCCCGCGCAAATATTTATGGGGGATGTAGGATCCTTATCTCTCGGAGGATTGCTGGGCACCATTGCGGTGATCGTCAAGCATGAACTCCTGCTGATTCTTGTTGGCGGTGTTTTCGTGATTGAAGCACTGTCCGTCATCATCCAGGTCGGTTATTTCAAATACACAGGTGGAAAACGTGTTTTCAGAATGGCTCCGCTTCATCACCATTTTGAGGCGTTGGGCTGGTCAGAACCCAAGGTAATCGTACGGTTTTGGATTGTCGCGGTGATCCTGGCCATGATCAGTCTCAGCACCCTGAAGCTCAGGTAATGATGGAACTTAAAAACAAAATTCTATGCGTAATCGGACTTGGCAAAACGGGCATCGCTGTGGCTAATTTTCTTTCCCGGCAGGGAGCCCGTGTCACGGTGACAGACAGCAAGCCTCGCGAGCAATTATTAGAGCCCTTGAAACAATTGCGTGCTGATGTGAAAACTCGTTTCGAAAACCCTGCACCGCCTGCTGACACAGAACTGGTTGTATTGAGTCCAGGAATAGATATTTATTCGTCGTTTCTTGAAAACACCAAACGGGAAAAAATCGAAATCATCAGCGAAATTGAGTTGGCGAATCGGTTCAATGCTGTCCCGATCATTGCCATCACCGGAACTAACGGCAAATCCACCTGCACCACCCTGATCGCTGAAATTATCAGCCAGTCCGGGAAAACCGCACATGCAGGAGGAAACCTCGGGACTCCGTTTATTTCCTTATTAGATCAGGGCGATGCCGATTACAGAATTCTCGAGCTTTCAAGCTTTCAAATGGAAGCCACATCAGGACTTCACCCGATGGTTTCAGTCATTCTGAATATCAGCCCGGACCACATGGACCGGCATAAAGATTTTAAAACCTATGTTGAGCTGAAAGAAAAAATATTTG
>Ga0233435_1000762_pt1 | contig 35430 bp, 29 predicted proteins | sample SI_122_August201_3_FD_182735 | JGI IMG/M metagenome (GOLD analysis project Ga0233435, IMG submission 182735) | Seawater microbial communities from Saanich Inlet, British Columbia, Canada - SI_122_August2016_135_MG | ecosystem: Environmental > Aquatic > Marine > Inlet | place: Canada: British...
CCTGATTTTCAGGCGATTTGCCCTAAGCCTACCAATACGGCGCAAAATTCTTTTGTTCGAATGCTACTACGTATGGTGGCTTGATGGGATTCAGGTTCGAGAGTGTGAATTCTTAGGAAACTTCAGTATTTAAATTTAATCTTAAAAAGTAGAGAGGCGATTTTAGCCTCTGCCTCCGATGATAGATAGGTGCTATCCTACCGAAAAAATGCACACACCGGAGAACATCATGACAACCATCGGCACCCCACTATCTGCATCCTCAACCCGTGTACTACTCTGCGGTAGTGGTGAATTGGGTAAGGAGGTGGTGATTGAGCTACAACGGCTGGGGGTTGAGGTGATCGCTGTGGACCGTTATGCCCATGCTCCAGCAATGCAGGTAGCCCATCGCTCTTATGTCATCTCCATGTTGGATGGCGCTGCACTACGAGAGATTGTAGAGCAAGAGAAGCCACACCTGATTGTGCCTGAAATTGAGGCCATTGCTACTGATACACTGGTTGAGCTGGAGCAGGAGGGGTTTACCGTGATCCCTACTGCCCGTGCCGCACAACTCACCATGAACCGTGAAGGAATTCGGCGACTGGCCGCTGAAGAGCTGGGGCTACAGACCTCAAAGTACCGTTTTGCGGAGAGCAAAGAGGAGTATCTGGATGCCATTGAGGCGATCGGCATCCCCTGTGTCATCAAACCAATTATGTCCTCCTCTGGAAAAGGGCAGAGCACCATTCTCAATAGCGATCAGATTGAGTCAGCTTGGCACTACTCTCAAGAGGGAGGGCGTACTGGAGCAGGACGGGTGATCATTGAGGCCTTTGTCGAATTTGATTATGAGATCACCCTGCTTACAGTGCGCCACGTGGGTGGCACCTCCTTTTGTCAACCCATCGGCCACCGTCAGGAGGATGGTGACTATCGAGAGTCGTGGCAGCCTCAGGCGATGTCCGGCAAGGCCCTCGCAACTGCAGAGAAGATGGCCACCCAAATCACCAATGCACTGGGTGGCCGTGGCCTGTTTGGAGTAGAGCTGTTTGTTAAAGGAGATGAGGTGATCTTTAGCGAGGTCTCCCCTCGCCCCCATGACACGGGAATGGTAACCTTAATCTCTCAAGACCTCTCTCAGTTTGCCCTCCATGCTCGCGCTATTCTGGGCCTACCCATTCCCAACATCCATCAACATGGGGCATCGGCCTCTAGCGTGATTTTAGTTGAGGGGGAGTCTGATCAGGTCTGCTTTGAATGTATAGATACAGCCCTACAAGAGCCTGACACACAGCTCCGACTATTCGGTAAGCCAGAGGTGAGTGGACGACGACGTATGGGGGTTGCCCTCTCTCGGGACAGCAATACGGAACAGGCACGTGCGAAAGCCAACCGAGTAGCTAACGCAATTACTCCCCGAACTTAAGAGCAGACCGTCCCTACCCTGTTTTAAAGTAGCCTACACCCTTTCTCAGGTTGACGGCATGCTCATCCATCTCTGAACTGGAGGCTGCAACCTCCTCAACCAGTGCGGCATTCTGTTGGGTGGTATTATCCAGCTCATTAACTGCGCGATCCACTTGCGCAATTCCAGCGGACTGCTGGGCACTGGCTGCTGCAATATCTTCTACAATATCACTGACGTTACGCACCGCTTCAACAATTTTATCTAGGTTCTCACCAGCTTGGTTCACTTGATTAGAGCCGACCTCAATTTTCTCAATACTATCTTCGATCAGCGCCTTAATTTCACTGGCAGAGTCTGCACTACGCTGCGCCAAGTTCCGCACTTCACCAGCTACAACGGCAAAACCACGACCATGATCACCGGCACGTGCCGCCTCAACTGCCGCATTCAGTGCCAGCAAATTGGTTTGAAAGGCCAAACCATCAATGGTTGCAATAATATCGACAATTTTTGCGCTGGACTCATGCACCTTCTCCATTGAGTCGACCGCACCATGCATCACATCACTGCCGCTCTCGGCAATATGCCGAGCATGTTTGGAGAGCTGATCGGCCTTATCTGCATTATCGCTATTTTGGCTCACAGTCGCCGTCATCTGCTCCATGCTGGCGGCCGTCTCCTCCACCGATGCCGCTTGCTGCTGTGTGCGCTGACTTAGATTGGCACTCCCTTCTGAAATCTGATGTGCCCCCTGCGAGATATCTTCCGCTCCTTGCACAATATCATGCACCACCGCTCGCAAGCGCTGCGCCATGGTGTTGATATCATCCTGAAGAGTCTTAAAGTGACCTTGATACTTCCCCTCCATCGCCTGCGTCAAATCCCCCTCTGCCTGCAGACGAACTACACGTACCACCTCATTAATGGGGTTGGCCACCGCATCTAGCATTTGGTTAATCTCTTCGGCAAGCTTGGCAATAAATCCATCAAAGGTGGTTGTATCTAGACGCTTGTCCAGCTCTCCCTGAGCCGCAGAGGAGACCAGTGATGCAACCTGGTCCTGCGCCCTGATTTGCTCGGTTAAATCAACCCACTCAATGGCATACCCCACAACTGCATTTTGCTCATCGACCACTTGGTTAAAACGCGCACGGATGGTTCTGTCGACAAAGGCGAAGTCATCACTCCAGCGGGCTCTGCTGAGATCCGCCTGCTTTAGATGCAGCTGAATCTCTTCTTCCAACAGTTGGTTGCCGCGCTTCCCATCCTGCTGCTCCAATCCAGCCAAATGCTCCTGCAGTTGAATGTTTTCAAACAGGATCGCCCCTCCTTCATCGGTAACCATAAGCGGTGTAGAGACTCGGTTAACCGCCTCTTGAATTCGCAGTGCCCGCTGCTCACTCTGCTGAATCTGCTCCACTTTATCGGCCAAATGGGTCTGCATCTCACTCAGATCATGCATCATCTTTCCAATCTCATCATTGCGACTGAGATCAATTTGATTACTGTAGTTGCCCGCGCCAATCTCTTCAAAATAGTGATTTACTTTACGAATCGGGGTGATGATGCCTGTTTTAATTAGCACGGCGGTCAGCACTAGGGCGATGAGCAGGGTGATCACCCCAACACCTACACTCCAAGCCACCGTCTCCTGACGAGACTTACTGACATCCATCTCCATATTCTGCTTAAAGGTGGAGGCTCGCTGATTCATGGTTTTAACAGCAGTGTTAATCCGCTCCTGTAGCAGGTAGATTTCGAGGTATCCGACCGGATCCCCTTCCATCAAAAGCTCTTTGGTCACGCGATTTTCAGTGAGGTGAGAACCATGCTCCTCATGAGCAGATTCTGCCAACGCACCTTGATCCATATCCAAAAAACGGACCCAGTGAATCTCATCATCTTGTACGGCAGAGTTTGCGTACTGCTCTAGAGTATCAAAATCAAAAGAGACAATCGCATCTGGAGCGATCATCGAGAGGAGACTCACCAAATTCTCTGCCTTGCGCTGCAGCGAGGCGTTGAGTACCTCCTGTTGCGTGCTACTTTCACGATCCAACAACTCAATAGAAGCTTGTAGCTGTGCCTGTTGTGAATCTCCAGAAAATTTCAATGAAACCAGCAGGGTAATCAACAGTAGTGACACCATACCGATAAACGAGATTCCCAGTAGACGAACCTTTAACCCTACCTTCATAGCGCTCCTCCCTTGCTTTAATCTTTTACTGCCGCAGCCCCCTCTGGACAGCACGCTGCTCAGAGGGGCGCCTGCTACTCACTTCAGCTAATAGCGAAACTCAAATGATGGAGTCACACCTGCACTACGCAATAGTGGCAACGTGTGAGAAAAATCACTCTCACTCGTAGGAATATAACCGCTGATTTTTAGTTTCTCTTTGACCTTGGTCGCGGCAGCAGAGCTATCTTTTTCAATCCCCAACAACAGAGTCTTCACCTTATCGGCAATGGCTTGACCTGTTTTGTGAGAGACCATCAGGGTGCCGTTAGGGTTCTCCCCTTGATCTTTTCCAACCTGCTCCAGTGTTGGGAATTTCCCCTTCATGGAGTCCCACACTCTGTTCTTCACGATCGCCACGTCGGCCTTACTCTTTGCCAGCGCCTTGATCGCCATACCATGAGATCCTGCCTTGATCAGTGTACGATCGCTCCCTAGGATAGAGCGAGCAAAGAACTCCCCACTGGAGGCGAGCGAACTACAGGTGATCTTTTTCCCCTCAAACCACTGAGACTCTCCATTAAATGCAGGACTCCCCTTAGGGGCAAGCACCACAGCCCAGTAGGTACTCCACCCAGCCTTGCTGACAGGACGCAGGAGTGGGTACGCAGCCCCTTTAATCATCATACTTCCCGCAACACCCGAGCCTGCAAACATGCCATCTACATCCCCTTTCATAAACTTCTTCGCTGCATCTGGGTAGGATTTATATCCTTTCAGCTTCAGCTTGATCCCATTCTCCTTAAAGTACTGTATCAACGGCTGATACTTGGCTGCTGCCCCTTTCTTATCCTGCATAATCCCCAAGGAGAACGCCTCTTCGGCGAACACATTTCCAGCCATTAGCAACATAGCGGATAACAAAAATCCACACACCATTTTGATACTTTTCATCTTCACTCTCCGTTTATCTATTTATCAAACAATAGCCATCCCTAAATTTTACGCGCCATCAAACAGGCTCGATTGAGTGCACCGTTAAGCTATACCCTGAAATCTATATCATGATCACCGCTTATCAATAGGGATTTAATAAAAAAAGGCCATCAATCTAAATCAATGGCCTTTTTTAGCTCTTCTGCAGTTTATGCTTCAGGGAGCAGCCTACTGGTCTAAATAACAGCGCCCCTCATAGGTACTCATTTTACGAGGACGCTCTCCCATCTCTTTGTGCTTGATCTCACCGCGCACCACTCCGGTGCCAGCTTGAATCATGCTCTTCTCCAGTGTCACTAGCTTGCCGTCCAACTTCCCACGAAAGCGATAGAGTGAGGCCTGCGGATTGATCACCCACTCTTCATAGGTCTTATAGGTCTGCCCATCGATCTCACGCTCATTCTTCTTGCGCATACTCTCCTCAGGCACCACCACCTTGACATCAGCGGTCAGAACCACCTCTCCATTATGACGATCGGTTTCACCTAGGTCACAACTTAGCTTAGTCTCTGCGGCTGCTCCCATGCTGCTTGCCAGTAGTGCTACTGCGATTACTCTTTTCATTCTCTGTTGTTCTCCATCCAGTTTTTTTGTGTGCATCTGTTTTGGTGTGCGCCCGACTATACCGGAAATAAACCGTAGTTCACAGCACCGTGCAACAGCCAAACTAGAGCGTTACAAATTATTACGAATTGTTACAGGATGGTGTTTTTGACCTAGATCAATGAAGCAAAAGCCCCTCTCCACCACTCTACCCCTTGCTCTACCAGCGATGGTAGGGCAGCCTACGCTTGAACCCTTTCTCCCAGGGGTTTAAGAACAATAACTGATCAGGAGTCAATAACTTATGCTAAAGAAGACACTCACAATGGCCGTCGCCATCGGAATGTCGTTTGGTGCAGGCAGTTCAGCGTGGTCCTCTACGCTGGATGATGTGATGAAGGCCCGTGGCCTCACACAGAAAGATCTGCTCGCAGCGGCCAAAACCTACACCCCATCGGGTGGGCGCGATGAATATCTCGCCTTCAGCTCTGGCGGACAGAGTGGACAGGTAATCGTCTACGGTATCCCGTCGATGCGCATCCTTAAATATATCGGTGTCTTCACCCCAGAGCCGTGGCAGGGTTATGGCTTTGATGATGAGTCCAAGGCCGTACTGGCCCAGGGCAAGATCAACGGCAAAGATATCAAGTTTGGTGACACCCACCACCCCGCCTTCTCTGAGGTTGAAGGTGAGTATGATGGTAAGTACCTGTTCATCAACGACAAGGCCAACCCCCGCATAGCGGTAATTGACCTGCATGACTTTGAGACCAAGCAGATTGTGGTCAACCCACACTTTAACAATGAGCACGGTGGTGCCTTTGTTACGCCAAACACCGACTACATCATCGAGGCGGCGCAGTATCCTGCACCGTTCGAGAATGAGTATGTACCACTAGAGCAGTTTAATGACCGCTACCGTGGTGGTGTCACCTATTGGGACTTCGACAAGGAAGCGGGACGTATTGACGCATCCAAATCCTTCACTGTTGAACTACCTCCTTACAGCCAGGATCTCTCTGATGCGGGTAAGTTTGTAAGTGATGGCTGGTCCTTCACCAACTCCTTCTGCTCCGAGCGTTATGTCGGTGGTATCGAGAAGGGTCGTCCTCCGTATGAGGCAGGCTGTTCCCAGAAAGATACCGACTTCCTCCACGCGATTAACTGGAAGAAGGCTGCTGAGCTGTACAAGGCTGGCAAGGGTAAGTCTGTAAACGGTATGGACGTTCTGAGCATGGAGACCATGGTCGAGAACAAGGCACTGTTCCTGGTACCAGAGCCTAAGAGCCCACACGGTGTTGATGTCTCCCCTGACGGTGGCAGCATTATCGTATCCGGTAAGCTCGACAGCCATGCGTACGTCTACAGCTTTGAGAAGATGATGGCTGCACACAACGCTGGTAAGTATGAGGCTCATGACCCTTACGGTATCCCCATTGTCTCTCTGCAAGATGCACTGAGCAAGCAGGTACAGGTTGGTCTGGGTCCACTGCATACGCAGTATGATTCCAAGCCATGTACAGTATTCACCTCTATCTACGTAGATTCACAGGTTACTAAGTGGAACTACTGTACGGGTGAGGTTCTGGACAAGATCTCTATCCACTACAACATCGGTCACTTGGTGGCAATGGAAGGCGACTCCGCCTCTCCTGATGGTAAGTACTTGGTCTCCCTCAACAAGCTGGCGATTGATCGCTTCAACCCTGTTGGTCCACTGCATCCGCAGAACCACCAGTTGATCGACATCAGCGGCGACAAGATGGAACTGCTCTACGATATGCCTCTGCCTCTGGGCGAACCGCACTACGTAGTCGCAATCAAGGCCGACAAACTGAAACCAGGTATCCGCTACAAGTCTGGCTGGAACAGCCGTACTGACAAGCGCTCTGAGTTCAAGACCCGTGCTGGACGCGAGAAGACTATACGTACCTGTGAAGGTGATAACTGTACGGTTGAAGTATTCGGTACTGTGATCCGTTCACACATCACCCCTGAGACCATTGAGGCTGAAGTGGGCGATAAGGTGATCATTCACTTGACCAACCTGGAGCGTGCGGAAGATGAGACTCACGGATTTGCCCTGAACGGCACTAACGTGAACCTCTCTATCGAGCCAGGCAAGACGGTTTCTGCTACCTTTATGGCGGATATCGAAGGTGTCTTCCCTTACTACTGCACAGAGTTCTGCTCTGCATTGCATCTGGAGATGGAAGGCTACTTGCTGGTTAAACCTAAGGGTTACAAGGCTGTTGCAATGGAGATGCAGGAAGGTACCACCTACAACAAGGCGGACTATGACAAGCAGTACCAGACCAATCTGGATACTCAAGCAGTCATCGACAACGTTGTAGGCTACATCACTAGCACCAACTACACAGACTTCGCGCCTGTTGTAGCACTGGTTGAAGATGCTGTAGACCAACTTGGCTTTGCTGAGACTTGGCGTAAGAAGGCAGAGGAATCTGCCAAGGCCAACGACTTCCAGAATGCAACCTTGCAGGCTGGTCAGTGGTGGCAGTACCAGGTTAAGGCAGCGGACATCGGTCTGCGCGCCAAGACTTACCTGGAGCAAAACGGTGCCGTTGTGAAGAAGTAATTCATCACTAATGTACCTATGAGAAGGGGGAGAGTGTAATAACTCTCCCCCTTTTTTGATTTTGAACAAAGAAATCTAACTGAAACAAAACTATTCTAGACTGCTCTAAATTAATAGAATCCAGTTCAATAATTTAAACCAAGGAAATAATCACGATGAAAAAAGTACTTTTGATCGCCTCTACCGTTGCCCTACTCTCTGGCTTTACAGCCTCCGTATCCGCTGGCGGCGCTGAACTTTACCAGTCAAAAACCTGCTGGTCTTGCCACGGCAAGGATGCCAAGACTCCTATCATCCCAATCTATCCAAAATTAGCGGGACAGAACAAAGACTACGCACTGAACCAGATGAAAGACATCAAATCCGGTGCTCGTAACAATGGCCAAACCGCTGCAATGATGGGCGTTATGGGACTGGTTAATGATGCTGAGATGGCAGAGATTGCTGATTGGCTCTCTAGCCTGAAATAACTAAAACCCTTGGTTTTAGTATGGATTAGGGGAACCGTTGACATATATCAAAGTCACCCCATAACGGTTCCTCTATTCTCTTCCCATCAAAATCATGTTGGAGAACAACGGAATGAAAAAATTAACCGCAATTGCCGCTGCAATCACTATTTTTGGCGCTGGACTGAGTGCTTCAGCACTGGCCGCTGGTGGTCACGGTGGACAAGTTACTGATGTAAAAGACTGGAATACCGGTGAGGGTGAGCAGAGTGTTGCTATGACGCTAACCCCTGATCGCGAGAACGGCATTGAAGTCTATGAAGTCTGCTCTGCCTGTCACCTACTGGAAGGGTGGGGTATGACCAACGGCACCTTCCCACAGCTTGCAGGTCAGCATAAGAATGTATTGATCAAACAGCTGGCGGACATTCGCGCACTCAACCGCGATAACCCCACCATGTACCCTTTCGCACTACCTGAGTCGATTGGTGATGAGCAGGCGATTGCCGATGTGACCGACTACATCGCCAAACTGCCAATGAACCCAGAGAATGGTAAAGGTAAGGGCGATAACCTTGCCCTAGGTGAGCAACTCTACAAGGACAACTGTGTTCAGTGCCACGCCGATAATGGTGAAGGCAACCAAGAGAAGTTCTACCCAAAAATTGTAGGACAGCACTACGCCTACATGCTGCGCCAGTTTGAGTGGATTCGTGATGGCAAACGCCGTAACGCCAATCCAGACATGGTGAAGCAGATCGCAGGCTTCAGCGATGCCGACATGGCCGCAGTAATTGACTACGTATCCCGTATCCCAGTTCCTGCCAAGGATGTAGCCCCTATTGGCTGGCAAAACCCAGACTACAACTAAGCTATCCTGATCTAACCCCTCCTCCCGAGGGGTTGGTTTTACCCTTCTCTTGGGAAAAATGTTGTTGGAGAAGAGAGCGGTAAAACTTAGAAACTTTGGCAGTTCTAAAAGGATCTATTCAGTAGAATAGATTTTTTTCGCTGTTGCCCCAATCAACTCTGATCTCACTCAGGAGCGTAACCACTATGAGCCTCTCCAACCCCAAACAAAATATGATCATCGGCACCCTATCACTGGTTGCCATTGGTCTGATGATCTCCATCTTCTACAGCCCTATCTGGTGGGTTTCGCTTAAAGCCCCACAATACCCAGATGCAGCCTTTCCACAAGGCATTCGCATTCACTTCCACGTCAATGGCGTCTTCAATGGCTGCCAGAAGATCGAATCTGAAGAGAAGTCTGAAGAGGAGGCACTCAACTGTAAACATGAGATGGATGCTATCAACCACTATGTGGGGATGTATCCCATTGCTGCCGGCGCACCGGTGGAACGTGCGGTCTCTCCCTTTGTCTTTGCACTGCTGGGGCTGATGGTGATCGCCTTTGCACTGCCGAATAACAAGCAGCGCATTCTGTTGATGGGCACAGGCTCTCTATTAATCGCTGGCTGGGGCTATAGCGCACTCTACAGTGAAGGTGGTATGAAGCTGCAATCCTCCCCCTACCGTGCCGATATCATGAGTACCATGGAACGCACCCCGGAAGAGATTAACCAGTGGAGTGGCATTGAGGGAATACAGGCCAGCTATGAAGAGGCCTTGGGACGTTACTTCCCTACCATTGCCGTCGATTGCGACAACTACGCCTCAAAGATGACCTATGTGGACCTCTATGCCTCACAGGATCGCCCATTTGAAGAGTTGAACGACCTATTGGTAAATGCCGGAGCCACCTCTGCGGTGATGTCGACCTTCCATGATCTCTACAAAAAGATCCAGAAGAATCCCGACATGACACCAGAACAGCAGACTGCCGCCTTTATGCAGCGCTGTGAACTGATGTCCAACAACATTGGTATGAGCGATATCGAGCGTACCGAGCTAATGGTCAACATCACCCACATCGTCTATGCCGGGCTGTTGGGCGCAATGGTGCTGTTGGTGGTTGGTCTGTGGAAGATGGAGCACGTCTTTAAATGGGTGCTGATTCTGGTACCCATGGCACTGCCTCTGTTCTTTATCATGGACTACGCTGGCTGGCTCTGGTGGTTTGGTCACCACCTCAGCGAGATGGGTGCCTTTACCGTGAAGCCCTTTATGCCCACCGTATTTGGTGTGGGTAAGGTTGCACAGTTTGCCACCTACTCCTACCCCTACTATGGATTTGGTTTAATCATGCTGAACTCAGTAGTACTGGCTGCAGCGGCATTGATCAGACTGAAATCATCCGAGTAATTTAACTGCTGTGCGCGATTACAGCTATTATTCCTCACGCAATACCCTAGGGCACCTTCTCTTGCCTTGCGGCAATTCACCTCGAGGCACAAAGACGCAAAGAGCCGCCATAAAAGCTTTGCGTCTTTGCGTCTTTGCGTCTTTGCGCGAGCATGCTGTTTCCGTACTTCTTCTGCCCCTGCTCCTTCTGTTTGGCACCGTAGCAACCGCTCAAACACTACAGGAGATGATCGATGAGACCCCCAAAGGGGGTACCCTCACTCCACCTGCAGGAGTCTACGGCCCCATTATCCTAGAGAAGCCGATCACCATTGATGGCAAAAATAGGGTCACCATCGATGCACAAGGCAAAGGGAGTGTGGTCTTTTTGGATACCGATGGTGCCACCCTGCAGAACCTGCATCTCACCAACTCCGGCTACTCCCACAACGATATTGATTCTGGTATTCAGGTGCGCGGCAACTTCAACGTCATCAAAGACAATAAGATCTCTGAGTGTCTGTTTGGTGTTGACCTCGGCCAAGCCAAGAACAACATCATTCGTCGCAACACCATCACCTCCAAGAGTGATCGAGAGCTAGGCATGCAGGGGGACTCGGTACGCCTCTGGTATAGCTTTAACAATCAGATTACCGATAATGTGATCCGTGGCGCACGGGATATGGTGGTGTGGTACTCCAGCGATAACGTTATCGCCCGTAATGACTCCTCCGGTGGCCGCTATGCCCTTCACTTTATGTATTCACAAGGCAACTTGATTGAAGAGAACCGCTACACCGAAAACGCCGTTGGCATCTTTCTGATGTACAGTGATGGCGCGGTGGTACGCAACAACTACATCGCCCACTCTCAGGGAACCACCGGAATGGGGATCGGGATGAAGGAGACCAGTGATGTCATCATTGAGAACAACCAGATTCTCTACAACGCCACCGGGATCTATAGCGATGTCTCCCCCTATCAGCCCGACACCACTAACGTGATGACCGATAATTTAATCGCCTTCAACGGTATCGGTATGCTCTTCCACACCCCGTGGTGGGGCAACGTCGCCCGTAACAACACCTTCAAAGACAATATCACTCAAATAGTAGTCGATGGCAATGGTGGTGCCACCAAGAACGTCTGGGAGGGCAACCACTGGGATGACTACGAGGGGTTTGACCAGAACAGTGACCAGATCGGTGACACCCCCTACGAGCTATACGCTTATGCCGACCGAATCTGGATGGACCGCCCCGATGCGCGCTTCTTTATGGGTACCCCACTACTGGGGACCCTAGACTTTCTAGAGCAGCTCGCCCCCTTCTCAGAACCCACCCTGCTGTTGCGCGATGAAAAACCCCTGATCCTTGCCGCAAAGCGCACAGTCCCCGAGCCAACAAGTACAATAGAAGCCCCTACCACCAACCATCCATCCACAGCCAGTGAAGAGCCCCAAAAAGATTGGAACTCCTCACTACACCTGCTGGAGAAGAGTCTGACAAAATGAGTGAAGAGAGCCCAAAAAAGCCACAACGGCTGAGTCGTAAAGAGAGAGAGCGTCGAGAGTTCCTGCGCACCTCCGCACTGGTCGCTGGTGTCGGTGGGTTCTCCCTGTTGCAACTGATCCCTACCTTGACGGACGCCGCCCCTCGGTTACGTCCACCTGGTGCACTGGATGAGAAGGAGTATCTCTCCTCCTGTATCAAGTGTGGACAGTGTGTACAGGTCTGCCCAGTCGAGGCAATCTTTCTTGCTGACATGCTCGATGGTCAGGGGCAAGGGGCCGCCTATATCGATGCCCGCAATCAGGCCTGCGACTTCTCCTGTGATGGTCTACAGTGCGTACTCGCCTGCCCTACCGGCGCACTCACCCACGAGATCAACTACTCTCACGAGACCCGTATGGGGATCGCCAGACTCGACAAACCCGCTCAATGTCTAGCGGTAAAGGGAGAGGGGTTCTTTGGTATCACCCGTGGAGCAGAGTACAACGGAAAACTCCGTTTTGATGAGATTGACCGCTGGAACCCCATCGCCCTCAACCAACACCCTTTTGACTTAGAGGTGTGCGACCTTTGTGTACGCCTCTGTCCGATTGAGATTCGCCGTACCCAGTGCGAAGTAGGCAAGCCCCCTTCGGGAGACATCAATCAATGCCCTCCAAAACCTGCCATTGAGTTACAGAAGATTGAGAACGGTAGAGACACCGTCAGCTATGTACCTGCGGTACTGGAGGGGTGCGTCGGCTGCGGTGTCTGCGAGATGGTCTGCCCCACCGATGAACCCGCTATTGTGATCGATATCCGCAAACAGTGGTCGGAGGTAAACGCATGAGAATTGGAAAGTACTGCATCAATGTGATGCTGGGGAAAAGCCCCACCAAAACCCCACCGGCTCAGATCTCTGAAGAGGCCAAGGCGCTCCACCAAAAGAAGAAGGAGAGCGGTGAGATCGACAAGGTGAAGGCACGTGAAGAGCATGAGATCTATCGCGAGACCCACAACAAGAAATGGCGCACCCGCCGCTGGGCCACCATCCTCTTTATCAACCTGCTGTTTGTAGCCTCCTACGCGCTCGATATTCAGTTACTGGAAGGTGCTCTCACCGCCTCTCGCTTCCTCGGCTTCCATATGGCTGACCTCAACTCCGCACTGCAGGTCGTACTCGCCTTCAAGACGGTACTGATCAATCTGTTGATCGGCTTTGTCACCGTACTGTTGATGTGGATTCTGTTGGGGGGACGCACCTTCTGCTCTTGGGTCTGCCCCTACCACCTCCTCTCTGAGTTTGCCGAGATGGTTCACATCAAACTGGTGGAGAAGAAGATCATCAAGAACCACCTCTTCAACCGCAAGGCGAGAACCTGGTTCTACATCTTCTTTGCAGTGCTCGCCTTCGCCACTGGCTACACCGTCTATGAGACCATCTCCCCCACCGGCATTCTTAGCCGCGCATTGATCTACGGCCCTACCGTGGCACTGCTCTGGGTCGCCTTTCTGTTGACGGTAGAGATCTTCTACTCACGCCGCGCTTGGTGCCGCTACGTCTGCCCGATTGGACTCACCTACGGCTTTGTCGGCACCATCACCCCGATGAAGGTCAACTATAACGTCGTGGACTGTCACCATGAGGGAGACTGCCGCAAGGTCTGTCTGGTACCACATGTACTGGAGTGGACCATCAAGGGGCGCTCACCAGAGATCAATGTAGAGCTGGGACCAGACTGCACCCGTTGCGGTATGTGTATCGATGTCTGCCCCACCGACTCACTCAACTTCCACTTTAAAGGGTTAAGCACAAAGAAATGATCTCTTTAAAAGGGGTAACCAAAACCTTCAAACGCACCACGGTGCTAAACGGGATTAACTTGGAGTTCGCTGCGGGTGACCGGGTCGCACTGATCGGCTCCAATGGTGCAGGGAAGACCACACTTATCCGCTGCCTACTCGGTGAATATCAGTTTGAAGGTTCGATCTCCCTCAATGGAGAGAACCCCCGCGAAAACCGTAAAGCGGTACTAGAACGGATCGGTTTTGTACCACAACTGCCTCCGCCACTGAAGATGCCGGTACAACAACTACTCAACTTCTCTGCTGGGGTCTGTGGCTGTAGCACCGATGAGATGAAAGCGGTTGCCGCACAACTGGGGTTGGATCTAGAGCCACTCTACAAACGCCCTTTTGAAAAACTCTCTGGCGGTCAGAAACAGAAACTGCTTATCTCCATTGCATTGGGGCGGCCTACCTCCCTGCTGATTATGGATGAGCCTGCTGCCAACCTCGACCCAGAGGCACGCCACACCCTCTTCTCTCTGTTGGAGAAGAAGCAGGAGGAGAGCGCGATGCTGATCTCCAGCCATCGACTGGATGAGGTGGCCTCACTGGTTAATCGAGTGATTGAGCTGGACCGAGGCCAAGTGGTACTGGATGACCGAGTGGATGACAGCATCGACCTCTCCAGCCTACTCAACTGTAACCTCACCACCACCCGTATCGAACCCGCATTCTCCAAGGCGATTGGCAGTTGGGGGTTCAGTGCTGGGGCTGATGAGACTCAGTGGAGCGGTACTATTCCCGGGCCAGATCGGTTGCGTTTCTTGGGTACGTTGTCACGCTATGCGGCACTGCTGGCTGCGGTTGAGATCAAGGAGGCTAAGCAGTGAACAGTTTTCCTCACGCCCTCCCCCGTAACCTATTGTTCGCACCCCTCCTCCTACTCCTCACTGCCTGCGGTGAACCTGAAACTGGACCCATTGAAGTAACATGGGATCGGGACAATTGCGAACGTTGCGTGATGGCCCTGAGTGATCGTCACCATGCCACACAGATTCGTGGTGGAAAACGTAACAGGGCCCACCACTTTGATGATATCGGCTGCGCCCTGCTCTGGCTCGATGAACAGCCATGGAAGGATGATCCAGCCACAGAGATCTGGGTCAATGATCACCAAGATGGGAGCTGGTTAGATGCCCGCACCGCCCACTATGTAAAGGTAACCCACACCCCGATGAACTACGGTTTTAGTGCACAACCCAAATCTACCGACAGCGCTGTCGACTTTAATACCATGAAACAGGCCGTGATCAAACAAGAAGCGGAATACCACGCCTCCGTTGAGGCACGCCTGAAACACCGTGCCGAGGAGGCTAACCGATGAATCATCTCTGGCTTACCGCAAAGGCAGATATCTCTGAATCCCTGCGCAGCAAGTGGTTTATGGTCTACGCCATTGTCTTTGGCGGCATCATCTCCCTGCTCTTCGCCTTTGGCTTGACTGAATCCCGTATCATGGGCTTTGTCGGTCTATCACGTCTGCTGATCACCTATATCCAACTGTCGATGGCAATCTTGCCAATCTTTATCCTGATCACCACCGTACGCTCAGTCGCTGGGGATCGAGATGCAGGGGTATTTGAGTACCTGCTCTCTCTCCCCGTCTCCCTCTCTGCCTGGTTCTGGGGCAAGATGGTAGGACGCTTTACCGTGGTCTTCCTCCCGGTATTTCTGGCTATGGCTGGCTCTATAGTATGGGGCATTATTCAGGGAATGGAGATCCCTTGGGAGCTATTCCTCTACTACACCGCGTTTCTCTTCTCCCTCTCTTGGTGTTTCCTTGGGATTGGGATGTTGATCTCCACACTGGCCCGCTCACCGGATGTCGCACAAGGCAGCGCCTTTCTGGTTTGGCTCTTCCTGCTGTTGTTCCTCGACCTTATACTGCTGGGCGTATTGATTCAGGAGCAGGTACCCGCCGATTTTGTAGTAGGTATCGCACTGAGTAATCCACTACAGGTATTCCGTACCGCTTCCATGCTACTATTTGATCCTCAACTGGTACTGCTGGGTCCTTCGGCCTATCTGATTCTCGACCACTTTGGTCAATTCTGGTACCTCATCTGGGCCATGCTCTACCCACTGTTACTCGGTACGGTCACTGCAACGATGGGCTACCTACTATTCCGTAGAGGGGATCAGTTATGAAGCCATTACTTTCTCTACTTACTGTAGCTCTGTTTTCAACACATTTATCAGCAGCCAATCTCGACATTGGCGAAGAGATCAACGAGGTCTGTGCAGGCTGTCATGGAGAGTATGCCGAAGGTGGCAAGGAGGGGGAGTACCCTCGCCTTGCTGGACTTTCTGCAGACTATATTGAACGTGAGCTGCGCCTGTTCAAGAGCAAAGAGCGACTCAACCACCCGATGGTCCCCTACACCAAAGAGCGTGAGTTACCGGAAGAGGATCTACTCGATGTCTCTGCCTATATCGCCACCATCGAACTCTACTCCAAACTCCCTCCGATTGATGAGGAGAACTTCAACGCCTATGAACGGCTGCTGCTGAGTAAAAAACTACTCAATGTGCGCCGTATTGATGGTGACTACGAAGCCGGAAAAGAGCTCTACAACAAGGAGTGCAGCAGCTGCCATGGCCGTGATGGCACAGGTAAGCTGAAGAAAAAGGCCCCACTGCTTGCAGGCCAGTACAGCAACTATCTACTGAAGCAGATCCGCGCCTATCGTACAGGCAAGCGCACTCATGACAATGAGGAGACCAGCGAGTCAATATTCAAAGAGTATAGCGAGGAGCAGATACAGAACCTCCTCGCCTATCTCTCCATTCTGGATGATGATTAGCGACTACACCATCCATCCCTACCGCCTCTCTTTTCAACAGCCATGGCATAGCAGCCGAGGCCAACACAACCACCGTGAAGGTTTTCTGGTTGAGCTGAAAGATGACAAGGGCAACAGCGCCATCGGCGAAGCGGCACCACTACCGGAGATGGGTAGCGAGTCTCTCCAACAGTGCCATCAAAAGCTGCTGGAGATGCATGAAGTTATCCTACACTGCACAGCAGAAGCCGTGTTACAGCAGCTCGCCCCCTATCGCGAGCACTATCCCGCCTTTTGTTGCGCTATTGAATCCGCTACGGTCATGCTGCTGGCCAAACAGCAACAGCTCACCCTCAGCCAGTGGTTCAACCAGAGTAGTGCTTCACAGCTCCAACTCAATCAGATCACCACACTGCAACACCCTGTTATCAACCCCAACGGCGCTAGCGTAATCAAACTCAAGGTCGGGATTGCGCCGATTGAGACCGAGCTGAAACAGCTTCAACAGTTAGCAAAACAGCTCTCCCCCAAGCAGCAGCTACGGTTGGATGCGAATCAGGCATGGAGCTTTGAACAGGCCTCTACCTTTCTACAGCATCTTCAATCCTTACCCATAGAGTCGATTGAAGAGCCGATACAAAATCCAACGCTGGAACAGTTTCAACAGCTACAGCAGCAGTGCCACTTCCCCATTGCAGTGGATGAGTCGATGCAGACAATCGGACTCTCACCCATAGTAGAGAGCAGCACCCTACAGCGTGTCGTGCTCAAACCGATGCTACTGGGAGGCCCCCAAAGCTGCTTCAACATCGCACAACAGCTTCAGCAAGCGGGCATTGAGGTGGTCATCACCTCTACATTAGAGAGCAGCATCGGTATCCTCTCGGCTGCACACTGTGCTGCTGCCATCGATCCGCACCAATTGCAGGCACATGGCCTCGATACAGCCCGTCTCTTCAATGAAGATCTGACACTTGCACCCACCATCAAAAACGGGATACTTCACCTCCCATGAGCACCGCAGATACCTTCCCCTTTCAACACCCACATACAGTTCGCCTGTATGAGACCGATGGTGCAGGCATCCTCTTTTATGGGCAGATTTTCACACTGGTCCACAATGCACATGAGGAGCTGCTCGCCTCAGTAGGGTTATCACCGCAGATCATCTTTGAGGAACACCCCTTCTCAATCCCTCTAGCGCATGCTGAGGCAGACTATCTCAACCCGATTCAGTTGAGTGAGAAGCTGACATTGAGTGTATCGGTAGAGAAAATCGGGGAACGCTCCTTCACCCTACTGACCAGAGTCAGTGGAACAGAAGAGGAGAAGGCTGTGGTCACAACGGTACATGTCACCATTGACCAGCAGAGCGGCGTGGCTATACCGCTGCCTGAGCCTATCCTACAGCTCCTCAACGGAAGAGGGTAACCATGGCTCATTTAGGTCAGATCAATCTACAGTGGTCCATTTCATTGATTCAAGCGCTGATTGATCAGGGGATCACCCGCTTTGTAATCTCCCCCGGATCACGCTCTACCCCGCTGGCACTGGCGGTGGCACGTAACCCTCTGGCGCAACATCAGGTCATCATCGATGAGCGCAGTGCCGCATTTTTCGCGCTGGGGCAGAGCCGACAACAGCGCTCACCCAGTGTGCTGATCTGCACTTCTGGCAGCGCCGTTGCCAACTGGCTTCCTGCTGTTGTTGAGGCCAACCATGCAGCAGTCCCGCTACTGCTACTCTCGGCAGACCGTCCAGCAGAACTGCATCAACGTGGAGCCAATCAGACCATTGAGCAGGAGCAACTATTTGGGGTACAGGTGCGAGGCCACCACTCACTCTCCCCACCGGATGAAGAACAAGATCCAACAGCTGCACTCACCACACTACTGCAAGAGATGATGGTACAGTTGCGGCAGCCTGTTCCTGGCCCAGTCCACATCAACATCCCCTTTCGTGAGCCACTCTTACCTGAGACATTCGACTCCATCGACTGGTCTCCAGCGCCGATTCAATTTTTACCGCAGAGAACACTCTCCCGCAGATGGCTACTGCTGAATGAGGCCGCAGAGAAAATCCACCAGCACCCTGGCATCATTCTCTGTGGTGAGGGGCACTACCCAGATACATTTTACAACCCACTAAACCAACTTGCCGAGCGGCTGGATTGCCCCATCATGGTCGACCCGCTCTCTAATCTGCGCTGGGGACACGCCCCTTCAGCCCGCATCCTGACCCACTATGATGCCACACTGCGTAATAGCAGCAGCCAACCACCATCACCACAGTGGGTGATTCAGTTTGGAGATTTCCCACTCTCTAAAACTGTTGCTAATTGGCTGACACAAAATACTATTCCGACCTACTTCACCATTCAGTATCAACGCCTCTGGAGTGACCCAGAGTCACTCGCTACAGAGGTCTTTCACTGCAGTCCAGAACAGTTCGTCAATGCCCTGCTGAAGCAGTTGAGCGAGCCCGCTCAACTGCCGGAATGGAACCACCACTTTACAACACTTGAGCAACAGGCTCACCGCTGGGTCTCTCCTTACCCACTCTGCACCCAACAACTGCTACACACACTGCTCAACCAACTCCCCGAAGAGAGTGTGCTATTCAGCGCAAACTCTATGATGATTCGTGATATCGATGGTTGGCTACCCGCAGATAAGAAGTCGCTTACACTTCATGCAAACCGTGGTGCCAGTGGTATTGATGGCAACCTCTCCACCGCTTGTGGAGTACGCAGCGTAGTGGAGGCAGAGGTTCCCGTAGTTGCCCTGCTCGGAGATCTGACACTATTCCATGATCTCAATGCGCTCTCACTGGTTCAACAGCTAGAGGGGGAGTTCACAATTATTGTGGTCAACAATGGCGGAGGCGGCATCTTCAGTTACCTCCCCCCTGCTGAGCTACCTGAATTTGAACCACTCTGGCTCACCCCCCCTGAAATTGACTTTAAACAGGCAGCAAAACTCTACCAAATAGAGTACTACCGTATTGATGAGCCACTTGATCTACAACAACAGCTTGCCCACCCACTACAGAAAAGAGGGGCTAAGCTGATAGAATGGGTGGTAGATCGAGAGGCCACTATAACGGCCCACCAACAGTATTGGGAGTCCCTACAGTGATCGACTGGAAAGCAACAACAGAACCCTATCAAGATATCCTCTACCATCAGGCCGAAGGGATCGCCAAGATCACCATCAATCGACCAGAGGTGCGCAATGCCTTTCGCCCAGAGACCGTCAATGAGTTGATTCACGCCTTCCACACCGCTCATCTAGACTCAGATATTGGAGCCATTATCCTCACTGGAGCGGGAGACAAGGCATTCTGCTCCGGTGGGGATCAGAAGATCCGGGGCGAAAGTGGCTACCGAGATGAGTCCGGTGGGCAGCACCTCAATGTACTCGACCTGCAACGACAGATCCGTACCCTACCCAAGCCCGTGGTTGCCATGGTTAATGGCTTTGCTATTGGTGGCGGTCATGTGCTGCACCTAATTTGCGACCTCTCTATCGCCTCTGACAACGCCATCTTTGGTCAGACCGGCCCTAAGGTAGGCAGCTTTGATGCAGGGCTGGGGGCTGGCATTCTTGCCCGTACTGTAGGGATGAAAAAGGCAAAAGAGATCTGGTTCCTCTGTCGTCAATACGGTGCTGCAGAGGCGTTGGAGATGGGGTTGGTCAATACCGTTGTACCGTTTGAGCAGCTGGAACAGGAGAGCGTAGATTGGTGCCGACAGATGCTACAACACAGCCCCACCGCACTGCGCCTGTTAAAGGCGGGATTCAACGCCGACACAGATGGTATGGCGGGAATTCAGGAGCTGGCAGGTAACGCCACCGCGCTCTTCTATATGTCTGACGAGGGGCAGGAGGGGCGCAACGCCTTTAATGAAAAACGCCCCCCTGACTTCACCCCCTTCAAGCGCCGCCCCTAATCTTACATCCCCCTATTTATGATTGAACAGCTTGCAATGGAGCTGGATCTCTTCTTCAGTGATCCACCTGCAGAGGCCACACTCCTCAGCATCACTCTCCCCTACCACCGACGCCCCTTCACAACGCCCGTAATACCCAGTGAGGGGATCTACTGGAACGGTGGGACAAGGGGTAGCCGCCTGTTGGGTCTGGGTACCGCATGGCGTGCCACACTGCAGGGAGCAGATCGCTTTCAACAGGCAGAGCAGCAGCTGGAGCAGTTGCACAGCCACTGGTCACAGATCGATCCAGATGAGTGCGGCCATGCCCCTCCACTCTATTTCCAGTACGCCTTCTCTGAAGATGACCCGATGGAGGCGGAGTGGAGTGAGTTTCCCAATACCCTATTGAGTTTGCCACGACTATTACTCAGTAGCCGACAGGGACATCAATTTATCACCCTCTCACACCCTATTGGCGATACCGACCAACAACAGTTGCTTGAGCTGTGGGAGAACGATCTCGACATGCTGGAGTCACTGATGGGGCCACAACAGCTAACAGAGAGACCAACACTGCTTCGAACAGCACCAGAGCGTAACAGCAGCTCACTGATCCAACACGGAATCGATGCCATCCAACAAGGCACCTTTGAGAAGGTTGTGCTGGGAGAGGCACAACACTTTTCACTCTCTCATCCACTGCGTTTGCAATCTGCACTGCAACAGCTAGAGCACTACAACAGAAACGGTATTCAGCTACTCTTTACGGAAGCAGGAAAACAGTTGATTGCAGCCCCGCCCGAGCAGCTACTCAGCAAACATGAAAACCATATCAAGGCCGATGCACTGGCTGGAACCCTGCCCCGTGGAGAGAGCGACGATGAAGAGCTGCAGCTGGGACAGCAGCTATTGAATGATCCAAAACTGCAGCATGAACACCAGTTGGTTGTTGATTACATCCAGCAGCAGCTAGAACAACAGTGTGATGATATTCAGCACCCCGCAACGCCCACCATTCATAAGCTGGAGCATATCCAACACCTGCTCACCCCCGTTGAAGGCATACTGAGTAAACATACCTCCCTGTTTGAGTTAACAGAGTCACTTCACCAAAGTCCTGCTATCTGCGGTCATCCAAAAGCAAATGCTTTGACATGGTTACAACAACAGGAGAACAGCAACCGTGGATACTATTGTGGTGGTGCTGGTTGGATTGATGCAGCAGGAGATGGAGAGATTCATGTGATTCTGCGCTGTGCCATCGTAGAGCAGAAGCAAGCGACCCTCTACGCAGGTGCTGGCGTAGTAGCTGGGTCTACCGCAAATCAAGAGCAGGCCGAAATTGAGCTAAAAATAGAGGGTATGGTACATACACTCTCTGCTTAACCATTCAGTCGTCCCGTAACAAAACGTAACCCCTGCAACAGACCATTTTTCTGTATCATTCCCCCTCTAATTCATTCCATTGGTGAGAAGACTATGTGCGGAATTGTGGGTGCCGTTGCGGCTAGAAATGTGACACCACTGTTGCTGGAGGGGCTGAAGCGGCTAGAGTATCGAGGCTATGACTCTGCCGGTATCGCGGTTCTTAACCAAGCCAGTGAGATTCAGCGGGTACGTAGCTTGGGTAAGGTCGCCACACTAGAGTCCCCCATTAACGAGACCCAACTCAACGGAACCATCGGTATCGCCCACACCCGCTGGGCCACCCACGGTGCACCAGCCACAGAGAACGCCCACCCCCATATCGCCAACAATCGGGTAACGGTAGTCCACAACGGTATCATTGAGAACCACAAAGCGCTGCGTCAGCAACAACTGGAACAGGGGTTTCGCTTCACCTCAGAGACCGACACAGAGACTGTTGTACATCAAATTGAACACTATCTACAGCAGGGGCAGACGCTAACCGAGGCCGTGCGTAACAGCAGAGCTGATTTCAGAGGGGCCTATGCTTTGGGGGTGATCAGCCCCGTTGACCCAGAACTACTGGTCACCACCCGACTGGGCAGCCCTTTGGTGATTGGGTTGGGAGCGGATGAAAACTTTATCGCCTCCGATACCGCTGCACTGCTCCCCTACACCAACCGTTTTATCTTTTTGAAAGATGGGGATCTGGCCGAGATTCGCCGTGACAGTGTACTTATTTTTGATGAACACAACAGTCCAGTAGAGCGGGAGATTCACACCTCCAAGCTCTCAGCCGAAGCCACTGAGCTTGGCCCCTACGCCCACTACATGCTGAAAGAGATCTACGAGCAACCCAATGCCATCGCCGAGACGCTGGAGGGGCGCATCCACAACGGTGCAGTGATGGCGGGGATCTTTGGTCATGAGGCTGCAGCCATCTTTCAGCAGACCCAGCAGATTCAGATTGTCGCCTGTGGCACCAGCTATCACGCAGGCATGGTGGCAAAATATTGGTTCGAGCGCATTCTGGAGCTCCCCTGTTTTGTCGATGTTGCCAGTGAATTTCGTTACCGCCACCCAGTCCTGCGGGAAGGGACATTGACGGTCACACTCTCTCAATCCGGTGAGACTGCAGATACCCTCGCCGCACTGGCCGAGGTGAAGAAACGGGGATTTGATCAGACACTGGCGATCTGTAACGTCGCAGAGAGTTCACTGGTACGTGAATCGAAACTGACACTGATGACCCACGCCGGGCCTGAGATTGGGGTTGCCTCGACCAAGGCCTTTACCACTCAGTTAGTCGCTCTGCTGCTGCTGATACTCGCCATCGGCAAAGAGCAGAAGAGTCTGCCTGAGCAGGAGGAGAGAGAGATCATCGATGCGCTACAGCAGCTACCACGGCAGATCGAACAGGTACTGAACAGTGACAAGCCGATTCAGCAGATGGCAACTCAGTTTGCTGATAAGGAGCATGCCCTCTTCCTTGGACGTAACCGCATGTATCCCATTGCGATGGAGGGGAGTCTGAAGCTAAAGGAGATCTCCTATATTCATGCCGAGGCCTACCCCGCTGGAGAGCTGAAACACGGTCCGCTGGCACTGGTCGATGCGAAGATGCCCATTGTTGCCGTAGCCCCCAGTGACCTGCTCATGGATAAGCTCCTCTCTAACCTAGAGGAGGTGCGCAGCCGCAATGGGCAACTCTTTGTCTTCACCGATACCGAATCACACTTTGAGAGCAGCGATCAGATCCACACACTGGCGGTGACAGAGCCCGCCAGCTACTACACGGCCCCTATCATCTTTACCATTCCGCTACAGCTATTAGCCTATCATGTGGCACTGATCAAGGGGACGGATGTGGATCAACCCAGGAATTTGGCAAAGTCTGTGACGGTGGAGTAGAGTCAACGACTCATTAGCTCTTTAAATCGTTCAACACTGTAGACAGAAGGTTGTGTTGAATCCCCTGCGGGTACTGTAGAGGGGATAGCCTTCTCAACCACGCTCTCTGCGACCGCTTTGGGTTCAGATGCCTCTTCTACCTTGTTACTCTCTTCAGTAACAGCTGACTCTGCTTCAGCCTCTACCACCTCTTCCAGCGCTTCTGTCTGATTCATCAATAGGGCAAAGCGTTTAACACTGTGGACAGGAAGTTGTGCTGGCTCTTCTATTGATGCCTCAGAGGGAGCACTATTTTTATTCATATCCTCTGCACTCTTTGTGATCTTTTCAGGCTCTACTGCTTCCACCACTTCAGCTGCTGGTAACGCTATTTCTGCTTCTACAGTTCCACTCTCTTCAATTTCTGCCTCACCTGTATTGTTCATCAAAGCTTCGAAGCGTTTGACGCTATAAACAGAGAGTCGACTGGTCTCAGAGGAAGAGGCTTTATCGGCCAAGCTCTCTGCTGCTTTTGCTGCCTCTGCCGCTTCTGCTGCCTCTGCTGCCTCTGCCGCTTCTGCCGCTTCTGCCGCTTCTGCCGCTTCTGCCGCTTCTGCCGCTTCTGCTGCTTCTGCTGCTTCTGCTGCCTCTGCCGCTTCTGCCGCTTCTGCTGCTTCTGCTGCTTCTGCTGCCTCTGCTGCTTCTGCTGCCTCTGCCGCTTCTGCTGCTTCTGCTGCTTCTGCCGCTTCTGCTGCTTCTGCTGCCGCTTCTGCTGCTTCTGCTGCCTCTGCTGCTTCTTCACCCATTGGAGTATCCATTACTGACTCTTCTACAGTATCCATCCCACTATCATGCCGCTCTAGTTGAAGCATCCCAAAGCAGAGTATCGCAATCATCAGTAGTGTCAAAACAGGCAAGACCTTCTCCCAATCCAACTCAGAAAGGAACTCGATTACCCGCTCTTGGAGAGTCTCCTCCTCTTCATCATACTCTTCCAAAGGTAACGGTTTTGGTTTTGGCTCTGGTGCTGGCTCTGGTGCTGGCTCTGGTGCTGGCTCTGGTGCTGGCTCTGGTGCTGGCTCTGGTGCTGGCTCTGGTGCTGGCTCTGGTGCTGGCTCTGGTTCCTGCTGAACATCCTCCACATCAGAAAGCGCTTCTCCAGGAACCACAATCCGTTGATCCGATGACTCATCAATGGCTTGCTCTTCTTCAAGCAGTGATTCAAGGTCTATCGTTTGAGCCAGACGAATCCGAAAAGGCTGGTCACACACTTTACAACGCGTCGGTACCCCCTCCTCTGGAATACGGGAGGCGTTAATATTGTAGATCTTCTCGCACTTCGGGCAACTGACTTTCATAATAGGACTCACGACTTGAGATTTCTGGAGACAATTTCATACACATCTTTAGATAATCCCTCCACTTCTACAATCCGTTGTAACTCATTTCTCACTAAGGATTGCCGTATTTTGTCGTAGCGCTTCCATTGATTGAATGCACCGACCATACGCGCCGCCACCTGAGGATTGAGTGCATCTAGCTTAATCACCTGATCTGCAAGCAGTTTATAACCTCGACCACTGCTTTGGTGAAAGTGGAGCGGGTTACCGTGTGCAAAAACACCAACCACCGAACGTACCCGATTGGGGTTTGTAATTTCAAAATCAGGGTGGTTGAGCAGCGCCTCAACCTGATCTATGGCATCTTCTCGTTGAGAACCCGCCTGCAGCCCAAACCATTTATCGATGACCAAGCGCTCACCTTGCCACTTCTGGTAAAACTGCTCCAGAGCAACAGTACGGGATTCGCCCTGCATACGCTCCAGCGCAGCGAGTGCCCCCATCTCTTCACTCATATTCTCAGCTTGCTCAAACTGCACCACTGCCAGTTGATTTACGACCGCACTATCAAGTCGAGACAGCATCGCTAACAGTTGATTACGCAGGGTGCGACCATCAGCCTCTTCCGCATTGAGCTGTTGATACAGAGCAGTCATCTGCTGCTGGTAACGCTCGGCAACCGCCACAATAGCAAACTCACGAGCAGCATGGATCGCCTCAACATCGACCGTCTCCATACGCTCAGAGAGCCAGCGCTCTGTGGGCAAAATCAGCGCCTCTGTAGTCAGAGCGGGATCATCCATCGCCTCCTCTAGCAGAACACCCATAGCACCCAACCAGTCATTATCAATCTTGAGAGAGTTCTTCTGTTGGTAAGCCGCAACCATCGCCAGCAGCATCTTTTCAGCCACCTGCTGCCCCGCATCCCAGCGGTTAAACGCATCGCTGTCATGTGCCATCAGGAAGCGTTTCTCCTCCTCACTGTGGGCCGTACTCAGCAGTACTGGTGCAGAGAAACCACGCAGGATAGAGGGGACTACTGTTTCACTAACCGCATCAAAAGTGAAAGTGGTCTGGCGCTCGGTTAGCTCCAACAGTCGATCATCCTCCAACAGCTCTTCACCCGAAGTGCGAGAGAGCAGGCCAACCACTACGGGAATATGGTGTGGCTCCCATGCTGCCTGCTCCTCTCTGCTGTAGGACTCTGGAGGCTGCTGTTCTAACGTTAGGCTAAAGCGCTGCTGTTCCAGGTCCTGCTCCCAAGACGCAGATAGTCGTGGTGTCCCCTTTTGCTGGTACCAGTGCATAAATTGGCTCAGATCGCGCCCTGAAGCGCTCTCCATGGCATCAACAAACTCCTCTACCCGCACGGCTTGACCATCATGTCGGTCAAAGTAGAGGTCCGTCGCTTTTCGGTACTGCTCGACTCCCAACAAGGTGTGCTGCATTCGCACCACCTCTGCCCCCTTCTCGTAGATGGTCACGGTGTAGAAGTTACTGATCTCAATATAGTGGTCAGGGCGTACCGGGTGGGCCATGGGCCCTGCATCTTCGGCAAACTGTACGCTACGCAACATGCGTACATCCTGAATCCGTTTCACTGCACGGGAGTGGTAATCAGCGGTAAACTCCTGATCACGGAATACCGTCAACCCCTCTTTGAGGCTCAGCTGGAACCAGTCCCGGCAGGTGATACGGTTGCCAGTCCAGTTGTGGAAATACTCATGCCCGATTACCGCCTCGATATTGAGGTAATCAGCATCCGTTGCGGTCTCAGGCTTGGCGAGGACAAACATAGAGTTGAAGACATTCAGCCCCTTGTTCTCCATCGCCCCCATATTGAAGTCATCTACCGCAACGATGTTGTAAAGATCGAGATCATACTCTCGTCCATATACCTGCTCATCCCATGCCATCGAGCGTTTGAGTGAGGTCATGGCATGGTCACATTTATCGACATTATGTGGCTCGGTAAAGATCTGTAGCTCGACCTCTCTACCGGAGGCGGTCTTAAAGCTGTCTTGAATCCCCTCCAGCTTGCCTGCCACTAGCGCAAATAGGTAGGCAGGCTTGGGAAAAGGGTCTTCCCAAGTAATCCAGTGACGACCATCAGGATAGGCTCCGTTGGCGCTGCGGTTACCGTTTGAGAGCATCACTGGACAGATCGCAGGGTGCGAGGCGATGGTGACGGTAAACTTGGACATTACATCAGGGCGATCTGGAAAGAAGATGATCTTACGAAACCCTTCAGCCTCACACTGGGTGCAGTAGATGGGACCAGAGCGGTAAAGCCCTTCCAGTGCGGTATTTTTCTCAGGGTGGAGTCGAGTCTCCAGCTGCAGCATAAAGGGTTCGTTGGGCACATTGGGGATGGTTAGCGTCTCCCCCTCCCGTTGATAGTGCTGCTCGCTTAGGTTGATCCCATCCAGCTTCAGCGAGACCAACTCCTGATCACCGCCATGCAACACCAATGGGGCACCTGATACCCCTTCAGCATTAGGCTCAATACTCAGGCTTGCCTTAACTCGGGTCTCTGCCTCATCTAGGTCAAAAAAGAGTCGCACCTCTGGAATCAAGTGGTTGGGTACGGTGTACTCTTCTAGATAAGTGGTCTGGGGGGAGAGGTCTGTTGCGTCCATTTTACTTCCTGTTTACGTTTTCCTTAGTTAGCCCTATCATCCCCCATTCTTTTACTCAGGAAAACCACCTCATGGCTAGAAAAATAAAAATTTACAGTACCGCAAGCTGCCCCCGTTGTGACAAATCGAAACAGTTACTGACTAAATGGGGCATCTCCTACCACGAAGTGCGGGTTGATCAGTCTCAAAAAGGGCTGAAAGAGATGATGAAGCGCACCAACAACGCGCGCAGCGTGCCACAGATCTTTTTGGGCGATGACCATATTGGTGGATTGGATGAGCTCACCGAGGCGCATATGGACGGGGATTTGGATGGAATTAGTTAACGGGCTTCCCGCCATTGATCTCCATTGAGAAACGTCTCTTTTCTGTATCAGCCTCTTTATCAGGCCGACACGCCTTTAGCTGCACGCGATAGGTCATCCGTGCAGTATTCACCTTGCGTGCAAAACTCATCAGCTTAGGCTTCTTTTCATAATCCTTGCGCAGAAACCCACGGTGACCTTCGTGGTAAGCGAGGTAGAGGTGGTATCCATCGCTACGGGAAATCTGCAAGCTACGGTGGGTACGGTTAAGGTACCAACCGATAAAGTCAGCAGCATCTGCAAACTGGTCTCGTTTTGCCTCCTGCTTCCCTGTGCGCTGCTGATACTCTTTCCACGTTTGATCCAGTGCTTGGGAGAAGCCGTAGGCGCTGGATAGACGTTCCCCTGGGATCAATCCAAAATAGTGTCTACGGGGTGCCTCTGCATCACCAACAAAGCTGGACTCATAGCGAATCACCGCCATAATCAACTCTTGCGGTATTCCCCACTGCTGTTCTGCCTGACGCACACCGCTCTCCCACTCTGGATGTGCCTCGTAGATCGAGCAGAGATCATCTCTATTAAAGTCCGGCGCACGACAACCCGTCAGCAACAGGGCGATCAATAGAAGGCGTAGCCAGAAGGGTAAAAGAGTCATTGCGCTATTTTAACTCGATTTATAGTGTATAAAGCAAATACCCATACAGAAAACAGAGGTGAATCTGATTCTTTTTGAGAGTAGACTCACCATTAAAAGGAGGCTTATAACAATGAAAAAAATCATCACGGTACTGTTTCTTTTAACCCCTCTCTCTGCTTTGGCCAATGGCCTCTGGGTGCATCACAGTGTAGAAGAGGAGTTTGACACCATCAAAGAGTACATCGAAGAGGGGATCACCAATCAGGGGTTGGTTGTTGCCCACCGCTCAGATGTCGGAGGTATGTTAGAGCGCACAGGTAAAGATTTGGTTGCTCAGGTTCAGAAGGCGACTCACTCTGTAATGGCGATGGCCAGTACTCAAATGGGGATTGAAAATCCCATTGAGCAGCCCAAGCAGGCAACCTCTATCTTCTCCCGCTCTGAGGTGATCGAGTTCTGTAGCGCCAAACTCTCGCGCAAAATGACAGATGCGGACCCCGCCAATGTGATCTTCTGCCCCTACTCAATTGCAGTCTACACCACAGCCGCTCAACCTGAGCTGGTCCACATCTCTTACCTACAGCTATCAAAAATTGGATCCCCCTCCTCTCAAGCTGTACTACAAGAGGTAGAGGCGATGCTCGGTAGAATTGTTAGCGAAGCGACTGAGTAGCCATCATGAAAAGCTTATCCGCAACTATTCTCTTACTCCTACTCTGTAGCAGTGTCACTGCACTTGAGCTACCAACAAATGATGACTTAACCACTGTAGCCAGTAAGCCGATACGGATACCTGACTTTGAGAGCATCAAGGACCCATCCATTCGTAAACAGGCATTTATTAACCTGGTTGCCAAAGTGGCCCGCCCCACCCTCCACAGTATTGAGAAAAAACGGACCATCCTATTGGGTCTTTATCTACGCTATCGCTCTGGTGACCCACTCTCCGATGCTGAACAACAGTGGATCCTTAAGCTGGCAAAACATCTGGAAGTGAAGAATTTTGACTCCGACGAGGATGAGCAGTGGATTACACTGCTGAAACGAACGGACAGCATTCCGCTCTCTCTACTGATTGCGCAGGCTGCGATTGAATCTGCATGGGGTACCTCCCGTTTTGCCCGCGATGGCAACAACTATTTTGGTATCTGGTGCTCACGCCCAGGCTGCGGCATCGTCCCCAAACAGCGCGCAGAGGGTGCAACACATGAGGTAGAGCGCTACCCCAATGTGACCCTAGCCATTCGTAAGTATATCCACATTCTCAATACACGCCCCGCATTCAAGGAGCTGCGTAAGCTACGCCACCAACAGCGAGTAAGCCTGCTCTCTCCCTCTGGCACCATGATGTTGAAAGGGTTAGGACGCTACGCCAAAAATGGAGAGGAGTATATGCAATCCTTGGAGAAGATCATTCGCCAAAACCAGTTGGCACTGCTCGACTAATTTTCTGCTATGCTTTTCCGTTGATAATCTGAAAACGATATGGACAGAATTTTATGAAGAGACGTACACAGCTTTCCACTCTACTGTTGATTAGCGGCATAATAAGCGCTGCAACAGCCTCTGCACAATGGCTTGGCCCTTGGGGCAGTGAGGATGACCTCGCAGCGGCTTGGGGCTTGGAACCCAACACACTCAATGATCCAGATGAGGGGCCCGGTGAGACCATTGACTACAACACCCCAGAGCAACCCTTCAGGATGAATGTTCAGTCAGGCAACCCAATAAAGCCTCGCACTGCTGCCCCTGTACGCCCTGCTCCTCGTCCCACTCCACGCATAGCGGCACCTGCCGCCCCTATCAGGAAGGCTCCAGCAGCGATTACCAAAGCTCGCCCAGCACCGCCTCCATTACCGGCCAGACCCGCTCCACGCGCTCGTACCCCTTACTACGCACAAAGAAGAGCACCAGCCCCGATTCAGAGGAGGGTTCCTACCAGAGTACAGAGAAGAGCGCCTGCCCCTCGCAGTTACAACAGTTATCGGCAGCCAATGACCCCTATGCCATATTTTATGCCGCAACCATTCCAACAGATGCAGATGCCTGCAGCGCGAGCCCCTTATCCATACTATCGACGTTAGACTTTGATGCACTGCCCCTGTAAAACAGCCCCACTTATCGGGGCTGTTTACGTTTTAGGACGACAATCCACCCTTTAACAGACACTTATCCACAATCTACTTTTTTGTGGATACTCTTTGCTATCTATAGAAAAAATCTTCTCTATAAACATCTTTGGTTGTAGTTCAACGAAAAAACAGCGACTTAAGAAAAAACTTACTATTTCCTTATATATTATTAAAAATCAATAAGATAGAAGAAGTATATCATTTGATTTATTGCTGGAGTTCCTAATCGGTTGAGCACATACAGAGAATGTTAGTTCTCCACACAGCCTGTGGATAAGTGTGTAGATAAATAGGGGAACAACCCTCTTTCCCTTGAATTCGTCACACCAGCAGCAGATTGCCCGTTTTTTAAACAGCAAGCGTAATGAATGACCGGTTAGATCAGCTCTTCATCCTTTACCAGTGGAAGCTCTCCATTAAGGTCGTTATAGACCGAAAAGCCATCACTCAACGGAGGCTCCAAACTCTTTTTATCCGCAGGAACATTCTGCGTTTGAGTATCCACCCCAACCTCCGAAACCTGTTGATCAAATTCAGTGAACTCACTTACCTGATAACTGAAATTCATCCCCTCTGTCGATGTATCACCTTCTATCTTTTTTACTGCCAGCGCCACTTCTGAGAAGTTAATGGTTGAACCATCTTCTTTAATCGCTTGTCCAGTTGATAGCAGCAAGCTCTCTTCGATGACACTACTGTTCTGCTCAACACTAAGTCCAATTTGGGTAATGCCATATTCTGCAATCGAGGCCAGCTCACCCTCTCCGCTGACTCCATCCTGATTATGGTCTTGCCAAATTTTGAGCTGGGAGAACTGTTGATCGTTTGCATCGATCACCCCATCGCTATTCTCATCTAATGTTGCTAGTGCACCAATACCCGTTTTGATTCCGGGCTGAAAATATTCGGAGAAGAGTTCAGTCACATCATCAATTTCTCCATTTTGATTTTGATCCAACACCAAAAAACCATCATCAGCAGAGAGCCAATTACTCGGCACCATTGAACCATCTGGTGTCATTTCAAATAGATTATTACTGTCAACGGTAGTTAACTCAATACCATCTTCATCAAGATCAAGAGCAATTGGATCAATTAGACCTGTTGAGCTTTCCGTTGGCCGAATACTGACATTCAGTACATAATCACCAGTCCTCCCCTGATTAAGAGGCTTAACCACTACATAATAAGCTCCTGTTGATTGTACCGTCCATGAAATATAGGAGTCATAAGGGTGAACACTTCCAGAACCACCAGTTCCATAAGAGTAATCATCATTTTCTAAGAGCACACTCTGATTTTCATCATAAAAAAGCAGGTAAGTATCAACTGACAGTCCCTGATCATAACCATAATCTATATCGAGATAAACCGTCTCTCCACTTTGTAAGTCCAATTTAAAGTAATCCCAATCCGTTCCAGGATTAAGCAAACCATTAATGGATACCCAAGGAAGAGTTGTATCTCCAACATCAAGATTGGGCGCTATCTTAAATGCAGCTCTTTCAACCACAGTTGCAGTCGTGAAACTATCATTCAATTCTCCTTCGTTAAGAACCTGTAACTGTTTAGGATCATTATCTTCAATGGTAATCGTAATATTTGTGGCCGTTAGAGTAGCTTGATTAGTAGGGTTCTGAAACTGAACAGAGAAGGCCTCACCATACTCACCTATTAAGTCATCTATAATTGGTATTGTAAATTGAGTTGTAATCTGCCCTGCAGGGATAACAATTTGTCCCGCAACATCTAGATAGTCACTACCTGCCTCTGCTGTACCAGAAAATGTCTGATATTCCCAAGAAACTTCTTTAATAAACATTTTGGAAAGGGTCGCAGTAAAGACAGCCTCTCCAGCCTGTTCTTGTACGTTATCTGCAGTAATTGTAATCCTCGGAGGAATTGACAATTCTGCTACACGAGCAGCTTCAACCCGCGCAGCCGCAGCTTCTTGTGCTGCCCTAGCCGCAGCCTCTTGCGCCGCCTTAGCTGCAGCCTCTTGTGCTGCCTTAGCTGCAGCCTCTTGTGCTGCCTTAGCTGCAGCCTCTTGTGCTGCCTTAGCTGCAGCCTCTTGTGCTGCCTTAGCTGCAGCCTCTTGTGCTGCCTTAGCTGTAGCCTCTTGTGCTGCCTTAGCTGCAGTTTCCTCTGCCGCCTTAGCTGCTGCAGTTTCCTCTGCCGCCTTAGCTGCTGCAGCTTCCTCTGCCGCCTTAGCAGCTGCCTCTTCCTCTGCCGCCTTAGCAGCTGCCTCTTCCTCTGCGGCCTTAGCGGCTGCCTCTTCCTCTGCGGCCTTAGCGGCTGCCTCTTCCTCTGCGGCCACCTCTTCCTCAATTGACTCTTCTTCAGCTGTATCTTTTTCTTTTATCTGATCTTCGACCACCTCATCACTTTCACCCGCTTGCTCTTCACTCTCTTCAGCAGCCTTTTCTTCAGCTTCTTCCTCCTCACTTTCACCCTCTTCACCCTCTTCACCCTCTTCTCCCTCTTCTCCTTTTCCCTCTTCTCCTTCTCCCTCTTCTCCCTCTTCTCCTTCTCCTTCTCCTTCTCCTTCTTCAGGATGATCCTCTTCCCGCGCAGCAACAACAAATGCCGGAGCATCTGGCAAGCTATCACTGAATCGTGATAACAGGCTGTCTGGTGCAGTAAATGCGGGAGTGGGAGATCCACCTGTAATGGTGACAGTCGTGGCCAGACCAGGCTCGGTCAGGGTTATGGTTCCTCGCCCTCTGGCATCACTGACTTGAAGAATTCCAGAACGGTGGATAAAGCTGGTATCTCCATTCTTCTCTACAATGCCTTCCGTTTCACTACCGCGGATACCCATCACCGCTGTCGGTGTTTTAATCATGGCGTGATTGCCCCCACCATGATCAAACTTACCGATTTTTCCACTAGCATAGCGGAAGAATCCATTCACAACAGTAGTTGCAAAATTCCCCTCTTCAGCAATAGGATCGTAGTGATACTCATCAAGAATAAGCTTGGTCTCTTTACCCAGTTGCAGGCTGGTATCATCCACCAAACGAATATCAGCAAAGCTTTTACCAAGTGTCTCAATCACATCATTGCGATAGATCGGATCGCCCTCCTGTAGCTTTCTATATACGCCATCCAGCCCCTTAGCTCGCACATTAGCCTCTGCACCGATACCATCTACCGTGCCGATAGGGTCGCCAAGTAGGTCAGGAATACGCAGTGAGCCTGCAGGGCCAGCAACTTCAACCGGTTCATTATTGACCAGCAGTTGGGTGACTGTTTCTGGAAAAAGGATCGCACCACTGGGGCTTGTCAGCGGTTGGGGGTTAAGGAAATACCCACTCAGAATGGTCTGGGTCACACCATCAGCCGCAGTAATTATCAGGTCGCCCCCATTACGGCTGTATTCACTATTCAGCAGCTGATCACTACTCTCAAGAAGAATCTCTTGCTGTTCAGTGGTTACCTCTATCGCAGTAGAATTACCTGTCCCTTGCTGCAGCATCCGCTCCTCAACCTGCTGTTTATGAATAGATAGTAAAGATTATAGCAGAGCATTCATCCTGCTACGAAAATCAAAACCCAGCTACCTTAATGGTATCAATTTTCGGCCTTTTTCCAGATCAACATCAGCAACCACTGGTGACTTCATCCCCCCAGGGCCAACCAATCGAATACCTCTACTCTTTGGAGCCATATCGACATTACCAATCTCAATCATCCTCCGTGATTGGGGGCCGAGTTCTGACTCTCCTTTTCTGCCCCCACCTCGGAGTTCAACCGATGTTGTTGCCGATGATGGCTGAGGTTGAAGCCCACGAGCAACACCTACTTCTATCCTACTGTTATGCTCCTGATACTTTGAACGGCTGGAGAATATCTGACTATCTGCCTCACCCTTCTCTCTGCTCTGGATCAAGTTGACCGTATGAGGCTCTCTCTCTGTCAACTGCTCTGCCTCTTGCTTCACGGGGAGGACGTTCTGTTCAGACTTAGCCATCGCCTCTATCCCTTCATCAGCATACTTAACCCAATCTGGCGGCGAATCCATCACCTCATCGGCAATACGCTCAACAGCTCGGTCAACCGCATCAATAGTTTTGGCCTCTGTAGGTTTAACAACCAAGGAGAGCTCTTCCACATTCAGCGGGAAATCGGCCTGCTTATGTATCGGCTCATGCACTACAGCTTCCTCTTCTATACCGATCAAACCAATCGCATTCAACAGTTGATACGCTGCAACTTTATACTCTATATCCGCAGAGACAGCATTACTCACTGCGGTCAAATATGCGGTCTCTCCCGTCAATACATCTTGTAGTGTACGACTTCCCAGCTTACGCTCGATTCGGGCCAGCTCTAGAAACTCCAACGCGATATTAGATTGGTTTCTCAACAGTGCCGAGGTCTTTTCCGCCGTCTTCCAGTTATACCAAGCTGTGCGTACCGCTTCATGCACCCTTTTGCGGGTATCTTCCAAGCGCAATGTAGCCGCCTTTTGTGCATGTACGCCAGAGTCAATAGCACTCTGCTCACGCCCACCATTATAGAGCGGCCAACTCAGCTGTACCTTCGCCACCCCTTCTGTCTTGTCTCCTGAACTCCCACCGCCGTTGTGCTTCTGTTTGTAATCGAGATTAAAGGAGAGC
>Ga0233435_1000767_pt1 | contig 35230 bp, 36 predicted proteins | sample SI_122_August201_3_FD_182735 | JGI IMG/M metagenome (GOLD analysis project Ga0233435, IMG submission 182735) | Seawater microbial communities from Saanich Inlet, British Columbia, Canada - SI_122_August2016_135_MG | ecosystem: Environmental > Aquatic > Marine > Inlet | place: Canada: British...
AAGATAAACTTCTTACAATTAAAAATAACTTATAGATATTTCTTAACATTCTTAGTTTCTAAAGATATACTTCAGATATACTTCTTTAGCTATTTTTGTTAAACAATGTCTTTGGACTTAACATCTATTTACATAAATTTATTATATGAGTATGTAATATTGAATGAGATAAGATTTATGGAAGAATTATTGATAATAAGGAATATATAAAAAAACTTGAAGAGTATGATGAAATATTATGTGTATATTTAGCTAATATAGATTATTCTAATGATATGTGATATATATTATCAAAAGATAATACTTTAGTAATAAAAACAACTAAGGTTTTAGAAAATATAGCAAATAAAGTCTTTTTAGAGAAAACTAAAGAAATTCCAGAAGAATTTATTAATAAATTATATACTAATTAATTATAAAATGACTAGAAATATTACATCAACTATACAAAAACAACTTTTTGCTTTATCAAAGTGATATTGTCAAAATCCTGATTGTAATGAAAAAGTTATAGTTACATGAACTAAGGCTATATTTAATATATGAGAATTAGCTCATATTGAATGACATAGTTCAAAATGACCAAGATGAAATGAATCAAATGAAGAAGATAATTCATTTGATAATTTAATTGTTTTATGTCCTAATTGTCATACTAAGATTGATAATAATCCAGATGATTATTCAATTGAATTATTAAAATGATGGAAAGAAAATACAATTAGTAAATTTAAATGAATAAAAACCTTTCAAGACTGATGGAATGAAATTTCTTCATCTACTCAGAAAAAGATAAAATCAAGTTTAGTTTTAAATTGAAGAAAACAAAATATTGATAGTTTATTAAAAATATTAAAAGAAAACTGAAAAAAAATAGAAATAAAATCAGATTCACTACTAGAATCTTATTTCTTTGTATTTGCTGTTCTTATGGAAAATCAGGATCAAAATATAAAATGACAAATAATTAATAACCAAGAAGAATTTGAATCATTAGCTGAAAGTAAAGATAAAGTTATTATTATTCCAAAAAAATGATTTATTCCATCGAATATATGAACTATTATTGAAAAATGACATAATATTCTTTTATTTAGTTGAAAGATACCATTACATACTACAGTTCATTTTGATAGTATAATTGAACTATCTTCTATGAATAGATTTGATAGAATTAATTGATTAGTTGATATCTTAGATAGTAAAGATATAGCTGAAAAAGTTTATAGAGAAACTAAGTGATATTTATTTCCAATATTAAGAAATAAAGCTCTACAATTTAATGAAAGTTTAACTCCTGAATGGTTAGATAAAATTGATAAAAAAGTATTAACTACAATCTTTTTACTTTCAGAGTGGGAAGAAGCAACAGATAAGGAATTAATTTCTTTATTATCTGATAAAAAATATGATGATTTTCTTGAAGAATTAATAGAGTTAGAAAAACAAGAAGATTCACCTATTAGAAAGATAAGTAATGTATGGCAAATAATATCAAAAAATGATTTATGGATTTTTGTTAAAGATGAAATAAATGAATTAGTTTTAAAAAAATTAAAATTTGTATCTGAAATTGCTTTATCTGATTTAGATCCTAGAGAAGATTTACCACTTGAAGATAGATGGATGGCTAATATTTTAACAGATAAAAGACCAGAATTTTCATCAAGAAGTAAAATGTGATTAAGTGATTCATTAGCTTTATTATCAATTATAGATGATGATAATATACAGATAACTATAAATAATATAGTAAGTGAAATACTATATTCAGAAAAAAATATCTCTAAATTATTAAATTCAATAAGATGAAATACAGAGAATATTGCTGAAGCTAGTCCTAAAATTTTTCTTAAATTTATTAATGATAATATCAATAAATTAGAATGAATTTTTGAACAAACAGGTTGAATTATGTGAGGGTCAGGAAGTTATATTAATTTATTATGGGCCCTTGAAAGATTATCTTGGAATGAAGACTATGTTGGTGATGTAATAAATATTCTATTTAAACTTGCTAATAGATATGACTGAAATATAGCAGATAACTATTCAAATAGACCATTATGAACATTAGAAGAAATATTTATACCATGGCTTAATAATACAATCTTAGATGTTGAACACAGGGTATTGATATTAAAAAAAGAATCAATAGAGCATGAGTTGATGGTTTTTAATTTATTAATTAATATTTTTAATAAGACTACTTCATCATCTATTGTAAAACCAAATTATCAAAATTGGGCAAAAGATATTAATCCAATTACTCGTTGAGAACATAATATATATTTAAATCAAATAATAGAATTAATTATTGAATTACTTAAAAAAGATGTAGAAGTTAGGATTTTGGAAGTTATTAAAAATTTTACAAAATTCTCTAAGGAAAGTTTTGATAATACTATAGATTTTTTAATAAAATATGATTATTCAAAATTCAAAAGTCAGGATGTATTATTAAAGGTGCAATCTGAATTAGAAAGAAAATTACATTTTTTTAAAATTTATAAACATGAATCTATTCTTACTCATTATCCTGAAACTAAAGAAAAATTAATTGAATTGCATTCTTTTATTACTCCAAAAGATATTATTATATCTAATATTTCTTTGTTTGATGATAATTCAAAGGTAGTGATTTCTAAGTTAGATGATTATAAATGAGATAAATGACATCGGAGAGAAGATGAAATTATAGCAAGTAAAGAAAGAGAGGTTAAAATAGTAGAAATTTATAATAAATATTGATTTGATTGAATACTTAAATTAGTAGAAAAATTAAAAAATTATAATTTTCTTGTAAAATCTATAATTGATTCATGATTATATAAGAAAATAGAGGATGATTTATTTAATTTATTAGATAATAAAAATGAAAAATTAGTATATTTTTCTATGAATTTTATTAGTAAATTAGATTTTTGTAAAGATAAGTTTATTGAGGATTTAATTAAAGATTTTGATAATATTAAAAATGATACTTTTAAATCTCATTTTTTATTAGGATTACAGTTAAATACTAGAACTTTAAAAATAGTTAAGAAACAAAACAAATCTATTCAAGAGTCTTTTTGGAGATGATTATGAAAATTAAATTATTATAATTTTTTAAGAGAAGATGATTATTGAGAATTAGATTACTTTATTAGAGAATTAAATAAATATGAACTAAGTTATGTTGCTTTTAATGAAATATGAATGGTAGACCACCATAAAGATTTAGATAAGTTAGATAATAAATTAATTATCGAAACTCTAGAAAAACTTGTTTATTTTATTAATAATAAAAAATGACATATTCATTCATTAAAATATAATTTAGAAAATATTTTAAAATATTTATATGAAGAATTAGATAAATGAAATATATCACAAGAAGATTTATTTAAAGTGGAAATTATATACATTAAGGCAATTGATAATCCAAAAATTTTAAGTGAAGATTTAGTTAATAATCCTAATTCTTATGTCGAAATTATTTGTAATATATTTAAACCTAAAAATTGAGATAAAGAAGAAATAACAGAAAAGAAAAAACATTTTGTAGATAATTCTTATGAAATATTAAGAAAATTTAAATTAATACCATGATATAAAGATTGAAAAATAGATTATAAAAAATTAAAAGAATGGGTAACTAATGTGTTAAAATGATTAGAAAAAACTGATAGGTATGCTATTTGATGCGAAAAAGTATGAGAATTATTAATTAATTGCCCAGCTTGAAAGGATTGAGTATGGCCAATTGAAGAGGTAAGAAATATTTTTGAAGAATTTAATAATGATAGTTTAGAAAATTGATTTAGAGTTTGAAAAATGAATGCAAGATGAGTTACTTCAAAATGAGTATATGATTGAGGTGAACAGGAAAGGTCATTAGCAGAATGATTTTATAATAATGCAAAGAAAATAAAAAAAGAATCACCAAGAACATCAAAAATATTAAAAGAATTATGAGATAGTTATACATGGGATGCAAAAAGAGAAGATGAAAGGGTAGAATTAGATAGATAAATTAATAATTAAAAGATGGATTATAAAAAATTTATAGAATCATTTAATTATGATGTTGATAGAGAAGTTGATATATATAATCAAGGAATCTTTGAATTATATAAAAAAGAAAAAATAACTTTTAAAGAAACTTTAAATTTTTTTAAAGAATGAAGAATAAATAGTTATAAAGATGAATATATTCGGAATTTCTATTATTTACAACTTTTATTAGAACTTGTAAATAGATTTAAAAAAGAAATGAATATATCAGATGAAAGTATTAAATATTTAAATGTAGCAATTGAGGATATGAAATTAGCCTTTCGTTTTCAAATGCTTTGATATTATAATACTTCATGAATTCATTTAAGATGATTTTTTGAAAAAATAATACATTTTATAGTTTTTCATTATATAGAAATTTGAATAATTGATGAAAGTTTTAAAAAGAGATCTTTAAAGGATAAAATTAATGAATGTTTAAAACAATGAGATTTTTCTTTGAAAAACAAAGATAATGAATGAAAAGATATTTATGATAAACATTATTTTCCTACTAATGAAGTTTTAAAGCTGTATTCTCATTACTCTTTTGATTATGTTCATGATTGAACACCTACTTCTGATATTAAATTTGATAAATTAGAATTTAAAAAGATAGATTTATTATTTAAATTAACACATACTTTTATATGAAGATTTATAAAAGTAACAATTTGAGAATCAATTGAAAAATATTGGGATAGAAAAATAGAAAAACAAATTGATGATTGAGTTTGTTATTGGAATTACTTACAACAATTTTTTTGAGAAAATAAATTCATTTCTGATCAGTATAGCTATATTTATAATATTATTCATGATGATAAAGATAATAAAAACTTTGCATTTAATATTTTAAAATTAAATAAAAATAATTTATTTTCTAAAGATTATTTAGATCGTATAAATAATCATAATAGATTATGGAAAAAAGCTAAATGAAATAGGAACAAATATTTAGAATTATATGAAAAAGATTTAAACAATAATAAAGAGCAGTTATAAAACTACTCTCAAATTACCCCAAACAACCAACATATAAACTAAATCAATTCAAAATAAACTCCACATAACTTTTTTACTATCACTATAATATACAAAATACCAAACGATACATGGAAGAACAAGTATTTTGTAAATAAAAAATAATAAATGACTTCACAACATAAATTGAATAATTGGATTAATTTCAACTCATCAACTAGCAATAGATAAATAAGTACTAAAATAATCTAGGTTATTAACTAGAGTAAATATAGCAAGTAATATAAAATTAATTCTTACTATGCTAAAGTAATTCTCTTTCTTTCAAATTTCGGTTTTCATAAGGTAAAAAGGTTAAGATTAAATTTCTTGCCTTTTCTTTTTGTAACTCTAAAATTCTCAGATAAATGTTTTAATAAAGCTCATTTTACATAAATACTCTCTCATGGTTTTATTAATTCCTTTGTATTATAATCATACTTAGGAAATAAAGGATAAAAGTTAAAATTAACTCATCTACCCACTATATCAGCTTTTTCAAAATCCATTTCTTCAGGATTAGGAAAATAAAAATCTTTATGCCATCTTATTAATCTAAATCATTTATAATACTTCCTATAATATCAGGCAAGTCTTCTAAATTTCACATCCAGTTCTAAAGGATTTTGAACAACTACTAGAAATAATAGATTAAGTTTCCTAGGTTGATATATAAAATCTAGAAGTTTAACATTTTCTCATCAGAAATTATTTTTAAAATCTCTAGGATTAAAATATATACTAGCTTCATCAAGAGCTATATTAAATTTAATATCTTTTTGTATATTAGCTCAATACTTTTCATGAAATAATTTAGCTCATTCAAGATATTCAGGTAGTCTATTTTGTTTATGAGTAAATAATTTTTCTCTATACTCATATAAATTAATATATTGATGATAATCATAAATATCAGATAGAATATTTATTAAATCAGTATGATTAGATATTTGAAATTGACTATATCAATTATAGTAATTAGAAATATTAATCTCTTTATTCGGATTATATACTTTTAAGTATTTAGTTATATTTTGAGTTTTTCAAGATCCAAACTCTCACATAACAATATAAAATCAATTCATAGAAAAATTTAAATTAAGAAATAAGCTTATAAAATATCTTTCAAACTATTAATATAACAATTCAAAGGATGTAGTAAGATAAAATATTAACTGTAAAACCAGTAGTATAATTAGATAGAGCGACTCAAACTGTTAAATTGATATGATATAGGAGAAAAGCTATCAAAGTTGTTGTAAAGTTCAAAAATAACCCCCAAAATGCTACTAAAAATAGAATCCTAAAAGATTTTTTTACAAACTCATACAAAATAGGTACAAGTCATGATATAACCTTAGTTCCTGTTTTTGTAAGAAATCATAAAGCAGATATTAAAGCAGTTCATATAGTGAGTAATATTGCAGGCATAATTTATGATTAATAAAGTAAAATTCTAACAGTTAAAATAAGCATTGGTATTCACATAAAAAATAAAATTAAGTAATCTATAATAGTTAAAGTTCATGGAGTAAAAATAATCTCTCATCAAAAGAAACTAGCTCATACCATAATATGTTTTTGAAATTGAATTGTTTGAAGTGTACCAAAATAACAATATGTTTTTTCTCATATTCATCAGAAAACTCTAAGAGTAGAAAATATATTATTTAATGGATTAGTAATAAATGAAAGTATTTTGTTTGGTATAAATAATAGTTCTTCTAAAAAAGGAACTTTATCAGCATATCATAAATCTAATATATTATTTAAATCAATACTTAAATCATAGCTTCAATTTGAGTAATAGGCAAAACTTCAATCTCAGTTAAACATATCACAAGTTCAATTTTCATCATTTTTATTTATAATAGGTCAATACTCTTTATTTCAGGGAACATAATTTATTCAGGAAGTTCATCAATCTCATATAGAAAATCAATTAGTTCAAGTATCCATTGCTCAACTTAAACTATTTTGCAGATCAGTAACCTTACTTTCATCTATAGAAAATAATCATCCTATTTTATCAAAAATTCAATCCCAAAATCATTTAGTATCATCAGATAAACTTTCAATTGTTTCTCAGTTTAATCAGTCAGTTCAATTAGCTCAATCAGTTCAATTTATTCAATCTGTACCATTATTTCAATCTTGTCAGTCTACTCAATTACTTCAATCTATTCAGTCAGCTCAATCAAGTCAATTAGCTCAATCAATTCATGAAGATCAATAACAATCTAGGGTGTTAAATATTCAATCATTATTTTTGTCTTCAGATAAATCATTGATATTATTTAAATTAGTATCCCAACAACTAAATCAGTCAGATCAGTTACTTCAATCTATTCAGTCTGTTCAATCAATACCATTAGTTCAATCTGCTCAGTCGGTTCAATTAGTTCAGTCAATTCAATCAGCTCAGGGAGGTCAAGGTGGTCATTCAGTTCATGTAGATATAAATATTGCTCAACATGAATAATTTGAAGTAGTTTCATCTGTATAATAAGGAAAATATGGTGAATTATATGTAACTCATAAATGAGTTAAATTTGGATTACAATACAAATTATTTCAGTTTTGTATAAGTTTTCAAGTACAATTTGGAACTGTTTCATCTGTTTTGAAAAAAACTCTACATTGTAAATCTGAGTTCCAAACATAACTATCAGTAAAAAATCATTCTATATCTTCATTAGGAACTGAATTTATTGATTGTAGGTAAGTATTCTCTTCAGAAAAAGAAGAATATTTATTTTCAACTACAATTTTATTTTCTCAATTATATTTTAGTTTTGGTTTACTTGCATAAACTTGATACATATCCATGTTACAAAATTCTGTAAATCAAAACATATTACATTCATCATACATCATAGGATCTCATATAAAATCATTACATGAAGTTGGTCATCAGGGAAGAGTAAAACTTGGAGATGTATATTTTAAATCAGCTATTCAATCAAAAATATAATATTTATAACTTCAATCATTTAAAAATTCTATAAAAGATGTTAAACTTCAAGATATATTTAAAAAACGATCATAAGTTGTATCTGCTCAAAAAGTTAAACTATCAACTCAATTAGTATCATTTTCTAAATAAAAAGTAAATCAATTATCAAAATTATAATGTAATGGCTTATTTCATACTACTTGTTCATATCAAACACGATAATAACTACTCATAGCAGGATTAGTAGAGTTTGGTACATCTACTCAATTGAAATAATTAGCTCTCCAGTTAGTTCAATCATCAGATATAAATGTAAAAGTTCAATTTGAATTAACTAAGTATTTTTGATATGTATTTCAATTATATACTTTGAAATGATATTTATTTAATCATCAATCATAGTATAGATTTCACATATATGGAATACTTGGAATAGAATCAATTAAATTATCATTACTATCAAATATTCAATTTGTAGCTCAGTTATGTTCAAAATAATATGTAAATTTATTATCTCAATAATAAAAACTATCTCATGATGATAAAAATCCATGAGTAGTAACTAATCACATAAAAAATAATGTAATTCATAAGACTATTTTCTTGATCATAATTTGAAAGATTTAATAGATAAAGCAATTACAGAAAATGCAACAAAGAAAATAGACCAAAACCAAATTAAAAATGTAAAAAATAAATCTTGTGATATATAATAAGCTCAGTCATCTCATAAAAATCAAGCTCTATATGCTTGTTCTGTTCATGTATATATTGGTGGATTAATATCAATACTTCAACTGAAACTATTACAATCCAAATCAGTTATATATTCTTGTCAGATTTTAGTATCAATAGAACTAAAAGTACAATTTCATAGATACATAATTATTTATGGTTAAGAATAGAAAAAATAAATCATAAAAAATAAATAGAAAAAAATAGAAAAATTAATCAAAAAATATTTTGAAAGAAAAATCAAAAAAAGTTTATGAAAAACTGAGTGAAAATTCAGCTTGAATATAGTAAATCAAACATGTTTTAAAATTTTTTAAAAAGTAAAAGGGAGAAATTAATCTCCCTTTTTTTCTTATCCTCTTCTTGTAACGAATCCTTTCACGAATCCAAAGATAAGAAATACTGCCATTAAAGGTAGAATTATTGGTAGTAATTGCATACCAACACTAATAAAAGATTGAGCCATGTTTGCTATACCACTACCTAAGATACCAACTTCAGCGGCATCTACAGTAACTAAAGCACCTGAACTAACAGTTGCTCAAAGCGATAGCATAGTTATCAATCCTAAACCTATTGCAGTAAATATATTAGCCATAACTAAAATATTTAAGAAATAAAATATGGAGCTCTATTTTAAAAAAAGAGCATAAAAAAAGACCTCTATATATTTCAGGGAAGGAGAGGCAAAAAACCTAACCTGAATATATAAAAGCCTCTATGTTTAATTTTAATAAATAGACTAGAACTAATTAATTACATCTTTACAGTTTTAAGTAGATCAATTAATTGTTCCTCAGCAATCGTAATATACTGATTTTGGTCATAATAAGATTTAATATCTTCTGACCACTTCTTTTTAATAGTTTTCAATTCTATCAGATTAAGAACTGTACCAGCTCTTTCGCCATTTGGAATTGTGAAATCATAAGCTGAAACTATAAAGTTTCAATTCTTATAGACTTCCTCTTTCTTTATTGTAGGTTTTACCTGCGACATAATAAAAGAAGTTAAAAAATAAAAATACCTATAGATATTTAGTGAACCAAAAGGAACTTTTAAATATCTATAAGTATTATATGAATTTTAATTATAAAATCAAATAAAAATACTACATTTTAACATACAATAATTATTTAGTATTTAAAATTTTACTTTATATAATTTATAAACATGTTTATTTCATAATATTTTTTTTTCTGCCTTTATTACTCATGGTGCTAAATCTAGTTTTAAATTAAATCAAAGTATGTCTCAGTATCTAGAATTAAAATACCTTATAAAAAAGTCTCATTTTCAATTTGAATTAATCATTTCTTTAATAAGCTTCAGATAATATTTTTTATCTTCATCTATATTTCCCTCTAAAATATATTTATAATATTTAGCACACATTAAATCATCACTATTAATTTCTCATAAAGTTCAACATACAAATAAAGTTATTTCTGAGAAATTTTCTTTAATATACTTTATTGTTGAATTGAAATTAACTAAACTTCATATTAATATATTTCTATTACTTTTATAATTTTTATGGATAGATTGTGTTCAGTTTTGACTTCTATATATTATATTATAACTTGAATATTTCTTTCAGGATATTTTGTTCTTATAATAAATAGGAATTGGATGACTATTTATTCTAATATTATTTTCATCTATTTGACTTAAAGAATCATCTATCAATAAATATGATTTTTTTTTATTATTTAGTATATTTTGAAATTTAAATGCTTCATTGTTTTCTCAACTTATAGTGTATAAATTATTAGGATTTTTTTGAAAAAGTATTGATGCTGTTGTTGAAAATGTATATAAGTCCAATATAAGTATATTTTTATATTTAACTTCTTTGTCTGAATGGGTGATTTGAATTTTCATAAATTGATTTATTTAAAAATTATATTATACTATATAATATAAAAACATTATATTAGATTATTTTATTTTTACAATTTTAATTATTTTTACAAATTATGTATAATAATATTGATATATATTCGGATTCGTTATTTACTTCTGATCTATGATTAAATGATTATAATAAATCATTTGATTATATAATTGCTATTACTTTATTAATGTTTTGATACAATGTTAGTATTTATGTACTAATAGATTATAAATGATTTATACAAGATTACGATAATTTTTCTATTAAACAATATTCTCACTTAAAATCATTAAATAAAAAAAATAAAATCATAATTAAATTAGAAGAAGGCTGAATTGATATTAAACTAAATAATAAAAATATAGCTATTGATAAAAATATTATCAATGATATAAATTGAAATTATTTTATTGCTGCATATATTTGAGCTAAATTAAGCTGATTAGAAGATGAAAATTCTTATTGATTATGAAGTAAATTTTTAAATTTATCAAAAAAATATTGAAATATTGATAAAATGTATAATAAATATAATAACTATAATAATTTTAATTTTTTTATTATTTGACCATCTGGATCATGAAAAAGTACTTTTATTAATACAATTAAGAAAAATGCTTTAATAAATAATTATAATGATTTAAGAGCTTTAAATGAAGTATTTAATATTGATTCAGATATATATAATTTAGATGACTCCGATATATTATTTTTTAGTGAATATTATGATAAAAGAAAGAAATGACTAATTAATAAATTTACATGTTATAATTGAGACTGATATGATATTATTAATTCAGATGTTTGGGATCAGATTTTAATTAATACATTGAAAACTATAGATTATAAATATATTAACTTAATTGAATTTTCAAGATGATATGATTTTGAGCATAGTAAAAAACACAAATATAAAGCAGATGAAGTATATTTATATTTTTTTAACTTAATTGAAGATTTCTTTAAAAAGAAATCTAAAAATATAAAACCAATATTTATATTTTTAGATTGTTGATTAGAAAATAGATTACATAGAAATAATATAAGAAAAAAAGAATGAAAACACTATATATCTGAAAAGACAATGAATGAAATATATTATGAATCATTTATTCCTTTAGAAAATAATTTTATATTAAATAATAATAAAAATTATATTTTATATAAAATAGACAATGAAAATAATTCATTAGATATAGATAAAGTTTTTGAATTTAAATATAATAAAATACTAGCTTTAGAAAAATTAAGAAGTTTTTTAGAATAAACTTTTGACTAATTATATTACTATTGTATAATTTAATTTATTATAATAATTAACAATAATACTTTTATGCATGATTTAATAATAGATTGTTATACAGATGAACCATCATGATTATGAGTACCTCCTTTTCTTTGAACTTATCAAAGATATTTATCTCAATCATTAAATTATGTATGAAAAAATCATTATTATATAACTATTGATGATTTAAGATATTATAAAAATTGAAATAAAAAAGATATTAATGATTATAAAAAAACTATAAATTTAACAAAAAATTGTGACATAGTTTGAGATTTAATTTGAAAAGCTGATAATATATATATTATTTCTGGTTGTTTTATTAATTATAATTATTTTTCTTGCAAGCCTCCTTTAGATTCAGAATTGTCTAATTTAATTTCTTCAATTCATAAAAAAATAACATTATTTTATGAATTATGAATTAAAAACAAAATAGATAAATCTTTTTATGAATGATCTCTTTATTTTAATATAGATAAATTAGTTTTATGAAACCCTTATAATTATATTTTAAATTGAATTGAAGATAATTATGAATGAGATTATTCAATGTTGGGAAAAATTTCTAATCATGAATGTTCAATACTTAAACAATTAAGTAGGCCATATATAATTGAGCTTGAAACATGAACATGATGTAATCATGGTAAGTGTAGTTTTTGTATAGAAGCAATAAGAAAAACAAAGATAAATTATAGAAATGTTGAGGATATATTAGAAGAGGTTAAAAGTTTATACAATAGTTGAGCTGTAAATTTCAGAATCTGAAAACAACCAAACTTTTATAATTTTCAAAATCAAAATGTTATAAAGTTTAAACAATTATTAAGCGGTATAAGAGAAATTTGTCCAAAATTAGAAACTTTACATATTGATAATGTTAATGCAGAAGACGTAATAACACCTAATTGAATAGAAATTACTAAGTTATTAGCAAAATATTGTACTTCATGAAATATTATTAATTTTTGAGTTGAAACATTTGATCCATTAGTAAGAGAAAAAAATAGATTAAATTGATCTGTAGAAGATATTCATAAAGCTATAGAAATTATAAACAAATATTGATGAAAAATTTGTAGTGACTGACAATATTTAATGTTACCTTGAATTAATATTTTATATTGATTGCCTTTTCATACATTTAAAACTTTAGATGATAATATTATAAACCTAGAGAAAATACTAAAAAAGGGATTAAAAACAAGAAGAACTTTTATTAGGAGAATAACTAATCCATTTTGATTTAATTATTGATTAACATGAAAATATTCATCTGATAACAATACTTTTTTAGAATTTGAGAAAACAATTAATGATAATTTTATTATGCCAACACAAATGGATGTATATAAAATATGAACAATAATTAAATCTTTAGAGGAAATAGTATATGATTGAAAAAATACTATAATAAGAAAAATCTGAACTTGTCCAGAGAGGTTTGTAGTAAGATGAGTTAATTTACAAGTGTGAAATAAATATAATATAAAAATCACTAAGCATATATGACCTAGATTAATGGAATGAGTTGTAATAAATTAATTTAATTTATCATAAAAAAGTATTTCATCTTCTAAATCATTTACAAATTTATTTATATAGTCAAGCTTTGGTTTGGCTATTTTTTTTGAGATATCAAAATTTAATTTTTGGTATTTTTTAGTTAAATTATTTTTAATATAATGAATAGTTGAATTTTTATTTTTTGACTTTTTCTCTTCAAAAATATTTCTATTAATTTTTCATCAATAAGAAAAAACTCTTGCTATTCATATACTTCATAAAGAGTCTATTATATCTGCATCTTTAACAATTTTATATATAATTTCATTTTCTATATCTCATAAATTATTAATTCATTCATTTATAATTAAATGTATTAATAAAGTTGTTTCGTCTTTATTTAATTTAATTTCTTTTGTGAAAAATAATAATAATTTTCTTTTTTTATAAGTAAAATTATCTGAAGAAACAAGTTTATAATCAAGATAATCATGAAATAATGCAAATAAAACAATTAATTTTAATTTTATTTTAATTTTACTTTTTTTTAGTAAATACATAGATAAATTTAATACTCTTATTGTATGATCTATATCATGGGCAATATCAAAAATTGAATTCTTTTTTAAAAAATTAATAGCTTTACTAGTTATATCTTGCATAATGATTATATATTTTAAAAATATCTATATATATTTTAAAGTATTTTTTAGAAAAATCAAGTTTATATTGACATATATATATTTTACATTATTTTTATTAAAATAAATTATTATTTATTATTTATGAAATCAATAATATTATTAATTAATTGAAGAAAATGAAAAATTACATTTAAATTTTAATGGTAATGTTTTATTATAACTAAATATATACTTTACTTTTAACTTAAATATTTATATGGAAAAATTAAATAAAATATTATATTATTATGCAAAACCTAGGTGCTCTATGAATTGTAAATTTTGTTATGCTCGTTGGGAACTTCCAAATGACTCCTTATCTACTTCAGAATTAAAAGACTTAATACTTAACGCGAAAAGCTTTTGATTTAATCATTTTGGTTTTACATGATGAAATACTTTTGAAAGAAGTGATATCTGAGAAATTTTATATTTTTTAAAAGATAATGATATTAAGGTGAGGGTTGATATACATTGATTAGGAGATAAAATTGAATTGATAGAGAAGTATTCAGAATATATAGACATAATTTGATTACCATTAGATTGACATATTTCATCTATTCACGATTTTACTAGAAATACAAAAGGACATTTTAATATTGTAGTTTCTTTAATAAAAAAAATCAAAGAAAAAGTTAAAAATGTAGAATTAAAAATACATACAGTTCTAACTTTAAAAAATTATGCTAGTGTTATAATGATGAAAGATTTAATTAAGGAATTAAATCCAGATTATTGGAGTATTTATAAATATTTTCCAGCTTGAACTTGATATACTAACCGTAAAGAATTTGAATTATCAGACAAATTATTTAATTTTGCATGTGATTCACTTCCTAAAAATATTAATGATATTATAGTTGATGTTCCATGAGATGAAATACATGATAAATCATTTTTAATGTCTAGTTCAAATGGACAAATTTATGGATGTTTTGATTCAAAAACAGAGAGTTATATGGATTACTGAATGTATAATGAGTGATGATTTAAAAATGCTCTTGATTATTATTGAGAAGATTCAATTAATGACCTAACTAATAGAGAATTTTATTGAAAATATAATTAATATATAAGATTTATAGTTATGAATGATAATGATACGAATTCATTTAATAAACAATCTAGTACTATTTGAATAGTTAAAAAAGAGAATAATAAGACTCAATTAGATACTATATGAATTGACGTTGTTTTATTAAATACTAAATCATCAGTTACTAGTATACATGAAACCAACCTAGATCTTTTAGATAATTTAGATTGAGGAATTTTTCGTGTTTTAGAAAGAAATTTTTCTGAAAATGAAATATGAAAAAAAGCAAAAAATATTGTAAGACTTAAAGAAGAATGATTTTTGATTCCTGAAACATATATAATTCCACATAAATTTCTTAAAGAAAATAATTTTAATATAAATTTAGACAAAATTGTATCTTGATGACCATGGATTGTTAGAAGTTCATCATTAGAAGAAGATAACTTAAATCAAACAAATGCAGGAGTTTTTAAATCTATTGTAGTTAATGGAGATAAAAAAGATTTATTACCTGCAATTAATGATGTTGTTGAACATGCTTTATCAATTAACGCTACACCTTCTGTTATAATTCAAGAATATATTGAAGGTACTTTTTATGGTGTGTGATTTTCTAAATTTTTACTTGATAATAATGCTTATTTACCTGTAGTTGAATTTTCTTCAAAGGCAGAAGCAGTGACATGATGAGTTGATAAAGTTCAAAGGTATTGTTTTTTATGAGCTGATAAAGAAATTGAGTTAAAACCACCTTTGGATTTTTTGTCAGAATTAAAATGAACATTAGAGAAAGTAGAATGAATATTTGATTGAGAACAGGATATAGAATTTGCAGTAAAAGATGATTTAGTATATTTATTACAATCTAGAGATTGTGTAAATACATTAAATAATACAGATTGGTGGACTTGGACAAGTAGATCTAATACTCCTATCTTTCCTTGTTTATTTAGAACGCAAGTTGATAAAAATTATACTGAAAAATATAATTCTTATAATCAATATATATTAGTTAATCAATGAGATACTACTCATATTATATACAATAAGAATGATATAAAAACTTTTCAAGATAATTGGATTAAAGAATTATTAGAATCAAAAAATAATTATCATGAAAAAGAAAAAGATTTTAAAATAAAGTTAAAAAAATTAATTAAGTTTTCTAGAAATTTAGAAGAAAGTACTGAATTTGATTCTAATGAAAATATAGTTGAAAATATTGAAGAATATAGAAGTTTATATGCTATGTGTGTAAATATTTCAAATGAAGCATTTTTATGATGATTTGCATTAGAAAAATATTTAAGAACTTGGTTAGATTTATATTTAAAAAATATTGATATTGATTTAACTACTGCACAAGTTTTTAATATATTAACTAATTCAACTAATAGATCATCTTGATCTGAAAGTTTAAAAAGAAATATTTCTAGTTTTTCAGAAAATTTAACAGAGGATTTAAATAATTATATAGCTAATAATGACTATAATAGCTTTATTAATAATATTAATGATTTTCCTGAATTACATCAAAAATGGACTAAAATTTATGAAAAATATAAATGGTTATGATTTAATTGGATATGACCTTGATTAACTTATCAAACAATGTTTGATATTTTGAAGGGTGTTGTTAATAATAGAAAGAGTAAGAAATCATATAATGAAAAAGAAGAACTTTTTAAATCTATATGAATTAATAAAAAAGACCAATATTTATTTGATTTATTGGCACATTTTGTATATTTAAAAGATTGGAGAAATGGGATGTACTCTATGGCTGCATATTATTTTTATGATTGGTTAAAAAAAATATCAATTACAAAAGAATTTGATGTTGAAATATTGTATAATATGAGTTTAAAGGAAGTAAAAGAATTTATTTTAAATAATACTTATACTGAAAATAATGAAAATGATTTAGTTGTATGGAGTAATGAATGAGCAGATGAAATATTATTAGTTAATGAAGATGCAGAAAAATATTTAAATGATAAAAATGTAACTATATTTTCTGAATATGATGAAGATGTAGATGCCTTATATGGTGAAGCTGTTAGTGAATGAATAATAACTTGAAAAGCAAGAATATTCTCTTCTAAAAATAATTATTCTTATTGAAAAAATGATATTATTATTGCTACTTCAGTACATCCAACTGAAACCTGAATGATTGCTAACGTTTGATGAATAATAGTTGAAGAATGAGGTATTACAAGTCATATATCTATTTTAGCTAGAGAGGCGGGAATACCATGTATTATAAATGTAGAAAATGCGTGTAAAATAATTAATGAAAATGAAGATATTATGCTTGATGCTAATCAATGATGTGTTATAAGGAATGAAATAAAAAAATAAAAAGGTATATTAATATACCTTTTTATTTTTTTATTTTTTTAAATAATTTAAGTTCATAATCCATTTTTAATTTATTTTCTTGGAAATGAATCACATTTTCAATTATTCTTTTTTCTTTATTTGCAATTACTAAAGAATCATTAGAAAACATATTTCTAATTGTAGACTGAATAGCTTTTGAAGGATCTTTATGACCAATTATTTTAGATAATCTTTTCATTATATTATCTCAGTTTATAAAAATTAAGATAATTTTTTTATTTTTATAATAATTTATTAATTTTTCATAAAACCATTTATTTTTATACTCTCAATATAAATTAAATATTAATTTCTCAGATATATTATTTATTTGAGAAATATTTTTTACTGAAAATTCTTTTTTGAGTATTTTAATTATTTTTATTTGAAAATGTAAAAAGTTTGGTTTTATAAAAATAACAGCTTCTTCTTTATTGTAGAGCATTTTTTATTTAATTAAATCAAGATCAAATAAATCCTTTAGTGTTTCATCGTAAGAATATGCAACTTTTAATTTAGTAGTTTCTTCATAGTTAAACCATCATAGTTCAGAAACTTCTGATTCTAATGCATTTAGTTCTCAATCCCATTCTCAAAGAAATACAAATCATATTATTCTATATTTTTCAGTAATTGTTTCGTAAAAGTTTAATTTTTTTGTTGGAGTAAAATTTAAGTTTACTTCTTCTTTTACTTCTCTTGCAGCAGCAGATTCTAAACTACTATCTGATTCCTCAAGTGTACCTGCTGGGAATGTCCAATAATTAGGATAATTGTTTTTTGTTGCCACCCTTTTAGTTAAAAGAATTTTTTTATCTTTTATTATTGCTCACCCACATCAAATTAATACCTTCATATATTGTAAAAATTAATAAATAAAATATTTTAATTGTTAACATATAATTTCTTTTAACCATACTATAAATAGAAACTAAAAATACTATTTTTCACCTCAATTATTATTAATGTGACTTGAATAGAACCACATTAAATGATCAATTTTATCTTGATATGTTTTAAGTTGCACGCCTCACATTTCAATTTCCATATTTTTTAATTTTTCAATACTTCTAGGCTCTAACCTAACACTTTGTGCTTTTAGTTGAGCATTTTTTGCTTTTGTAACCACTTCAGCTTGCATAATAAATAGACTTAAAATAATAAATAGACTATGTATAGTATAATTAGAAACACATTTTTTGCAAATATATTATATGTTAAATTAAATTAAGATACTATTAATATAGTATGTATATAATTATTTCTTATCAGAAGTATCAATCATTATACAAATTAAATTATATATTCTGTTATTTTTTTGTTGATGACTCATTCAAATCATTTCCTTTTTTCTCTTATTTAAAATTTTCTTTTCATCATGGTGTAAAACTCAAATACATATTTCAATATCTTCATCTGTATAATTTAATTTGTTTTTTAATGCTAGAGTAAATAGGTATTTTCTATTTTTTCAGTAAGTCTTGCTGTAATTGTTCATAGTTTATTTTTTAAAAAGTATTATTTAAGTGTTTAGTAATGAAAAAATCAAGGATTCTATCTCAATATTTTTCATATAGTTTTTCAAAAAATAGACTTTCAGTTTTTATGGATGTGTAATTATCCATGTAGGCACTTGCCATAGATAGATATAAACTTATTTTTTTGCTTGTTATATTAGTTACTAATATATCTTTTCTTTTAGGTCTTTTATGTCTTTCAAACTTTGAAGTTTCTTTATAAACTTCAATAATATCTAGATCATAGAATTTATTGAAATAATCTAGGCAATATTGTTTTGAGTATTTAAAAAGAGCATTAATTGAATTATTTGTAAGTTCTCTTATTGCTCTTGATTTCTTTCTATACTCTAAACGAGTTATAGGGAAGTCTTGGATTATGTAGTGTTTGTAAATATTTTTTCAATTTATTTTTGTTTTATGTTTATTCTTTTCAAGAATATCTAGTTTTTTGTTATACAAAACTAATTCATGTCTATCTAGTTTTATATTTTTATAAGTTGGTTCATTTCAAATTCAAACTGCATAATCTTTTTTCATTTTATTTTTATAGTATTTCATGAAGTCTTTAACTTCTAGATTTCACCAGTCAATACAATAATCAATTCTTTTAACTATATCATTTTTATTTCTATCAATATCAAATACAGAAAGGATATAATCAAAGTACTGAGAATATGCATTAAAAAATATTCAGTTGAATTCTATTGCATGATATACATTTCTATTCTTTTTATTTGTTTCTTGTTTAACTTTAATATTACATATCTCATTATTTTCACTATCTAGTATTTTATAATATTTTAGTTGTTTTCAGAATCACCAATCAAAGAATACGATTTTAAAATTAAAATCTAGGATGTATTCATGCGAGTTTTTACAGAGTCAGTTTAAAGTTTTTAGAATTTCTAATCATTCAGGAAGTCTGATAGTTAGAAAATCTATATTTTCATAATAAACAAAAGGATTAAGTTTTAATATCTCATTTGTATGCTGTATTGTAGTTATAGATTTAGACATTTTTTAGGATTAAGATCTAAATTTTTAGGTATGTTTTCGTTTGGTCGATTTCTAGGAGCTTTTAGCTGAGCTTAAGAGTTTGGATGATTTCTATTCGCCCTACATTATCATTGTAGGGCGAGTGTATGTTAATCCACAGTAATTAAATTGGTTACTACGAACTCTCAATTTATATATTTTCAGTTTCTAATTTCACTATGAGTAAAATCTCTAAGTAGCTGTTTTATTTTTGTTTGTGATAATTGAGTAAGAAGCATAGTTTTTATTAATTCAAATAAAGAGTTTACTTCTTCTAGATTTTCAAATTTATTATTCATAATTTTTAGGTAACAAAATAAAGAGCAGTTTTAAATTGCTCTTAAAATGAGTGATAAATCTAAATTATTTTACAGTTTTTAAAATTTACTTTTTAGTAAAAATGACTATACTACTTTTGAGTTTTCAACTTTGGCTATTTTATCTAAAAATGTCCTTCGTAGCTTTAGCGAAGAAAGGACAATAATAATTAAACAACAAATAAATTATGTATTATGTTTACATAATTAGAAGTTTAGAGAGACAAGATCAATATTATACTTGATTTTTCTGAGAATTTAAAACAAAGAATTATAGAGCATAATACTTGAAAATCAAAACATACACAAAAATATAAACCTTGGGAATTAGTTTTTTATTCAGCTTTTCATAATAAAAAGCAGGCTTTAGATTTTGAAAAATATCTTAAAACTGCTTCATGAATTGCTTTTAGAAATAAAAGATTGATTTGTAAGGTTTATTAATAAGAAATTTCAGTATGTTGTTTAGGGAGTTGAAAAGAAATAAAGTATTTATAGAGAAAAATGAAGCTAGGAGAGTTATCTAAAAAGGTATGAATTACTATTGCAAATCTTTCTATTTTAAAACAAAGTAAAGCAAAAGCTGTTAGATTTTCTACACTCGATGCTATATGTGAAGCTCTTGAATGTGAACCATGAGATATTATTAAATATGTTCCTTGAAAACTAAAGTAATGAATCGTTGATTTTTAGAGTTATAACTACTAATTGACAAAAAACAATTATTGACTATATTGAAGTTATTATAAAAAATAATATTTAACTATATTACTATGTTAAACACATCAATATATGAATGAGTATCTGACTTAGATATAGAGTCTTGAATACTAGATTTATCAAACAATTCAGAAAAATTAAGTAAACTATCTTGAGAATTATTAGAACAAGTAGTATGACAAAAAGGAGCAAAGGAAGTATTAGAAAATATCTTGGAGGAAGTTATTGCATGAGTAAATTTGAGAAAAAATTGATATAACAAGCCAATGGCAAGTATGATTTTTGCTTGACCAAGTTGAGTTTGAAAAACTTTGTTAGCCAGAGTGACGCAAGAAATATTAAATAAACATTTTAAAAGTAGCTTAGAATTGGTTAAAATAAATTGTGCTGATTTTTCTTGAGAAACATGATATAGTTTATCAAGACTGACAGGAGCTAGTGCAGGTTTTATATGATCAGACAGAAAACCACAGTTACATCCAGATAACATAGATTGAAAAGGTAGGGTTATACTTTTAGATGAAATAGAAAAAGCATGAACACCTTTTTGGAATATGCTTTTATCTATATTAGATGATTGAACACTAGATGTAAATTATACTAAACCTAATCCAAATAATTCACCCCTTGCTAGTAATTTAAATTATACTAGTGGTGAATTTAAGGAGAAAAAAACATTAGAAAAAGATTCATATCTTAGAGCTTATTTTAAAGACTCTATTATTATAATGACATCAAATGTTTGAAATGATAGAATTAATAAAGAAATATCTCAATCTTGAATTTGATTTAATCTAACAAAAACAAAAATAGAAGATTTAAATATGGAATGAATAATATTAGAAGAATTTTGAAAACAATTTAAAATAGAAATGCAATGAAGATTTGATTATGTTGTTCCCTTCGACCATTTGGTAAGACAAGATGCACAAAAGATAATAGATCAGCTTATTAATAGACTTATTGGAACTACATTATCCAATTGAAATTGATTTGTTATAGAATTTTCAGTATCTGCTAAAAATATTATATTAAATCAAATTATAGATTCTGAAAATTTTAGAAAGTTTGGAGGGAGATATATTGAATGATATTTCAAGAAAAATATTTTACCATTTATAGCAAGAGCAATAAATTCATGAAAATTTAGGGAAGAAAATTTGCATAGTTGTTTACTTGTAGGTGAAAAAGAATGAGAAATATTTTTCTCAAAAATTCCTATAGTAACAAATAATGATATAAATGAAAAAGTTGTTAATTTATTAGAAAAATAAGATTAAAATAAAAAAAATATGTAAACAAAGTTTACATATTTTTTTCTTTCCTTAAACTTTCTCAAATAATAGTTCAAGTTAATTCTTTATAAGCTCTTCTAAGTTTTCAAAACTTTACTTTTCTTACTTTTGTGGCTGAGTTTATTATTAAATCTAAACAAAATTCTTCAGGAATAGAAGAATCATAGCTTTCATGGTTAGTGCTAGCGCGACAGGCAAAGGCATCTATCTCTCAATAAAATCAACTTTTATCAGCTAGGTTAGAAATATTATATAGTGTTTTTCAGCTACTAGTATTATCATCAAAAATAATTAAGTGGCTATTTTCTTTAAAATATTGCTTTGATTCATCATTCATAAAATTCTTAAAAGGATAATCTATCATAGATAAAAATTTATTAGCATTTTTTAAATCATAAATTGAATATACTATATTTCAAAGAGTAATTAAACTTTGAGATCATAATAGTCTTTGAAATATAAATTTTGTATAATATCAAGTCAAGCTTCATCAATAATTTACACTTAATATATGTAGAGGAGTATTAGAAGTATATCATTTTTCATAAATATGATTATATGCATTTTGTGCTGTTTTTATATTAGTTAATGGATTGTTTTCTTCTCTATGTAGCCTAATTAGTTTTTTATTAATTACATTTATACAATCCTTGTAATTTTTATTACTAAGAGCTGTTTTTTTATCAGGTTTGTTTGGTTTTTTTATATTGTATATTAAATGTTTTTTTAGATCAACAGATTTTTCATAGCTCCTTATCTTCTTTTTATATTTTTTCATTGCAACTTTAAAATTCTTATTTTCTTTTTTGTCTAGGATAGCACCGTAATCATTTATTAGCTTATATAATTCTTTTAATAATAAAAATGTTGAATGAAATATTAGTGGTGTTTTGCTTGTGTATCAAGTATTAATTTCATCTATTGTAAGTGTATTTTCAGATCAAATTGAATGTAGATATCCTTCAGGTTGATCTCAAATAAGTATAGATAGATAACTAGAAATATTATTTTCCAACTCGACTGCTAAATTTGTATTTGCTCATGTAGAGATTATTTTCTCTTGAGCATCTCTAAATTTAATGATTCATTCAGGATGTTTCTGATTTAAATAATCGACTTGCTCTTTTTTCAAAACTAGGTCTCAATCAAAATCAGGGTTTATGAAATTTGTATTTGTTATTATTTGAGTTATATTTTGAACAAAAGCAATTATGTTTATTTTTGCATCAAGTAGTCATAATAACATTTTTGTTATAACTGTTGGAACATCTTTTGATTCAAAATATTCTCAAATAATAATATTTATATCAATATAAAAAGTATTTTTTACATAATCAAAATCAGATTTATTTTCAGTTATAAATATTATTAATTTAAATATAAAATGTGGGTTTTTCGATTTTTGAGCTTCGTTTATTAATTGTTTGAAAGTTTTTAATATATATATAGCGTGCTGATTTTGTTTATTTAATTTGTCATTAAACTCCTTGCTTTCACTTATATTATAATCAAAATTTTCTATCTGTTTTATTTTTTTATCCAATTTAAGACAAAAATTTTCTATTTTATTACTATTATCTATATGGATTTTTTCTCATATTTGTTTTAAAAAATATGTTGAAAAAAGTTTTAAGTATTGATCAATTCTATTATAGTAACTATAAATATCTTTCTCAAATTTTTCTATATCTACATTATTTATTAAAAAATCATTTATAGATGTAAATTTTTCAGTTTTTTCAATATCTAAACTATCAAATAAAAAATAATAATATTTATTTCTAAAACAGTAATTATTTCATCTTTCAATAAATAAATCTTTTTTCATGTCTGATATAATATTATTAATATCATATGTTCAATTTACAACTTTTAACATAGAAAATAACTTATTTAGTTCAATCTCATTTAACTTTATAGCTCAATCGATTGTAAAATCATTTTTTATTCATTTTAATTCTAATGCTTTTCATATTTTATTATCGATAAAAGTTTTTAAAATTACAATTTTATCAATTTTTTCTTGTACACCTAGCTGTGATTCTTTGATTTTATTATAATTGTGATAAAAATTATAGTTTATCAACTCTGAAGCATTAAAAATATCTTCATTAGTTATGTTATTATCATCACGTATATGTATTTCATATTCTCTCATTAGCTTGATTTAAATTATATTAACTTAATTATATATAATAAAATCAATAAGTCAATTATAATATTTAAATGTTTTAAAAAATACAAAATATAATTTTTCCATTTTTATTTTTGTAAGTTTATTTGATTTTCAGATTTTTTATGTATACTTATTTAAATTTTATTTTTTATAAACGATAAATTTTATTAAATCATATAGTTTATTTAGATTAGTTCATCATATTAATATTTCTAAATGAAAATTTATCTCTCCTAAGTTCGCAATACCTTACTAATTTTATTATTTCACCAGATGTTTTTTCTATTTGATTTCCTAATCTGTCTCTATTCTCAGTAAAATTAGGCCATTCTGATCTTGCTATATCTGTTAAAAAAGGATTATCATCTTGTCATGTAATATTAGTAAGTCTTCACATTAAATTTGGACAATCAACACTAAAAAATTTTACAATTTCTTGATCACTAATATTTCAATCATTATTTATTTCTAAAAGAAGTCTAATTGAACTTTTTATAAAATATATATAATTAGATCAAACCTTTGATATACAAATATCAGATATTAATTTTTCTTTATCAGTTTTCAGGTCTCATCTATATAATAAATCAGTTGCCTTTATATACTTATGAACATCTTTAATAAATTCTTCACTATAATTATGTTTTTTTAAAATATTAGAAGCTATTTCTAAAGTTTTATCACACATATTTGGTTTGCATATTCATTTTTTTTCAATAGCGTGCATGTATCAAGCCATTACAGAAGCTGATATATTGTTTGTGTAATCTCACTCAAACATTAAAATAGTATCTCAAATATACTTTCAATGCTCCCAGTTATTATAAGAATTGTCCGAGTAATTATTAGTTATATCATCTTGTAAATCTCTATTTAACTTCATTTTTTTATCTTTAAAATTTATATTATGTTTACTATATATACTTTAATTAATAATACAAATATTTTTATAAAAATTTAATAAATATAATTTGATTATTTTATGATGATAGAAATAATAATGGAATATATGAAAAGGAAAAGATTCAAGGCTTCAAACATTATCATTATTTTTTTTAGATATGAATAATGATTGATTTTATTGAAATTATGAACCTAGATCTGAATGTATTTTTATTGATGATAAAAAAATATTATTAGAACCAGGAAAATATATTTGAATAAAAACTATATTATTTACAAATCAAAAAGAACTGGAATCAGAATTAATAAAATTAAAAATTAAATTTTAATTATTTTACATATTACAAATTTTATGATATATTAAGTTATATATTTATTAATTATTTTATATGAATACTTCAGATAACTCAGAATATAATCCATGTGAAACATGTTCATCAAAAGATTCTTGTGATAGTTGTTGATTTAATAATTATTATGAGAGATTTTGAGATGATAAAAATACAAATTCTAAATCAGAACAAACAAGAGATACTTTTAAAGATAAAGTTAAAAGAGTTACTGAGACATATTGATTTTATAGAGATAAATATAGGGAACATAGAGAACAAAAAGAAAAAAAATCATTTATTCCTAGAATATTAAGATTCAAGAAGAATAAAGAAATTTTTATATTAGAGTTAAAAGAGTTTTATGAAAATTTAAAATCTCTTAATTCTGTACATTGAATTAAGCAATCTAATTCATGATTAATAAATTTGGCTAAAATGTGAATTTGATCTACAATTATGTGAAAATCTTTTCCAAATCCATTTGCTTGAGCTGCATGATTAGTGTTAATTGTGAACTGAGTATCTAAAACTATGAGTATAAAAAAAGCAAAACATGAATTAATAGAAAAGGAAAATAGCTTAAATGAAAAAAGAAAAAAAATATTAAAAGAAAGAGATGATTTAGAAGATTTATATTATAGAATATCAGATGATGATATAGATTATTTAGAAATAGAAAAGGAAATCAATATTGAAAGACTTTTAGGTATATACTTAACAGGGGAGGAAAAAGTAGAAGAGTTTTATTAGTGATAATTGAAGAGTCTTGATATTAAGTGTTTTTTATATATTATTATATTTAATAATATTACTAACTAATATAAAATATATGTGAATATTTGATAATTTGAGATCTAAATTAGAGGAGCAAATTGATTCAGGAAATTTAGATAAAGCAGTTGATGAAGGTACAGAAGATGTGGTTAGCTTAGTTAAATGAATTATAAACAGGGTTGATACTGACACAAATATGGTTGTTACAGATTTATTAAAGGAAAGTGATGAAAAAATCGAAGAAGAAAAAGAATTATCTCAAATTGTGCTACAAAAAAAGATTGAATTATGACTAGATATATCAGAGGTATCAATAAAAGATTGAGAAAAACAAGTTGAGAATAAAACTGAAAAAATATTACTTCAATAACGAATTAATAACTTTTACAAAATCTGCTAAAGGATAAGCTCAAGAAAGAATTTGATACTCTCAAGTTTCATTGTTTATTAAAACATTTCCAGGAGTACCACTAATAGAAAAATATTTTTGTCACCTAGTCATTTGATTTGTTACTTTATCTGTAAAATCTTTATCATTTAAACATTGAGTTATTTTATCAGGATCTCATCATAGATTTAAAGATTCTTTTATTAAAAATCAAGCACTACTATCTTTTTCTAAAAATGATTTTTCTATTAATTCATAAAATGTTTCAGATCATTTTTGTTTTCATAAGCATTCTGTTATTTCAGCAGCATCTTGTGCATTTTGATGAAATGATAGAGGGGAATGTTGAAATATAATATTTAGATCATTTTCATATATTTTCTTTAGAGCATCAGGAGTACCTGATTCGTGCATTCTAGAACAAAAAGGACACTCTAAATCAGAATATTCTATCCAAGTGATTTTTGCATTTTTATTTCATTTAATATATGAATCTGATTTTATGTTTTGAAGTTTTTCTTTATCTATTATTAAAAATCACCTATTACTTCTATCCTCAAAAGGGTTAAATTTTGCTCAAACCTCCAAATAATATTTTCAATTTGATAATTTTGTTAAATAGTCTGTAATGATTTGTCAATTTTTATCTTCTATTTCAGCTCATTTAAATGTATTTGTACTAAAAATAAAAATAGGGAGTTTTGTGATATTGTTTTGCTCTAAATAACTTTTTACTCATATATCAGAAAAATCTTTATTAATGAATTTTATATTTTTTAGATAATCTAATTCTTTTAATTGTTTAGTAATTTCTGAAGTATCACAGTTAGCGCATCTTTTATCATCAATTATTGTAATAGAAAAACTATTAGCTATTTTTTTATTACATATTTCTACTAAACTATTAAATAAATAGTATTTTTGAGAATCCATATTTTGTTTATCTCTTAATTCAGTAGCTTTATTTATTAATAATTTAAGTTTTTCATTAGTATTAAATTTTTTATTTATAATAGTTTCTAGCTTATTAATTACAGATTTATCGCTTATAGTAGGTCTATATTCAGCAAAGCTAGTTTGTAATAAAATAAATATAGAAACTAACACTAGTAATATTTTTTTCATGATTTTAATTATTATAAATATAAAGTAATCTTATTATATATAAATAATAATTAATGCAAAAAAAAGAGAAAAATAACATATTATCATATTATAATATAATAATATGATTGTATTTTTAATTAAAATATATATAATGTTTTCAGTAATAATCTAAGATTTACAAAAATATGAAACAAAAATTAAACGTTCCATTAATAAATACACATACACATGCTGCTATGATAGCTTTTAGATGATTATGAGAGGATTTACCATTAGATAAATGGTTAAATGATTGTATTTGGCCTATGGAGCAAAAAATGGTATCTAAAGAATTTGTATCTAAAAATACTAAGCAGGCAATAGATGAAATGAAAAAGAATAAGATATTTGCTTTTAATGATATGTATTTTTTTGAAGACGAAGTAGCAAAAATAGCAATTCAAGAAAAAATGCAAGTTGTAATTTGAGAAGGATTTTTAGACTTTCCTACAGCAAATTGTAAATCACCAGAACATGCTTTACAAAGAATAGAAAATCAAATATTAAAATATAAAGATAATAAATATGTACAAGTAGCAGTTGCTCCTCACAGTATATATACTGTTTCAAAGGAAAATCTACTAAAAGCTAAAGGTTTGGCAAGGAAATATAACACAATTTACCATATACATATTTCAGAAACTAAAAAAGAGTTTGATGAATGTATCGAAAAAAATAATATGACACCAATAGAATATTTGGATAGTTTGAATATATTAGATAATAAAACAATATTAGCACATTGTGTTTATTTATGAGACAAAGATTTTGATATTTTAAAAAGAACATGAGCGCATGTTTCTCATTGTCCATTAAGTAATTTAAAACTAGGTTCATGAATAGCACCAATAAAAAAAATGTTAGAATATTGAATAAATGTAACTCTATGAACTGATTGATCAGCTAGTTCAAATAGATTAGATATTTGGGAAGCTTGAAAAATAGCATGATTGTTACAAAAATGAATTAATACAGACTCAAGTGTACTTCCTGTAAAAGAGATAATTAAAATGATGTCTGTAAATTGAATGAGAGCATTAAATATACCAGAAATAAATTGATTAACCATCAATGACTATGAAAAAATAATTAATGATTTTGATGATTATAGTTACTTATATCATTTGAATATTGATGAGATTTAATTTTATATATTAAAAAATTTGTATTATGAAAAAAATATTTTGTTTTTGAGAAACTGTTAAAGGTTATGATGTTAAAGTTTTAAATGAAAGAGAAATAAGAGCTGGATCATGAATCTTATTTTTATTTGCTATTATAGCATTTATGAATTCATGGTTAGTATGAGATTTTATTATTACAAAGATATTTGTAATAGCATTTATGTTAGATTTTTTTATAAGAATTTTTATAAATCCAAAATTTTCACCATCTTTAATTTTAGCAAGATTTATAGTATCTAATCAGAAAGTAGAATACGTATGAGCTACTCAAAAAAGATTTGCTTGGACTATTGGTTTTATACTAGCTATAACAATGTTTTATCTTGTAGTATTAAATAATATTGTATGACCTCTTAATTTATTTGTTTGTGTATTTTGTTTGATTTTATTATGATTTGAATCATTTTTTTGAATTTGTATTTGATGTAAAATTTACTATCTATTTAATAAACAAAAATCAAAACTCTGTCCTTGATGAATTTGTGATAATAATAAACAGGAAGATATTCAAAAAACTTGATTTTCACATATTTTTATTATGTTAATATTTATTATATTTATATATTTTGTATCACAATTATTTGTAATTAATGATAACAAAAAAAATATTAACACACAATATGAGGTAGATAAACCAATAATAATAAATGAACCAAAAATTATAAATAAATTGGAAAATAAACAAAATGATATGTGGATAAAAAATATTGATGAATCAAAAATGAATTGTGTATTTCCAGATTGGGTTAAAAAAATAGGACATGAAGATAAATGGAGACTACATAATAATTGTAAATAATTATTAATTGTAATATTTAAATTAAAACATATAATCAGTTAACTTTATAATTAATTTAAATAAAATCTTGAAGAAATGAAGAATTTATAAATACATCAGATCTATATACTACAATAGCAGAATTAACTGGGATATCTTTAACTCAATATTGAAATTCTATTAGTTTTGCACCAGTTTTATTTTGAAAAGAAAGAAAAATATCACGTGAATATCTTTATGCTGAAATATCTAGTCCAAATAAAAAATTAAATCCAAGTACTAAAAATGGTTGGACTATTAGAGTAAAATGATATCAATTTATTTCACTTGATAAATGAACTGAAAAGTTATTTGCTGATGAGGATTTAGGTCAAGATAATAATTTGATAAATAAACTACCAGATATAACAAATCAATTACATGAACAATGATTATTAGTTAGAAAAAATACACCGAAACATGATTATGGGAATTATCCAAATAATGAAAATGGAACAGTAATAGATAATATTACATGACTTATGTGGGAACAAAATATGTGAGAAAAAATTACTTATGAAGAAGCTATTGAAAAAGCTAATGAATCTGATTTGTGATGATATGATGATTGGAGATTACCAAATGCAAAAGAATTACAAAGTATAGTTGATTACACTAAATCTCCTCAAACAACTAATACTCCAGCTATTGATAATATTTTTAATACATCTAAAATTATTGATCCTGATTGAAATGATAATTATCCATTTTTTTGGACAAGTACTACTCATCTTGATTGAAAAATTCCTGAATCAAATTGAGTATATATTGCATTTTGAGAAGCTCAATGAGAAATGCATTGAAAATTAATGGATGTACATTGAGTATGAGCTCAAAGAAGTGATCCGAAATCTGGAAAAATAAGTGATTTTCCTACATACTTTGGTTCTCAAGGTGATGTAAGATATGTTTACAATTATGTAAGATGTGTTAGGTAAATATTTATAAATAAAAAAATGAAAAAAATACTAAATAAGTTATCAAAAATTAATAAAAATCTATATATAGTTTGATGACATACAAGAGAAAAAATCTTATGATGAGATTATAGTTGAGATATAGATTTAGCAACTGATGCAAATCCTACTGAATTGAGAGAAATACTTAATTCAGTTACAGAAGTATGAAAAAAATATTGAACTATAATAGTTAATGAAGATAATGAAAGTTATGAATTAACTAGTTTTAGAAAAGATATATGAATACTTGATAATAGGAGACCGGTTGAAGTAGAATTTACAGATAGTATTGAAGAAGATTCCTGTAGAAGAGATTTTACATTTAATGCTATATATTTGGATGTAAAAAATCAACAATACATAGATCCACAGAATTGAATTATAGATTTAAAAAATAAAACAATTAGATTTATATGAAATCCAATTGATAGAATAAAAGAAGATGCACTGAGGATTTTAAGATTTGTAAGATTTAAAAATAAGTATGATTTTAAATTGTGAAATGATAATTATTTAAAAATTCTAAAATCAAATATTGAATTATTAAAGAATTTAAGTATAGAAAGAATTAAATCAGAGTTAGATAAAATTATATTATTAGATAATAATATTCAAGCTCTTAAAGAATTAAAACAAATTGGTTTTTTTAAAATTTTTATACCAGAAATAGACAATTTGGTAAAAACTCCTTGATGAGCAAAACATCATTTAGAATGAAATGTTTGGGTTCATACATTAATGACCATAGGAGAGTTGAATAAATATTTTAAAGATACAAAAAGGTTTAATATAAAACTAAATATAGATAATAATCTAAAATTAGATTTGTATTGGACTATGTTACTTCATGATATTTGAAAAAATGATACTTATTCAATAGATTGAAATAAAAATATACATTATTATTGACATGAAAAATATTCTTACCATAAATCAAAGGAAATATTAAAAAATTTTAAATTTTCAAATAAATCAAAAAAAACTATATTATGGTTGATTGAAAATCATCTAAGGGTATTTAAAGTATTTGATATGAAAACCTTAAAAGCAAGAAAATTTATGATGCATGATAGCTTTATTTTATTGATTATTGTTTGATTAGCTGATCATAAATGAAGATTGCCAACTGATGATATTATTATAGAAAAGCTTATTAAATTTTATAATAAATTTATAAAAACATTGAGCTCAAAGAAATTTTTGAATTGAAATGATATATTGGTAAAATATCCAGATTTAAAATGAAGAGAAATTAAAAATAAATTAAATGCCTTGAATGATAAAATATTGATTAGTTAGTTTGATGCTTTGACTTATTTTAATACAAAATAAAATTTTCTTTCAGAATTTAATGCTTTTTTAATGGGGGATGAGTATAATATTAATTATTATAATTAATATAAAGCAAATGCACTGAATAAAATATAGTAATTTTTCTAGCCAAATAAAAGAAAAAATTATAATTAGAAAAAAGTTTATAAATACAAAAGATATTTGGTTTATTCATAAATGAATAAATATTTGATTTGAATCAAACTGAAAATGAAAGGATTTTAGGAGACCTGTTTTGGTATTAAAAAAAGTATGAAATTTATTTTTTGTTGTTTCTATGACAACAAAATGAAAAGATGGTAAATTTTATTATAAGTTGGATGATTCATATTTTAACAAAAAAAGTTATCTGCTTTTATCTCAAGTAACAGTAGTAGATAAAAAAAGATTTTTAGAATATTTATGATCTATTACAATAACTGATTTTGTAGAAATAAAAAAGGAATTACAAAATATCTTGTTTTAATATAAATAAAAACCTAATGAATTTATCAGTAGGTTTTATTATATGTAATATTATACATTTTATCAAAAAATTTCTTCAAATCATTTTTCAGGCTCATTATAAATAACTAAAACTTTTTCTTTAATTAACCATATTTTATTACTCACTGATTCTAGTAAATCTCTATCATGGGACACTATTATAGTTGTTCAATTAAATCATTCTAACATTTTTTTTATCACTTCTTTTGAATGTAGATCCAGATGATTAGTAGGTTCATCCATTACTATAATATGAGGTTTGACTAATAACATCTTTGTAAGTGCTACTTTTGCTTTTTCTCATCATGAAAGAGTAAATATTTTTTGATCTACTTTATCTCACTTAATTAGTAATCATCAAAGAATTGTTCTGATTTCTTTTTCATTTTCATAATCTTTTCATAATTCTTCTATAATACTATTATTTGTATCCAAGTCTTCTAATACTTGTGAATAAGAACCTATTATTATAGTCTCATTTATTTTCGTTGTTCAACTCAAAGCCTTAAGCTCTCAAAGAATTGTTTTTAATAGAGTAGTTTTACCTGCTCAGTTAGCTCAGATTATTCAGATTTTATCACTTTTATATACTTCAATATGCTCAGGTAAAGTAACAATTGGATAATTGTATCATACCTCAATATTATCAAGAGTCATTATTATTTCAGGTAATCTTTTGTCTGAGTTAATTGATATCATTTTTACTACAGATTCATTTTCAGGTTCTGTTAATATTTCTACTTTTGCTAGAGCCTTTATTCTACTTTGAACACTACTAGCCTTAGCTGAATTTGCTCTGAATCTATTAATGTAATCAGTTTGTTTTTCTATGTCTTTTTTTTGATTTGTAAAATCTCTCATTTCTTTATCAAATCTAGCTTGTTTTTCTATTAAATATTCTTCATAATTTCAAGGGTAATTATTTATTTTTTTATTTGATATTTCAGCGATTTTACTTGATGTATTATTTATAAATCTTATATCATGAGAAATTGATAAAATTGATTTTTTCCAGTTCTTACAAAATTTTTCTAGAAATATGATACCATTTATATCTAAATGATTAGTAGGTTCATCTAGAATTAATAAGTCAACTTCTTCAATTAAAAATTTAGCTATTTGTACTTTTGTTTGTTCTCAACCTGATAATGATAGTACATTAAAACCCATTTGTTCATCTGAGAATCAAAAGTATTTCAGTATTTCTAATTGTAGAGTATGTTTTTTAAATCAATCTATTTCTATTAAATGTTTGTTCAATTCTTCTATTTCTTCCCATTTGTTACTATCATTTTTTATTTCATTTAATCTTTCAATTTTCTTATTAATTTCAGGATATATTTCAAGCATTTCTTGTTTAAGAGTATTTTTTTCTGATTTCCAGAATAAATCTTGAGATAAATATCAGATTTTTAATTCTGGTACTATGTCTATTGTTCAATCTAAATTTTCCTCTTTTCATATAATCATTTTTAAAAGAGTTGTTTTTCAACAACCATTTTTTCATATAAGAGCGATTTTATCAGTTTTATTTATTTTAAGATTAGCATTTGTAAATAGGTGGGTTTGCTCAATATTTTTGTCTAGTTCTTTTATATTTACCAGACTTGAGATTATTTTTGATTTACCTTCAAATAAATATTTAGGAATTGTATCAAGATTATATTCTTTGTTATTTCACTTAAAAGTATATTCTTTTGTTTCTAATTCAAACTCTTTATTTATATATTTATTTAATCTTTTTATTTTTGTTTCTTCTTTAATTTTTTTTGGTATTTCATTGTAGAATTCTTCACATATTTCAAGTATTTCATCATATTCAAAATCATCATGATGAGCTAAAACTCTATTTATTATTTTGTTAAACATTTTTTCTATATAATTAATAATATTTGTATTATATTCAAAATGTAATTTTTTCAAAAAAACATTTTGTTTTTTTCTTTTTTTATATATAGTAATAATTGTAATTTATTTATTTATTTATTACTATGAACCAAATAAAAAAACAAGGATTTACATTAGTAGAACTAATAGTTGTAATCACAATATTAGCCATATTATGAACAATAGCATTTGTAAGTTTGCAATGATATAGTACATCAGCGAGAGATTCTGCAAGAATCTCAGATATGAGTAGAATCAAAACAAGCCTAGAACTATTTAAAATAGACTGAGCAAAATATCCAGAACCAACAGAATCAGTTTCTGTAATGTATAACTCACAAGAAGCTTGGACACAATGAGTTTTTTGACAAACAACATTTAATAATGTAGAAAAATTAGA
>Ga0233435_1000768_pt1 | contig 35183 bp, 11 predicted proteins | sample SI_122_August201_3_FD_182735 | JGI IMG/M metagenome (GOLD analysis project Ga0233435, IMG submission 182735) | Seawater microbial communities from Saanich Inlet, British Columbia, Canada - SI_122_August2016_135_MG | ecosystem: Environmental > Aquatic > Marine > Inlet | place: Canada: British...
CAACATCGTCATTTATATTGACCGCACCCAGTTCCCACTCCCCACTCGGTTGTAACGAGGTAAACGTGCCCAAAATAGTGCAGCTTGAGGCCTCCCAGATTCCCCACCCATCAAATTCACAATTTTCATCATCATTGATTTGTCGCAGTGTGATTGTTATATCTAATGGTAACGGCTGCCAATCCTCACTACGGATATAGGCTCTACCACTAGCTTCTTGCTTTGCAGGATCGAAGATCAGCTTTGCATCACCACTCATCATCCGGTCAAAGTACTGCACCTCGTAAGCGCTCAGGTGCGTATCCAAAAACTCATTGCCCTGATTTGGGTCAACATAAGCATCATCCATTGGTGCTTTAATATTGTCAAAACCAGAGGTAGTGATCACCATACCAAATGGCCCTTGCAGGAGCCCGCCTTTGTTATCCATCACCTTTTTCACCGAGCCGGCAATTTCATCGGCATTGCTGCCACTGTTATTGCCGTCCGCTACGGAAAGATCGAGCATTAGCACCTCATCTTGATCATACGCCGTTACATATAGGTGTTTATTATCCGGTGAGAGCACCAAACCACGGGTGGGATACCAGCCATCGATACGCAGAATCTCTTCCGCGCTTGCAGCCTTATCTCCTTCAGTGTTTGGATGGATACGGTAGACACCTGCTCTGTCATAGTCTGCAACATACATCACCCCATCATTATCAACAACTAACCCACCTTGGGTCATCCCCACTATTCCACCTACCCGATCCTCTGTATATCCAAATTCGGTCACTTTGATCGCGGTATCTCCCCAATCCGGGGTGTAGTATTCCGCTTCATTAGCCGCTTCACTATCTGGAATTCGGAAGATAGAACCGCTAAAGTCGGTAAAAAAGAGATCGCCTTTCAACTCATCTTTTCCATACGCCACAGCCTGCGGTGTATCGTAACCATCGACCAGTACACGCACTTTTGATGGATCGATCGCCCCAGGATTAGAGATGTCTATCGCCAGTATACGCCCGCCTGCATCTGCAACGGCCAATTGATCACCGTTGATCGCCAGCGCATTAGGGTTGGAGAGTTCATTGCGGATCGGGAGTTCAACAACCTTTGTAGTTCCATTTGCCACACGATAGATCGCTGGCTTGTCATCGCTGATATAGAGATCTCCATTTGCTGCAACCGCCAGCCCTGCACTCCCCATAAACCCTTCACCGATCTTTTTCGTAGTGCCTCCACTGGAAAGCTGAGTGATGTGATCACTCCTCTCATTGGCAATGTAGAGTTTATCTCCACTACTCAATGGTGCATCAGATAGTGAACTGGTATTGTCCATCTGCATGCCAGTACCTGCACTCCAATCATGTACCTCGTTCTCTTCTGCATTCGGGTCAAAATGCTCTCCACCTACCATAAATACGGCATCACCCTTAGCAACTGGCATCAGTACCTCAAACAAGAGTTGGTCAATTAATGATGAGTACCCATCATAATTAGCATTTCCCTGCGTCTCTTTGAGGAGCTGCTCGTCCAAAACTCTAGCATGTGTATCATAGCCAGACTCAATCATAACAACGTCCACCGTGATAGAGGTGTCTTTGTTCAGATGATCAGCCTTCAGCTTGGTTTTGTTGCCTTTTTTCTGTGCCGCTTGACCAATAGCCGTCTTCACATTGCCCTTGCCAAGCCAAGTTGGAGTATTGAGGAATTCCCCCGTTTTGTTGATCAAGTCATCATACCCATCCGAACTCAGTAACTTCTTCAGCTCTATCTTCGAGCCAAGAAGTGATCCGAGGTCACTCCCCATTTCATTGACAAATAGAGCCATTTTGTCGTCACTGCGCAAGACAATAAAGATGCGATTCTTGTGATTCTGTAGCAGAGCATCATCAAACACCTTGATTCTTAATCCAAAGTCGTCATTCCAGCTACCATTATCCACATGTTTACCATCCGGTTCTATTGCCAGCCCACGGCCAAAGGCACCCGATTCAACAAGAGATCCGGCATCAACCCCCCCATTATTGCTGTCAAAGAAGTTATCCTTAAACTCAAAGTGATCAGTATCAAAAACAGAGTCTGGGCCATCACTATCAGTATCGGTTGAGCGTAACACCAACTCTACCTCATGCCAATCTGCTGACTCAAATGCCATGTTCACCTCAAGCAGCAGCTGCTGTGGTATCGCTCTTGAGTCAGTTGAAGGAACAATGTCCACTAATACAATACCGCCATTGGTGATCGATTTTTCTACACCGTACTGGGCTTTATCATAATTAGAGTGTTGATTAACACACTCTCCACTCTCTGCTGAAGCGTAGTCCGCACATCCACCTCGCTCAGACCAGTAGTTGTCGAAGAAGCCGACAAATGGTGCAGGCGATAGTTTAGTCTTCCCAGATGCGGTCTCGACCTCCTGATTCGATCTGACCTTCGCGATCAGCTCAGTCAAGTCATCACGATTACGGGAGTAGAGCTTGTCTTTCTCTTCATGGTTCTTCGCCAAGACAAACAGGTTCACCGTAGCATTCTGAAGCACGCCCATTAACTCTGTTTTTGTTTTTGGGCGAATCTGATCTTTAGTCCCATCATAAGAGAGCAACTCCTCACCTACCATGTGTAGATCACTTCTCTTGTATGTTCCATCCGACTTTATCTCTGCATCGTCATTCTTGACCTTGATTGCAGGATAGAAGAAGCTTCTCTGGTCTCCCTTCTTGAAGAAGTCTCGCCCCTCCTGCATAACTCCAAATCCAGCTTCAGGCCCATGTGGCATATATCCACCCGTGTCACCCTGATTTGTAGTACCCGCGCCGCCGAAATAGGGCACATCAAGCTGCTGTATCCTCTCTTGGTTATTTTCGTCTAGCCCCATTGGGAACAGCGGAACATCACTCGCCACTACCCACTCTCCGCCCAACTCTACATAGACCTTGTAGGTGTCAGAGGTCTCATAAAAATCACCTCCATCACTCACGCTGTTCCCCTTTCGATAGAGAGGTACTTCGGTATTGTGCCAGATAGCTGTGTCACTGCTGTCTGTACTGGTACCTTGAGCAAGTTGTATTCCTTTAGCTCCACTATTGCCGTCGTCACTATACTCTGGGTGCTCTCTCATCTCATAGCGGTCAAATACCAAGGGTACCAGCGCTACAGCTGTAAATTTATCACCTATCTCTTGCCAGTTATAGTTATCACGAATTGTGATCTCTACGTGTGTCGATGCGGTATTTCCTCCACCGTAGCCATGGTCATCAAATGCCCCCTGATTAACATGCTCATCAATACTCTCAAACCCTGCATACCGAGCACGCTCTCCAAAAATTTTCTCTATTTTTTCCTGTATACCATCAACATAGGTCATTAAATTATCGAAAATTTTCTTAAGTTCTGGTTCAACCGTAAGTCGCGTATCTCCAGTTAACTTTTTAAACATGGCCAGTATAAATTGGTCGCCATCGAAGTCTTCCTTCTCCTTTTCAGCCTTGTCAATAGCATCCCAGAGTTCATCACCCATGCTGCTATTATTAATGTCACTCTCACCAATCTCACCATCTCCATCATTATCTGCAAGACCCAAGTTTTGTAGCTGGCTCAATATTTCCGTAGAGAAGGCGTTGCGTTTCGGCCACCAGATTTTGGTAATTTTGTCACTTACCGACGATGCGCTAATACCACTCTCATTCTGCGCAAACAGTGACTCAATCAACCCTTGAAGCGGGTCTACACCAGCTATTCCAATCGTTCCCACCTCACCACTCTGCAGCACTTTCTCCAGCGCATCACCAAGCATCCAGCTTAAATCTGTCTGGTCTGCAGGAACTCGCTCAAACTCAACATTCCCCTCACCTGAAACGAACTTATTCACCATCAACACGGTAAAGGCCAGTGCAGTTTTTGGCTGCAGCTCTGTATCTTTAGCGAGTGTGAAGCCCTCTTTTAGCTGTAGCACAGCTGATTTATCACTATCCGAAAACTCTGCAGGAATGGCTCTGACCAAGGTATCAATATACTCATCCGTCATCATATCCAGAAGATATGGCTCAGCATTAATAATACGGGCAAAGAACTCTGCCTCAGTCTCTTTATCCGATGCGGGCTTCAGCAGATCAATCATCTTTTTGGCTATCGTCAGCGGGTCTTCTCCACGACTCATTTTCTCATCCACTATCTTCATCAGCAGGTGGTCCATCTCCCCACGAAGATGGGTTGCCATATCCTTGGAGACAATGGATTTCGCCACCGAGTAGGGATCAGTTGTCAGTACAAGACCGTAAAGGTTCTCAAAGCAGTCTACATTACTATCTGACTCTGAGTCCTTACAGGCACTACCCTTTGAGCCACCCGCATTATCAATAATCGCCTGGTTCAATTGCTCAAATGTCACTGTATGGTCACGATTTTTGATCATGCTGTAGACCGCAACATTGGGGATGATCGGCGTATAGAGAAGCTCCATCATCTCCTCAGCCCAACTTGGGTGTGGAGTACGTAGATCTGTATCTGGATCCACCACTCTCAGCATCGGATCTCCTCCTACATAGGTAGTCCAAGTGTTCCCTTCATTAGAGTCAGCCAAGCACGTTTTCGCAGTGTCATATATGCTGTTAGAGCAGGTTGCCACCTCCACATCTTCTGGGATCTCGCCTTCTACAAACGTTTGATATTGAACTGCAATACGGTAGGGTGCACCCGGAAGCATACGCGACTCAGAAGGGGGGACATGAAGAGCAACAACGAGCCCACCATCTCCATCAGAGACTGCAAATCCCATCTGTGCAAGATCTACAACGGTACTGTAGACAATCCTAGCCAGCTTAATGTTTCCATCAAGATTGGCTGGACCGAAACGACCTTTTGCGGTTGAGCCAAATATATCGCCAAAATCATCGGTAAAGGCTGCTTCCTGCGCCTCTCTCTTTATCTGCTGTTGAAATTGAGCGATTCTTGAGCTGTTTTGCGTATTTCCAGAGGTTGTCGTGCTTGCAAGGTTTGCCTCTGCAAGCTTGCGGTTAGCAGCAACTGTTGTAGCGTCAAATGAGCTATCCATGATTGCCTTGAACTCATCCGCTGTAGCAGCACCACCTGAAGCCCCTGTTTTTGAAATCAGTCCAGATGCAATAACAGCATCCAGGTCCCCCGTTGCTACCTTCCCATCATCACTAACCAGTTTTTGGACAACCACTTTCCCAACTTTTCTCAGGTCACTCTTCTTATTGGTAACTGCTTGACTAAGCGCCTGTTTAGCAGTGGCCAACTTCTCCTCTGCTGCCTTTACCAGAGCTGCCGCGTCTCCAGAGGTATCTTTTTTTGCGGTTTGCAACTCATCATAGGCCGCTTTCATCGCTTCCTGCTTGGTTTTATCCACTGCAACCTCAATAGCCTCTCCACTCTCCAGAGTAGCTAACTCAACCGGTGCCTTACCCTGTTTTGCCTGATCCCTATAATCGGCCACCATTGACTCTGCCAACGAGTGCATAATCTTCAATGTGTTGCTGCTTAAAGTGAGCCCTCCCAATAGAGTGCTCTGCTTAATCGATGCCCTGATTTCTGCAGCCACCTTGTGGGTAAACGGGTCGACAACTACCTCTGCAACCACTTCACCTTTCTCTGTTTCCGGTTTGATCGCAACCACTTCATAGGCCTTGGCCTTAACCGTGCCATCTTCTTCAATCTCTACTGCAGAGACAGTCGCTTTCACCCCAAAACAGCTCTCTGCTTTTGCATTCTCTGACTTAATAAAGTCTTCCTCACTGACCTCATAGCTACCATCTTCAGCCGCTGTAATTGGATCGGTCAATGGCGTTTCATAATCTTCATCTTCACAGCTATAGAGCAACACACTGGTCTCCCCCAAGCTTGAGGTACTTCCATCAGAGCTGTAGAGTCTACGCCCCAGCCCTGTAGGGGCTGCGCCAGATGTATCTAGCGAGACTAAACCTTTGAAGAGTGGTGGAGAGCCTGCTGCACCAATCGCAACCCAAAGCCCTTGACCCGCAGTGAGCGCACTGGCATCACTGGGGTTCATCTCCAGATTGTGCCCAACCCATCCACCGTTACTAAACTCATAGATCTGTGTTACTTCAGAACCTGAAATTGCGCCATCAATCTTGGTTTTTAAGGCTTTAATAGTAGTGTCTGTTGCCCCCGCCCCCAGTAGGTACCAGCCATTACCGGCAATGATTGAGCTGTACTGCCCATTGCCTGCTGTCGAGTCGACAGTGAATGTGCCCTCTGCAGATGAATTGACCCAAGCACCTTGGTTGGCTGCCAGACTCGTTACTTTAGACCATTGTTTAGTAGCCGTATCATAAACATAAGCCTCAGCAGGTAGGTCCGCTCCCATCACTCCTGGGTTAACGAGGTTCCAGCCCTTATCAAGAGGGGCAGCCGAGGTTATCGATGCCATTGCAAGCATTGCTAAAAATGTAATGACTTTGACCAACCAGCCGAAAATGCTATTATTAACCATAATGAGACTCCACTATTTTGATTGACACCACTTAAATCACAGAAATACAACTGACACCCATCTATATCACTATAACCCAGCAGTTAGCCTAGATCAAATATTTTTCACTAACTTTCTTGCTATTAAATCCCTCTTCTTCAATGAGCAGACTCTTCCCTCTTTTTTCCTCCCACCCCAGTACAATAGTCCTATTGTTGATACCGCTATTTCTGATTCAGAACAGTACTGTCTTTGCTGATCAAGCTCTGCAGTTGGGCAACAACCACTCCATCTATCTTGATGAGCATGGTACCGTCTGGAGCTGGGGCAACTCAAGCCATCTACCCTCAATGATAACGGAAATTCAAGGCGCCACTGCCATTTCCACTCATGGAACCTATAACAGCGCACTTCTGAATAATGATATTGTTATGATCTGGGAAAGTGGAAAAACCATCGATAAGCTCAACCACTCTCACTTTTCCCACGGAGCCATCCAGCAAATTTCAACTGGAGGCACTTATTCGCTCTTTCTCGATAACCAAGGCACTGTTTACCAATGGAGCAACAGTGATCCATCTGATTTGAATGTCGTTGATGGTCTTCCCAAAACCATCAAGGACATTAGCAGCGGACAGCGCCATTTTCTAGCCCTTGATACAGAGGGGGCAGTATGGTCTTGGGGAAGCAACCAGTGCGGTGAGCTTGGCCGTGTGGCTGCTAGCTTCTCCTCACCAGCAAAAATTGATGTGCTCTCTGATATTGAAAAGATATTTTCTGCCTATGACCACAATATTGTAATCAAATCAACAGGCCAAATGTTGGGGTGGGGGGGCAATGAATACGGCTCTCTTGGTGTTGTTTCAAGCTCATCCAACAAGTGTCTTTTCTCCCCCACTAAAATCCCAATTGATACTCCGATAATCGACATTTCAATTGGCGCTCATCATGTGCTCGCCATTGATCAAGAGCAGAGGGCTTGGTCTTGGGGGGGCAACTTCTCAAGCCAGCTAGGTAGTTCAGACTTCGGTGATGGGTTCCCTCCTCATCGCATTGAATCATTGGATAGCATTGTTGGCGTCTTTGCCGGCCAACAACACTCTGCAGCTCAGGGGGCCGATGGTACAATCTGGACATGGGGCGCAAATTATAATGGAGAGCTTGGGCTAGACAGCAGCCAATACACCGTTGTAGCACTCCCCGAAAAAATTGATGGACATTGGGGTGGGGTAGATATAAGCGGCTCAAGCCATCATAAAGTTTTTGTGGGCCGCGATGGTAAGGTCTATATTCGCGGCTCTAACCATAGCGGACTGTTTGGCATCTCTTCTCTTACTCTTGCCTATTCTGATATGGTTACTGTGGTTAATGGGGTTGACTCCGTCTCTAAGGTTGATACAAGCAACCACCATATCCTGGCTATAGATCTACAAGGAAGAGTGTGGAGCTGGGGGGAAAACCGTGTCGGACAGCTGGGCAATGGTAGTGAGGTTGACACTATAAAACCACAGACTATCGACCATTTTGCGCTCCCCATCAAAGAGGTCTCTGTTGGTGCCTTCCACTCTCTCGCACTGGATGAAGACGGCTTTGTTTGGAGCTGGGGAAGTAATCGCGATGGGCAGCTTGGGAGATCACCCGACTCATTTCCTCACTCATCCACCCCTATCAGACTTGAGCAACTTCCTAAAATCAGCGCTATTGCTACCGGAGGTCATCATAGTATTGCTCTAGACTTGGATGGTCAGGTATGGAGCTGGGGGGCAAATAGGGACTCTCAACTCGGGAGAGAAGTGTCAGCCTCTAATGGTGACTCATGGGCTCCCAGCCCGGTTCCTGGCTACCACAATATCACGCTGATCTCAGCTACTGGAGATAAAAGCTACCTCTACTCTGACACCAATCAACTGATTCGCTTTGGTCGCGCCCCAGCCACAGCGAGCAACGAGCAAAGTAACAAACCGAGCAATATTCAATCTTTATCCGTCCCCACTAATAGTGATGCTGTCAGCAACTTAACCAGCAACCAAAACAATAACCTTTTGTTAATTAGCTCTGGTGAGCTTGGGGATGAGTTTGAGTCTCCTCTTGATGCTGCTGAGTCCCTAGGGTTAGATTTTATTGGCGGCATCTGGTCTGGAGATCAAGACTTTGGGAAACTGGTCGGAGCCCGTCGAGAGCTGTTTCTGCCCAACACCGTTAGGCACAAAGTTACCCGAAATTATCGGATCAACCGAGGTTGGAACCTTATCAATACCAATTTTTCCGACCCGACCGTGGTTTCTCAGGCCAACAGCCAGCTCCCATCGCTCATACTCAATCAAAGTTCAGAGGAGACGCCATCAGCTGGTTACTGGGTTTACTCAACAACTGCATATGAGTTCTCAGTAAGCGGAATTTCTGAGCCTCTCGATCACGCCACCATACAGGCCGGATGGAACCAGATTGCGCTCCCCGATGGGCTATCACTTTCCGATATATCGACTTCAATCAGCACTCAAACCACTTATAATTGCAAACAGATCCTTTTCTATTCTGCTCAATATGGGTGGAGCGTTTATCATACCCAACATGACATTCATCCATCTGAACGGGACAGTGGCCTGCTAAGGGACCTTACCTCTGCAGCATGGGCCTATGTAGAATGACCACTCATAAACCCAACAAGCACTCTAACAGACTCTATATTATACTGATCCTAACTTGGTTTCAGATTCTACAACCCTTCTATACTGTGCAGGCAGAGACAGCTGGAACCATCATTGGCAGCTCTAATCTACCACTCGATATCAACCACCATTTTTCCACACAAGACAGTGAAAAAATCTCCATTCTTCTGGCTGATGAGACGCTTCTGCGTATTGATCAAAATAGCGACATTAGAGTACGCGATGTCGAGTCTACTACTTCAGCCAGAACTCTATTAGAACTTCGTTATGGAAAAATTTGGGTTCTTAATAAAAGAGGCAATGCCAATATTGTTATCAAAACTCCACAAGCAGTGATCGGGGTTCGCGGTACAGAGCTCAACATTAACCATTCTCTTGAGGATGGAACCGCGGTTACCGCACTGGAAGGCCGCTCCCAAATCGAGAATGAAAGAGGTCTATTATCCTTATCAGCCGGAGAGGTGGCCACAATCCAAAAAAATGGTATGCCCGTAAAAGTGTCCACTCTCTCACCTGAAGATGCTGTGCAGTGGACCATCCAAATACCCGCTTTAATCCCAAGAGAACTGACTGATTCTACCCTCACTAGTCACATAAGCCGGAGGGCGTGGGACTTACTACAAAAAAGTCAACTGTCTGAGAGTCTTGCCATAACTACTGCAGCCCTCATGGCTCATCCTAACGATGGTATGCTCCATCTGATCCACGCACTTTCATCATTTTTGAGCGGTGATAGCGATCAAGCACTACGCTCTTCAAACCGCGCCACCTCACTGCTGTCATCAACCTCTGAGAGTTGGATAGTCCATGCTTATATTCTACAGTCCCGCTTTCAACTACAACTCGCCGAAAATGCTGCGAAAACTGCACTCACCCTCTCTCCCGGTCATCCTGTTGCCAGCCAACAGCTGGCACGGTTGCAGTTCGGCAGTGGGCGCACCTATCAGGCTCAATCTACCTTAGATAAAATTAACCGCTCTACCCACCATAACAGCACACATCAGTCACAGATTAATACTCTGAAAGGTTTCATCGCCCTCACTTTACTCGATTTAAACGAGGCGCACCTCTATTTCGAAGAGGCCATTCTGCAAGATGGATCACAGGCGGAACCTCACCTTGGTCTCGGGCTGATTGCAGCTCAAAAAGGAGAGGAGTCCACTGCAAAAAAAGAGATCACAACCGCTATCTTACTTGAGCCTCGCAGAGCCTTGCTGCGGAGCTACTGGGCAAAAATCCTCTATCAACTCGGGCGTCATCAACAGGCTCTGGATGTACTCCAAATTGCCCAAAATATTGACCCTAGAGACCCTACCCCGCACCTCTACCAAGCACTGATTCTAGGTGATCTCAATCGTCCCGCTGAGGCAATTCAAGCACTACATACAGCGGTCACACTTAATGATCATAAAGCAGTTTACCGCTCTCGTCTTCTGTTAGATAAAGATCTGGCTGTCAAGAACGTCAATCTTGCTACACTATACAAGCAGTTAGGGCTAAATGGATGGGCACGTATCCGCGCTCTTGCAGCTACTGAAGAGGATGTAACCAATCCGTCTGCACACCTCTTTCTAGCCAATGCCTTGCATCAAGATGGAGTTCGCTCTTGGGCCAGAAACAGTGAGAATTTACTGGCAAGACTTATGCAGCCAGCCAACAACAACACTTTTAGTAGCTACAACAACTACACCACTTTTCTGGAGCAGCCAAATATAGAGAGCAGTCTGACTCTTACTAAAGGGGGTCAACAGAGCCATCAGGAGCGCCTAATTGTTAGTGGTTACCATCCTCAAGATCACTTCGCTTGGCAGGTTGGCCTTCTCAACCACTCAACCAATGGCTGGCGTGGTACTAATGGTGAGAGCCAGGAAGGGAGCACCGGCCTAATAAAATGGCAACCACAACCTTCTCTCAATGTAATGGGAGTCATCTCTCTAACCAATACAGAACAGCAGGGCAGTCTCTCCTCCCGTTACGAATATGACGCCGTTGACAAACCAAACGAACGTTTAACAACAGAGATTCGCCGGTTGGAGATTGGACTATACCAACAACAGTCCCCCGACACACATCTACTGCTTCATACTGCCTGTTTCAACAACCAGTTTGATGGCCTCAGCCAGATCGATAACACGATTAACTATCTTTTTCAGCAACAACAACCCTATTGCCAGCTACAGGGACGCTGGATACAAAACAGTAGATCTCAACAGTTCACTGTTGGAGCAGTCCACTTAAAAGGCAGTGATGATAACAACTGGAGCCTTGAGCCAGGTTTTCTCGCCAGTGGTCAACCACAAGTCGAACGTAATGCCACCTCTCTATTTCTTCACAACCGATGGATATTAAACAGCAAAGTCTCTATAGAGGGTGATCTGCGCCTTGAAAATATGAATAATAGCAATAGCGACCTTGCTGGTGCTGAGTGGGGAATTAACACCATCAACCCTGGTATCGGGCTCAGTTATCAGATAGACAACCAACAATCCGTGCATATTGCTGCATTCAAAAGCCTAACCCCTTTCCTTTCTGACAGACTAGACCCTGCTACTCTCGCAAGTATTCCGATCCATAGAAACAGCAGTCCGGGAACAATAACCAGAGAGCGGAGTCTCACATGGGATAGAGAGTGGCTCTGGGGATTTGCAACCACCAACCTCTTTCATGCAGAACAACATACTGAGCTACACTACTCAGAGGATACGACTCGTCCAGAACATCACAACTCTTATGATCAACAACTGAAAGGGATTCGCATAGAGGCTGGAAGGTTATTTGAGAATAATATGGGGTTAACTGCTAACTACCTCTATCAAAAGAGAAGGGACTCTTCTACCAGCAGCGAAACTGCTCAAAATGAGCATAGCTTAGAGCTGGAGTTGCGTTGGCGTACCCCTAACGGGTATTTTGGTGGAGTTAAAGAGCAGTACCGAAAACTCAATACCATTGCACAAGATAGCCTTAATGAAGAGCTCTTTGCTACCCATCTCGATCTCGGTTACGAATTCCGCAAGAAAAAAGGGGACATCACACTGGAGATCCGGAATCTCTTTGACAGCCATTTCAACTGGATCACAGATCGTTATAATTTTTCAGGAGAGAACCCCGAGCGGGCCGTTAGTTTAGTGCTAACACTCAACTATTAACCGGCCACCCTCAGGGCCACCCCTACTTCAATATGAAAATCTCACACTGACCAACGCCTGTATTTACACTATCTATTCAGGATAGGTCCCTACAAACAGTGTAGATTCGTCCGGTGTCAGAGTGGGGCCACCCAAAACAAAACCATTAGGGGCTCGCATGACCTCTACTGCAGCGTAGTGCTGTAGCTCGTTTTTACGTACAACGTAGAGTGTATTATTGGTTCTGTTTGTAAACCAAGCACTACCCTTCGAATCAACTAGTAGGTGATCTGGACTCACATCCACTTGCTGTTCTGCTCCCCCCCCCCAGATGTGCTGTAGGGTAAATTGATCAGAGGTTGCAACCGACGCTCCTTGCTCATGCAAAGAGAAGAGCGCTCCACCAAGGTTAGGGGTACGCCCTTGTGCTACGCTAGCATCTAGCATCACCCCCTGCTGGTCAAGCCGCAGCGGCACCTCTCCATTTCCTAAGAATGAGATCAGTAGACGCGGGGTAGATATTGAGCTCCCATCCTCAACTGAAACCGTATTAAACGGGTCCCAAGCCACTGCATGGGGGCGATTGAGCTCCATTATCCCCACTTTATTGGCAGCACGATCTGGGTTTAACAGTATCTCGTCCATTGTCATTGAGGCAAACCCATTCCAACTCTGCGCGAAGGCCTGCCCAGCCAATGTGGTTACCCCTTCTGCGGAGAGTGCTACTGAATTAGGGGCAACATCCCCAGCCACCCAACCTTCACCTAACTCAATCCACTCACCACCAACCCCATCACTCTCCAACGGCAACTCTCCAGCACGCTCACCACTGGCAATCGTGTAGCCATCTTCATGGCTTAACCCCTCCACTGATGCCACATAGAGAGCTCCTGAGCGAAGTAAATTTCTAACTGTGTCGAATTGCATTCCTGACACATACGCATTCTCGCTCACCCATTTGTAAATTCTACCTCCTGCTCTACCATCCACTAGATAGAGCACCAGAGGGGAGCCACTGACCAATTCACGTTGTTCATTGACAGCCAGAGAGACTCCACTCCACCCTCTCCCCATCGCTATCAGCTTTCTCTGTAGTGTACCCCCATCAGCCGCGCCTTCTCCCGGCATCAGCTCCATCAAGTAGCCTGACAGTAGAGAGGTTTGAGCTGCTGCCTCTTTCTCTGTAGCTAACAGACTCCCCCAGGGGGTCACTTCTACCTGTTCGAGCGCATCTAGCCCCGCTACCATCCCAACCGCTAGCTGTTGCTGCGCGTCGTCCATATCTATCTCTTCAACTGCTGCCCCATCTCCATACAAGGAGAGTCTGGTATCTGCTGTACCATCAAGACGCTGAGTGGTCGGGTCAGCAATTAGCTCCCAAAATCCGTCATCATTGCGCTTAAGTGAGAGCCAACTGCTGCCACTCTCCCGTTTTATTAAGGCAGAGTATGCAGAAACATCACCTCCCCCCCAGAGTTGAGAATTTGACACATCAAAATCTATTTCACCCCAATCAACCAGCCATTGCGCATAACTTTGATGCTGTGTTTGCGGTGCGACACCCTCTTTAGGGGATCCCATATAGTTACCCAGGCCAGTGTGCCCAATCCATAGCTCACCTTGTTGGCTGCTACCGTTGCCAGTAGGCGCTCCACCCACTACCAAATCATCCCATTCGCTACTCCAGCTCTTTCCAAAATAGGCCAGCGCAGAGTTTCCAAACCCGATGCGCTCGTCCTCGAGCGTATCACTTTCTGTATGCAGTCGATCCAGCCACTGCACAAGCGTACTCACCTCCAGCCCCCCCTGCAGTGCAAGCGCATCTCCCTCAGCCAAAACTTCTAATGAAGATGAGTCGATCCACTGCTGTAAAGTTATGGTTTGATCCTCTTCAGTCTGCACTGGTTTTACAGCATATAGGGAAGAGCGCTGCATAGTTGGTGCAAAACCAAACTCATTCACTGTCACCTCTACCTTGTCCACATTTTCTCTAGTTCCATCACTATTGTGGTCCAGTACTGTAAGTTGAAAACGCAGCGAGCCTAATTTATTGGGGGCAGTAAAGGAGGCCTTGGGTTGGTCACTCTGCAAAATTTCAACAGGCTCCCCAGAGGTCTGAGTCCATACATACTCATCAACATTGCCCCCGTTAAAGTGACTACCTGTACCATCGAGCGTCACCATCTGCCACCCTTGCACTGTTTGTGCTACACCAGCCTCTGCTATCAGTGCTGAGTTTATCTGCAAGCGTACCGTGACAACATCAGAGTGTTTGTACTCCTCGTCCCCCTCACTCCCAGTCACTGCCCAGTATTGAAACGTGTCTTCACCACTTTGATTAAGCTCTGAAGTATAGCTAAAGGCTCCAGCGCCCTCCCCATTCGGTACGAGGAAGTTAATTTTCCCTTTTTCAGGTTGTTTCAATAACTCAAAACGGTAATCCCCTAACTGCTCTTCCCCTCTGATAGTAATCTGCTCATAGAACGCCTCCCCCTCTGCAACCTCGAAATCAGGAGTTTTCAACTTCACCCAGAGACCGTCAGCCGATCGTAGTGGCAATGGAGATGAATTACTCATATTTTCAAAATCATGAATTTTCCATCCCTGCTCATTGTTATAACTGTAAATTTTCTCCAACTCTAAACGGCTAAAGTCACTTTCAACTCTATTACGCAGCTGCTCAGGAGTAGCTGAAAGGCCTGCACCAACCAAATTCCACCCCTCAGTCAGCGGACTATAGCTTATTGCAGACTCATCAGCTGGAGTCACAGGAAGACCAGCCACACTCTGTTCAAAGTAGACCCAGCCAGCCTGATTTTGATCAAATTCAATTACACTTTCAGGAATATGGCTAACCCACCCATCCGTAGTCATCCCTAGCAGCTGTTGGGTTCGATCATTATGAAAAAGCAGATCGCGATAACCTGCAGCCTGACCGGTAGCAATTAAGCTCCATCCTGACTTATAGTCCACCACATCCGCAGCAGCAATGGCTAACGTGTAGCCTCCCGCCATCAACAAGCCTGCAATATATCCTCCAATCTTAACCATAGACCTCATAATCCTCATAATTCTCTTCTGCCCCTTCAATTCGACATAACCATATTTTAAATGTATCAATAGATATTACCAAAACGCACCATACCAATCCTATTATTCGTATATATTAACCCAAACTGCTTCACCACTGCTCACCATTTGTGCAGCACCTACGCCATATAATGGGTTAAAGAGTGTCCATTGACCATTTTTATAAAGTAGTACTCGGTTCACTTGGTAACCGCTGTACTGCTCTATCTGATCAACAATTTCGAGAACTGTTCCTGCCTGAGTCCCCAAATAGGGGACCAGCAACCATCCAGCAGGCATGGTATGCCATGAGATGCTTGATATATCAGACTCTGTTCTCTGTCGAAACTGTAATGATTCATCAGCGCCTGATTCAATATATCCCGCTACCATTTCGCCATAAGAGTCACTCTTGTCATTCACTAATGTTGATAAAATATCTCCTCGCTCTCCTGCAAGTGGGGAGACACCAGTAAGGTTACGAAGAGCAACCATCTTCCCTGCTACATCCGGTTTTAGCTTGGAGCGCATCAAGGATCGATCCACTGCAACTAGGTTCCAGCCACCCTGTAGCTGTACTTGAGACGAAGGCTCAGGGGTTATGGTTTCTGATACACTACCCGTGGTAAACAGGGTTATCTGATCATCCTCTGCACAAAGTATCGGTATTGCATCCCCCACTTTCTGAGATACCGCACACTGCTCTCCCCCTGCGGCCTGCTCTACCTGCTCAATTTTACCTGTATTCAATAAAGTCCCATTTATCTGTAATGGCTCTCCCGCTTTAAGAGTATAAATTGCATACTCTTTGCTAAGGTGAATTTCATCCTCTACTGTTGCATTACGCGAACGCAGGTAATCTACTCTAAATTCTGCTCCGTCAGAAAAGTAGTCTTGAGGCTGGTAAAGTGCCGTCACAAACCCTTTGTACATCTCATTAAAATTTTCTCCATGCCCACTCAAAGCTGACTCTATCACCTGTTTCCAGCCATTTTTCTGTTCAATATTGAGAAGGATATCTTTCACTATATCTATTTGATAACGCTGAACCAGATAGAGGATAAAAATAGAGGCTCCGTATTCATGACTACCATTCCAGTGACTCAGTGAATATTCGTGATTACGATAAAAATCATTCACAAAGTGAATATAGTCGTCTATCTCTGGATAAATAATCTCCTCCATTGCTGTTGCCATCGCCTCTAAAACCCAGAGATCATCATCAACATAATCATCCACTGCTTTATAGCTGAACTGCACCGCATGAAAAATTTCGTGCGCCAATGTCAACTCCATCAGCCCTCCAGGCAGGGTATGGTTATCTCCAATCACCAAAAATGCAACATTTTCTACACTCTTATCACTATCCTCTGATTGATAATCAGTTGCATAACCGGCATAACCTGCCCCCAACGTAACCTTAACTGGATTCCCCGCACCGTTAAATCGATAGGCTTTCTTGTTGCCAATATAGATATCAAGATAGTAATCCTCACTGCCGCGTGGGGGATAGAACCCCATTGCTGCATATCGGTTAATTACAAAATCTGCACTCTCAGTAACTGCATCTACATACTCCATAAAATTAACATCTGAAGCATAGGATTTACCAATAATTACACGACAACATTCACTATAGCTATAGTGGTTCCAACCATCATCGGGGATAGGCAGTGCTGTCGGTCGTTTCAATAAATTTTGGTTGTTTTTTTTTGTTGGCGTCGATAGTGGTTTAAAAGCTTGGTTAGATATAGGTTTAACCTCTTGTTGCGCACCGCTCTCTACAGCCCTGTCTGTACGTTGGAAAGTGGCATCCACAATTGCATATGATTGTTCCGCGCTAGACAACAAAACAACCGCTATTACAGTAGGTATAATCCGCCTTTGAAGCAGAGCCATTACCTGTAATACTCTAGCGCTTAGGCTATATCTCATTGATTCTTTTCCTGTCCACCGACCATATTACTTTTAGCTCGATAGAGCTGTCGGAACAGGTGCTGCGGCTGCTCAAAACCAAACCCTCCTTGATCCGATGGTAGCCCTGTAATGGTTTCAATTAACTTGGCCCCTATCGGTATCGTCTCCATGCGCACAACTGCATGATTTTTTACTTGGATAAAATAGAGTGGTTGCACATCTATTTTATCCGCTGCCGTCTCTATCAGGTCAAAACGTCCACTGTCAATTCCAGCCAGCCCAGCCCCTTGCAACCTCACTCGTAACCCGGTTCCATCCTCTCCATTGTCACGCACATAGATAATATAGGTTCCATCCTCTACTCTTCCCTGGTCGGTTGCCCAGATGTGGTGTTCGGGTGTTACAGACTCTCCCTCTGACAGGAGAGAGGGATCCTTGGTCTCATCGAGATCCATCACCTGGATTCCGTTATAGCGCAAATTATGCGGATAAACTGATTCACTTTTTGCAACAGGACGAATGAATGCCTGCAGCGTATAGATCGTTGGTGGATTAGCAAATATGAAGTTTCCAACACATCGACTGCTCACTGAGGAGCCAACCGCTGGTAACTGATCAATCTCAATATACTCCCGTGCTCCATCACTCTCCCGGACTAACTCCATCACCATATAATCCCCCACATACTCTGCATCAACCTCCAGAGAAAATGTCCCTACACAGACAGCATCCTGAGAATCGGAAACAGCTGCGCTCAACTCCACCTTTTGGGTCAAATTGCGATTACGATAACCATCCACATAGAGGTTGATCTTATACCCATCCACTCCACTCCTCAAACTAAAACCTGCCCCCCCTCTTGCGCCAGATCTAAGCGTAGCATCTTGCTATTTTTGGTTACATAATCACTATTACCACTCACTTTATCAACTTTAATAACCGGGTTACCTCCTGCATCGAGCAGTGTTGCTTGCAGCACTCAGCCCCGTAAATTGAGCAACTGTCTCTGTTTTATCAACAGCATTTGCAAAAAGGTTCCACCCTTTATATAGTGTAGCCGCACTGCTTGTAGAGGTCACTACAGCCGTTATCCGTAGTGTCAGCATACAGCTGACCTTTAGCATATTCACCATTATTATTACGCAATTTTAATTTCCAAAAAAAAGCCCCCACGGTTAAGAAGGGGCTTTTTTGTTTTACAACAACGCTATAGCCTAGTGGCGACGTTTAACGCGTACTTGTTGTCCTCCTGGCAGAGTACGGCTCATATATTTACCATTACCATTCTTATACCCAGAGATATCATCTGGTCTTGTAGCAGAATTTGATAGCGCCCCTTGAACCCAATCAGGGAAGGGTTGTCCTGGCTCTATTGCCTCTACGTTAACAATCTTATGCTGATCGACCTGAATCACAAATGCTGGAACTGGGTTGTTCTTATCAATCCAAGCTGAGTTGGTATCTGGCGACACCGCAGCTTTGGTATTGAACGGTCCCACAACAACATCCTCAATACCTGGGCCTGCAAGGCGAATCGTGACCCCCTCACCATCCTTATTTGTTGGGTAATGAGCAGGTGCAACACTGTTCCCAGAATAGTGAATATCCTGTAGATAGACGAGATAGGTTCCATCATCTACAACCTCACGATCATTCGCCGTGGTAAAGGTACCCCAGTTCTGAGATTCAGCAATAAAGTCCCCAGTCATGTAGTTCCATTCCCAGTCTGGCATGGTGGCCGGTTGGGTACCATCACGACGGGTGTCGAGCTGACCATACATCCAAGAGTCATTCTCCTGCACAGTTGAGGTGCCGAGGTCGCGATTGTCCCAGTTGATCCAAGATGGCTTACCAGGGTTAAAATCGGATGCCTCTGTATCTGCATCTGCCTCCCAATCCTTGTAGTAGTAGGTGTTGATATCCAGATCCTCACCCTTATCCCAAGAGAGAGTCAAAGTCATGGCACCAGATAGATCACCTTCAGGTACATCAACTTCACCGATTGTATCCATCAGTTCTGCATCAACCAAACTTAAGCGGTAGGAGAATCGATTGATACCTTCATGAAGATCCAGCGTAGCACCAAATGGGAACTCAAATGTGTGTGCAAACTCATCGTAGCTGTCATGATCATCCTCCACCTCTGTGCCTAAAACTTCTGGCAAAGAGATCTGCATTGGGGTGTGGCCCTCGTTGATCGCTTGCAGCATCGCCTTTAGCTTAAGGTTTGAGATACCGCCCAAGACTGTTGCCTGATACTTCGGTATTGAAAGAACCAGAGTACCCTTCACCTGTGCACGATTGGTCAGCTCACCTTCAACAATTGTGTTTTCTGCATCCGTTTCTCCTTTATCCGCCCCAGTATAGGACTTGATTCTAGCAACAGATAGATCGCTCATCGTAACCCAGTTAGACTCGATTTGGGTCTCAACCATTGCAATCGTCTCAGTTTGCGCTGTTGGAGAATCACCCGTATCTGCAGAGAGCTTGACATGTTGATTGACGGGTACGAAGCCCTCAACGAAAAACTCTAGTCCGTAGATTCCAACATCGAGGCTATCATAAGCAAGCAGGTCTGCCAGATTACTACCATCCGTAACAAAGGTGCGGTTGGAGATGATAGAACCTTCTAGGTTACGCAAGATCGCGTAACCCTTGGCACCATATGAACTACTCAGACCCGTTACTGAAACCTCTAAATCACGCAGGTCGATATAAGGATTCTCAATGTACATGGTTGGGCTCTGTGCATATCCACCCAAGTTTACTGCATCCATATAGACTCGGTTAGTACGGTCACGCAGACGGATTGTGTGCTTGAAGAACCACATCAAGTTATCATCAACCGTACTGTCATAGAGACGACGTGCTGGTTTAGTGCGACTCACTTCTACAGGATAGTAGAAGTCATTAATGTAGAGCCCTATTGGATAGACCTGATCTGACTGTCCTGCATTCTCACCCGTACCATAGGTTTTGCCGTCATAATTACCGACACGTCCTGCAACGGTCAAGTTGCCATATTCATCCACCGAGGTGCTATCGATGACTACTGTTGGATTGCCAAGAGCAACCTTTGCTGTCCCCTCCAACTGGATTGTACCCGCATCGGTCTTAACGCCCGGCTGTATCGCAAAAGAGACCGGAGTTGAGACATAGTGCTCGGTTTTATTGGCAAAAGTAGAGCTGAGTGTAACCAACTCATTAGCCTCCAGACCATGGAATGAGAAGTAGGCAACCTTCTTCTCGCCACCACTACCGTCTGGAATCGTCTTTGACTCTGCAAAGACAGAGAGCTGATCGCCATTCTGACGAATCATGGTGATAGTTGCTCCAGGCACCATCACATGAGCCGTCTCAGAGTCAGCATCATGATCATACTCTGCATAACCAAAGATCATGCCTTTACCAGGAACAAACTGGCGAACCACAGCACTGGTATCCTCACTACCTACACCATTGGTTGCAACAATCTTGATATTGTTGCTTCCTTCAATCAGGTCTATGGTGGCACGGAAGGTCGACTTGTCATCGCTAAGCTGAACCGGAATATGACGTCCATTTACATCGATATAGACCGCATCTCGAATTCGACAAGCGACTGGCGTGGAGACAGGACAGGCCTCTGTACCTGTACTGATACTCTCTCCCCGTGCTGTAGTAACAGTATTAGTATCACTATGCCAACCATAGGGGACACGGTCCATCTCCTCATCACTGTGTTTGAAGTACTCTTCGACCTTGCCTTCAACAACAACCGTCCCATCTGGATTGGGGTCCGTAACATCTGCGGTGATAATGGGCAGCGCAGGTGACTCCCAGTAGATCGCCGTTAGATTAACGCTCTCTGCTTGTGGTCCGGCAGTTTGAGGGTCATTGCTACTGGTCATGTATTCGACCAGATCAACATTGTCTGTATAGGCTGCATAATTCTGGCCCGATGCAGGAACAACGGTCATCTGGTAGGAGCCTACCAACAGATCACTAAACGTTACCGTTGATGTACCACTGCTATCCGTAACTTTTGACTCTTTGGTAATGCCCATCCCGTCAAGGCGCACGGTAGCACCTAACGCTGGAGTAGGCTGAGACACAGCAGTTACGGTCACGGTGAGGTCTCTGCGTGGAATAGGTGCCAGCGAGATTGTAGTACCCTCTTCAGCCACATCCTCAAGCACAGAGGTGGTTGCTATGTCTCGAGAGAACTTACCTACAGGCTGCAGGGGAGATCCGTAGTAGAGTGACTTATCGGCCCCGACACGCACCAATGAGGTGCTGAGGTCCGTACTATTAAATGCACCCAGATCCATGTCAATCATGGTGAAGTTGTAGTAACCATCCGGATTAGTCGCCGTTGTTCTCTCAGGAGCCCAAGAGGAGCGCCCCTCTGCAGGGACAGCCTTTTCAACCGGAATGGAGAGTACACTGAAACGGTCTTCGGAGAAACGGGCTGCAAGATTTGCTTCGAAACTCTTCGTTTCATCCGGTGCCGCTGCATTAGTACTTGTACTAAAGATATTCGCTCTGACAGAGATCGAGAAGCCGCCCTTCTCCTGGTCGATAAACCGATAACCGTTATTGTTTGCATCCTTAAATTCAGGTATCACATCCAAGAAAGCGGTAAAGATCTCATGGCTGGAAAGTTTACCTACAATATCACTCCAGAGTACTTTTGACCGGCTCCAGTGCTTTCCTGGAGGGTTCGCTGTAAAATCAGCTTTGGGAGCTGGCGTCAAAAGAATAGGGTAGTCATAATCAACGTATTTTACCGCATCATCGTTCGTAAATGATGTCACTTTTTTCCAACTGTAGATACCACTACTATTAACCAGCTCATATTTAATCGTAGAGTCACTTGGATGCACCCATGTAACCGCTGCATCCCAAGCCACGTACGGCATAGGGGTATCAACTGTTGTACCTGAAGCAGATGATTTCCTTGCCTGTACAACAAACTCACCCTTTTGGGGAGAACCCTTGATTGCATAATTTCCATCTGATGAGGTCAACACTGAAACATCAAAAAGCTCAGGGTTGATGAAGACACTGATCTCCATTCCATCAGCCGTCTGTTCAGTGAAATCGACATTCCCATCCATATCGATATCATAGGTAGTGGTAACACGTAGGTCATAATTACCCGTCAGGAAGTAGTCCGCATCAGCCTTCTCCTTCTGATCAGGGTCGAGATCTGTAATTTTATTCAAAATCTCATTAAAGCTGAGCGCACTACCACCCTCTGCACCTGTATTATCTTTCAGTGTATACCAATAATCGCTATTAGCATCTACATCTTCAACTAGGATTCTTGAGAAACGGTCTGCCTTTGATGCGGTTGCACCACTGAGAATTCTCGCAGCAGTATCGGAGGCCTTGGCCGGACGGATCTCCCACTTAAAGTTTGCTTGGGGATCGTTATAGACTACAAACTCCTGATCCTTGATCTCCATCTTGTACAGTGCCGCAGGGGCGACCAGCTTCACATCTGCCGCCTCAATAGGTGAACCTGTGCTGTTATCATCAACACGGCCACGCACGATCGCGGCCTTGCCTACCTCTTCCACCTCAATCTCATAAACCGCATCATCCGTAATCATTCCGGTATCGAGGGTTTTGATATTTCGATAGTGGTCCGTACGCAGTGCCTCAAACATTACCGTAGGATTTGAGATGGATGCAATCACATCTTTAAATACTGTCTCACCCTTTTCATCCGTAAGTTGATACTTTGATCCATTCATCGTAACCAAAGAGGAGGGCAACGGCTCACTCGTCTCTTGATCTGTTACCTTAATGGTGATGTCTGCCTTGGCAGGAGTGAGTCGAGTGACTACGTAGACTAGATCATAGAATCCACCCGCAGTATCTTCATTGTTGGTGCTGTCTTTATCTAATAAAACACGCCCTTTATTCTCTAGTGGACGCATCAAAAATTGGTCTTCTGGCAATGCTTTACCTACAGTTGATAGCGCATCTCCCGATAAAGCTACAGCTTGACTAGCAATTGTTGTAGTCTCTTTATCCTCTGGTAGAATAATATGTGGCGGCTTGACAAACTGCACCCCTTTCGAGACCCGCTTCCACGTCATTTTGGTGCCGTCCCATGCTTTAGCATAGGCATCTAGTGTAACCCGATAATCCACATTCAGGTTACCACCATAGGCAGCCATTTCACTCATCAAGTTCCAGACACTGTTATTTCCCATCAATTCACCCTGATAAGGAACAATATCTGCGTAGTTGCCCAGTATATCCTCATGACGATCTTTGGGGTCTAAGGGTTCAAAGGTATTATTATCGTCAACAGTGATTAGGGTTCCACCAACCACTTCCCAGCTCCACTTATCCCCAATTACATCTAATAGCTTCTCATTGTTACTAAACAACGTAGGGTATCTAGACGCATAGTAAGACTGACCATACTCGCTATCACCCTCATAATTCTTTTTGATTTCAGCTTCCAAGGCCGCTTTGTCATCACTGCCTGTAAAGATATGGTCCTCTGCGCGGATTGCATCTACACCAATGGCAATTGATTTTTTTAGTACGCTACCGTCCCATCCTGCATCCTGGTATAGCGCAGCTCCTTTATCATGTTTTTTAGAACTAGGGAAGGAGAGTGCCTTGGCTGCATCTAATCTTCTTGCTAGAGACGCTGTCGCATTACTATCGTCAGCAAATTTCTCATCCGTTGAGATTGAGTCAACCGTCTCTGGCTTCGGATGCATAATAAAGTAGAGCTCTTTACTTCCTGCCGCATAACTCTTCTCTACAGGTAGGTACCCCTCTTTTGTTAAGTGGATATTTGCGCCTGCAGAGAGCCCCTGAAGCTCTACACCCGATACAGGGTCGCGTAGCAGATCTTCATCAACAGTATTGCCGCTGGCATCTGTTACCTTGACGTTGACATCCTGCAAAAGTGATGGCGAACCTTTCCCTTGAGGTAAGCCATAAACTTTGACAATAGGTGAGGTGTAGTCTACTTGACCGCTGATCTCCGCCTTGGAGCCATCCGCAGCACTTGTACCAACATATTTCCCAAAACGGTCAAAAATTGCGATCTCATAGTTTTTACTCTCTGACTGCGCAACATTGACCGTTTTGCTATATTTAGTATCAGTTTTTGTGTCAGTGAACTCAATGGTCAGGTCTGTGCGATCTTTTGTAAAATCACTATCGGTCAGGATTTGCGCATAAAACTCGGTTCCCATTGCAATCTGGGTATTGAGAACCGCTTCTGTTACCCCTGCAATTGATGCAGTCTGCGTAGTCGCATTGCCATCGCTATCAACTGTCTTGAAGTTGGCCACATTGGAGACTCGCACCCATGCACCATTGCCGATCAGGGCTGTAGTATCCTTTTTATATTCTTTAAGCAGGTCCACACTATTCCAGCTCCCACCATCAAACAAAATCACTTCACGAATTAGCTTGCTGTTGGTCAGCGGGCGCATATGATCACGAAGATCTGCCACTGTCTCAATCGTACCCACACCCACCATATTCCAACCACCTATCAGATCGCTGCCGCCATCAAATGGTTGATCCAGTCCACTTAGATTGATTGTTATCTCTGCGCCGACCTCAATCCAAACACCTTGATTGGGGTCCAGTTGACTATTGGCATCTGAGGTCAGTTCCTTACTAGCACTCCATAAACTCCAACCATTTTCATCATAAATATAAGCCTTTGCTGTAGAATCACTTGCAAGCAGATCCTTCAACTGGTACTTTGTAGTGTCACTTTTCAATGCATTGGCAGAGACAAAGTTCCACCCTTTTTTCAGTTTGACATCACCATCTGCAGCAATCGCAGCGTCCATTGCTCCTAACGCAAGTGCAGAGGTAAGCGCTGCAGCAATTTTAGATTCGACTTTATTCATAACTTTATAATTCCTTATATTTTCTGTATACAGGCGCACAACTACAAGAGCAGAGAATCCACTTTGATCGTAACCGTTCACTCCCCCCAATCGACTAAAAAGCATTTGCCGCGGAATTACGCGGATAACACGGAAAAGTGGATTGCTAAAAGTTGTTTTCCGCGTATTTCAGCGTGATTCCGTGGCCAAATACGCTTTTAACTTTAAGGGGTATGAACAGATACCTTTGATCTGCTCAACTCTTGTGTGATACCGATTAGGTGCTGGATGTAACTTAAACTGCTGTTAACTACCTGGGCATGCCGCTGCAGTTAGAGCCGCATCTGCTGTAGAAAGTGCAAGCCCTAAACTCTCGATTTTAGCGCATTTCTGAGTATACTCTTTGGCAGTACTATCCCAGCTGCTTACTGTCATATATAGTTTTTTACCGCTATACGCAGAATCGGCAACAACGGCTGTCTCCACAGTACCCGACCCATCTGTATCAAGATAGGCAACAGCAGGGAAAGCAGGCACTTTGATATCATTTGGAATCGCACCAGTACCCAGTGGGTCATTAGACATTGCCTCATCCTGCAGCGAATCAACATATACCTCTACAATCTTACCTGTCGGCGCTCCTTGGACGTTGATTTTACCATGAGCCGACCCTGCGTCTTCTGCCGATGCCATTCCACTGTATGCAGCAGGAGCTTTTTCCACATACATCCAGTACCCAGCATTACTGCTATACGCTTTCAGATTTGAACCAAATTTCCCCGTCTGTTTCTTCCACCCATATGAGCTTGATGCTTCGTCCCACTCTTGCCCCCATACTATTGATATTTTTCTCCCCTCTTCCACAGCGTTTGTAAGAAATGTCGCGGGATCGTCTCCAACTTTACCTACAAAATTCCACCCTTGCTTCAGATTTAAGACTGATACACCATCACCCTTTTCTCCTGCCAAGGTAGTCGCTTTGTCAGCATCAGCTTTAACCCAATAAGCAGCTCCAGACTGTAATTGTTTCAAATTTGACCCAAATTTACCTGTCTGTTTTTTCCATCCATAACTACCTGCAGTTGCATCCCACTCTTGCCCCCACACAATTGATATACCATTATCCTCAACATAACTTTTCAATTCAGACTCCTCCACAAGAAGGTCTGAAGAGATTAAGTTCCAACCAGCTTTCAATGAAACTGCTTGCTGATCAGCAAAAACTGACAATGACGTCGCCTGTAGCATCGTCGCAATGAAACCACACAATACAATTTTACTCTTTGTCATCATTATTAACCTCAAATTACATATGTTATTAAGTTGCTGCCGGAGAAGGGGGGGGAATTTAACCACATCTTCTGCAGCAGCAACTTATACCTACAGCTCTATGATTTGCATGCTCCATCTGCGGTAACTGCTGTCTCATAAGTCGCTGCATCAGTACCCAAAGTAACCGTAGATGACTTACATACTTCACCCACAGTCACCTCAACTCTTACTTCAGTACCATTGTACAGCTCATCCACATCCACATTCAGCATTTCATCATCTGTGCTACCATTTTTAACAAAAATAGATTTCGGGCTGCCTGGCTGCGCAGGAGGAGTTCCAGCAGATCCCAGTGCGTAGACAGCATAGCTGACCACATTACCACCTTTAGCAGCCTCAGTGTAAGTATCACTACCACTTACACCCGTACCAGATGTTAATAATGTACCACCTAATGTATCACCACCTGATGTATCACCACCTGATGTATCACCACCTGACTCAGACAGTACGATACCTGTAACACCCTTCACAACAAAGGAGTTAACACTCTTAGCCTCTGATCCATCAGTCAACTCCATCACTACACCATTAATCTTGATGCTGACATCAAACTTATCTGATGAACTAATCGTAAAGTCTTTAGTCTCTGCTTCAATTTTATCAATAAACTGACCTAACTCAATAGAGAGCGCATGACTAGAAACGGTAAGAAGGTTAGCTGCCGCATTATCAACCTCGGCTGTTTTTTCTACACCACCAGCAGTATAGCTCACACCCACTGCCCCAGATGATGCCTCTGCACCCGATAATAGGCCCGATGTAGCATCACCTGTTAGCACGCCATTGACTCCGGCGGCTTTAATGGTACGTGTTCCATCTGTAATTGAAACATCTACACTAATTTCTTGGCTTCCTTTCACCAGCACCGGCAGAGTCAGAGTTACATCGCTACCAACCGAACCACTCCCCTTTATCTCCATCGCACCATCAGCGACATCGGCCAATGCTGCTGTATATGAGGCGCTACCGAGAGAAATTGTAGAAGACGTTTCAAGCTGCACACTTTTTACAGTCACTGGGGCTTTTGCAGAACTCACATCCGACTCAGCTTGACCTTCGGCCGCAGTCATCCTAGTTGTGATAGCAGTAAGTGCTGTGGTATCAGCAATATTCAACGCAGCCAGTATCTTCGCAGCCAAGGCTTTATCAGCTTCAGTCGCACTGCTTCCAGCCAATGCTACAATCTTCGCCAATACTTTTGATACTTCGGCACGTGCCGCCAAGATTTTATCACCGGCCAAGGCAGCAACCAGCTCATCCTTACCATCAGCAGCCTCTGCAACCGCATCATCTCCCATTGTCAGCTGAGCATTTGCTGCTACATATCCATCACCGTATGTACCGTCAGCCATATCGTATGCCAACAATTTCAAGAAACGCGCGAACCCAGTTTTTTCCGTCTTTGAAGCAATTGCGAGCTGTGAAATAGTCTCCATTACCGTAAATGCATCGGTTGTACCTGCAATCTGCAGCGCAATCTGATCAACAAGACTTTTCGCCTTATTCAAGTTAGCCTCAGTCAATTCACCCGCACCCGAAGCCATCTCATAGACCAAGGTAGTCAATGCTGTAACGTCAGAGGCGTTAACGCTCTCTCCCTTGGTGGCCACACCTGAGTATATTGAAGTCAACACACCATCCTGTGCAGCACCTCCAACAGAAAGAGTCGCACCAGTTATGTCTGCGGAAATTTTATACAACCCACCAACTTTGGTTGCCGTCATGGTCGCGCCACTAACATTAGACTCGACAACTGTACCATTAAACGTAGGTCCATCTGTCGCTGTCACACTATACGTTCCATCAGCTCCTGAAAGGTTTGCGGAAGTTCCACTTCCGCCACCACAACCAACTACTGCTGCTCCAACCGCAACTGCAATCGCAGTCATTTTAAAAAAACTGTTCGTACTCATCATTGCCTTTTCGCTCACGTTATTTCTCCGATTTACTAATAATATTTTTCTACTACAGCTTACACCTCAGACGCATCAGCAACTCTATAACAATAGAGCTTTTACGACTAAGAATACTAGCACTACAACTCTCATCATGCACACCACTTTTTCTTACGCCTCCATAAGCGCACTTAATAAGCGCAAATGTTACAATTATGAAACATTTCTCTTAATTCTTGATTCTATCTCTTTACCAGCCTTATCCATGCCGCACCGCTCACTTCCTCAAGATGCTGATTTTGCACGACATCTCTCTTTCCTCCAGCCCAACCACTCTTTGAATTATACTGGTAATACTCTACGATTCCAAACCCCAATTCTTCAATTTTTTCCTCAACCCCTTTTAATCCACCTAGTTCTGGTATAGGGATAAGCCCCCACCCCTCCTCAATTTTTTCGACTGTTGTCAATGAACTCATGTTTTCCTGCGTTGGACGAGCGATTCTGTCATTAGCCCCAACCTTTATCCATACACCCTTCATCTGTTTGTTAGATGAGTCTACTACTGTAATTCCTTGAGCATCTCCTGTCATCTGATCTGAGCAAGGCGCATACTGGGACCACTCATGCTTACCCGAGCTTACGACCTTACCATAAACAATAATTCTACCTGCATTTTCTTTTGGAGTAACCATGCTTTTCATGGTTTTAATGGCGATATCCCGATCATTATCTCCATAATCTCCTATCAGAAGTGGCAATGCAACCATATTCCAGCCAGGTGAGAGGTGCGCCTCTGTCAAGGGCTCTGTTGGGATCAGTTTTTGCTGTAGAGTACGCATGACCAATTTTTTTTGTAGCGTTCGACTCATGATTTCACTGTTGTATTCAAGCTCTATCTGTTCGTTGCTCTCGACCATACCATCCTTGTCAACCAGCCAGTTGGTGGTATTTAGCTGAACATGTATCGGCTTACCATTCAGCACCCCATCAATCTCGATCGATCTAGCTGCCTTCAGGGCACAAAGCTCAGCATCTCCCTGTTGCAACGGTATGGTTCGCCCTTCTCTACCTTGATAGTTATAGCTTGCTTTGTAGATCCATCGCCCCTCTTCCGGGGTCATCGATGCGGTTAGGTAGCTATCACCTACTTTTGCATTTGTCTGTGAAGTTTTCCCTAAAAAACCATCGGTCTTAATGGGGTCAAAAGCTATTTTGTAACGTATATGGCCACGACTACTGACTTCTGCTTGTGTATCATTTTCAGATTCGATCATGACCTTTACTGGTGGTACGAATTTCAACCCTAGTGTAGCCGTCCCCTTGCTCTGGCTTTTTATACCCGGATAGCTCATTTCATGAAGGTAGAGCCCATCGGACTGATAACTCCAGTATATTTTTGCTTGGTCTTGCTCCCCCCCAGCAATCTCTTGCACCCATTCAGCATTAGACTCAACTTGCTCTAGTACTGATTCTCCTGAAAGCTTATCCCTAGTTTTTTCTGTAACAGTGGCACTTTCAGGAGTCTCTATATAGGTTGATACAGCTTGAGGATTATGTGGAAAATATCGACCGACAACGATCTCTTCTGAACAGGCCTGCTGGTAGCTCATACCTAGTGTAGCCGCCACAAAAAAATATAGTTTTATTGATGCCGATAAAGGCCTTACACCGTTATGGTGGCACCATTTTTCTGTTTTTATCATTTTTTCACAGATTTTTCTTTTGTTCATTAGAAGTAGTAGCTATATCCAGCACTTACGAAACCATACCTCTCATCAAATCGGTGAGCTGTATAGGGTGTATAGGAAAATGGTATCTCCCCAAGAAATTGATTTGTCATGGCATAGCCCCTGATAAATAGCGCACCATGTTTACCCACTCTGCGAGTTATATCTGCAATAAACACGTTGTTTATTTTTTCTGCTGAAGCACCGAAATTACGCACAACCTCTTCATAATCGCTGCGGTCTACGTAGAGCAGTTTATAGCCTCCACGTACTCTCCAGCCTTGGTTATACCAGGTGAGACCGCCGCCAATCTGATAAAAGTCTCCATCGTGCGCTATACCAAGTCCTGAGTCAAGGCCATAGCTATTCTCCAGCAGGTCGATCCCTTGTATGCTGATTTTATCACTATCTGGATCGGCACTGAGTGCTATCTCTAGTTGATTGAACTGTTTTCCTTTTATTGCCTCGGCCATATTCAACTGAATCTCTTTTTCAAGCCCGATTGGATCTCTTATATTGATCGTGCATTGACCATCAGCACACTCTTTTACCGTAATTGTGGTGTCACTGCCAATTTCAGTTAGCCCCGTAGTGGACTGAAGCAGTGTATTGATAGTCTCCGCTACCATTGGGTGGTCTCGATTATCCAGTATTTTCTGCATATCAGAGGCACTGTTGATATCAACCACACTGGCGACTGCACCACTCGCCGTTAACTTGTCAAAGCTGGTGCTTATCTGACCTCCACCAACAAACAGTGTGAGTTCAGTAGATTGGGCCACCCCCCAAGTTCCAATCAAGTCTAGCTGCCACTGCCTGTCCTGCGGACTATGGATGTCGATATTATCTACTTTACGTCCAAACAGGGTTGTGGCTGATTTTTTACTGAGTAGTTCTGCCTGATTCCCCCATACTCCTACACGCAGAGCGAGTTCTGGAATAACTAATCCAACGCTCTCATTAAGCAGGTATTGAGTAGAAAGATGCCAGCTTTGGAGATTAAATGCCTCAGTACGATAATCAAGGGTCCTGTCCCACCAAGACCCTTCCAGCCAGAGCTGTTCTGTAATTGCAACCCCCCCCTGCAGGTGACCTCCACTGTAGTCTCCCACTGAAGTACCCGCAAAATCCTCATGACCTCCGCGCATATCAAACAGATCTAGGGTATCATTCATATTATCTATACTAATTTCAAGCTCCCCATGCCAAGGCTCTGTGGTATGGCGACTGCTCATTAGCGGGTCCAGCGGTGCAGCATGCAGTGGAGTTGCATTCAACAACAGATGCATTGCTGCTAGAGCAAGAAAATTCTTCACTTGGCGGAAAACCTTCAACAAAATATACTCACTGTATTGTCGCCTATTTTGTATCACATACTACCTATTGCTATCAGGTTAGCTGTAGCCATCGCAATTTTTGCTGCAATATCTGCAATATTGGTAAACAGTGTCAAGGGCTCCATACGATCAGCATCCAGTGGAACTACAATAGTATCGCCTGCCTGAACAGTACTCCCGCTAACTGTACGAAACCATACTCCTTGAGCGCCAGGTTCAACCTGCCCATTAGCATGCACAATATAGTAGTGCTCTTTATCTGCATTTTGTGTAAAACCACCACTAAGCTTTACATATTCTTCTGCACTCATATTCGGTTGGAACATGTGCGAACTTGGATAAAAGAGTTCACCAACTGTTGTTACAGAAACAGGATTCTGTGGTATTACCAGCTTATCACCACTTTTCACCTCTAGTCCATGGACGTCATTATCGCTAGAGTCTGTTTTTACTATCAAGGGTAAATTTATCGATAATCGCCCCAATGGCTCAACATCTCTCATTTTTTCAAGCAGTTGGGCTACATAATCGACAGAACTTCGCTTTGTCGGGTCTGAGTTCAATTTTTCGATGGTTAAAGATGCCATTTCTCTCTCTAGCCGACTAATCATTGCCTCATTTTCATTATGCTCTTTTTCGCGCAGAGCTTGGCGTGAAAAAAGCGCTCCTTCAGGGAAAGCGTACTCAGTTAGTCCTCCTGCACGCTTCAAAATCTGGGCAAGCGTCTCTCCTTGTGTAATTGGATACTCCCCAGGAAAGCGTACCTCGCCTTCAAGTGTAATCGTCTGTTTCTCATTCCACTGCGGTAGCCTACGCACATTAACATGGTCATGCGGCAACAGATCAAAATCATCTTTTAGTTCTTGTTCAATTCCTTGTAGACTAAACAGGCGATAACTGGTTGATCGATAGCGGTCTGAATTAATTTTTCGCCTTGTCAGCTCCGCCTCTAAAGTATATGCCGACTCCTCTAGCCCACCAGCAGCTTGAATGAGATCGGATACATTCATTGAACTTTCCAAAGGATAACGCCCTGGAAAACGAACTTTTCCTCCAACACTGATAACTTGTGCAGGCGTAGTATTATTGGCTTGTAACTCCAAGTCTTCAACTAGTTGCTCGATCAATTCTTGACGCTGAAGTGTAGCCACTTTTTTCATTTGAATTACATCTTCAGAAAGCTGCCCAGTGCTAAACCCTTCTGCTTCTGCTTCTGCTTCTGCTTCTGCTTCTGCTTCTGCTTCTGCTTCTGCTTTATTAGGCAGAATAATCACCCGATCTCTTGGTTGTAAAACAAAGTTCTTAGCTAAATCATCACTGCTATTCATCACATCTCTCAGTGAGAAACTGTGAATTGATATTTCTCCAGAGTTATTTTGCTCTCTTCTAACCAAGGCATACTCCAAGTCAGTATGTGGCAGCACGTCAAGAGCGGCCTCAATCAATCGACTTACTCTCATCCCTTTCTGGTAGGGATATTTACCCGCCTGCTTAATATTTCCCTCGATTGAAATGACCGGTTCAGGCTTCCCAAACCTGCCATACCTTTCTAGCTCTACAATCAGCGGATCTAGGACTTTACGCCGATCCTCCCCTAAGGAGAGCACAACTACCTCATCTCGTGCCATTAATTTTATATTCTGATTAGAGCCTCTATCCTCTAATACCTCATCATATCTAGACACTAGAATCTCTAGCGTTCTATCTTTACCGCTCTCTCTCTTTATTACCACATATCTCATATCTGCTTCTGATAGTAGTGTTCTTTCATCAGGAATTAGGTCTGTTAACCGCATTCCTTGATACCACTGGGAAACGCCCGGGCGCTGAACATGGCCAGAAAGCTTAACAACGGAGTCCATTCTTTCTAGAACAGAATATACACGCAGAGTATCACCTCTCTGTATTGTGTTATTCAAATTTTCCGTATTAGCTAAATCTAAATCTATCAGTATACGCTTACCTGAAGCATCGATTCTATCAAGCTGGGAGGTACTTAAGTCAGCCGTTGGAAGCAATCCACCTGTAATATGAATAAGCTGTCGAACCGTTTTCTCACCTTTTAATTCATACAGTCCAGGCCTACGAACCTCACCTCCAACTCCTACAATATCCCCAACAGGCGGTACAAAAAGAACATCCCCTGGTTGGATACGGGCATCTTTGCTAGTATCTCCCCGCAGCAATAAATCATACAGATCCAGCGTTGTAATCAACTCACCTCTACGTTTTAACTGAATATTCCTGAGCGAACCGATTTTATCAATTCCTCCGCTAGCAAATAGCGCATTGGTCATGGTTGAGAGAGCGCCAACTGTATATGAACCAGGATTTAACACATCGCCAAGAATAAATACACGGATAGAACGTAGAGCTCCCATTGTAATGCTGGCTCGAACACCAATCATCTGTTTAGAGATGCGCTGATTAAGATTATCTTTTAACTCTTTAAAATGCATTCCAGCTACTTGAATTGGACCAATTCCAGGAAAACTCAGCGCCCCATTTCGGTTTACCTGCAAATGATGTTCAATATTCTCTTTACCAAAAAGTAAGATTTGTATGACATCTCCAGGTCCTACTACATAATCAGAAGGTATCGGTATACCAGATACTGGAGCGAATGCTGCAATAGATTGGTCATGAAAGAGGTCATAGCCAAACTGTTTTAGCTCCTCCTCAATTTTCTTATCCGTTTTCTGCTCCTCTAGCCCCACCTCTTCTATTGAGTGTTCTACTGCTTTTTCAATCGCTGATGCCTTTTGAGGATGTCTTCTCTGCCTATTTGTTGTTTGCGACTCATTTACAGCAGGGTTTGAGCTGTCAAAAGCTGGATTTTGTTTTTGCTCTCCCACTTTTCCTCTTTCAAGATACTGCTGCATTAACAATTGTTGTTGAGCAGGCGACAATGATTTGTACATATTCATCTGCTGACTAGTCACTCCAGCAGCGTACCCTGCAAACGATACGACAACTAGTAACACAGAAAACAGTGAAGTAAACCAATATCTATCATCTTTAAACGACATAATATTCTCTCTTAAGATCTCTAATTTTTTGAATTAATTAACATCATCATCACTGGTGATGGCTTCTTCTTTCTGATTTTTCAGAAAGTTGAGAAAGAATGCGAGGAATATGGAAAACATCATACCCAACACGCCTCCCAACACTACAATCAGTTTACGTTTCGGTTTACTACGCTCTTGCGGCACTATCGCCGGGTCAATCACTCTAAAGGCAAACTCATCTTGGACGTTAGCCAGCATAACGGTATTACTCTGTTTCTCGATTAGTCGATACAGTATCTGCTGCATATCAACCACACTGGTCGTTTCCAGCTGCAGCTTAAGATAACTAATACTCTTTTCTGCCTGCTGTACCGCATCCTGTTTCAGGCGCTGATTCAAACGCACGACCAACTTATTAGCCCACTCAGCGGCTAGTACTGGATCTCTCCACTCCACTGTGAGATTGACCATACCACTCTTTTGATCAGTAGAGGCCGACAAAATGGATGAAAATTCTTTATAGGCATCCCATGCCGAAGGGTTATTATCTTCACTCTCTTCTGATGCCTGATTATTCACCCCATTTTTCAGCTCCGCAACCACAGCAAGCAAGATCTTCTTGTAAGGCGCTAGTATTGAGGTGGCCTCATCAACACTCTTATCCAGCCACTTATTATTCTCCGCATCCCACTGATCTTCAAATAGAAGGGGCATCAACTGCTCTTCAGCAACAAAACTATTCAGAAACTTGCGGGACTGTAGTATTGCAATCGCCTGGTCCGTTGAGCCACCGC
>Ga0233435_1000781_pt1 | contig 34534 bp, 51 predicted proteins | sample SI_122_August201_3_FD_182735 | JGI IMG/M metagenome (GOLD analysis project Ga0233435, IMG submission 182735) | Seawater microbial communities from Saanich Inlet, British Columbia, Canada - SI_122_August2016_135_MG | ecosystem: Environmental > Aquatic > Marine > Inlet | place: Canada: British...
ATTGTGTTAAAAGAACAATTTGGGGATTCCAAACTGGTCCAAACTGGGGAGCATTCCAAGAAGTAACACATCTTCCAGAAGTTAATGTTTCAAAAATTCCAGAAGGTGTATCATATGATGACGCAGCCGCTGCATCAATGACAATACTAACTTCATGGCACATGCTAGTTGGCAGAGCCAAAATTACTCCGGGACAAACTGTCCTAATAATGGGAGGAGGTTCTGGAGTAGGTAGCTTTGGAATTCAAATTGCAAAATTATACAACTGTGATGTTATTGCAACAGCAAGTCCAGACAAACTAGACAAATGTTTAGAACTTGGAGCAGACTTTGCAGTTGATCACAGAAAAGATGATTGGAGTAAAGAAGTCTACAAAATTTCTAAAGAAATTGCAAAGAAAAAAGGTGAAGCACCAGGAATTGATTTATCATTTGATCATATCGGTGAAACACACTGGAACAAACAATTACAGTTGCTAAAGTATGGTGCAACACTTGTTTCATGTGGAGCAACCACTGGTTACAATGCACAAACTGATCTTAGACATGTGTTCTTCAAAGGAACTAACATCTTAGGTTCAACACAAGGAACTAAAGCCGAACTTGATCAAGCCCTATACTGGATGGGTCAAGGTAAAATTAAAGCTGCAATTGATTCAACATACACCTTTGAACAAGCAGCAGAGGCACACACAAAGATGTTAACCGGAAAAGGCATGTTTGGCAAAATCTTAATGAAGCCTGAAGGCGCTTAGTCATTTAATGACTCAGCTCTTCCGTAGTCTTATTTTTGTACCTGGGAACAATCCAAGGTTTCTTGAAAAGGCAAAGAAGATTCAAGCTGATATTGTTTGTTTTGATTTAGAGGATTCTGTCCCAGATGACGAAAAAACTAGTGCAAGAAAATTAATTAAAAATGCATTAAAGTCTCGTTCAGAATACTCTTCTTCTATTTTTGTTAGAACTAATTCCCCATTATCTGGAAAAATTCCATCTGATCTAAAAGAAATTATTCAAAAAGGAATTGATGGAATAGTTATTCCTAAAGTAAACAATGTTACAGAATTAAAAAAAATACAAAAAACTCTTTCTGGTTTAGAAAAATCTAAAAAACTAAAACCAATTCAAATCATTCCATCAATTGAATCAGCTGAAGGTGTTGTTAACTCATATTCAATTGCATCATTTGGAAAACGTGTTACTGCTATTGTATTTGGAATTTTTGATTTACTAAATGATCTTGGTGTTGAATATACCAAAGACTCTCCAGGTGGAAAATATTCCAGATATAAAATCCCTGTTGATGCTGCAGCTGCAGGAATATCTGCTATTGATGGTATTTGGCAAGATCTAAATGATTTGAAGGGATTACAAAAGGATTGTAATTTTGGAAAAAGTTTAGGATATTCTGGTAAAAGTGTAATTCATCCAGATCAAATTTCTATGGTCCATAAATCATTTTACCCTAATAAGACTGAAATTTCGTGGGCAGAAAAAGTTTGTAAAGTATACCTGAAATCAACAAAAAAAGGTAAAGGTGCTACAACAGTTGACGGTAAGATGATTGATGAAGTACATTACAAACAAGCACAAGCACTTCTTGATATTATAAAAAAATAAAATGATTGACCTTCTTGATCCAACAAATGTAATTACTCGAATGTTTGATGGTGAAAACTATGATCAACTATACAATTATTGTAAAGATTTACTCAAAAAGGATCCATCTGACATGCTTGCTCTACAAAATATTTCACTATCTTTGATATATTTGAAAAATTTTGAGGAGGCTGTTACATATTGTGATAAAGTTCTTGAAATAAAACCATCTGATGCATATGCAATAAAAAATAAAATTTTTGCTCTTGAAAATTTGAAGCAATATGATCAAGTCTTAAAATTATGTGAAAAACTAATTCAAATTGACTCAAAAGATACTTGGGCCTTAAACAGTATGGGAATATCTCTTAATGAATTAGATCGCCATAAAGATGCAATTCTATATTATGATACTACACTTGTAATTGATCCTAATGACGTAACTGCATTAATGAACAAAGCCATTTCATTAAGTCATTTAGGTAATTTTCAAGATGCAATTAATTATTATGATTTAGCTCAACGAATAGATTCCAGTTTAAGAGAGATACCACCTGCAAAATCAAAATTATATGAAAAATTAAACATGCCTGATGAAGCATTTTTAGCTGCTCAGGGAGTACTCAATAAAGATATGGAAAAAATTAAATCTGATGCCAAAGAAAACAAATGTTCTATTTTTCATCAATTTTGTGATGATGAATTTAAAAATACAAATTCAGAATAATTTCATTTCTAGTAATTAACTAAATCATTTTATACAAAGACTCTACACTTTCTTTTGATGTTTACTGGTATTGTTGAAGGAATTGGAACTGTTAATAAAATTTCTAAAATTACAAAAAATCGTAGTGCAATTGAAATGACTATTGATTTAGGTAAACAAGTCAAGGGATTAAAAATTGGTCAAAGTGTTGCACTCAATGGTGTATGTCTTACTGCAACTAAATTATCTAAATCAAAATGTATTTTTGAAATGATTGAAGAAACTACAAAAAAAACTGATCTTGGTAATCTCAAAGTTGGAGGAGTAGTGAACATTGAAAGAAGTTTAAAAGCAGGAGATAGATTGGAAGGACATTTTGTTTTAGGTCATGTAGATGGAGTGGGAGTAATAAAAAAAATTCTAAAAAAACCTAAGGAGGTTCAAGTTTATTTTGAAGTTCCTAAAAATTTAGCAAAATATGTTGTAAAGAAAGGTTCTATTGCTGTTGATGGAATTAGTTTAACTGTTGTTGATATCAAAAAAACATTGGCATCTGTTTCATTAATTCCACATACTATTGAAATTACAAACTTTCATACTAAGAAAGTAGGAGATAAGGTTAATATTGAAACTGACATTCTTGGTAAGTATATTTTAAAACAAGACTAATTATCTACTACTATAGTGGTAATTACCCATTTTTTAGTAAACTATATACCTAGATTGAAATTATTTTTAGTATATGTCACTAGAAAATGGACTTGAATCTCTTAAACGTGGTGAATTTGTATTGTTATTTGATTCAGCTGGACGTGAAAATGAAATTGATATGGTTGTAGCAGCAGAATTCATTACTCCTGAACATGTTGCACGAATGCGTCAAAATGCTGGTGGATTATTATGTATAGCACTTGAAAATAATTTTGCAAAATCACTTGAATTACAATACATGCATGAAATTCTTTCTAGTTCTTCAATCTCAAACAAAGAAATGATAATGGGTTTGGCACCATATGGTGATTACCCCACATTTTCATTATCTGTAAATCATTATCAAACTTATACAGGAATTACTGATAAAGATCGAGCATTAACTATAATGGAAATGGCTAATATCTATAACATTGAAAATAAACAGAAAAAATTTGTATCTTCATTTAAAACTCCTGGACATGTACCACTATTGATTGCATCTGAAGGATTATTGGCATCACGTCAAGGACATACTGAAATGTCAGTTTATCTAACTCAAATTGCAGGATTAACTCCTGTAACAGCTATTTGTGAAATGATGGATGCTGAAACATATTCTGCATTATCTGTTGATAAAGCAGAAAAATTTGGAAAACAACATGGAATTCCATTAATTGATGGAAAAGAACTTTTGGAATATGCTAAGGTGAATTGATTTTGAATATTGCTATTGTAGTTTCAGAATTTAATGAGGAGATAACATCTCGCATGTTGGAAGTTGCCAAAGAAAAGGCTAATTCTATGCAACTTACAGTTTCTCATGTATGTATGGTTCCTGGAGCCTATGACATGCCAATAGTAGTGGATAGATTACTGCAAAATCAAAATATTGATGGCGTTGCCACTTTGGGTGCTATAATTAAAGGTCAAACTAAACATGATGAAGTAATATCTCATGCTGCTGCTAGATCTCTAACTGATTTATCACTAAAATATCAAAAACCTGTATCTTTAGGAATATCTGGTCCTGGAATGCAAGAAAGACATGCTTATGCTAGAATTAGACCTGTTGCAGAGAGGGCTATTGAGGCGATTGTTAAAATTTCTAAAGAATTGGAAAAAATTCAACAATGATCCAACTAAGTATTTTAAAAATTACTGAATATGGTCCATGGACTTTAACTTTAGGTAGTGATCGAGAACATGAATTACAAATGCTTCAGGCATCATTATACAAACAAATTCAACAACTATTTTCTGCAAAAAATTGTTTAGTATTTTTAAATAAATCTGATGAATTTTTTGTTGTATCCAATGGTCTTACTTTAGACGATCATATTGAAATTCAAAAATCACTCAAAAAATTATTTGAAGTTACTTTAACTATTTCAATCGGTTATGGAAATACACCATTTGAAGCTAATCTAAAAGCATACAGTGGTAAACAAAATAATATTTTATTAAATCAAGAATATGCTATTTTTGGATTTATTGATAATTCCTTAGAATTTGATGTTTCCATAATGCATTTAGATGTTGATGATTTAAAATCTAAAAGAAAAGATAATTCTCCATATGAAATTTCCTTGAAAATTTTTGAACTTTATTCTAAAATTGGAAGATATTTTATTGAAAAAAATTCTCTTACATTTTTTATGGGTGGTGATAATTACATGGTAGTTGCAAGTGATGATGCAAAAAATTCAGTTCAAAATTTTATTGACCTGATTAAAAATAATGATAACATTTCTTTGAATTGTGGAATTGGAAATGCACAAACTAGTAGAGATGCAGTAAAATTAGCCACAAAATCACTTGATACTATACGTGATATTAGAGATTCAGGAAAACAAAAACCTGACGTTTATGAATTATAATGCTATTAAAAAATATCAGTGCTTTAACAGGTGAAAATTTAGATTTTATATCTAATGTTGATATTAAAATTAAAGATGGTAAATTTCAAAAAATTAATTCAAATATAAAATCTGATTCTAAAAAAGATACAATTAATTGTGAAGGTCTATTGCTAATTCCTGGATTCATAAATTCACATACTCATATTGCTGATTCAATTGGAAAGGATATTACATTAGATAGCACTGTTAATCAAAAAATTCACCCTATGTTTGGAATTAAATCTAAAATATTAAAAAATACGTCTAATGAGAATCTCTCTACGTTTATGAAAAATACTTGTCAATCTATGATTCAAAAAGGAATAACTACGTTTGTTGATTTTAGAGAAGGGGGACTGGAAGGTGCAGTTTTACTCAAAAAAGTGTCTGATGATATTTCAATTCGCTCAATTATTTTGGGAAGACTTGATTTTCATCAAAATTCATCTGAAATTAAAAATAATAATCCTTTTCCAAAAGAAAAACTCCTTCTACTTCCTTCTTTAGTTAAAACATGTGATGGAATTGGTATTAGTGGAGCAAATGAGCATAGTAATTCTGTATTAAAATCATATTCCAAAACAAAAAAAATACGAGCAATTCATTCTTCTGAAACCCAAGAAAGTGTACAAAAATCTAAGCGAATTACTGGTAAATCTGAAACAATTCGTGCATTATCTCTAAATCCTGATTTTTTGATTCATATGACTCATGCCTCAAAAAGTGATTTAGAAACAACATCTAAGAAAACTCGAGGAATTGTAATCTGTCCTAGAGCAAATTCGTCATTATCTGAAGGTATACCTGATATCGAAAAAATGCAAAATGCTGGATGCTTATTGGCGTTAGGCACTGATAATGTAATGATCAATTCTCCAGACATGTTTCGTGAAATGGATTTTCTTTGGAAAGTAACAATGGGAATTAAAAAAAAGAGAATAAATCCAAAAGATATTCTTAAAATGGCTACAGTAAATGCTGGAAAAATTTTAAACCGAGATATTGGAATTATTCAAACCAAAAAAATAGCTGATTGCATATTTCTTGATAAACATGCATTAGATTTAGAACCAATGCATAACCCATATGCATCAATTGTACATAGAGCATCTGAATCAGCAATAAAAGCAGTAATGATTGGAGGAAAGATTGTACATGGAAAAATCTAACATACGTGTTATTTTGAGTGCAGCGATCTCTATTGATGGAAAAATTTCTACAAGAATAAATGATTCCAAGTTATCTTCTAAAGAAGATAGCATCAGATTACATAAACTAAGATCAAAAGTTGATGCAATTCTTATAGGAAAAAATACTCTATTACAGGATGATCCACTATTAACAGTACGTCATGTTAAAGGAAAAAATCCAATTCGAATTATTTTAGATTCTTCAGGTACAATATCTATCAAGTCTAAAATTATTAAAACAAGCAATGAAATTCCTACTATAATTGTTGTTTCAAAAAAAATTACTGATGTAAATTTATCAAAATTAAAAAAATTACCTGTTGAAATAATTATATCCGGAGAAAATTCTGTTAATTTAAAATTATTAATGAAAAAACTTTCAACTAAAAAAATTAAAACTATTTTAGTTGAAGGTGGAGGTACTGTAAATTGGGAATTTATTAAAAATAATATTTTTGATGAATTAATTGTTACCATATCTCCATATCTAATTGGAGGCAATGATTCTACTTCTTTTGTTGAGGGTAAAGGATTTGCAAAAATCACAAATTCTCCTAAATTAAAATTAAAATCAATCAAGAGGCTCAAAAACTATCTTGTACTCAATTACCTCAAAGTGTAAGTTCTTATACTTTATCTCAAATAAAATTACAAGAAATTGGCAATAAAAAAGAAAGCTACAACAAAAAAGAAGGTTGCAACAAAAAAGAAAGTTGCACCTAAAAAGAAGGTTGCAACAAAAAAGAAAGTTGCACCTAAAAAGAAGGCAGCTACTAAATCAAAAGCAAAGAAACCAGCATTTGGAGGATACGCCATTAATTTTGCAGGTCGTCAAGAGACTGTAGAAAAAGTATTTGGAAAAAAACCAATCGCTCCTAGTGAGATGACCAAAAAAATCTGGGCATTTGTTAAAGCAAATAGCCTATCTAATCGTTAAACCCATTGTTAACGAATACTCGTTAACTAATTTCTATCTTTTAATTATTTTTATTAAAAAGATATAGATATTGGATTTTATTTTTTATAATTATGTCCACTGCATCACTTCGAAAAGATCATGAATTAATTGAAAAAGTAATCAAAGCTATGCAATCTACAATACAACTATTAAATGATAAAAAACAAATTCCTGAATTTATTTTACTTCCTGTAATTGATTTTTCAAAAAACTTTACTGATGTTTGTCATCACACAAAAGAAGAAAAATCATTATTTCCTGCCTTAGAACAAGCTGGAATGCCTAGTAAAATGGGGCCTATTGCTATGATGTTGATTGATCATCAACGTTCACGAGAAATTGGGAATGAAATGGAAAAATCTGCAAAAGAGTATCTTTCATCTGGTAATTCTGAAAAATTAATTTCTGATATGCAACTTTACGTAGATCATATTACAGAACATTTGTGGAAAGAAAATAATAAATTATTCATGATGGCTGAAGCAAGATTACAACATGTTTCTAAAAAAGTTGATGAAGAACTTTCTGGAATTGAAAAGTCTCAACTAGATGAATTGGGGAAATCTAGACAACATTATGAAGAATTAGCTGAAAATCTTACTCGTGATGTTTCAAATCAAGGAAATTAATTTTGACTACTTCCATTTTTGGTGAAGTGATTAGGGTAAGAAAATTTACTAATGGTGATATTGAAATTGATTTTCATCATGAGGAACAAATAACTGAATATAGATATTCTGCTGATCCTGGTAGATTAGGTAATTTTCCAAAAGATTTAGCTGAAACATTAGCTTCAACATTAGATTCTAGTATTTGTATTGAGATTTTTTTCCAAAATGATGGACTTCCTAGTCATATAGAATTAGAACAATGTGATGATGAAGAATATGATGATGAAGATGAATCTGATGAAGAAGATGAATCTGATGATGAATATGAAGATGATGATGAAAATACAGAATTTTAGAATTTAATTACTATGTAATTTATTTTATCTAATCAAAAAGTTTGTTGCATATCTTTTTTAATTTCATCAATTTTTTTTGAATATGCTTTTCTAGATTTTTCATTCTTTTTAATATTTAATACATCTTGACATGATGGACATTTGAACATACCATCAAGTGCTTCTTCAAATGTAACTCTTGGACAATCCTCATTACCACAATGGTAAAAGTCTGAAGCATTTTCATAATCAAATCTTTGTTGTAATCTTTCTCCAATTTTCTTTTTTTGATTTTCAATAAAATGTTCTACTTCTTCTCTTCGTGTTCTCCATCTATAGACAAACCATCCTTTTCTCTCATCTTTGACTCTAATACCTGTGATCAAAGATTTTCCAAAAAGGTCATACAATACTTTTCTTACCATGTTAATTCTAAGACCTGTAGAGCTAGCAATTTCTTCATCTGTTGCATCTTCTGCTTTTAACAATGATCTTGCAACTTTGAGATACTCATCGCCACCAATCATTGATGCAATTCTAACAAAAGGATCTTCGTATTTGTCTACCAACTCTAATCACTCCTTAGTTTCTACTATTAATCCCTTGTCTCATTTACTTCGACATTTTTACCATTTTTTGTGGGTATGATCTTTCTTTTGGCATCCGGAAAGACTTTCTCAAATTGTTCTCCCTGTTGAATTCTATCTAATAATATGGCTAATGCACTAATTTCTGAATGAGGCTGACTTCCTACGCCTATATTATAATCAGCCAATTCATAAATTTCTCTTGGCACTTTTTCTGCTCCTACGACAACTAACATCTTTTCTTCTTTACGTAATTGGTTTTGTACATCATTGATTTTTTCACCATACATAGATAGGTGAATTATTTTAAAACCCTCTTCTTTCTTCTTTTTTACAACTGATTTCCAATTGTCAATAAATTCAACAACAAAATTCCCGCCCCATGTATTATTGATTTTGTCTAATGTATCTTTAATTTCTGGATTTACTTCTGTCATGAATATTTTTTCTGCGCCAAAAGATCTTGATACTAATGCAACATGAGTTGTTACTCTATCATCTCTTACAACACGTTGACCTATTCTAACAACTTCAATTACCAAATGTCTTTGCAACTCCTTCCCCTTCATTTTTTTTATATTTATGTGGATTTTGATTTATAATTATATTTTGAATTAATTCCTTTAATTCTTTTATGTTTTCACCTGTTTTTGAAGATACTAAAACTACTTTTTCATTTTCAATTAAATTTAGTAATTCTTTTTTATAATTAATTTGTTCTTTTTTAATTAAATCCGATTTATTTAATGCAAAAATAATTTTTTCTTTTTTAACTCCTAATTCATCTAATGTGCGCATACAACTAGCGAATTTTTTCTTAAGTTCTAATTGTGAATCACTAATATCAATTACTAAAATAATTATATTTGAATAAGTTAATTCTTCTAATGTAGATTTGAATGCATCAATCATATATGCAGGTAATTTACTGATAAATCCCACTGTATCTGCAATTAAAGCTGGTTCTTGATTAATTATGATTCTTCTTGTAGTGGTGGATAATGTTGTAAACAATTCTTTACTTTGGGTTCTTGTTTCACCTGTAGTTTTGTTAAACAATGTTGTTTTTCCTGCAGATGTATAGCCTGCTAATGAAATTGTTGTAAATCCCATTCTCTTTCTTCCTTGTCTGTGAAGTTCTCTTTGTTTTCCTGCTTTTTGTAATTTCTTTTTTACTGTCTGCATTCTATGTTTTATGTCATTATAGTAAACATCAACTTCAAATTTTCCTATTCCCATAAATCCTGGCTGTTCACCCATGTTGGCTAAACGAACTTTTTCTTTTGCCCTAACCATTTCGTATCTTAATTGTGCTAATTTTACTTGTAATTTTGATTCTGCACTAGATGCCCTGCTTTCAAAAATTTCTAGAATTAATCCTTCTCTGTCTAAAACTTCTCTTTGTAATTCAGTTGCTAAATTATAATTTTGACTAGGTTTTAGAATTTCATCAAATACTATTACGTCTGGTCGAATTTTATCTGCAATTTCTTGCAATTTTTCTAATACTCCTCCACTAATTCCATATTTTGGTTTTTGAAGATAATTTTCTTGAATTATATGGACTACTTCATACCCTGCAGCTTCACATAACCCTCTTGCTTCATTTATCGTATCTTCTTTGTCATATGTAATGAGAATTGCTTTGTCCATTTTGTAAGATTATTCCGTTTTTTTCAATGTTTTCTCTATATTCATATTTAACACAATTTCTGCAATATCGCTAGCATATTCAGAAATTCTTCTTATATTTTCAGCTAATCTTCTAACTCTGTATATCTCCTCGTCTTCTTTTAGTGATTTTGATGCATCCCTAATTTTCTTTTCATATTTACTAATTTCTTCTATTTTTTTAATAGTTTTTTCAGCTTGATAGTAGTCTTCTTTGAATAAAGCTAGACATGATTCATCCAATACCATCAATGAAAAATCATTCATTTCTTGTAGTTTATCTAAAATTTCTTTTTTAATTGATTTTTTAAATTCTAAAAGATCTTTTGCAATAAATGCTGCATGATCTCCTGTTCTTTCGATATTTTTTACTACTAATCTATACCCTAAACAATTCCTGGCATTAGCAAATCCCATTTCTTTTAAAACGTGTTCATTTTGTATTGCAATTTTTAATTGACGAATAATATAAAATCCAAATCTATCTACTTCATCATCTGTATTGATTACCTCTTGTGCTAGATCTAAATTTTTTTCTTTAACTGCTAAAATTGCATCATTTGACATTGATTTTGCTAAATGTATCATTCGTTTGAAAGCACCATCTACAGATAATTCTAATAAATTCACTAAAACCTGAACTGTAATTCCATTACTTGAATCTGATATTATTTCAGAACCCATTAACATTCTTTTAACAGCTTCTTTTGCAGTGTTTCTTTGTATTGGATTTAATCTTCCACTTTTTGATTTTAAATTAATTGTTTTAAATCCTAAAAAGTATAATGAAATTAATTTTCTAACTATGGAATCTGGTTTTTCATCTTCATTAATTTCGATAGTTGCATCTTCTTTTTTTTGTACACGAGATTCAAATTTTGGTGGATATAGTTCTAAAGTGGATGAACCTTTTCGAACCATTCTTACTTGATCACCTTGTTTGAGTCCTAACTCACTAATCCATTGTTTAGGCAGTGAAACTGTATATGTTGATTTACCAGTAAACTGTATTTTTCTAGTTTCTCCTTGTTCTTCCATAATCTAATGATTAAAAAACTATCTATATAGTTATTTATTTTTGCTATAGATTAGCATTAACTAATATTTCCAATAATTTTTAGCAGATTGTGGAACATTTCTTAAAACTTCAACAATCTCTTGATGCATTGTTTGGGACTGGTTCCTCAAAATATTTACCAAAAGATATTGATGTCATTTTATCCCGAAAAACTGGTCGAATTAGAACAGTTTCTCATAAAGGAAAGATACTTTGTACTTTGAGAATTAATGGAAGTTTGGCAATTAGTATTGATTTTGCTCAAACATTACTTCAAAGTAAAACCTTTCGAGAAAATTGTATTGAAATTAACAAGGATGCTGCCCCATTTGTAATGGAAGGAAGATCTGTATTCTGTAAACATGTTGTATGGTGTGGAAAAAATGTTCGTATTGCAGCTGATACTCCAATTTTATTTGAGAATAAGATAATTGCAGTAGGTAAAGCCATTTTATCCTCTGAAATGATTTCTGATTTTAATCGAGGTGTCGCAATTAAAGTTAGAGATAGTTTAAAAAGTCGTAAGGGGGAGATAGTGGTATGATGCGAGGAGGTAATCGTGAAATGCGAAGAATGATGGATAAGATGGGTCTTGATATGAATGAGCTACAAAACGTTCAAGAAGTTATTATTAAAACTGATAAAAAAGAAATCATTATTTCAAAACCTTCTGTTACTGAAATGAAAGGAAAAGATAGCTCCATTTTTACCGTAACTGCAGATAGCTATGAGGAAGCAGAATTAGAGGTTCCAATCTTTTCAGATGAAGATATTCAATTAGTTAGTCAACAGGCTGGTGTTGATGAAGAAAAAGCAAAAAGTGCTTTAGAAGAGGCTAAAGGCGATCTAGCTCGAGCAATTTTACTTTTAACAACTGGTTAGAATCTTCTTTTTGTGCCTAAAAATACACTAAAAATGAATGATTTAATAATGGAATTTATGAATTCTGAACATAATGACTGATGTAGCAGAATCCAAAGTTACTGGAATAATTAAGACTTTGAATGTCTTAGAAGATGATCTTGATTCTTTAACTGGTAAAGTAGGAGATATGAAAAAACAACTAAATGTTAAAACTTTAACTGAAATTGATACATTATTAGAAAAAACTCGTGAAATGGCAACTAAAGAAGCTGAAGTAATAATTAATGCTGCAAAGGAAAAGGCAAATACTGAATCTGCAAAAATTGCACAAGACGGCGAATCTAAATTGGCTGAAATTGATTCAAATGTTAATTCTAATTTTGATGATATGGTAAAACATGTTGTTTCTACTATTTTGAAAGCATAATTTTTTTGTTATAATTTTTAATTTTACCATAAAATCTTACAACTTATTATTTTTCTTTATTGCTATTTTCTTTCTTCATTTCAGCGATACCTTCCATTTTACCTTTGATAAAAGCAAGATCATATGTTCTAAGTAATACTTCTTCTCCGTCTTGCATATGAGTTTGCAAGTGTTTTGCCATGTTTTTAATAATTTCTTCTTTAGTGGGTATTTGGGAATTATCGTTCATTGTCAAGTCCTATTAAAAATCATCTTTAGGATTTTCTCCATTATCTAACGCTTCATTATATTTATCGACTTTACGATTGTATTCATCTATCTTCTTATTTTCTTCATCTATCTTCTTATTCTCTTCATCAATGGAATTTTTTACATCCATGCAGAATAACCCCCTTCTAGGGTTACTGCATTGAATCCACCTTTAATTAATTCATCAGCTGCAATATTGCCTCTATATCCAGTTCCACAATATGTACAAATTTTCTTATCTTTCAATTCTTCAATTTGTTTTTTCTTTACATTTCTAATACACAATCCTAAAGGCATGTGTATTGAATCTTCAATGATCCCACCTGATAATTCATCAGATTCTCTAATATCGATAATTACAAAATCATCTTTTTGAGACATTAATTCTTTTGAAGTAATCTTATCTGCCATGAATTTTATAATTCATACAGTAATTTATCTTTGAAGTTTCAATCTTAATTATTGTAAATAAAAAAATTCAAAACATTACAATGTATTTTTTTTAATTATTTTTCAAAATTATGAGTTTTTTTTGAAATTTGTTATGACTAATAATTATAATTACAAAAAATATCATTGTATAATTAACAATACATATTTATTGTACATTTTGAGTTTTTTTTTGAAATTTATTATTCTATAATGAAATAATATAAAATAATTATATCTTTTTTGATTAAATTTTATAATTTATGGCGATCCATCCTTATATACATATAATTTCTATATAAAATACTAAAATGACATGTAAGGGAATTTGTGTTAGATATAAAGCTCAGAAACCAGTTGGTACAGGAAGATATGCCTCTGGACAAAGAAGATGTCAAATTTGTGAAATTTTCATTAAATGGGAAGGACTATGGTGTCCTTGTTGTGGATATAGATTAAGAACAAAACCACGTAATTTGAAATACAAAGCAAAATTACGTGCAAGAGTTGAAGCTGATTCAATTGAGGCTGAAGCTAATTCAATATCTGCTATGGAAAAAGAACTTGCTGAAGCTGAATCAAAATCCAAAGCTAAAACAAAAGCTAAAACAACAAAAGCTAAAACAACAAAAGCTAAAACAACAAAAGCTAAAACAACAAAAGCTAAAACAACAAAATCAAAAGAAAAAACACCATGTCAATATTGTGAAAAACCATATGTGTTTATTGATAAACATGAAAAGAAATGTAAAAAAAATCCAATTCTATTAGATCAATAGTAATAAAAACTCAGAATATCTTCAAGAATTATTGAATTCATCAGATGGATTTTTACATAAATTGGTACAATTAGAAAATCGTAGTTTTTCTTTAAAAATTCAAAAATTTGAAAATGGTTATTTTGTTTCAGTTAGTGAAGGTAATGATAAAATTGGTTCTATGAATATATCAATGGCAACTGGACCTACTCCTACAACAACAACAATAATTCCATCTAGAAGTGAATCATTATTTTTAAGATTACTTTCTGAACGAATTAGTACTCGAATCAAAGGTATTGCTTTAGTTTCTACTTATGTTCAAAAAGAATTAGAACCTACAACCGCAAAAGCCTTAATGTCTGAAATTATGGAAATGATTGAAAATGAGTGATTTAAGAGAGTATATTTCTCAAGTTAAAAAAATTAAGGAACTTAAAACGATTAAAAGTAAAGTTTCAACAAAATATGAAATTGCTGGTGTTACAGCAAAAGTTGATCAATCCCATGCTGTTTTATTTGAGAATATTAAAGAAAGTGATTTTCGATTAGTTTCAAATTTAGTTGGAACTCGTAAAAGATTTGCTTTAGCAGTTGGTGGCACTGAAAATAATATTCATCAAAAAGTAATTTCTGCTATCAAAAATGCAAAAACACCAAAAATTATTCCAACTGGAAAATTTATGGAAAATAAGTCTAAAAATATCAATTCTATGCCTATTGTAACTCATTTTGAAAAGGAATCTGGACCTTTTATCACTTCTTCAGTAGCTTATGCAAAAAATCCTGAAACTGGAAAACAAAATTCATCATTTCATAGAATGATGCCAATTGATAAAACTCATCTTTCAATTAGGATGGTAGAAGGTCGTCATTTACACAGATGTTTTATTGATGCAAAAGAACATGGTGAAGATCTAAAAATTGCAATTACAGTTGGTGTTCATCCTGCAATATCCATTGCTGGCGCATATCAGTTTGATTGGGGCAAAGATGAAATTGATATTGCAAATTCTCTTTTAGGTGGGAAATTAACTTTAGCAAAACTCCCATTTTCTGGATTAAATGTGCCATCGGGTGCTGAAATTGTAATGGAGGGAAAAATCCTACGTGATAAAGTTCATCCAGAATGGATGGTAGAAATGCTCCAAACATATGATCATAAAAGATCTCAACCGATTTTTGAAATTGATAATTTGTATTTTAGAAATAATCCTATTTTTCATGATGTTCTTTCTGGGTATGGTGAACATAGATTACTAATGGGAATGCCAATTGAATCTAAATTAAATGGGGAATTGAAAAAAGCTTTTTCTCAAGTAAAACAAGTTTCTATGACAAATGGCGGTTCAAATTGGTTACATGCTGTTGTTCAAATAAAAAAGAAAACTGAATCTGATGCTAAAAAAATTATTAAAAAAACATTCGAGTCTCATCGTTCCTTAAAACAAGTAACTGTAGTTGACGAGGATATTGATCCAAATAATGCAGAATCTGTTGAATATGCTATGGCAACTCGATTCCAGGCTGATAAAGATTTAGTAATTATCAAAAATGTACGTGGTTCTAGTCTTGATCCTTCAAGTGATCAGAAAAAACTCCAAACTGCAAAAATGGGTATTGATGCAACACGCTCAACTTCTAAACGTCCTGAGGGATTTGAGATGGCAAAAATCCCTAAAATTGATAAAATTAAACTAGAAAAATATTTCAAATAATCATAATTTACTGATTAAATTAAATTGGATGAAAATACAGATACTTTAGAGATAAAAATGTCTAGTAATATCCCTGAAAAAAGTCCATCAGAATCACATGCTGAAGTAATTGTCAGAATGTTTCCTTCAGATGCAAATCCTGCTGGAAATGTATTTGGTGGTGAAATCTTAAAAAATATTGATATGGTTGCAGGAATAGTTGCACAACGTCATTCTCAATCTAATGCTGTTACCGTATCTTTAGATAGTGTAAATTTTTTGAAACCTGTTTTTGTTGGAAATGTTCTTTTCTTAAATGCTAGAATAAATTATGTTCATAATTCTTCAATGGAAATTGAAGTTAAAGCAGAAGCTGAAGATATTGTAACTGGAATTCGTACTGTTACTGCAACTGCTTTTGTTACATTTGTTGCTCTTGGTAAAAATGGAAAACCGAATCCAGTTCCTAATTTATCCCTTAAAACAGATGAAGATCGTGTAAAGTTTGAAGAAGGTAAATCTAGAATGGAAACACGATTAAAGAATCGTCAAAAATAGATATTCCATTTTCATGGATCTACTTAAGAACAATGTTGATACTATCAAGTTAATGTCAACAGATTCAAAAAATAATGAATGGGATTCATTATGGGGAGAATATTCCAAATCTCTTGAAAATTGGAAATCACTTTTTGAGCAAATTCAAAATGCCAGTAATGACATGCAAACAAAATTCAATCAAGTTTGGGAAAAAGCAAGTACAGAATCTAGTCCTGAAACCATCAAAGATTTTACTGAAAATTGGCAAAAATCTATGACTGATGCTGGAATGAACTCATTCAAAGATTTTACTGAAAATTGGCAAAAATCTATGACTGATGTAAATACTTCTGCCTTCAAACAATTTGCAGATAATTGGCAAAAGGCTCTTAGTTCTTCTGGCTTGGAACAAATGAATGCTTACGGTGAAATGATGAAAAAGTTTGCTGAAACTTGGAATATAATGTGGCCTAAATCCCAATAATTTTTTACTTTTATTTCTTATTTGTTAATTCTTTAATTTTATCTCTTGATTCATCAACTAATCGTTTGATTACTGGTGTGTAAATTTGACATAAATACATAATTTCAATATTATTATTTTTTTCTAAATTTACGAATGCAGATGAAATAATTTTTTTGTTAGTAACTTTAGCTTCATCATTTTGATTTCTTTTTGCATTAATAATTTCTAAAAATATTGGAATTTGTCTTTTTATTTCTATATCTAATTGTTCTCTTGAGATAATTTTACCATTTTTTAAATCAATTTTAATTTCTTGATAAACATCATTTTTGTATCTCTCTGTTGCTCTTATCATGATTTTGATTTTAGGTAATGACTCATTTTCATTTTTAAATAAACGTATTTTATTCATATGATTTGGATATGGATTTTCATGTTCTTTTTTATTTTTTTTTGAAAACCATTTAGAAAATTTTATTGCATTTTCATCTTTTTTCATATTTGCTTTTTCATTAAATTTTCTCTGAGTTATTTTCTCTGAAATAAATAATCCAAAATCCATATTTGCTTCCTCAAAAATTCCATTAATTATATTATTAATTGAATTTATGTACTTAGTAAAAAAATAATTTACATAAAATGGATCAGGATCATATTGTTTAATTTGCTTTGAATATATTTCACAATTTGTAAGTTCTTCTTCAATATTCATTGATTTTTGCCAGATTCTAAATTTGCATATTTTGACTGTGTTTTTAATTCAATAGATAATTTATTAAAAATTTCATTTACACTTACATCTACCAAATTAATTGTTGCATTTTCTTTAACAATCTGTTTTTCAAATTTTTCTTTAATTGCAAATGAGACTGACGACCAATGTAAAATTCCCTTTAATTGTTCCTCAACAGTTGCATTTGTAGTTGGTAGACTAGCAGATGCAAAAACAATTCCATTTGTCCATTGCATAGTTGGAATTCCTCCACCTGATGATCTTGTACTAAATGCTATTTGTTTTACCCAATCATCAAATTTGTATTCGATAATTTCATGAATAATTAATTTTTTCCATGGTTCAATTGTAATGTCCATTCACAATCTTCAAGTTAATCTAATTATAATCTTATTTTTTTATATGTACTAAATTTCTTTAATTTCAGTTATAGTTCCTAAAACTGAATCCATTTTCACAATAGCCTTTTTTTCTTCCCATCCTATTGCAACATACCAATCCCCTGCATCATCATGATATTTTGTTTCTAATGTTTTGAGTTCTTCTGGTTTTTTGTCATATTCCTTAGCAATTCCTGATATTGCTAGTGCAATTGCATCTTTTTCTTTTTCTAATCTTCTTTTCATTAATCCGATTCCTGGACTCATGATTAATTGACAGTGTTTCATCTAATATAGTTAATTCCTTTCATTACGCATAATTTCTATTCTTATCAATTAGAAATATTACAATATTTCAAATAGTCCCTTTCTAACTTTACAATAAAATGAAATTAATTCAACTATTTTCAAATTCTTTACTTTTAAAATCTACTACCCTTGTTTCTCTTGTATCAATTTTAGCAGTGATTGGACCTATTGTGATCGTTTCAGCTGGATTTTGGGATGCTATATCTCATATTCTTAAGGAACCTGAATTCTTTTGGAGTCCTTCTCATATTGTAGTTTACACTGGAGTATTCATGACAACTTTTGCTGCAGTCATGGGTTGTTTACTGCTATTTAGAAAATCTGTACATGGTTCGTTAAAAACTGGAATAAAACTAGTGATTGGAGGCTCTATTATTCAAATGATTTCTGGATTTGGTGATTCAATATCTCATGATCTTTTTGGAATTGATGGATTAATTTCTTGGTCCCATCAACCACTTGAATTCGGTTTAGTACTTGCATCTTTGGGAGGAGTTTTAATTATTAAAAATAGAGAACATACCAAATTGAAAATATTTCTCCCATTTTCAATTATTGCATTTTTATTTTTTGCAACATGGTTAATTTTTAATCTAGTTCTTACTTTTGGTCATACCATTCAATGTATTCAAATCTATGAGATATTTTCATCTGGTTGTTCTATATTATAATTTTTAATTTTTAGATAAGAAATTAACATCATTATCAATGAGCCAACTAATATCATAATTCCTGGGGCCAACATTTTTTGTGAATGTGTATCTCCAAATTCTATTTGTAAATCAATTGATTTTTTTGAAATATTTGATACTTTTATCGTATACAATCCATCTTCATCAAAATCAAAATACCCTACTGAGAATTTTGTATTAACTTTTTGTTCTTGTATAACATTCAAATTTTTATCTAAAATTTGTACAAATACATTTTCATTGTTAAATTCAGGCATGAATATTTTATAATATCCGATACCTACTCCTGAAAAATCTACTTTTGATTCAATAGAGTTTGTTTCTTTTAATAATGTTGAATTATGATTTTTTTCTGTTTCATTAAAAACTACTGAAACCCAAATCATTCCAATGACCACTAATACTAACCCAATCTTGAATGCTGATACTTTCATTTTATTATCTGGCAAATTATTTGATTAATAAAATAATCTAAAGGGCTCGAAGGGATTTGAACCCTCGACCTAGCGGTTCGAAGCCGCTTGCTCTATCCAGGCTGAGCCACGAGTCCAAACAATTAAGATTTTAACAGGTGTAAATATCTGTCTAGATACATTGAAAGTCTCAAAAAAAGTTGTAGGTGTTGAATATGCAATTAGGGATATTGTCTTAGCTGCAAGAAAAGTTGAACAATCAGGTATGAAAGTTGACTATCTCAATATTGGTGATCCTGTACAATTTGGATTTCAACCTCCTGATAATGTGAAACAAGCTTTAATCAATTCTATCAATAAAGGTGAAAATTATTATTCTACGTCTGAAGGTCTTTTAGAATTACGAGAAGAAATTGCAAAAAAAGAAAATGCAAAGGGACTTTCAATTTCTGCTGATGATGTTTTAATTACAAATGGTGTTTCTGAAGGACTTGATATGGTAATCTCTTCAATTGTAGAAGAAGGTGATGAAGTACTTTTACCTGGACCGTATTATCCTCCATATGCTTCGTATGTGAGATTACATGGTGGTGTTCCTGTTGAATTTTCAGTTGACTTGAATAATTCAACACCTGATATTGATGATATTAAATCTAAAATTACGTCCAAAACTGTTGCAATCTGTTTAATCAGCCCAAATAATCCAACAGGTGTTGTATTTAATGAAAATGCACTTAAAAAATTAGTAGACATTGCCAATGAGCATAATCTTTACATTATTTGTGATGAAATTTATGATCAAATAATTTTTGATGATAAATTTGTAGGAATTGGTAAAGTTGCAGGTGATTCTCCTGTAATTATTTTGAATGGATTTTCTAAAGTTCATTTAATGTCAGGCTGGAGAATTGGTTATATTGCATTTAATCGCTCACCTCAACTTGAAGAATTAAGAGAACATCTTCCTAAACTTGCAAGAGTAAGAATTGCAACTAATCTTCCAATACAATATGCAGCTTTAGAATCTCTTCGTGGTTCTCAAAATTATATCAATGATTTTGTTTCAGAAATGAAAAAACATCGAGATTTAGTTGTAAGACGTTTAAATGAAATGCCTGGATTATCTTGTTCTAATCCTAAAGGTGCATTTTATGCATTTCCAAAAATTGAAGATAATAAATTTGGTAGCGATAAAGAATTTGTTACAAAACTGTTGGAATCAAAAGGAGTTCTAACCGTTCATGGTTCTGGATTTGGAGAACAATATGGAAGTGGACATTTTAGACTTGTTTATCTTCCAAATTTAGAAATTTTAAATTCTGCAATGGATAAAATTGAAGAATTTGTTAGTCAATAATTCCATTTTGAATATTTTTGTGGAATTATTTCTATAATACAATTAGTATCTTCAAGCAATTCTTTTGCTGATTTATTTTCTAATGTCTTAAAATATTTCAAAAGTATTTTTTCTGCAATAGTTCTTACTTTGGGTATTTCTAAAATAATATTGGCAATTCCTTGCCCCATTACACCATAAATATCTGGAGAGTTTACTCCTACATCAACACAAAATGATACATGATTATTTTTTTCAATATTTTTGATTTTTTGATTTTTAGTATTAGTTCCTATGTAGATTTTTTCATCATTAAACATATACCAAACAGGCGTAATATGTGGAAAATTACTTTTATCGATAGTGGATAATCGTAAAATTTTTTGTATTTTTAGAAATTCATCTCTTTTGTTCATATTTTCTAAATCCTAATACTATCATAAAAATCCCAAATGCTAGCATTCCCATTGAAACCTTTTCATTTGTAATTTCTTCATTAAATAAAAAATCTTCTACAAAATCTGGACCCCATATCAATAATTGTTGAATTAAAACTATTGTTGCCATTACACAAAACATCAAACCAATTGCTGTAAACCAATTTCTACCCCTTCTTTGATATTCGTGACTCATGATTAATGAAAATACAGACTTAAATGATTTTAATGCCTGGATTTTTAATTTTATTTCTAATCATTGCATTAAGTAACAATGGTGTAGACATTTCTGCAAGATATGATAGTTCAATTGGTCCTAAGTAAATTGATCTCAATCCTTTAATTTCATCAATTAAAGTATTAACTACTTGAACTGATTCCTTATCATCTCCACAAACAAAAATATCATAATCTAATTCTAGTGTAGGATTAATCAATTTTTTTTCAGAAATTACATGAAATGCTGATACTAGTTTTGATTTATCTTTCATGTGATTTGATACAAGTTTGTATGAAAATGGTTTGTTATCTTTAATTGAAACACATTCAAAACCAACATCTGTTTTTGTCATTGGTACAATTGGAGATACTACAACACAAGTATCTTTTATTTCAGATAAAATTCCAGAGCATACTGAATCAATATTTTCATATGGAATTGATAAAATTAAGACATCACTGTCTTTTGCGACAGAAACATTATCGTTTCCAGATATTGTTCCTTTAATTTCTCCAAATGATTCTTTTGCAATTTTTGTATATTCTACTGCTGATTCTGATGCTCTTCCAGCATCTCTTGAACCAATTATTACCTCATGGTTTAATGACCATCTTAATGCGAAACCCTTTCCCATTCCACCTGTTCCACCAATAATTCCAACTTTCATGATTTACAGCCTGACAATGTTATTATTATCTCTATTTGAATTGCGATCATCGTGGGACAAATAATTTTTCTTCGACATGGTCAGGCAAAAAATAATACTGAAAGAATTTTAGCTGGTAGAACTCCGGGCGTTCCACTAACTGATGTGGGAATAAAACAGGCAGAACATACTGCTAAACTATTAGAACAGATGAATATTTCTGCAATTTATTCTAGTCCTATTCAAAGAGCAAAACATACTGCTGAAATTTGTGGAAACCATAATTCTATAGATGTAAAACTTGATGATAGGCTTATTGAACTTGATATGGGTAAATTCACCGGAGTCCCATATGATGAGATTTTTACTAGTCATGGAAATGTCTTTATGAAATTCTATAACGGGGAGCTAGAAATTGCTCATAATGGAGTAGAGACTTTTGCTGATGTAAAAAAAAGAGTTTCTTCTATAGTGGATGAAGTCATCAAAAAACATCCTGATGAAAACGTTGTTTTAGTTACTCACATGGATCCCATCAAAGCGATGTTGTCTACAATAGTTGATTTGTCTCCAACTAATCTTTTTGAATTGATAATTGCCAATGCATCACTGAATATTTTTAGAGAAAAAGATCGTAAATTCTCTCTTTCTGGAATTAATGTAATGGATTCTGCTCGCTTCGATCAGAATTGGTAGGCAATAATCTTGAAAACCCTTATAAAGAATTTGAAGTCGAAATCAAATAATCGCTAATGAAATTCATCTTTGGATTCCTACTAATAATGGCAGTTTTGGTAGCTTTACCAGCTGCAGACTTTGCATTTGCAGCAGGTGATGAACCTGGTGAATATCTTGATCGTAGAGTTGTAATTTGGAATTTATTTTATAAAATGATGACTGTAGCATTTATTGTTGGTTCAGTTGTTTCTGGTACTATTATCTGGCAAGTTTGGAGATTTAGAGAATCTCATCCAAAAGCAAAACCAACTAGTTATGAGGGAACTGACTGGTAGAAATGTCTGGACATTCTAATTGGCCTGAATGGATTTATGTTGCTGTAGTTATTGCATTAATGGCTTGGGTAGGTGCAGAAGCATGGGAAGCAGAAAGACTTGTTGAACATGTTCCTGCAGATGCTAAAACAATTATTGCAACAGGGCAGCAGTGGTTCTGGACTTTTGAACATGAAGATGGAACAAAAGAAATTGGTGAACTACATGTTGAAGTTGGAAAAGCCTACAAGTTTGAAGTAGTATCAACAGATGTAAATCATTCTTTTAACATTCACGATTATGTTGTTTTAATTGATGCAATTCCTGGCAGAGTTAACACTGTATGGTTTGCACCAGATAAAGTTGGTGAACATGATATTCAATGTAGGGAATATTGTGGATTAATTCACTATAACATGAGAGGAACACTTTACGTTACGGAGCCAACATCTTGACAACGCTTTTATCCGAAATTATTTTCGAGGAGATTAACTAATGACTTTAGAATTACAAAAACCACGTCCTATTTGGCAAATAATGTTTTCAACACATCACACTGATGTTGGATTACTTTACCTAATCAGTTCTCTAACATTTTTGTTCTTAGGTGGTTCACTTGCACTTGGAATTAGAGCTGAGCTATTCTTACCAGGATCTCAAATCATTGCAGATTCAATGACCTTTAACAGAATTTTCACTGTTCACGGAACAACTTTGATTTTCTTATTCATTATTCCATTTGCATCAGCTGTTGGTAACTATTACGTTCCAATTATGGTTAGATACAAGGATATGGCTTATCCAAAACTTAATGCAATTGCATTTTGGATGATTCCTCCAGCAGGAGTTCTAATTTGGTTAGGATTTGCAGATTTTACATGGTATGCAACCCCACCATATTCTATCATTAGTGCCCCAGGACCTGCAGCCGATATGTGGATTTTTGGATTAAAGATTTTAGGAATTTCTTCAGTATTAGGTGCTCTAAACTTTGTTGTTACAATCCTCAAATGTAAACATCCTGACATGTCTATTGGACAAATTCCGTTACTTGCATGGTCATTCTTATCCTCTTCCTTAATCATTATAGTTGCAATTCCAACATTTGCTGCAGCATTGTTAATGCTGTTAACTGATAGACTTGGTGTAAGTGGATTTTTCAATCCAGCAATGGGTGGTGACCCAATTTCATATGCACACTTGTTTTGGTTTACATTCCATCCTGAAGTCTATGTGTTGGTAATTCCAGCAATTGGTATGATGTATGAAATTATTCCAAGATTCTCAAGAAAACCAATTTACAGTTACAACTCTGGAATCTTTGCATTTGTTATGTTATCTATTGTCGGTTTCTCATCATGGGCTCACCACATGTATGCAACTGGAATGTCTTTCACTGAAAAAACAGTCTTTATGGTTGGAACATTAGCTGCTGTTCCAGCATCTGCAATGCACGTGTTCAACTTTGTTGCAACAATGTGGAATGCAAGAATTAGATTTTCAACACCAATGATGTGGGCAGTTGGAGGAATTGCATTATTCTTCTCTGCAGGTGCAGGTGGTGTAGTTAACAGTGCAATGCCATTAGACTTTACAACCCACGATACTTACTGGGTAGTTGGACACTTCCATCTATTTGTAATGGGTACAATTGCATTTGGTTCAATTGGTTTCCTCTACTACATGTTCCCATATGTAACTGGTAGAATGTACAATGAAACATTAGGTAAAATTCACTTTGTCTTGTCTTTCATAGGAACTGTTCTAGTATTCTTTACACAACACGTACTTGGCTTGTATGGAATGCCACGAAGAATTTACGATTATCCGCCAATTCCAGAATGGATTGCTATGAATCAAATAGCCTCTATTGGTGCAATGATCATTGGTATCAGTATGGCTGTATTCTTAGCAAACATGATTCACAGTGCTGGAAAAGGCAAACTTGCAGACACAGACGATCCATTTGGTCTTGGAGGCAAATACTACTATCCATTTGAGGCAAAGAACCCATCACATTAGGAGATATATGAAATGAGTCAAGATAATTCCCAAAACTTCCAAAGAACATCACCAGCTAGAGTTGGTAGAATGTTGGCAATCATGTTAGGAGTTTGTCTAATTGGTGGAATCATTTTCTTTTCAATGTGGGATTATTGGATTTCTGAGCCACCTCATGTAATTTCAGTAATGGCTGGAGATGTTGATCATTCAGGACCTGCAGAAGCAACTGGAATTACAATTACACAGAATCTTTCATTTCTTGAATCAGCTGACTTTAGGTCTTTGACATTTAATGCACTCAAAGATGAACCTGGAGTTAACCCAACAATTGAGATGAGTGTTGGTGATAAAATTGTGTTTGATGTTGTAAATGATGGAATGTCATTCCATGCATTTGGTGTTACAAAAGACACTGAAGGTTTTGCTGGAATTATTCCTGGTAGTGAAATTGCAGCTCCAACTAATCCATTAAAACCTGGTGAATCTGGCACATCTGAATTTATCGCAGGTGAAGAAGGAACTTACTACTACATCTGTACAGTTCCTGGACACAGAGATCAGGGAATGGTTGGCGAAATTGTTGTATCTGGTTCAAGTGGACCTGCAGTTGCAGCAGCCCCAACTGGTGTATCACACGAATTTGAACTTGATTTTATAGAATCAGCAGACTTTAGGACTTTAGCATTTAACGCATTACCTGGAGAAGAAGGCAATAATCCTCAAATTATTGTTAACTCTGGTGATGAAGTAACTATCACTACAAACAATGCCGGAATGTCCTTCCATGCATTTGGCGTGGTTTCAAATCCAGATGACTTTAACAGTGTTATTTTTGATTCAGCAATTGCAGCAGCAACTAATCCATTAAAACCTGGTGAGTCTGGTAGTACAACCTTTACTGCTGGTGCACCTGGAACATACCATTACATCTGTACAGTTCCAGGACACGCATTACAAGGAATGATAGGCGAATTTATCGTAGAATAATTTTGGCAATTCAATATCTAGCATTATCAACTCTAGTAGTTTTGTATTCCTTGATGTTTATTGGTGGATACATTTCTGCATCTGGACTTGGACTCACTTGTCCTGAATGGCCACAATGTCCAAATGGTTTCATGCCATCAGCTGAATATTTTGTTGAATGGACTCATAGATTGATTGCTGCAAGTGTAGGTGTTTTGGTAATTTCTACAATGGTTGCAAGTTTGATTAATAAAAATGCAGATATAAAAATTAAAATTACTAGTTCATTGGCAACTGCATTAGTAATTACACAAATTACTTTGGGTGCTTTGGTAATTGATTTAAAATTACATGCAGTTCTAGTATCTGTTCATTTAGGTATTGGAATATTTTTATTCTCAATGGTCTTGTTAACCACACTGTTTGCATTTCGAATAGCAAAAATGCCAATAACGGCTAAGATTTAGATTTTTTAAAAATTTTTGGCAAGTAAATATATCCAATCAGTATTGCAAAAGTTAACGCTCCTATAGTAATTGCAACAATGAAAATTATTCCAAATGGACTTTGAGTTCCCATGTTAAATGAATAAGTTAGAGTTCCTTGTGTTCCATCCATATCATACAAGTCAATATACACAATATGGTTTCCAGGTTTTTTCCAGACGTAATCAATATCCCAATGTGCCTCTTCTATGGTTGTTGGAGGGATTGCATTTACTTGCTGTTCATTATAGAAAACTCTAATTCCCATTGTAAAACTATCTACTTCTTCAAAGTCTGCATCAGTTACTCTGACTAAAAATTGAGATGGTTCATCAATTTGTGGAAATTCAGGAGTTGTGGCTACCTGTACTCTATACCCCCCATAGAATTCTTCTGCAGAGTTAAACAGTGAATGAGCGTAGGCTGTATTAACTGCTGAAATTGATGAAAATAATATTATGAAGATCAATAATGCTGATCGCACTTTAGACATTACATTATGATTATTTGCAGATGAATATATTGTAAATCAATTTTCTTAGAGAAAATCTTCACAACCTTTAAATCCTTATTGCCAAGAAAACCAAATGTTGACCCTCGTTAGAAAATCAATCGATATCAAAACACCGGTAGATAATGTCTTCACATATTTTGCAAGACCAGAACATGTTTCTGATCAAATCAAAAATGATACAGTTGGAATGACAGTAGTTCCAATGGATATCAAAGAAGGTATGGGTGTTGGTACAACTTTTAGAATTATCGGTGACTTTAGCGGTAAACGTTTAGAGTGGGATTGTGAAACAACTGAATTTGTCAGAAATGAGAAAATTGTTGCTAAACAAATTGAAGGTCCATTTAAGAACTGGGAAATCACAAATGAATTTGAATCATTAGGTGATAATCTCACTAGAATAACAATGTCAGTAGAGTATGAAATGCCATTTGGTCCATTAGGAGCAATTTTGGATAAGGCAAAATTTGCCAAATCAGCTGATAAAGGAATGGAAACTGCACTTTACAATGTTAGAGGATTACTTGAAGGAAATGGTTCAATTCCAGTGTATATTACACTAGATGCATATCAAAAACTTCTTGCAGAAAAGAAGAAGATGAACAATGTCCCAGTTTCAACTGCACTAACAGCAATTTTAGAAAAGTACAGTGAAATCGAAGCTAAAGCACAAAACTAAATTTTCATTTATTTTAAAATCTCAAGATTAATAACAACTCTAGGCTTTTTTTTATCTGGTGGGTCTATGGCGCAGCCAGGTAGCGCACCGGACTCTTAATCCGGTTGTCGAGGGTCCGAATCCCTCTAGACCCGCTTTAAATTATATAATTTCTAAATTAAAATTATATTTTTTTTAATAAAGTAAATCTTGTTTGATCTTGTCCGTAGTCTTCATGTAAATCTACATCACTCACAAATTTTATTTTATAGTCAATCCATTTTTCTCCCATATTACGAAATTTATGATTTTCATCAATTTGTTTTTCAGTTTTTTCATATTTTTCACAATGCATTATCCATTTTTTAGATACTCTAAACATCTCTGCAACCCCTTTTTCTAAAATATCATCTTCCAAATAATTCATTAATCCATGTGTGAAAACAAAATCCATTGTAGAGTCCTCAAATGGTAATTTGGTGATGTCTCCTTTTTGAAAATTTGTATTTGATAATTTCTCTTTTGCAATTTCTAATGCATGTTCATTTAGATCGATACCGTGTAATTGAAATGAGTCTGAAAATAATCTTAAATCTATTCCTGTTCCACAACCAATTTCTAAAACATTCTGTACGCCTGGTAATGAGTTAGCTAAATCACTAACATATTTTGAAAATTCTTCATTATATCTTGACTCATTTTCATCTGCATACTTGTTCCAAAATGTTTCATTGTATTGCATATGCTTTTTCAATCAAAGCTGTATTTGTTATTATTTGTATTTCTTAGTGTTGACACTTGCATGGAATTAATTTTGTATCAAAAGTACAGTCATGTGGCCCATCAGATTTTCCCTGTGTTGGAATGTTTTTCATACAATCTCCATGACGTCCCTTTCTACAAAACCAACAAATTTCTGGTGTATCTCCAGTTGCACACAAATCCATGATTTTTAATATTTTTTATGGGTAAAAAAGTTCTTTGAAATTAAATAAATGTCAACCATGGCAAAAATCTTTCATCTTTACCCATTACTACATCTGTAAATGATTTTTGTAATGCTTTTGTTACACTTCCCATTTTTCCTGTTCCAATTTTGACTTTATCAATTTGTGTAACTGATTTTACTTCAGCAGCAGTACCTGTCATAAAAATTTCATCTGCATTATAAAGATCATCTCTTTCTAAATCTCGTTCAATTACAAATCCACTATTTTCTTCAATAATTTGTATGATGCTGTCTCTTGTAATTCCTTCTAATCCCCCTGCTGAGAGTGGAGGTGTTTGAATGATGTCATCTTTTATGATGAATATGTTTTCAGCACTACCCTCTGCAACTTTTCCTTGCGAATTTAACATAATTGCTTCATCATATCCGTTATCCAATGCTTCCATTCTTGCTAAAGCTGCATTTGCATAGTTTGATGCTGCTTTAGCTTGCATTGGCTGAGATCTTGAATCGATTTTTACCCAACTAGATACTTTACATTTTGCTCCAGAAAATTTACCAGCTTTTGATTCTCCCATTTTCCATTCCCAACATGAAATTGACATATCCACTTTGTTTGTAGTTGGGGTTAATCCCATTGTTCCATAACCATAATATGCTAATGGTCTAATGTAAGCTTCTTTCAATTTACTAGCTTTTACAGTTTGTAAAATTGCATCAGAAATATCTTTTTTTGTATATTGCATTTTCATTGAATATAATTTTGCAGATTTGAATAGTCTTTCAACATGTTCTGGTAATCTAAATACTGCAGAACCATTTGGAGTATCATAACATCTAATTCCTTCAAAAATTGATGTTGAATAATGTAATGCATGGGTCAATACATGGACTTTGGCATCTTTGAATGGCACTAATTTTCCGTTCATCCATATTTTACCTGTCTCTATCATAGGAAATGAAAAAAAACCTCGTAATTTAAAGAATTATTTTTAATAATATTTCTAATATTTGGAAAATAAATATCAGATAAAATCTATAATCAGGTATGGAATGGACTTTGGGATTTATTGGAATAATTTTTCTAATTATAGGCTTGATTGGTCAGGCCTTTCAAATGCGTAAAATCCGTTTAACTAATTATCCTGATGGAGAATTAGCCTCACCAAATGTTTTCATGAATAGGAGTAATTTCAAATGGTATGCAATTATAGGAATTGGTATTGCTTGTTGGTATGTAGCTGAACGTATCTAAACTATATAGATCACGGATATATAGTAAAAATCCGTACATAGTATAGCGTGTTTAGGGTAACGCCGGACTAAATCTAGATAACGAGTCCAAGAATAAACCCTCATGGTGTTTACTGGTGAAAACCTGTAACACCATAAATTAATTAAATAAAATTAATTTTTGAAATTTCTTCGTGTACTGCATTAATGGCTTTTCTAATATTTTCTTCTGCATCTTCAACAACAATAATTATTCTTGATGTTTCTTCTTGTGCATCCATATTCAAAATATTTAATCCAGATTCCCCGATCTTTGCACTAGTTCTTGATGCAACTTGTTGAACCCTCCACATTTCATCACCAATTAATGTGATTACTCCTCTATCGTATGTAATTGTGGCAAGTGAATCAAAACCTAACAAATATTTTTCATTTCTTCTAACATAATCTCCATCTAAAAATAATATTCTAGATAGTTCTACACCATCTTTTGTAAATGGTGATAAAATAATAAATTCACTATAACGCTTATCTTTTTCTAATGATGTCAATAATTTTTGTATAGAATTTGTTTCTATTCTAAATATTGCACAATTTTCTTTCCCTGTAACTATCTTTATTGGATGTCCCTTTAGTTCATCTAATTGTCTTTTAATTGTAGTAATTTTTTCAGGATTTTTTATATTTGTAATTTTAATTGGCATGTCTACGCCGTGCTCTACAATTTCTTTTATTGCAATTGGATCTAAAATTTTCATTCCAAACATTCCAGCAAGTCTTGCTTCATTATATGATAATTGAATCACTTCTCTTAATCCTGAATTTACAATTTTTGGATCAGCTGATACTACTGAACTATCTTTTTCAAAATCTATACTAGTTTCATATTTTTTATGAAATAATATTCCTAAATCAGCTGCAGTTCTATCCGAGCCTCCTCTTTCATATGTTGTAGTCACATCATCCACTGTTTTTCCAATAAACCCCCCAATTGCAACTACTTCATTATTTTCAACCAAATCTTTGATTTTTTCCATTCGTTCAACTGATTCTGATTTGAGAAAATTTGTAGATTCTATATTATTATCAGTAATAATTGGCCAATCATCAAATTCTACGGCATCTGTTTTAATTTGATTACTCCTTAGAATGTGATTCATTACATGAGACATCAAAATTTCTCCTGAAAATGCTAATGCTCTTGATCTTGTTTCATCTATGAATTCTTTATTTTCTAATGCATCATCAAGAGCCTTTTGAGCTTCCTGTAGATGTTTATCAATAACTTTCTGACAATTTTCTTTATTTTCTTGATTAACTAATTGAATAATTTTTTCATATGATGCTTTCACAATATCTAATGTCGGTTTAATTCCATTTTCTGCATTTTTACCTTGTTCTAATACTACATCTGTTAATGATCGTTTTTTTCCATCATGTATGGTTAATGGTGCTGAAAATACAGTAATTAATTTAGAATTTATTTTCAAATTATTAATTCTATTAATTATTTGTGGAATTGATTCCCCATCAGGACCTATTGCACTTCCTCCAAATTTTGCAATAATCAAATTAGTCATAGTACTGTGTTAAAACCAAATTGCTATCTATTAACTATTTGATTTCTCTTTGATTAATTTTTTAATAATTTCTGATGCTAATTTTGTACCATTCATGTTAATTTTGTTTCTTTTTTGTTCTAATTTTTCTAAAATTAATTTATCAAGCCTATTGATATCTTCAAAAACAAATCCTTCTGCTTTGGCATTATCTTCTTGTTCAAAATGATCTTTAATTGGAATAAATATTCCTGGTGTGCCATATGCTCTAGCCTCATCTATTGTTGATTTTCCTGCTAAAGAAATTATCAAATCTGATGCAAAAATTAATTCATGTAAATTATCTACAAATCCTAAATTTTTTACATTATCAAATTTTTTGGTAACTGATGGACCAGATATTACAACAATTTCAATATCCTGGTTAACTTTCAAAATTGATTGTATTGCTTTATCTATTAAAAATAATCCTACATTAGTACCTCCAATTGAAATAATTATTGTTGTTTTGTTAAATGAAAATTTTTTTCGTAATTCTTCTCTTGAAAAATTTGTTTCTCTAACTATTGGTCCAGTCCTTCTAATATTATCTTGATTATCACCTTGCTCTGGAATTATTACCAAATCACATTTTTTAATAATTTTCATCATTGATTTATTCATTTTTCTTTCAACAAATGATGCAATTCCTTTTGTAAATTTTGTTTCTAATACATCTGTAATCAGTATATTTGGAATTTTTAAATTCTGTGCAACAGTTAATGATGCAAAATCTTCATCACTAATTATTAGATCTGAATTATTTGTTTTAATTATTTTTTCTGATATTTTTTTACATGTTTTATAATATTGGAAATAATTCCACAACCATTTTGTTTGATTATTTAAGATTCCATTTTCTACAATAAATGAAGGCGGATTGTAGACATCATCTATTTTATAATCTAATTTTTTTAAAATTTGGGCAGCTCCACTACCTGTTACAAAATTAATTGAAATATCATCTAAATTATTTACAATTGCAATATCTCTGGTTACATGACCTAATCCAATTGGACTAGAAAAAAAATCACAAACATTCATGATTTTCATTAATTTTAATCAGATTTTTAGATTTTCCCTTTCTGAAAGTTTAAATGGATTTCAACGAGGTATGTTTCAGTGGGCTCATAGTCTAGCTCGGTTATGACGTCGCCCTTACACGGCGAAGATCCGGTGTTCAAATCACCGTGGGCCCATTTTTACTCTTAATCCTTAAAAAAACTTGAGAATAACGTCAATCCTATAAATAATAATTAGGATAATTAATTGGGATGTCTTCTTTTACTTTTTTCAGTTTACAGAAAAAATTACTAGTACTGGTTTTATCCACAACTTTGATTTCTATATCTACGACAACTGTAATATTTCTTAATTTTGATAAAATTACAATTTTTCAATCACAATTGAATATCATTATCATTGGTATTTCTTTAATGGTTGGATTAAGTATTTTGACATATTTTCTAGCAAAACGTCTTTCTGAACCTATTGCAAAACTTAGTGAAGCAACATATCAAATTTCTCGTGGTGAATTTAATATTAGAACTAATATAAAATCTCGTGATGAAATAGGTAATCTCTCTGAATCGTTTGATAATATGGCAAAAAAACTTCAAGAAGCAGAAATCACCATTAAACAAAAAGAAGAAGTAATTAAACAACAGGAGGATATTCTTCTAAAATTTTCTCAACACACGCAAAATGATTGTGTTGGTGTAATTGACATGAAAGATTCTACAAAAATTTCAGCTAAATTATCTGATGATGATGTAACAAAATTATATGAAATTTTTCTAAATTTTATGGCTAAAATTGTTCAAAAATATGATGGAGAAGTAGTAAAAAATATTGGCGATGCTTTGATGTTTAGATTTCCAAATACAGATCTTAGTGATGATAAAATCATGAAAAATATTTTAGAATGTTGTTTAAACATGATTGAATCTCACACTGTTTTAAAAAAACAACTTGAAGAAGAAAAAATGCCTGAATTAAATTATAAAATTAGTATTAGTTATGGTTCTGTAAAAGTAGCCCAAAGTACTACTGCTACAACAAGTGATATTTTTGGACCAACTGTTAATCGATGTTTTAAAATAAATTCACTATGTCCTGAAAATAGTCTTATTATTGATAACAATTTGTATAACACTTTCAAAACTTTTGTTGAATATGATATTTCACAATTATCTGAAACTGAAATAAACAAAAAATATGGATATAAGATTTTTCAAGTTAGAAGAACAAAGTAATTTAAAAATTATTTCTTTACCCTATTTTACAACAACTTTTTCTTTGTAATCCACGAGTAATCCAATAAATTGAAAAAATTAATACTCCTACTGAAATAAATTTTAATTCTAATCCTTGCATTGGAAATAATGATAATCCCCCAACCGCTCCTAAAATTACAGCTAATGGGGCAGTACATGCTGGACAACCTGGTGTAAATGCAGCAAAAACTCCACCAAACAATGCTGATGAATTTGTTTTAATTGAATTGGGTTTTACTGAATTCATCTTTTTCATTTGATTCATTTTAAATGCCATCATTGCAAAATTTATTCCTGCTAAAGATGAAATTGCTATTGTCAAACCAATTGATGTTAAAAGATAATGTGGCGCTAATTCTACTGCTGCATCAAAATGAGTTGGTAGCATTGACATGGTCAAGAAATAATATATTATTCCAAGTCCAATTCCACTAATTATGCCAATCATGGCATATTTTCTCATCGTTAAAACATTCGAAATTAACTCCATCTTAGTTTGCATATAATTTGATTCATCTTTTATCATATTTTAAGCATTTTTTAATACAAAAGATTCTTAGCCTTTAATTCTTGATAATGAGTATGACTGATTTTTCATCTATTGAAAAAACTATCTTAGTTCAATATGGCATTAAAAAATATGAAAATGAGGAAACTGTTTTTGAAAAATTAAAAACTGTAATGAGTGAAAAAGATATTCAAAGAAATATTGATACCTTAATTGCAACACAGATAGTAAGACGAATAGGTCCTGAAATTCTTCAAAATAATGAAAGTCATACTGAATTGCCTGATTTACCTGAAAATCTAAAATCTATTATTGAAAATTTGTAATTTAAAATCCTCTGATACCTTGAGGACGCACAATTTCTGGATGGTCTTTCATCCATTCAACTTTTTCTAACATTTCTTGTTTATCTTGGGGGAATGTACCTTTTACAGTATATGCATTTGAACC